>Ga0102924_1002994_pt1 | contig 17952 bp, 23 predicted proteins | sample PaiPotPPM11metaG_FD_80116 | JGI IMG/M metagenome (GOLD analysis project Ga0102924, IMG submission 80116) | Iron sulfur acid spring bacterial and archeal communities from Banff, Canada, to study Microbial Dark Matter (Phase II) - Paint Pots PPM... ...
ATCTTGATGAATGGCTTCACCGCCACCATCTGCCGCAGCTCGGCGATGTCGCCGACCGGCCGCTGCGCGGGTGCGTGGTCGCCTATGGCGGAATCGGGCTATTGTTCGTTGATCGATCTGATGATCCCGAACAGCGCCGCCAGACTTTGGCGCACGAGGCTGGGCACTTCATCGTCGACTACCTGATCCCTCGCGAGAACGTGATTCAACGTCGCCCTGAACTCCTCGATGTCCTCGATGGTGAGCGAGAGCCGACAGATGCCGAGCGATTCGACGCGCTGCTGGCCGATCTTCCCATCGGATTCCACACCCATCTGCTGGAGCGCGACACCCACGGCGGGCATCTGTCTGTGGTGACCGCTGATGTCGAAGACCGAGCGGAGCGACTCGCTTTCGAACTCTTGGCGCCTTTGCAGCGTGTCCTCGCAGAGTTGCCATCGACTGCCCAACACGAAATACCGCAACTCCTGCAGGAACGCTTTGGCCTATCGGCAGGCGCGGCCACACGTTATGCAGGCTACATCGAGCGTTACCGTCCCCGGCGTCCACGGACGCTGCTAGAGGCAATCGGTTTGACCGAGCCCCCGGACATCAGCGCGGATAACCGGCTGGCTGGCCAGCCGGAGGCAGAGTCATGACGGAACACGTGAGGTTCTCCATCGAGGTTTACTGTCAGCCCTGTCGTATTCGGGCACGTACTCCGGAATCAATGGATATGGGTACCCAACGCTATGAGGCGCCGGAACCGAGGACAGAGCCATGACGCAACCGCTGCACGCTCACAACGTTGGCGATCTTGGCCTCGTTGCCGACGACGATTTCGAGGCGGCAACCGGTGAGTCGATCGAGCGCACGCTCGATCTAACGACGTGGCAGACAGGCGTGGATCTCGGCGCGCTTTACCGGCGGCTAGAGGCCGAAGTGGGCCCAGCTCTGGAACAGGAACGACGCGTACAGAATGTTGTGCGCGCTGACATCTTCCCCATGCTTCGGCAAGCTCCTGATGCGCCGGCCGAGGCAGGCGTGCATCAGGCCAAGACAGCGGATCTGGAAGACGTTCACCGCAAAGTTCTGTTCAGCGGGCAGCTAGACACCTGTGATGGTACGACCGCCACGCACGACACGTTGCTACTCACTGTGACCCAAATTGGTGTGTGCCTCATCTCGTACCACGGCAATGAACTCGCGCTGTCGCAGCGATTGTACCGACGTGATCTCCGCACCGTCGGCGCAGATCCGATCGACGAAGCACGGGAGTTGCTCGGACGACGCAAAGATCGCGCGGCTGCCGGCGTCGCCGACAAGCGGGACACGCTGTCGGAACTTGCGCGGCGAGGCATCATGACCTACGCCGAGCGTGCCACACTGCTGCGGCGGTCCGATGCAGCATGGCGCATGGGTCATGGGAACATTGCCCCCTACGAGTTGCTTACCGGCTCCGGCAATATGGCCTTGCTCGCTGCCTCGCTGAAGGTACTGCGTGACCTAGTCGCGCATAAACGGTTTGTTTTCGTACCCTCATCGATCAAGGACCGGCTTCTACTGACGATCGGCCATGCCCTCGGCCCGTTGGAGTATGCCGTGATCCAGACTGCCGACCAGGCGATGCGCCGAATCGTTGATGGCGGACGATACAACCCGGAGTCTAGCCGTCTGGCCGAATCTTTCGTCGATGACATCGGTCATCAGATCGCGGTCGGTGTCTACCGAGCCTCGGCGCATTCGCCAGCTACGCCGTTCTTCGCCCACGTCGATCACGTCCACGAGGCCGCTCACATCGCGATCGCCGACTCGGTACTGCAGGAACATCGAGGCTTCCCGTTGTCCATCGATCTAGCTGACGCCGCCTGCGGGGCCATGTTCGGCTCGGGCACGTTTGAGGATGCTGTGGCTTCTGCGTACCGCGAGCACGGCGAGCCTGTGCGTTACCTGCCGGAGCGAAACACAAGGGAGAAATGACATGACTAGCCAGACGATTCAGGATCCTAGCGAGGAGCCGGGCGGCAGTGATCGACTCGCGGAGATACGCGCAATGCCGTCGTGGGAGGAACCAGAGGCCTACCGGGGCAGCATCGGGCGCACCATGTTCGACACCCCTGGAGCTACGGACAACACGATCACGGTGCTGCTACCGACTGAGTCGCTTCAGCTAGTGCCTTCCCAGGCGCTCGTGCGGGTAAAGAGCCATCCCGATGAGCGTCACTATCTAGGTATCGTCGTGGCGGGGCCGTTCGCCGAGCCAGATGGATTGCGCGCGGATGCACCTGCGATTGTGACGACTGCTGTTCGCGGGGCTACGTTTATGCCGCGCTACCACGGCCGTGTTCAGGTCGAGATTATCGGCGAACAGCTGGATACTGGCACACTGGTGCCGCCACGGTTCCGCCCGCTGCCAAATAGTCCGGTCTTCGTACTGAACTCGGCTGAGAAAGCGAAAATCCTCAGCGTCGATGGCACCATGCTGCTAGGCGTTGCCGCTGGTGACGAAGCGATCGATGTCAAGATAGCTGGCGATCGAAAGAGCGTGCTTCCGCGGCACACCGGGGTACTCGGCACTACCGGCGGCGGCAAATCCACAACAGTTAGCCGACTTGTGGCCGAGGCAGCCCGTGACAACTACGCGGTCATTCTGCTTGACACTGAGGGTGAGTACACTCAAATCAACGAGCCGACAACGGACCCGACGATGCTGGCTTCGCTCGCGCAGCGCGGCCAAATGCCAGAAGGCATACCGAATACGCGGATCTTTACTCTAGTCGGCAAGGAAACATCCAACCCTAACCATAGCAGCATTGTCCCGTTCACTCTTCAGTTCAGCGCAATGTCGCCGTTCGTCGTCGAGGAGCTGCTGGATCTCAACGATGCCCAAAAGCAGCGGTTCGAGAAGGCATACGACACGACAAAGCATATCCTGCAAGACCTCGGCATCTTTCCCAGACGTGGCAATTCAGAAGATGTGCGCGTTAGCATTGAGCTCGACGAGTTCGACACCGGATACCCACGGATGCGGCTGGCGAATCTCTATGATGTCGTCGCTCTCATCCACGCGGTAATCGGTAAGGAAGAACCGGACACCGTCTACCTTCGATCTCCTGAGTTCGCCGGTGACCCGAAGGATCAGATCTTTACGAGGATCAGGACTGCTGCTACAGGAACCAGCAACGTTCTGTCCTGGCGCGCCCTTCTTGGCAAGCTGTCTCGGCTCATGCGGCTCAACGTCTTCGACCACCCGAATGCGAGGCCGCTGGACCATGACTCGCTACTTCAGCCGGGCCGAGTGTCGATCTTCGACCTCTCCGATACCGACAGCCCACTGCTGAACAACCTCGTTATAGCCGATCTGCTGCGCGGCACTCAACGCACTCAGGACGAGCATTATCAGGCCAGCCAAATCCCTGGAGGCGGCCCCCTGACCAAGACATTGATCATCATCGAGGAAGCTCACGAGTTTCTCTCCGAAGAACGACTTGCCGCCATGCCGCACCTGTTCCAGCAAGTAGCACGAATTGCAAAACGCGGCCGGAAGAGGTGGCTTTCGCTGGTATTCGTCACACAGCTACCGCAGCACTTGCCTCGACAGGTACTTGGCCTCGTAAATAACTTTGTGCTGCACAAGATCAATGACGCCGTTACAATCAGTCGACTGAAATCCACGATCGCGGGCATTGATGACGCGCTGTGGCAGCGCCTGCCCGGTCTAGCGCCCGGTCAGGCGATCGTAACATTCACATCGATGACGAGGCCTCTACTCGTCGCGGTCGATGCAACCCCAGCAAAGCTGAGGATGATTGATTAGCTGGGACGGCACCAGGCCTGTCGGCGCCCCGACGGGCGACCACTACGTACTCGGTGCGCATGCGCTCGCCGAACGATTGCTCAAGGTACGGCATCACCCGTCGGTGGTCGTGGATGGTCCGGGAGTAGGTGTCCTCGATTTCTAGGCGCCCATCCGATACCACCGGTGCCAGGGCGGCGAACACGTCGTGAGTATCAACGCGGACGCGCCTGATGTTAGAAGGACAGACCACCATCACAACGTGTCCCCCTGGACGGGTGACACGCGCAGATTCAGCTAGAACGGCGGCCATGTCACGGAAGTAGCGATGTACAGTCCAGGCCTTTTCGGGATCCTGGACGAGCTGATCGACGACCTCATCGACGGTCTTCCACCCAGTTGCAGGCGGCAATGGCTGCTCCCGCGTCGCCTCAGCCAATGCGGCTCGATCCGTGCCGATATAACGGCGGGCATCTTCCCTGTACCGATCTACATCGATGTCGAGGACATCCGAGAGCCAAGCGACAGCGAACATGTGCGCTCGCGGATAGTCCAGGGCCGAAACATAAGGCGGAGAAAAGAAGGTCAAGTCCACCGCACCGTCTTTGACCGAGAGATCCCGAGCGTCACCTTCTGCTAGGCGGACTGTTGTGGGAGCACCTTCAGGCAGCCGATCCTCAAGTTCCTGCATCATGCGCGCCGCACGACGAAGCTGCCGCAGGAAGCGCCCAGGAACGTCTGGGTTCTCAGGCCACTCTCGATAGTGATGCCGGGAATGAACAAGGTCGCGGGCGTTGGCCACCGAAGTGCGGGCGACGATGAGCGAGGAGAACACGGTCCACGCCAGCAACCGAAGTGAAGATTGATCCGGTGTTGTCGCTCGGATGGCGCTTTTAACCCTGGCGAGGTCGCGGCTCGCATCTTCACGGAACCAGTACTCGAGCCGCGGCAAAGACGGCCGCCAGCCATCCTCATGCGGTGTCTGCTCAAGGCGGCGCTGGATCTTCTCGGCCAACGCTAGGACCGTCGACGGCTTAACCGGGGTGGCTTTCGTTAGCGATATGAGTCGAGCCAACGGGTCGATGTCGACACCCCACGCATGTCGGCCGGTCAGCAAGCCTTCGACGAGGGTGGTTCCCGAACCACACATGAGGTCGAGCACGTAGTCACCTGGGTCGGTAAAGCTCTCCACTGCCCATCTGGCGAGCGGGGGCGGCAAGCGGGCCGCAAAGGCGTGCAATCCGTGCGTCGCGTACAGGTGGCCGGAAGCGGAGAAATCCAGAGCACCCGGGGCCATGACACGCTCATGACGGTGGCATGGGACCGACTCAGCAGAAGGTACTGCTACCGAACCGGCCGAGGCTGTCTCGACGCTCGTCAAGTGTCCGACCCTCCTAGGTGAGTTAACTCATTGGCTTGGTCAGACTGCACAACCATCGCAGCCATCTTGTCCCAAGTCCGCCGCTTGCGCGACCGTTCTCAAGCGGGAGCCAACAGCCGCAGTCGCCACGCCACATCAGGGTACAGCCGGTCTCTATTGACACAGTCGAACGCCCCGGTCAGCGGGACCAGCCGACTCCCAGCGCCCCCCTGCAGCGCCTTTTGGGGATCGGCTCGATGTCCGCCTCGCTCATTCCAGCGCAGTTGCTGAGTTGAGCCATTCTTGGATTAAGGCGTCGGCGCTACCGCGCCGCTACTGCCCGACGCACGCGCGACGGGCGTGCGGCCATGAGGGTCGAACCGTCGCGGCCCGCATGGCGTGGCTGCATGGATGCCTGTGAGCCACAGGCGTCGGTTGGCAGAAGTTAGGAGCCCGCAGCACACTCAGATGCCGTCGCCTGTAATGCAAGCATCCGCTACCTTGGTCCAATGCCAGAGGAAGCTCGTAAGCTATCCGTCCGTCCTGACCGATCTGTAGGTCCGAGACTCGGGTTTTGGAGTCGAGTCGGCACAACAACAATCGGTCTGGCTGGGCTGGGGTCGGGAGCTGTGGCCGTCTTCGTCACGCACCTTGAGGCTGGGCCCGTCGGCCTCTTGGCAGCGGGCTTCCTGCTATTTATGATCGGCGTTGGCGGGCGAATGCCGAGCCGCTTGAAGGTAGGCGATAACGAAGCAGAATGGCAAGAGGAACGCGAAGCGGTCCAAGAATTTGTAGAGCGCGTTGCCGTTGATTCACAGGAGGGGAGACGCGCAGATCTAGTTAGCGCGCTGGACGAACTAGCGATGGCAGCTCCCGGGGTAGCAAACCCAGCGCTAAGCGCAATGGCCTATGAGGCGCTGGTACTAGAGGCGATTGCCGAGCTTTCGCGCGAATCCGAGGGGAAGATTAGCCAATCGGGATTCATCTCTGTGGGCCCTCCCCCAGGACCCGATAGCCAAGCAGACGCAATCCTCGAGGCGGCGGACGGTACCAAGATAGCTGTTGAGATAAAGGGATATAGATCTGGCCTTTCATCCGGAACTATTCTGAGTATCTATGGCACATTTGTCCGGCTAAAAGCAGCTCAGGGCAACATCCGAACCATGTTGCTTATAAGCCGCACTGAAGTAAGAGGATCGGCACTAGAAGTCCTTTCAAGGATTAAAGGATTCAATCTACTGGTCCTCGGAGATGTGAAAGATACCCCAGCCCTGAAGGCCGCAATTGACGCCGCGTTTGACGTCGCAAGAGCTCTCGCACTCGAGGAGCAGCAAGGCAATTAGGGGCCAGCGATTTATAGATCTCCAGGGCACGTCTGGTAATGAGCACCTTCGTAAAGGGTCCGCCTGTCCCCGAAGCGGCGCTGATTGCCAGCCCGGGCCCGGTTCGCCGAGGCCGACCCGGATCCGGCCATTCCGACGTCGGCGTCCGACACCGGCGGACCGCGTTAGGCGGAAAGTGCGGAATTTACGCTAGCAGGGTGCGGAACACCCTGTCCATCAGGCAGGACAGGCGAGTCCTACAACGACTCAGCGGGGTAAGGGACCGAAGACCTGTCGTCCCCAGGGACCCAGGCCGACCCTCAGCTAGGCGGCTAGGCTCGACGGACGCGGGTGAGGCTAGGAGGGATCACCTAGGCCTTCTTCCGCACGGACCCAATACTCATCCGGGATCAGATCCGTTCAGCGCCGCCGTTGCCGAGGAAGTCCTACTCACAGCTTGTGCGTCTGCCGGCCTAGACAGCGACGGCGCCCGCATGATCAGGCTCGGCGAGAATGCCCTGTTCCACTTGCCCAGCGAATCGGTTGTCGTGCGCATCGCCCGGACCATGGGCTACTGGGACGATGCCGTCAAGGAAGTCTCCGTGTCGCGATGGCTGGAAAGCGCGCACTTTCCCGCCGCGAGGGTGGACCAGGTCACCCAGCCCGTAGAAGTTCTTGGGCACCCGGTGACGTTCTGGCAGTTCATCGATGGCCGGAATGGCGCCCCGCGAGACATCGCCCACCTAGGCGCGCTACTGCGCCGGCTTCACGCGCTGCCGAGGCCAACCGGGTTCGATCTTCCTGACGAAGATATCCTCGGACGCGTCCGGGGCCGAATTGACAAAGCGCCTGTTTCTTCCGCTGATAAGGATTTTTTGCTCTGCCGTTTCAATGAGCTATCAGCAGACGTGTCCGCTCTTCGCTATCCATTGCCTCCGGCACCTACGCACGGGGACGCCCATGTGCAGAACCTGATGATCCGCGGTAATCATCCAGTCTTTATCGACCTCGAAAGATTCGCCTGGGGGCAGCCTGAGTGGGACATCTCAATGACAGCGACGGAGTATCAGACGGCAGGCTGGTGGACTGACGCCGAGTACGAAGACTTCACGGAGGCATACGGCTACGACGTCACATCCTGGGCTGAGGGATTCCCTGTTCTCCGCGCGGTGCACGAGATCAAGATGACCACGTGGCTCATGCAGAACGTCAGTGAATCAGCCGACATCGCACGCGAGTATGAGGCGCGCATGCAAACGATCCGGGGAAATCCAGGACCACCATGGCACCCTTTCTAAGAGATACCTGGCAACCGTAGAGCCGGGTAAGTCCGCGTCAAAGTATCCGTAAACTGACGGACTGCCGGATGAGCCGAATGCCGTTCAGACAACGACTTATGGAAGTCGGTCAGGTACCGCATGTAGCGGCTCGATTGCAGAGGACCTGACAGGTTGACGGCGTTGGTCGCGTGCGCTAGCGCTTCGTCAAGGTTCCCGGCCGTGAACGCCCCGGCCGCGGTAACCATGCTGATGAACGCCCGCGTCCGGGGCGGCGTGCCGAGCGGGTCGATGGCCTGCGCGGCGAACAGCTGGGTCTCGCGGGACTGGCCCAGCTCACGGAAGCAGTGAGCCGTCTCGCCGGCTAGCTCAAGCTCGTCAAAGTAACCGATCCAGTGGGGTTCCCTTTCCGGGTCGCGCCGCGCGAAGGCCTTCTCGGCGAGGTTCAGCGCGTTCGCGCATAGCCGGGCGTCCCCGCAGCTGGCGAGCGCCCGGGCCTCCATCGCCAGGAACATCGCGGTCACGGTTCCGGTCATGCGGCCGCCGCCGCTTGCCTGGGCTGCCCGGGCAAACTGAACCGCCTCGTCGTACCGTCCCAGGTAGTTCGCCTGGTGGCTGAGGTTGGACAGCAGCCGCCCGCCGAGCATCGCGTCTCCTGCCTCGGTTGCCAGCCGCAAGCCTTGCGTGAAGTAGCGCTGAGCCGCGCCGTGCCGCCCCGCGTCGTAGGCGCTCCAGCCCAGCAGCTGCGCCACCTCGGCCGCGGCGCTGAAGATCTCACGGCGCACGGGTCCGGGGTGCGACTCGCGGAGCAGGGGCAAGACCTCCGACTGAAAGTAGAACAGGAGCATCCGGCGCACGTAGCCGCCGCCGAACTGGAAGTCGATGTCCATGAGGTGCTTAGCCACACCGCGAATCCGCGTGCCAGCGTTACTCCCAGGGACAATAAGGGACTGCTCCTCACGCTGCCAGGCCGGCGCCTTGAACAAGTAGCCCGTGATTACGGCTGGCGCCATCCCGGGAAGCCAACTCGCCTCCACAACGTCCGGTTCGCCATATCGGCGCCAACCAGGTCATCGAGGAGGGCACTATCGTGCCCGGACTCGCCGACCAGGCCAACGAGCTCTTGACCGGTCCCTTGGGTGGATTGCTGCTTTAAGCCTGGTTTGTCGCTTGGCTCGCTATGAGCCTCGGCAACCAGCTGCGCGAAGCGCGCCTTAGCCCCCTGGGACGCCTGTTCGAGCGCGGCATCAAGGATTTCCTGCGTCCGCTGCTGCGGGACTGAGCCGGGCCGCTCTCGCCAGTAGGTAACCGTCCGCTCCCCGATGCCCAAGTGGGCGGCGAACACTTCATAAGGCATGCGCAGCGCCTGCCGGAGCGCGTCACCCTGCGCACCAGTCCAGGACATCGTGACCGTAACTGCCCGCGCATCAGCGGTACTGACTGCCATCGGCGCGCCCGTTTCCCTTGGTCGCTCGCCTACTGCCTGGTCAGTGTGGGGCCGCATCTCACACTTTGAAGTGATACGGGCGGAAAACAGCTTTGGTTCACGAGGACTTGCGAGTGACGTAACTTCCCCGGTTAGGCACGGTGTAAATCAGCCCTTCATCACGCAGCACGCTGACAGCGCGCCGCGCGGTAGTCCGGGCAACCTCGAACTCTTCGACCAGCTCGCTTTCAGTAGGTATGCGCGTGTCCGGCCGGTACTTTCCGTCCTCGATCCGCCGCCGCAGGATGCCTGCTATCTGCCGGTATGGCGGAACCGGGGCAATCGGGTCAATGCGGTCATCAGTCACATAGACAACTTTAGTTGCACAAGATTGACGTCATACGCCTAGAAGCGCGTACACGCGACGTCATACGTATGTAGACAGGCTCATACAGGATTCGGTAAGCTCTCTATCGCTCGGCAGGGCCGTTCGGTCGCTCAGGCGCCCGTTTCCCACGGTCCTGCCGGGCACTGACCGGGGCCGCGCGCCCGTGCGGTCCTACCGCATCGCGGGGCAAGGGATGCACCAATGAGTGCTGAGACGAATAACCCTGTCAGGTACTTCGGACGGCAGGTCCGTAAGGCGCGACTCGCTGCCGGGTGGACGCTGGCCGAGTTCGGGCAGCGAACCGGGTACGACCCCGCGCACCTGGGCCGCATCGAGAACGGCAAACGGCCGGCGACAAAAGTGCTCGCCCAGATGTGCGACCGGGCCTTTCCCGACCGCGGCGGCTGGTTCAGCGAGTTCTACGAAGAGTCCCGCACCTGGATTGCGACTCCTCCTTGGTTCCGTGACTGGGTAGATCGCGAGCAGCGCGCAATGACGCTGCGAAACTGGTACCTGGGCGTCCTGGACGGGCTCCTGCAGACCGAGGACTACGCCCGGACAATCCAAGGTGTCACCCCCGGGGTGACACCTGACGACGTCAACGCCCGTGTTGCCGCGCGAATGAAGCGCCAGGCGATCTTGACCCGCGACGATCCGCCGACAGCATGGTTCCTGCTGGACGAGGCCGCACTGCGTCGCCGCGTCGGGTCGCCACAGGTCATGGCCGCACAGATGTCGCAACTGGTGGCGGTGGCCGGCCTGCCAAACGTCACCATCCAGGTCGTGCCCGCCATCGCCCACGCCGGCCTGGTCGGCGGCTTCGCCCTCACCGAGAGCGCTGCATACGTGGAGACTGCCGTCGCCGGCCAGGTGTTCGAGGACGCTGAAATCATTGCGAGCCTGCTTACCCGCTTCGATACGCTCAGGAACGAGGCCCTCAGGGCCTCAGAGTCCCTGGCATTCATCGAGCAGATGGGCGAGGAATGGGAAGCAACTGGCGGAAAAGCAGCTACTCAGCAGACAACGGAGGGGCCTGCGTAGAGGTCGCCTCGGCTGAGGCCGTCATGGTCCGCGACACCACCAACCGCAAGGGGCCCGCGCTCACGTTCACCACTGGCGCGTGGCAAGCCTTCACCAAGACCATCAAGTAACCCGCATGGAGCGCCTTCGGCGCCTTCAGACAACACCACAACCAGGCATCAGACGCGGGGCATCCTCGGGCGACCGAAGATGCCCCGTTCGCGTATCCGCTGATGGGCAAGTCTGTTGCCGGCCAATCTGCCAAGCCCCGCGCAAGGCAGCCAGATACCGCCCATCTACTACCGTCCGCGTCCCCGTGCGCGCAGGCTGCCGTCTACGCAGGCACGAAGGGAACGCAAGACGATGACAATCGCCGTGACGGAAACCATGTCACTGGTCGCGTTCACGCTGCCGGGTACCCCGCACTCGGCGCGGATGGCGCGCTTCTACGTCCGGGCCGCACTGACCTACCACAACCTCGGCGACTACGCGGGGGACGTCGAGACCGTCACCTCCGAACTCGTCAGCAACGCCGTAACACACGCCAACGCCCAGGCCATCAGCCTCGAACTAATGCGCCTAGGAGAAGACTCCGACGCGATCGTTGTCGTCGTCACCGACCCCTCGCCCCTCCCGCCGGTCAAGTGCCACCCGGACGAGGACACCGAGCACGGACGCGGCCTCCATCTCATCGAGGCGTGCTCCACCCGCTGGGGCTGGACCCCGCAAGACCCCGGCAAAGCCGTATTCGCCATCTTCACCACGGAGGCATGAAGCGATGGCCGCCATCTCCGACCTGCCCATGCTGCACGACATGGACGCCGACTACACGCCCCAGTACGTCAAACTCGCCCGGATACTGCGCAGCAAGATCGAGTCCGGCGAGTACGAGCACGGGGAACCGCTGCCCGCCGACAGCCTGGCAGCCGCGCACAGGGTGTCGGTCCGCGTCGTCTGCCACGCGATGGACATGCTGGCCGCGAACAGGTACGTACACCGTCCGGGCAACTTCTCCCCCTACGTCGTGACCTGGCAGGAGGGTGCGTGATGCGAGGAAGGCGGCGCGCGGCAGAGGTCATACCGCGGGAGCAGGCAGCCATCGTCGGCGCGAACATCCGCACCCTCCGCGAGGGCAGGGGATGGCCCCAAAGTTACGTCGGCGGACTAATGGGGTGGACAAGCAATTCCACCGTATGCGCGGCCGAAGGCCGCCGCGACGGCAGGCAGCGCGGCTTCACGCCCGGCGAGGTACGGCGACTGGCCGGCATCTTCGGCGTCAAGCCGTGGCAGCTCACGACTCGCTGCGCGAACTGCGCAGGGCACCCGCCGACCGGGTTCGCCTGCCTGACCTGCGGAGCGAAGAGAGCCCACGCAAGCGGGAAACCCGGCCAGTGAACGGCGATGACGCGCAGACACTGCGTGACGTGACATTCTTCCTCCGCGCGCTGCTCAAGGATGCCGACGTGCTGCCGGCAGACCTCGCGGCCATGCTCCGCGATTACCAAAGGGAACTACGCAACTCGCCGCCAAGCAGATGGTCTGGCATCGGAGACCCAATCGAGTACGAGGACCTGGCTCACCGAATGGCGCAGTCTGTCACGGACGCAGAATGGGCCGACGATGCACGCTTGGACGATCCCGCCCGCAACTGGCACGCACGGACCCAGACGCCCAGCAACTTCGATCGGGCCCTGCAACTGCTCGCAGCACGGGGCGACATCGTCACCAGAGACGGCAAGTACTACACGAGGCCGCGCAGTGAACCTTCCTGACAGGCAAACCGCCGAACGGATCACCTGGATGACAGACATGCTGATCTCCCGCGGCGGGCACGCGCTGCCCGTCGGCCTCACAGCAGCCTTGCGCGAGTACAAGTCAGCACTGCTGGCGGCATGCGCCAATGAGAAATGGGCACGCACCGGGCATCCCACCCGCTACGGCAGGCTCGCCGACCTCATCGGCCAGCAGATAGCAGACGGCGAATGGAAACCCGGACAACGCATGCCGTCCAATCGCCACCTCGCCGACAGCCACGACCAAAAGCAAGACACAGTCAGAAACGCTCTGCACATACTCGCAGTACGCGGACAACTGGCACTGGAAACCGGCTCGTACTATGTGCTGCCCAGCGGAATGGACTGATACTCCACCCGTCGAGCGCTACTCGCTACTGTGGGTCCTAGGAGTGCCGTACGGACGTCGGACCGAGCAGGGCACCGTTCAAGATTCGGGCATACGAGAGCGATTAGTCCTCGCAAAATGATAGGAAAGTTAGCTGGACCAAAAACGGTCGAAGCAAGCAGAAGTTTCGCACCGGTGGCGACACATTGGGCCAGCCCCTTTGCTGCGATCTTGGCATCACTTGAACCGCTCACCCCGTGGCTCACAGTCTGACGTTAGCGTGTCCCCCACTCGGCGAACCTTCTCTAAGCAGGAGTCCGTACTTCCATGTCAGCTCTTAGAACTGACCTGTGGACCTGCTTCCATCAAGTCCGAGCAAATCTGAAGGTAATGCTCTTGGACGAGATCCATTGTCCGTTCAAACACGGGTCTCGCAATATCTCCCTTCTCGCCGCGCCAAACGGCCAGCCAATCGGAGAGCCTATAGCGGCAGAGCATGCTCATGACATATGAGGCAGCACAGTATATCTCGATTGTTGACAGAGAGACCTTGGTCCCGATCGGTGGCACCAGCAAGGTATCGCCGATGCCGAAAGCTCCTCGATGCAACTGGACTGGCTGAGCCACCACCTCTGTCGGAGTAAACACTTGAATTCCACTACCTATTGCTGACGACTCAATTTCTTGTTCAGGGAAGAGCATCTTTGCCTGATCAGGCGTTGCTTTAGTTCCGAGCTTCCAAGTGAGCTGTTCCGGAGTCCTCCCAGGAGCCAGGTTCACTCCCTCAAGTGCGAAACGTTGATGCTCTATGCCAGTCCAAGCTGAATGTTCGTGCCACAGGTCCGGTATCAGCCCGAGCAGGTCAGCGAAGTTGAGTTCGGCCTCTGCAGGCACACGGCCTAGTCTGATGGGCCAATTTGGTCCGCTGGAGTTTGCGTAAAAGTAACTGAGCCCGTCTGTGGCCGCGCTAAGATCGGAAAATAGTCCTGCTTTGATTTGGACGTTCAGATCCGCGAAACCGCGCCCAGGGTAGTCCTGTCCAAGCACCCTCCAATTTTCGACATTCAAGCCATGACCGGGAGTCAGGGTACTCTCGACACGGTCGATGCTACGAAAGATAGTCACGGCGCGCGCAAGAGCCGCCACGCCATAATATTGCAGGAGCGGTCTTATAGATACGGGCGCAAGGGCTGCTGCCTCAATAAAATTGACGCCTTGCTCGACATGTAGCGCTATCGAACGGGCCTTCGCCGCGTTCGGGTGCCTACCGTGCAGCTTGTGATATCGAAGCCGAATGATTTCTTGGCTCTCGAAAAAACGGATCGACCTGTTCATTGCAAGCTATCAGGCTCTCTACGGCGCTAAGTGCCTTAATGCCTTATCTCAGTTACGACTTTGATCGGGAGTCCCTCTGCGATAGCGGTGACGGCTTTTGTGAGTTGCGCCCCTGGGATCTCTTGACCGTACGCCGCCCGCCACTCTTGCCGGAGAAGTGTGGCGATCTGCTCTTCGGTCTTGCCGTCCTTCGCAGTCCAAACCCGGTCGTATATGCGCTGCAGCTTGTCGGCCTGCTCTTTAACGGCCGATGCTACCTGGTCGTTCAGCGCCCTCTCGAAGGCGCCACGATTGAACTGAACTCCCATAGAAACCTCCGAAACGATTGAGCTTTTGAGACCTCAGGCGGGATCACTCGGAGCCGGAGGGTGTGCAGCTTCGCCTTGTTGCCTGTCCTCGGCCCTTGTTCTCCCCGGCTTCGTCTTGGCAGGGTCCTTAAGGCCAACCAGCAGTTCGATTCGGTCGAGGACCTGGGGATCTAGCTTGGTCCCCTCTGCAGCGTTGTTGATCAGCAGTTCAAAGTATGCAAGCTTTGCTTCCTCCATCGACTGCGGCTTCGGCCTTGCAGATGACGGTTCGGGAGCTGCGGTAGGCGGGGTTGCGGCTGCCTTGCCACTGTTGCTCCGAGATGAACGGCGGGTCCCGGAGTTGCCCCGCGGCGCCTTCGGAGCCTTCCACATCGGGCTCAGCTTCAAGTCCGCATAGGTGGCAGCACTCAGGAAGAAGCGAATCGCCTTGACCCGTGACTCCCCTGTCAGAGATGGGAAGGCACTAGTGAACTCCTCAGCTAGCTCGCCTGAAGTGGAGTTGGTAAGGCCAAGTGGGATTATCGTCGCGTAGTGGGTCTTGAGCAGATCAGCGATCATCGCTTTACGCTGGTCAGGCTCGGCGAATGCGTGTATCCACTCGGTAGGTCGAGCCTCGTCATTGATGAGCCCGAACACCTTGAAGGCAGCGATGAGGTACGTCTGTACCGTACCTGCCTGGGAGTCCAGATAGCTTCTGTCCACCCTGTTGGGTGGATCTGCTGCCATGCGCTCGAGGGTGCTCAGGAAGGTGACCCACGAGATGTTGTACGGAGGTATGAAGGTCTTCGGTTCCGTATCCATAGTCGAGTCCGTAAGCCGTGCGGTGGCGTGGTCCGTCAGCCGAGGCAAGCGTAGGCCCTAAGTTTAAGCCGCGTCAAGCCCAGCCGACGCGGCGTGCCTAGGCCTGACAGATTGTCTGCCTGGCAAGTGGCGGCCTACGAAGGTGAAACCTAGTGTGGCTTGCATGGACATCAAGGCAGGCGATCAGGTGGTTGCCCTTAACGCTCGGGGTGAGCACAGCGAGAGAATCGCCCTCACCCCGGTAGTTATGGGTCGAGACTTCCTGGTCGTTTGGATCTGTCGCCCAGATGAGTGGATCGCCGCTCAGAGTGAGGGACGAACACCAGATGGCGTCCCGTGGCCTGCAGAAGATGTGTGGCTACCTGGGGACGAGGCTCACGAAGAAGCGCAGCAAGCAAGCTGAAGAGGAGTGCAGCGAGCTAGTCGCAGAAGGGCGACTTGCGCTCAAGCTTCACGACCCTACAGTCCAGCGTGTACAGTCTGTACTTAGAGGGTCGGGCGGCCGGGACTCGAACCCGGAAGCTGCCCCATTCGAAAAGGTTGCTCTATCCTTTGAGCTACCGCCCGTCCCTCCTGCAGCGGAGGCTAGGGCTGCAACCCTAGCCTCCGACTAAGCCCCAGTTCTATCACACATCCGGCTTCCCTGTGCGGCACCTCCGTGCGGAATATTCTGCAGATTTGACGGCGGCTTACGACAAGGGCCTAGCCTAAGGTGACATAAAGCCGACTAACGGTGACATCTAGACACGTTGCGGTCATGTGGCATCTGGTGCCTTAAATCGCCGCACTACCGACTTTCCTTCTAGCTCCCTAGACCTAAGCGGCTCTGGGTTCTGCTACCGCTGGTCAACGCTACGACTTCGCGGCAAGTCGCCGGTGGTCGGTATCTCTCTCTCCTCCCCTCCCCCCGCTATCACGCAAGGCTCCCGTGAGGCGCCCCGGGACAGTGGCGAGCTACTCGTGCAGTCGCTGTGCGCGTGGCTGGCCGACGTGGAGCTGGGCGCGGATTACGCGCACCGAGGGAACTCGGTCCTCCGTAAGCTGCTTGGCGAACAACTCAGCCGCCACTTCGCGGCGTTTGCTTAGCCTGCAACAAGCGTGGTGAGGTACGCGCGCACCAGCTGGGCGCGTGGCTGCCCCACGTGGAGTCTCGCGCGTATAGCGCGAATAGATGGGGGCGACCGGCCCTCACATCATCGGCGAACTCGTCGGCAGCTTGGACCTGCAGCGCCTGTGGCATCCTGGCCGCTGCTTGCTCTGTCTCTGACTCGGGCGGAACGTCGCCCGTAGCTTGCTGGGTCCCACGAACGATCATCATGAGCAGTTCATACGAACCGACCAGCGCCACCGCCGGCCACGCGCCCACCGCGGCGCCAATCGGGCCATGCCCAAAGCCGTGGGCGACGTTCGCCGCGAGCGTGGCGGCAACGCCGAGGCCGAGCAGCCACCGCGCCAGCGGAGGCACGGGCACGCCCCGGCGGGCCGAGTCGAGCATGACCATCGAGCTAGCCCAGATCAGGCCGTCCACGGTCAACGGAATCAGATGGGCCGTCCATCCGGTTTCGCCGTGCGCGCGGACGAGGGCGTAAGCGTGCTCATACGACACCACCGCCGCGACGGCAGCTACGCCGATCACGGCAGCAGCGGTTGACCACTTTGTTGCCTTGTCGGTGCCGGCCATCGCGTCACGCTCCCATGACGTCGTCATAGTGCCGGCGGGCTCTGGCGCTGCGTGCGCTGCGGCCGTACCGGGCGAGCATCTGCGGGCTGGTCCACCCGTTCAGCTCCATCAGGTCACCCTCGGCGCCGCCCCGGTCAAGGAACACGTGGCTGAAGGTGTGCCGGAACTTGTGCGGGTTAACCTCGACGCCCGCGTCCAGGCCGCGCCGCTCGATCACCTGGTAGACGCCACTGGCCGTCATCGGGCCGCGCACGCCCAGCCACAGCGCCGACATCCGCGCCATCTTGTGCCTAGCACGCTCGCGCTGGTATCGGTCGAGCGCACGGGCAGTGTCGTACGTGAACTTGACGGTCCGCTGCTTGTCGCCCTTGCCAGTGACGACGGCCTCGCGCTCGCGCGGTGAGACGTCGCCCGTCGCAAGCCCGCCAGCTCGGACAGCCGGGCGCCTGTGTCCTTGAACAACGAGATGATGGCGTAGTCGCGGCGGTTCTGGAAGCCACCGCCCTTGCAGGTGTCTAGCAGTGCGGCCAGTTCGTCGTCGGCGAAGACGGGAACGAGCTTGTCGCCGATCTTTGGCGGTTTGAGGCTGGCCATCGGGTTGGGGCGGCTCGTCGGGGTCTTCGGTGGCGTGCCACTTGAAGAACTGCTGTAGCGCCCGGAACTGGTTGTTGGCGTAGGAGTCGGAGTAACGGCCGAGAAGGATGATGATCCACTCCTGGACGTGCTTCGCCCTCACCTCGTCCCAGTCAGCGAACCCGGCCGGGATCAGGTACTCGGCGGCGAGCCACTGCGCTGCCTCTAGGTAGGTGCGGATCGTCTTGGGCGACTTCTTCTCGGCCCGCAGGTGAAGGTCCCAGCTGTCCACCATGGGCTGGAACGAGCCGGCATCGAGGTTGCGCGGGTTGCCGCGGCTGACCTTCTTGGGGGATTCCCCGGACATGCAGCCTCCGTTAAGCGGAAGCTCGACATGCGCTGTGCGCATCGAGCGGACGGCGCACCTAGTTCCGTCACGTCGCGTTTCCGCATGTCAGAAGCACTTGGAGCCGGTGAGCGGATTCGAACCGCTGACCGTCCGCTTACAAGGCGGATGCTCTGCCAACTGAGCTACACCGGCGTGACCGGGCCCGGCGAGCCGGAC
>Ga0102924_1003001_pt1 | contig 17925 bp, 12 predicted proteins | sample PaiPotPPM11metaG_FD_80116 | JGI IMG/M metagenome (GOLD analysis project Ga0102924, IMG submission 80116) | Iron sulfur acid spring bacterial and archeal communities from Banff, Canada, to study Microbial Dark Matter (Phase II) - Paint Pots PPM... ...
AGAGTATGCCAAGTTTCTTTAACGTCGTGTGTTCTGATTAGATTTGCGCTATTCAATATGCAGATTAATTCTGTTGCTGCTGATGGAATTAAACGTTCTTCTGGTTCTAAGTTGAATATATTTCCAATGAATGATTTCCTTGAAACGCAGATACAAATTGGTTTTGAAAATCTTTTTAGTTTCTTTAGATTCGATATCACTTCAATATCACGGATATACCACGGGAAGTCTGTCATTTTTGTAAAGAACGGGTTTTTTCCTTTTGGCCTGAAGAAGCCAATAGCAGGATCAATAATTATATTGTCGGCTGAAATAGAGGCGCTTTTTGCAATCGATATACTTTCAGTCAGAACCTTCATGGTTCCAAAGACATTTCCTGAAACGAGAGCAGATCGGCGGCCGCTGCCACCATAGGCTCCCATAATTATTGGCAATCCAGATCTTGCTACAATGTCTGCCATTTTTTTATCATATTTCAACCCAGAAATATCGTTGATGGCATCTGCCCCGACTTTGATTGCCTCCTTGGCTACCTCAGCTCTCGGAGTATCTGCCGAGATAGGCAAACTACAATTGCTCTTTATAACATCTATAGCGTTCCTCATTCTTTTGATCTCCTGTTGAACTGAAATGATCGTTTCGAGATACGGTGCAGTAGACATGGCACCGATATCTATCATATCAGCGCCTGTTTCTTGCATCTCCGTGACTACATTAGCTATTTCATTTATGTTAGTCTTAACGGAATTTTTGTAAAATGATTCTGGGCTGACATTGATCACTCCCATAATCCTAGCCGGAACCTCCCCTCCAATCCTTAGCTTCCCGATAGAAGTCAATAATAAGTTGGAATTACATTAAATAATATAATAGATTTTGTAATCAATAAGCTTGTTATTGTCTTGAATGATAGTTGTATGTTGGTCTCCCATTCAATGCTTTCTGGTGTTCAAGGCAGACTAGAGCCAGTGGTGAATTTTTAACAAATCTTCGATTGGTTCATTTTTAAGCAGTTTTATCAATGCGAATGCTTGCGGGGTTGACAGCATAGGCTTATCGAAATGGTCGTCTATGGCTATTCTTGGACATGCAACTTCCACAAAAGCGTCAAGGCCCTTAAAGATTTGAACATGGTCATTAGTAATATTTGTCATTGCAATTAGTTGGACTCTCTTTCCTAGCTGTTCAAACAATTTTTTAAGTTTAAGTGCCTGAATTTTGGCAAATTGTCCTTCCTTCAATCCAATTATAATGCCAATCCCTCGCGCATCCATTGCCTTGTAAATTGATAAAATGGCTTTCTTCTTGAACATCTGGGCGATCTTGTTAATTTGTGAATATTCCTCAAAATATGGATCTAGCATGTACGTCGGTTTTTCGGTTGACATTGCGACACTCACTGAATGAAATCTGCTCTGGCCAAGGAAAATGTACGCATCGACTAAGTTCTGGATGTCAAATGCTGGATAGAATTCGCAACCAAAAACTTGGCCATCGTTAAGCTGTCCTTTCCCTTTACCGATGATCACTTTGTAGCCATACTCTTCAAAGATCTCCTTTACATTACCAATTTGATTAAGGTGCTGACTGTCTGTCAATAATGATAAAGTCTTGTAATTTTCGTTTTGAAGAGATGAGGCACATTTTCTTGCAACTCTATCAAAGCTAATGTCATCATAAGCATTAATCATTATTACCCTTTCGCCAAATGTATCATTTGCAATGGTATGACCTATGTTGAATAAAATCTCAACACCTAAGATGTCGGCCGCCTGTGTATTGAGATCGCAGGATCCCCAGCAAGTATCTCCAATTATGTAGGCTGGAATACCAAACTTTTCTGTAATATTGGCAGCACTTGTCTGGATTTTCGGAATAAGTCCCTCCGGTCCATTAAGGGCGACCGAATGCGGTTTTCGTGAGTCTATTACTTCGTGTATTCTCTTTTCGTCTATTAGCATCATTTTCCTTTTCTTCACCAGTGACTAGTTTAGTAAAATTCAAAGGGTAACAATGCCACATTTTAAGGCTTTGGTGTAAGGCAAAATACAACCATATACCCGCTGCCCCAACAAACGCCACAAAAAAGAGATTAAGAGATAGAAACATGCCGGAAAATGCTGCTAAAGTTTGTATACAGCGAGTAGCGTCGTCCATCGAGAATAGGCCTCTATTTACATCTCTAACTAGCTAGTGCACTTATACACTAAATGAATAATCGTGCGCCAAGAGGATCAAGGACGGACCCTAAAGTTTTTGTCATCTTCATTAAGAGTGCTCAATGTTAATCGAATAAGAATTGCTAAAAATTTCTGGCGCCTTGTCGATTTGTTCGTTTTTAGGCATAAAAATAGATATTTTCTCGCGGTTTGGATCGACGATGATTCGGCACCTCTGTGATTGTTGCATGATGTGAAAATGATGTTCAAAATTGAGAGGCAAAGAATTATGTCTTAGTGATTCAGGGATGTGTGGTTCGAATTGAATCCTATTTTCAAGCATATTCAAGCGCATTCCAAGCATCATCTCTTGCATTGCATAGACATACATCCCAACGGACCAAGCTTGAAGAATGCAAGAGTTAAAGGGTTCAGGTCGGTCGCCTCTATATGTTTCTGCATACATACCGTTTTCAGAAAGTATACGTTGTGCCATAGATTCGAGGTAATAAAGTGCCTGTTCTAGCCTGTTGATCTTAATCTCACTAATTGCGGCCCAACCCGTTACAAGCGGCCATACCGCACCATCATGATAAAGACTCGGATGATATTTTGGATCGAGACTGCTCAGTGTTCTTACTCCCCAAGGGGTGGTTAGGTCATTCTTCTCGATTCTTGTTAGGACAGAGTGAGCTTTGATTCGGTCTCCTATCGATTCTGTAAGTAACATGACGAGTGCATTTGGTCTAATACTGGAATCCTTTGTACCATCCCTTCTTATCGTATCATAATAGAAACCGTCCTTGTTATTCCAATATTCTCTCTCTACTTTGCCTCTGAGCTGATCAGCACATCGACTCCATCGCTCTTGATTATAATTATCATCCACAATCATCGCTAGCTCGCTTCCAATTTTCAAACTTTCGCAGAACAATGCCTGGACGTCATTTGCGCTCTTTCTTCTATCAATATGGTCCATCCAAGTAGAATCCTGAATTGGTAATTTTTCGGCGACACCAGTAAATCCGTTTTCGACTAATCCATCTCTATCCACATCTTTTAAAAATCCCCAATTGACAAGATCAACGATCTGTTTCCAGCGATTTTTTAGATAATATATATCTCCGGTCGCCAACACATATTCACGTATCGCCCAAGGAAAGAGAAACGTAGAATCAGCTGATCCGAATGTGCTATCATGAAGAAATGATTTACCGCTAATTATCATCGGCAACTCCCCTTTCATTGCAAGCTTCGAGGTTTTTTTTGCCTGGTGAAGTAGAAAATTTTCGATTACTGCAATAACGAAACGGTAATCTCCGATAGCCATGTAACCTCTCAATGACCAACCTGTGTCCCTAGCCCAATAATTAGGAAACCTTGGCAGTCCTGCGCAAATACCTGGGCCTAGTCCGTCGTATTCTGCCTTTAAGTATTCCATGCTCGTTTTTGCTTTTTCGAATGCCTTAACTAGTTTTAAAATAGTAGAGTGCTGATGCGGAATTTGGCTCGAGGATGCAAGATTTAAAGTAGAACAAGAGACCGATTTGAAATGATTTTGCGTACTTTCTAGCAGTTGTTTATAATTATCCCGCATATACCGGTATTCCTTTAAACAATCCTCAGAACTGGTAAATCCGCCTGCGGCCACTAGTGCAAGTTCGCTGGTGTTGCCTGCTTCAATATCAAGATCATACGAAATCTCCAAATCGTTATCAAAAGAATCCATTAACACCCTCGATGGTCTCATGCTCTTCGGCGCGACTCCAATTGTTCCGTAGAAATGCGCAAGATTTTTCTTGGCTGCAGTTTGGATTTGTAAGCAATTGTCTCTCGTAAGTAGCTTAGAAAAGTTACTCTGGGAAATTGCGGCCAAGCCATAGCTGGTAATATTACCGTCAACTACGAAGTGTATACGAATCTTCCGTCTTGATTTTTCCGTTTTCTTCTTTACACTTAATTTCGTATAATCCACCTCTCGATCTAACAACTCCAATTTCATAACAAATCCTTTGCTATCAAGTGGAACGAATAGTGTCCTCTTTACTTGCAAACCTGCCACTTCGTGCCTCGTGTAGAGAAATCCATTCTCATGTCTAGAAGATACCACGAAATTTGGGAGTCTCTTACGGACCCCATCATCCATAGATATTTCCACTAGCATCCTACCGAAAGCCCTAGCTGGTGGCACGTACAATCCCCCATTGTCATATCTTGTTCCCATCCAAGACCAGTTAGCCGAAAGCGAAGCATTCGATGAACATACAATATATGCTTGTTTGCCAGACAGAATTAACGGGGTTGTGAAGTTTTTAAAAATGGTATCCTCATTTGATGTATTAGATTCAGAATCATCCATCATGTTGGAGGGAATAAAAATTCTCTCCTTACGATTGCTTAAGTAATCGTTAAAAGTAAAGGGTATTATAATCTGTTCAAATCCTTCTAGTTTACTCAAAATGACAATCTTATGTTTACTCTGTTCTTCCAAGCCACCATCTTTTATGATTAGGAATCTTGCGCTTTGAAATGGCTTAAATGGGATGGGGCGGTCTTCCGATAATGTGGCTGCATTGACCACATCCTCTGAAGTTGCGATGAAAATTGATTTTTTTGGAACTGGAATTTCATCCACGTAGATATCTAGGGATACTATATTACCGCCTAGCGGAACAGGTGGATTTAGCAAAGAGAAAATAAATCCATCAGATTTATTATCTCCATTCACTATCGTTGCATTTTTTAAACTACCATCAATATATGAAAGAACCGTATGTGTTTTATCGAGTGTCCTAACCATTTAGCGCACCTAGGAGTTTAATCTTCTATTCTTGAACAAGGCTCAACCTAAATCCTAAACTATTGAAACGTAATAACCCGTAGATAAAATCATCTAAAATTATCAAAATCGATAGATGAATTTTTCCTTCTAAGAAAGAAATCACATTTAGTGTTCTAGCTTAAGGTATTTTAATATTCATCTGCTATTTACACAGTTCTTTCTGCTCGAAAAGATAGATAGGCGTCATATTGATAAAAATACTCGAATGAAAGTTCCAGCAGGTTCATTGCGTTGTTGAGATGGACGTGGGCGCCTTCTTGCATATGGCCGATGCGTTACTGGTACGGAGGCAGCCTGCCAGTACCACCAGAGGCACAAGGCCCCTTCTCAAGCCCTACAAGATCCACCACGTAGACGTGTTAGCATGGCTACCCCGCCTTAGGGTTGCTCCCTCCCGGACCTCACCCATTTCGACGATTCGCAGTCAAAACTACGCCTTCGCGTGGTGCGCTGCTCATAACCATCCGACACGGCATGATTTCATTTCAGCAAGGCAAGCAGGTACCTCACACCTCTGGATTTACCCAGCAGTTACTGATCCCAGCATAAAGCCGATTTCTGATGTGGGGTACGGCTAACACCCCGATCCTCCCTGCCTCCGCAAATATCTTAGCTATGGCTCATTATATTTGCTTACCCCATTTTCATCAATCGAACGCAAATGATTAAGATGTAGTGTGCCGATAGTGGGGACGTACTTGCCGAGCCTATGAATTTGATTACTTGCTCTTTGCTAGGACTTGAAGGGTCTTGCAAACAGAACAAATACTGCCGTTAGAATTACGTCCGCAAACCAAGCATTCTTTAGAGTGAGACAAAGATCCCATATACGAAGTCTTCAGCATCTTCGAGATTTTCGTCATTGAGTTGTAAGCGTTATACTTTATCCCTGCGTGTCCTGTTTCGAGCTTATTGAGAAATTCACGAAGATCGGTTCTAATGCTTTCATGCATATATGGACATTCTTCGGACTGAAAAGGGATGTCTCTCAGTACAGCATAGAATACAATTTCGTGCTCGTAAATCTCTACAAATGGTTTTACCTTTCTGAGACCATTGGAACCATATTGAACTGGTTCTGGATACATCCAACCGATTCTCTCAGTGTCTCCTGATAGAAGGTTAATCATGAAGGTTTGTAGTTGGTCATCCAGATTGTGTGCAGTCGCGACGACATTCGCACCTACTGATTCTGCCAACATGTCTATAGCTCTCCTACGAAAGGTGCCACACATAGAACAGGAAGTCATTTTTTCAGACGGCCTCTCCTGCATTGCTTCGTCCATGCCCAACCCAAAAAGATCCTTATAGCTTGAAATTTTCGTTTCCACTTTGAGCTGGGAGCAAAAATCCTTTACAATTTGTAATGATTCATCTCGGTAACCGTTTATACCCTCGTCAATCGTGATAGCTAACAACTTTGTGCGATTATGTTCCTCAAAGAATTTCTTTAACACGTATAGAAGGGCCAAACTGTCTTTGCCGCCAGAAACACCAATTGCAACCTTATCGCTATGACTAAGCATTGAGAATTTCTGCATAGTCTTGGCAGTTTTTTGTTCAATAGAAATTAAAAAGCACTTTTTGCATAGGTATTCCCCAGAGTACACCCTATGATATGCAGCTAACCCGTTGTGGCATTTAGTGCAAGTTTTCCTTGACAGGAGTAGCAGTTATGGAATCGAGGTTATTATTTCTTGGTCTTAAAAGTAGGAGAAAGGCGAATTGTTACCCTGTATTTGGTAATCACAAGGCTTTTAAATCTGTAGCAAAGGCATTTATGTCTCAACCTCGACTTGACTATAAGCATGCAATTCAACGAAGACCTGTTAGATGAAATTAATCTCAAGATTATAGATATATTGAGCAGAGATTCATCAACGCCATTTGTTGAAATTGCCAGGAAGATCGGAATCTCTGACGCAACGGTACATCTGAGAGTCAGGAGGATGATAGCTGCTCGAATTATCGGCAAGTTTACACTTTCTGTAAATAATGGCCGTCTGGGCTATGACCACCTCGCCTTTTTGGGTATAAATGTTGAACCTGGTTTTGCTGAAGAGGTTGTTCTTGGATTATCGAATGTGGAAGCTGTGTTAGAAATTCACGAAATGCATGGTAGGTTTGATCTTATACTAAAGATTCGCTCTAAAGATTTGGAGGAGATGAGAGATATAGTTGTAAACAAGATACGTACTTTACCACATATTCTGGAAATAGAGCTAATGACTGTTTTAAAGTCGAGAAAAGAAGAACAAATGGTTCCTTTGAAAAGTGATATAGCAGAAAAAACAGAATCTGCAATCGCTTAGCCGTTAGAACGTGATTACTTACTCACGATCCGGTCTGCTGCTATTGTTTTTGTTTTTCCTTCTTCGAGGTTTGCCACCAGTCTAGATAATCATCATGCAATTGCCTTCGTTTATTGACAGACTCGCTTTCTGCCTTATCGCGTAATTCATCAATCTTTTCTCGGGACGCAAATATTCCGCAACTCTTGCAAAGAAAATTTTTACTATTAGAGTCAAATTTCAAATCACCGCCACACTCAGGACAGAAGTTTGCCAAACGTACCCTACGTGTCAAGATCCTAATAAAAGCATTGTGCGGGAAGAGGGATTATAGCATTAGATTGTTAACAATTCTTAAAGATATCATAGGGAAGGACTGCTCTTGATTCAATTTTGCATGCATGCATATTATCATTAACTTATCGCTGGAACGTTCAACCTGGTGCAAGGACTTAGATCGTCATTCCACCATTTAAGGTGGTCAGTTCGCCCGTCATTTGCCATGCACCAGGATAAGAATTTTAGATACGCAAGAAATTAAAATGTTCGGTTTGTTACACACACTATTTTACGATCAGCATCAACCTTTACTTCCATTCCAGATCTCATAGCGAAAAAAGACCCGGTTTCAAGCGTATCCACAAGAGGTATATTTGAAATCGCGCACCCCGAAGCGGTGGTTATGTCTGCCTTGTTAGTGCTTATTATCGCAGCCGGCGCCGCGCCGTTCACTTTCAACGAGTATATAACATATGCACCCACACTACTTCCGATAGCCCCAGGAAAAACTAATACTGCACCTTTAACAGAGCTCCCAGACAATTGATGATGTGGGTCTTCTATGATGCCCTTCTCTGTGTCTATCATCGAAAGAAAATTAATTCGCTCCTCTGTAAGAAGTGCGTTTCCGGTTCCATACCCCCCTACAATTTTTCTGCACTTGAAGCACGTGTTCAATTGTAGTCAGCGCACTCCTTAATAATTGTCTTCAAGTCTTTCAGACATACTCCTACTCTGTTTGAATGATTTAGATAATACGCGGCCTTAACACTGTTTGTAATTACCGAATCAAAGTCAGCCCGCGTGATTAGGGGCGTAAGACATGTGCACGAGTCGCACATGAACTCTCCACCGGCATGTTCAATTCCATCGATCAAACCGAGGCGTTCCGCTTGACTATGAATTGCTCTTGCACAGAAAATTATACAACGTTTCTTCAGCCTTTTTCCTTCAACCAGAGCTGCCAATAAATGTAGCTCATTCAGTCCAAGCTGAGGACTGCCCAGGGCGATTAAGTCACCATCTTCCGCGGTATTGAGCTCATCTTTTATTGTGATTACTTCTTGCTTGCCACACGAGATAATTTCTTGTTTCGTGCCCTGTTCTTTGGTGAACATTCCGCAAGAGCCTGAGGTTCCAATCGCCGCTGAGAGAGCTTTTGCTTTTATCGTGTCAAGTTTTTCTTCGCCTGCATTAATCCCAATACAATTGTCGCTTACCGTATTACCCGCGAAGTAACCTAGTAGACCATAATCTAATTCTGTAACGAGTTCATAATCAGGTTTGACGGTCACTTTTGCATGTCTGAACTTGTCCATTAGAAGGTTGGAATACGGAGATTTCCCCGTGATTGAACTTGCAAGCGCACTCAGGGCGCTCTCCCTATTAGTCAGCAATCCTAAAATCGAGTTCGAAAATACTGCTGCATTACTTTCAGCGAAGCTCACAGCGCTACCTTTTTCAGGAATATCAAAAATCTCGTACGGAACACATGTAAACGAAGTAGTTGTACCCAACATATGGTAGGACCTGGCTATGCTCATCTGTTTTTTGGTAAAATTCTCCGAGAGATTTACAGTCTTATTTTGGTCAAAGCCCATCGGATTTATTGTCGTTCTTATCACGACCCTGGCACTTTTACTAAACTCTTCCAAGAAATCCACCCCGCTATCGCCGATAGTATTGTAGTTGACTCCCGATATGTGCGCCCATTTTACGGGGATCAGCCGTTCTGCTTCGGTAGCTTCACCTATTGCAAGTAAGATTCTATACGCAACCGCCAGCGATTCGCCGCGTTCGCCCCTTAGCATATTTTCTTCCTCCCCGGTGAGCTCCATTCCATAAAATTGAATTGCGAGGTGTAATAATTATTTTCCCTGGCTCAAGTCGAATTTGCCGATATTAAATGCGATTCCAAGGTCCGCTGAAGACCTCAGGAGCATTCCTCTTTTCGCTCATATAAAATCGAGCTTTTTTTATCTTCAAGACGTTACTACCACGTATACTGCTTCTACGACAGGTTAACAAGCACACAAATAAACCCGTGGAGTTAACAGGTATCAAGACCGAAGATGACGATGGAAGATCCAAGGATAAATAACCTGTTAGACATACTTGGACACTCTTCGCTCTATCCCCCCCAGCAACAAGCCGTCTCACATGGTCTCCTAGAAGGCAAAAACTTGCTGGTCACAACTCCTACTGCAAGCGGCAAGACCCTGATCGCAATAATGGCAGCGATAAAAGCAATTGAAAAAGGAATGAAGGTTTTTTATCTTACCCCTTTACGGGCCTTGGCTATGGAAAAGTATCATGATATTCGTGTGCTCGAACGTTTGAATATCTTGGATAGAAAAATCCGTATCAAAGTTGCTTCCAGTGATTATAACTCAACTGCACGGGAACTAGAAGAAGCAGATGTTCTAGTTTTAACAAACGAGAAAATGGACTCTCTAATCCGACATGAAAGTAGCTGGATTTCCGATGTCGGACTCTTTGTAGCGGATGAAGTTCATTTGATAGGCGATCGGGAACGCGGGCCGACACTTGAAATGATTTTAGCAATCATCAGAAAAGTGCATCCACTTGCACAGATTCTGGCATTAAGTGCGACAGTTTCAAACTCTGCAGATATCGCAGAGTGGTTGAATTGTGATCTAGTGGAAACTAACTGGAGACCAACGAAATTGCTTGAGGGCGTCTATGAAAATGGGACTATACTCATGAATGATGGTAACCGTGTCAAAATTCATAGCTATTCCAATGCTGCAATAGATGTTGCCATAGACTCCATTGATAAGGGTGGACAGGCTTTAATCTTCGCCGGGACTCGTAAACGTGCTTGTTCGCTTGCAGCTAAAGCTGCCGAAGGAGTTCTTAGACGACTTGATAGAACCGAGAAAGAGAAGGCCGCCACAGCCTCGCTGCAGATAAGAACCAAAGGCGAAGACCTCGAGCTCACGAGTAATCTCTCGACGCTTGTATCAAAAGGTGTAGCATTCCATCATGCAGGTTTAGGAGCATCCAGCAGAGAAATTGTGGAAGAGGCATTCAAGACCGGTGTAATTAGACTTTTAGTCGCTACTCCGACGTTGGCGGCAGGGGTAAACCTTCCTGCAAGAAGAGTGGTTGTCTCAAGTATTCTACGATATAATGCCGAGTATGGGGCAAATGTGCCAATTAGTGTTTTAGAATACAAACAACTGTGTGGCCGGGCAGGCAGACCGAAGTACGACAAATTTGGAGAAGCAATAATTATAGCTGAATCTGGAGTAAGCTCAACAGATCTTTATGAACACTACGTTCTTGGTGAACCAGAGCCCGTACGCTCGCAGTTAATAAATGATAGGGCATTAAGGATACATGTTCTCAGTATTATTTCCACAATCCCTGGAATGAAGCAGTGCGAGATATATGATTTGTTCGGGACCACGTTGTGTGCTCAACATCATAAAAGAGCAGTTATAGCTTTGAAAATCGATACTGCTTTACGCTATCTTGAAAACGAGAATCTTATCAAATCGAAAAATGAGAGATACATACCTACTAATTTTGGAAGACGATCATCATTACTTTATATTGACCCCCTCACCGCTGTAGAGTTCAAAAGAGCAATCGAATCAGCGGAGCAATCCAATGCAAATCCAAATGATGGTGTTATTAATCATACACTTGGCTTTCTGCATCTGATCACAAGTTGTGCTGACTTCTATCCTAAATTTTCTATGCGAAGGAAAGACTTGGAATTAACTGCAATCATTGACGAACATCGTAACGAATTGTTCTATCAAATTAGCGAGTTTGAATGCTCTAGGAGTCTATTGGCATTACATGAGTGGATCCACGAAACCAGCGATAGGAACTTGAGCGATAGACTCTCAGTTGAACCTGGCGATATGCATAGAATGGTCGAGATCGCTGACTGGCTTGCTCATTCGTTATATGAGGTTGCAAAATTACTTAAGCGCGGAGATTTGTTAAGAGAATTACATGATCTTCAGATTCGGATAAGGTACGGTATAAGAGAAGAACTTATTCCGCTTGTCCGGCTAAAGGAGATTGGAAGGGCAAGAGCTCGAGCGTTATATGATGCAGGTCTTGTTGACGCCAGGAAAGTTACTGAAACACCCGAGGCAAAACTATCTGCCATTCCAAAAATCGGTCCGACTCTGGCAAAAAGATTAAAAGAACAGATAAAGAAGGAACGATATTAGAACGGCGATGTTTGAGTACGAGACCGAATTCTTTGGCTTGGTTTCATCCGTAGTTATTGTAATTTTATAAGCCACCATATCTACGGAATTGATAACAGTAATGCTAGATCTATCCTTTTGGAACTATATCCTCTTCTATGGAACAATAGTTTCTGCCGCTTCCTTTCTAATCATACTATTGCTGACGCCTAAAGTAATCAAATTGCTCATAGCGAAAGGAAGTGTAGTTCAAGATTATCATAAACCTGAAAGGCCTAACATTCCAAGACCGGCCGGCCCAATCTTGATCATAGGAATAGCGGTCGCCGAGATTATTCTTTACTTACTTACTCGGAACATACAGGTGCTGGCGATTCTATTAACTACAATAATTGCATTTATTGTGGGACTGATCGACGATAAAAAAGTCATGCCAGGGTGGTATAAGCCTGTTGCACTTATTCCTGCTGCCATTCCGTTGATTGTTTTAGGGGCTCATGGAACTCATCTAAATCTCATATTTGGGGACGCATCAATTCCACTTCTATACATTCCCCTAATACTAATCATAATTCCTGTTGCCGGTAATACCATTAATTCAATTGATGTCTTGAATGGAGTGGCTAGTGAGGCTGTGATCGTTGCAATGATACCTCTATTGGTTTCTATAGCTGTCTTCGGCAACAACGTAGTCTTTATTGCTGGACTTCCGCTGCTTTTTGGAATGATTGCATTTTACAGGTATCATAAGTTTCCAAGCAAAATATTTCCAGGAGATTCAGGCACTTTGTTGATCGGAGCTATGTACGGTGCGCTAGCAATTGCTGGGAGATCTGAGATAATAGGGGTCATTGCCTTGCTGCCATCAGTGATGAATTCATTTTTGTTTCTTGATAGCGTCAAGAAAATTGTTGAGCATAGACAAATTAAGTCTCGACCTACAGTCTTGATGGAGGATTTTAAGTTAATGGCCTCAAAGGAGAAGAACGCACCTACAACGCTATTGAGATTAATCTTGGCAGACGGTCCTCTGTCGGAAAAAGAGATTGCCAAAAAAATACTCAAATTGGCAATATATAGCTCTGTACTAGCACTCACGACCGTTGTTATACAGTACTATTTTCTCTCAGGCTTTTTCTCCAAATGAGGTTCATGCGTCTCATAGTATTTACTACGATAACAGATACTGCCGGTTTGAGTTCTCGATAAATGTCGGCCACTTTTTATGTATTGTTCTTCTTTAGGGCTAATTCAGCTAACAGCCTAACGGTATCTGCAAGTACAAGCATCAATTGCAAATGTGATAATAATTATCTTAATATTGGAACTAGCCCCGTTTAAAGAGAGCGTACAGTATTAAAACCACGATTGTGAGTGCAAACTACAAACAATACGTATTTGGCTTGCTATTCCTTATCGGCTCTGTAGATCTGTAGAATGTTTGAAAAACCTCTGTTTTCAAGAAATGACCACGTTTTTCCACAAATTGTACAGTTAATATATCCCCCCTTGAATGAAAATTGGAGCTCAAAATGACTGCAGCGTATCTGATGTTCACGTTTGAGAGCCTCCATTTGTCTGAGAGTGTCAATATGCCTGGTAGAGTTTTCCGTCACTAGAAAAGATGCGCCCAAGAGAATAAAAATTCTTTGCGGATAATGCTAATTTCTATTCTAGTATTAATGCCTCTCGTCTCATACTATTTACATTTATGATTGTAGACGCGCTATCGATAGATAATACTCTTGATTTTCCTCGACTCTTTCAGCCTCCAATTCTTACTCTAGACATCTCATGATTCACTAAATTCATTTTACATCCTAATTTTTTGGAATATAATGTGGCCCCTTCACAACAGAAGACGATAAGAAACAAGCAATTGAAAATCCTCCTGAAAGATCACAATTGCATTAGGTACATATTTGAATCAGAAACCTTCACTAATTGATTGGAACCAGCTGCCAACTGCCCCGACGGCATCAGGATGAAAAGATCTTCAGGAGTGGCTTGGGTGCTGCTGCACTACTGCTTTGTGTGTTGTTGACAATTACGCATGCCTTCGCACACGTAGAATAATGTAGTTGAGACGACAATATCTTATTATATAATATATAAAATTATACAGACGATCGGTTTATCAAATATGAGCTGCGTTAAGCATTTTAGGATATTAAGATGGACGGCCATTATCGGCAGTACACAAAAAGTAAGTGTTAGACATAAAGGTTTTCGACCTTTTTTCTCCAATCAACAAAATGTATTCCTTACTGTGATTAGAGAGATACCTGACATGATAAATGATCATGAGCCAAAGCAATATCATTTGAGCGGAGCATAAAGATGCTTAATAATACTCCTAGCGCTGAGAGTAGTAATAATGTGAATGTCTCGATAACTGTCGGAGAGGTAAAGGTACAGTTTAACGGTTCTCCCGAGTCGGTCTTGACGTCTGTCATTAACTTCATGACAAAACAAGTTCCCACGATCGATTTGGCTAGGAAAATTTCATTAAGTTATGCAGTTACCGAGCTTATTGATCTATTTTCGAACTTTATTAAAATAACCCCAGAAGGTCCACGAGTAATCCTAGAGCACGAAGAATTTGGGATGAAAAAATTGTCTGACAAAGAGAATGTTGCGTTGCACTTGGTAGCAGCAAAAATTGCAAAGGATCTTGGGAAGCTGTCTAATGATGCAAGGCAATTGTCTGAAATTCAACTTGTAACGACGTTGAATCCAAAGTCTGTCAGCTCGAGGCTCTCGGAATTGGTTAAGGCAGGACACGTGCTAAGGGACAGCACAGCAGATGGAAATGAATCTTCCACCTATAAAATTACTACTTCTGGTATTCACTGGTTGAACTCAATGCTCGCTAAAAGGGTAAAAGGTTAGACCAATCTTATTGTAACGGCGATTCAGAAGGTGGCTTTCTCTGGATGTACTGATAATTTCTCATTGTTCCTTTTCTGGTAAGAATATTTTCCCTTACCATGTCCGTAAGTGAATGAGAAACCGCAGTCCTATCGTAATTAAAACCACGCCTTGACAGCTCCTCATGAACCTCCCCTAGTGGTTTTTCAGTTCCAAAATATCCTTCGGCAAAAAGTGATTGGAGGAGGCCTCTGCATGTTATCCCCCCCCTTTGTGCCATCTTGTTTTGCAGAGTGACTGGATTTGTCATCTGTCTTTGAATGATAACATTTGAATCGATCTGCTCAGTTAGAGTATCAATCTGCCTTCTTAATTCTGCAATTTGATTACTGAATTCCGAGTTGATGCTAACTGAGGTATCGATCCCTGACAGCACATTTTCAACCACCTCCTTCACTTTTTTCTCGATACAGCTGATTTCGACCTCCCAGTCGCGGTGTTTTAATCTAATTCTAACTTCATCCGATGAAGGTGGTGATTCATTCATTAACTGTGATATAAAACGGTGAAATTTCTATCACATAAACTTGTTGCTGAGCAAGCACATCTTGTGCATGTTGCACAACATTAATAACTATCCGTGTTATATTGTTGCACAACATGAATATACAATTGAATTCGGCCGAGATTGACTTCAATGAATTTCAACGTAGTTTGGACCAGTCAATAGGAGGAAGCCTGTCGTTGAAGTTACAGAATGTTCTTGACGGCAAAAAGATTGTCTTTAGCAGTTACGAGAAAAATCATGTACCACTCGGAGGATGGGGGCTCAGATGTAATCCAGGTTGTGAAAAAACAATAAAGCCAATCCGGCCCGTTAATGAGGCTGCACCAGTAGCCGCAGTCGATTCCAGCAGCATCAGGATAGCCGAAACTGAAGACGGTTCTCTATACGCCGTAAAAAGTGGGACTGCATTCGCTATTAACGGTCAGGCAATCATGCACTTCAAAATAGGTCCCATCCTGGTTTATTTAAACAAGGAGACTATTAAGACCTCCGAACTTGACCACAGACTCGCAAAGTTGGTTCTTTTTGATGGAGAATCGGCTAGAAGACTGATTAGGTTACGAGTTGAACGGGCTATACAAATAAAGCTTTCAAATCATTTTATGAAATCTATAATCGTTGTTGACGGTGCATTAAAGTCGTCGCCCTTTGAGAATAAAAACCAAAGCATTACAACGGTAGCGGAGAATTGTTCTGTTCGTAAGAACGTATTGTTGGGAATCAGCAAAAGCACCTCCTTCAAGCTTCTAGATAAGGTCTCGGCACCTCTCACAAATATCAATGAGGCAGCGTATATGGACATTGAAATGATTATCCAGAGCCTCAGCAGAAGCACTATAGGAAATAACCTCCTTGTAAAGCTTGGAAATAGCAATAGTCCTATCCTGCGTGCAGATATTGTTTGTCCCGAGGGCGATATAGACAACTCAATTGGTAAATTACTAACAAATGATTCAATGGCTGGAGGCTATCCTGAAACATTAAGGCTTGCACACCATGTATCAACATTTAGTAATACCGAGATCGCGTGTCTTAGAGGCCATGTCTTGAGCAACTACGATGTGACTGAGCTGCCGTCAGGAGATATCCGTAAAACTCTGTTAGGGTCTATTCCGGCTTGAAAGTCCTGACAAAAAATAGCAATGAACTTGTAATATTGGCAATGAAAGGCGACGCTGTCAGCAAGGGTGACTATCTCTTGATCGAAGACGGAAAGTTGAACAGAAAAATGATAGTTCAGATTTATGATGAGGAGTATCTTTCGTCCCAGTCGTTGATTGAAGATATTGTCAGGGATGAAGTAATAACTGCATCAAGTACTGAAAATCTACACGACCCGCTTAACATCGCAAACCTATCAAGAATGATTCGAGATGCTAGGTTATTCCGCACTAAAATACGCGGAACTATCGATGCATCAGGCAAAATATCAAGCGATGTGACGTGGATCCCATCAAGGGTATATTCCAAACTAAGGCGCTTAAGCATCGCTGAATTGAATGAGTCTCTCGGAAGGACGGGAATCTTTCCTATTAAACTTGGCAGAACCAGAGGAGATAACGAAGATTTTGAAATATATGCTGAGGATCTTGACGGCAAACTAAATATTGTTACCGGTAAAAAGGAATCTGGCAAATCACATCTTTCAAAGATTCTTATAAAGTCACTCGTGCAGCACGGCGCTTTTGTGATTGTATTTGATTTGAATGATGAGTACGGCGGAATAGCAACCAACTATGATGGATCTCCCTCTTCGCTAGCAAATCAGGTCAAGATGCTGCAATCGGGAAAGGGATTAAGTTTCTCTCTCGCGTACTGTGGCAAGGCGGCTATCTCCAATGTACTCAAGAATGCGCTCGACACTCCAGCTGCATCAATGCGAGAATTCTTCCGAATCTGGGATTGGCTTGAAAACAGGGATAACCTAGAGATCGAAGCATTCGGCAACGCGATCAATACATGGAATATTAACGAGCTAGTGCGGGATGCGCTGGTTTCAAGGTTCCACGTACTGCAGGCATCTCGATTATTTTTACAAAATCATGCAGATGGACTTAAATTCGAAAATATTTTTTCAAATAAAAATAAAGGCGCGGTAATCGTGGTGAGCATGGCCAAGATAATCCCCTTGGTGAGACGCATGGTGGTAGAGTTGGTCCTAAACAAGTTGGTTGACTTGCTAGAGAAGGAAATAATTCCTCCGATCTTTCTGTTTGCAGAAGAAGCCCATTTGTATATTCGGGAAACATATTGGGAGGATATCATAACTAGGATGAGACATTTTGGAATCTATCCAACTTTTATCACGAACCAGCCAGATGCTATTGGCGACGGAATTTACCGACAAGCAGACAACATATTTTTGTTCAACTTTACGAATGACGTAGACTTGGACAAAATATCAAAAGTATCTTTAGCTGATAACGATACGGTCAGATCAATAGTAAAGACATTGCCTCATCGTTGCTGCCTGACGATAGGTAAGGTCGTCTGCGATCTACCTATCGTTTTAGAAATCGCATCGCTTGGAATGTTAGCGCTCGGAGAAACAAAGAAATTCTTTAAAACCTAATCAGCTAGTTATCATGCAGACGTAACGGCTGCTTCTCCATGTTTTTTTGTTCCTATGTCAACTGCGTCTGTGACAGGCGATATAAAGATCTTGCCATCCCCGGCGGAACCTGTGCTCACCGTGGCTAGTATCGTGTTCACCACCTTTTCG
>Ga0102924_1003002_pt1 | contig 17923 bp, 16 predicted proteins | sample PaiPotPPM11metaG_FD_80116 | JGI IMG/M metagenome (GOLD analysis project Ga0102924, IMG submission 80116) | Iron sulfur acid spring bacterial and archeal communities from Banff, Canada, to study Microbial Dark Matter (Phase II) - Paint Pots PPM... ...
CGCCGGGGCGGCGCGCCGCGCCATCGCTCCGGCCTTCACTCTCTCCCCCACGGGCCAACAGTAACCATCCGCCCGGACCGCTCACGGGGGTCGACCACCACGCCTGCGCCAGCGTCGAATGCGTCGACCGGCGGGCTCCGCCCGGGAGGCGGAGCCGATCCGGAGTCTGGCTCGGGACGCGGTGGGAGACGGCAGCCTGAAAGGGCCCGTGGGCCCATTGCGGGCCGGCGCTCCTGCTCGCCCGCTTGGGGGTTCATCCGAGCCGGTGGCGCGCGGTCAGTCGCGGGCGTAATTGGCCAAGATGGCCCCCAGGTCGATCTCGCGCTCGCGAACCGGCTCGTCCAACCACCTCCCGCCTTCGGCAACCACCAGCCGGTCGTCGAGCGGCTTGCCGGACAGTGCGGAGGTGGCGTCGCCGGTGCAGTACTGCAAGATCCACGCCCGTCGGTGACCGTCGGTCGTGTTGGGTCCGCTGCGGTGCATCATCAGGGAGGAGAAGACGAGCACGCCTCCGCGCTCGACGGGCACCGGGACCCCCGCGTCGGGCCCGTCGTAGCCCACCCGGAACGGCCCGGTCCCGCCGTCGGCGTGGCGCTGGCGCCCGGCGCTGTGGCTGCCCGGCAGGATCCACAGACAACCGTTGGTCTCGTCGGCGTCATCGAGAGCGAGCCAGCAAGTGACGTATTCCTCGGGCACGGTGGGCGTGTAGCCGCTGTCCTGGTGCCAAGGGAGCTCGGTGCGGGCCTGCGGCGGTTTGGCCACCGCCTGCTCCCAGTAGAGGCGCACGTCGCCACCGAGCAGTGGCATGACCACCGGGCCCCACCGAGGGTCGGTAGCCACCCGCCTCAGGGACTCGCTGGCCAGGTGCATCATCGGCCGGTACGACAGGGGCCCGTCGCCGAGGTCGCCGAGCGTCACCTCGAACGCGGTCTGCTCGACGTGACCGAGGATGTCGACACATTCGTCGTCATCGAAGAGACGAGGCACGACGAAGTACCCGGCGTTGCGGAACTCCTCGAGGCGCTCCCCGGTCGTGGCGGACGTGATCATGAGCTCCTCCATCTCCCCACTTACTGATTGACTTGTCAGTCTAGGATCACCGTGCGCCCCGAGGCCAGGTGCTCGACCTTGGTGCATCGCAATACGCGTTCGGGGCCGCCGCAGGCTTTGTAGAGGTATGGACGACTCCGAGCTCCCTCCCCCGCTGTTCGCCACCTCCGACCCTCTCGATGTTCCCGGGACAGCGGCCTCGGTCGACGCCCTCCGCCACGTGCTCTCCCGGCACCGCAGGCACCAGCTGATGCTCGGCGCCGTCGGCCTGGTGGTGGCGCTGATCGCCGGCTTCGCCGTCGGACGCCAGGGTTCGGGCGAGGGCACCCAAGTCGCCGCCGCCCGGCCCGCCGCTGCGGGGGCGCCGTCAGCGGTGGCCAAGCCCCAGCCGGACACCCGGGCGCTCGCCGCCGGGGTCGGATCGGTCAACGGCGCCATCTCCTCGAGCACCGCGCCGGCCACCCAGCTGCTGGTCCGCGACGCATCCGACGGCGTCCGCGTCCGCCTGTACCAGCAGACGTTCACCCAGCCCAAGGCCACCTGCAGCCCGTCGTCCGGCAAGACCTGTCCCCAGGTGCCGGTCCCCACCTGCTCCCCCAGCAGCTTCCTCCACGCCGAGGTGTCCGACGCCCAGGTGGCCGGCACCGCCGGAGGCGTCTTGTGGGACGCTCCTCCCACCGGGGGGCTGACGACGGAGGCGGTCCAGGTCGTCGGCGCCGGGGAGCCCCAGCCCATCCTGGTCGTGCTCGCCCACGCCGGATCCAACGTCTCCCACGTCACCCTCTCCAGCTCCTACGGCACCGACTCGGCAGCGCCGAGCCCGCAGGGGTGGGTAGCCCTCGCTCTCCAGCTGCCCTCCAACTACCAGCCCAGCTCCTCGACCGACCCCCAGGGGGCGCCGTCGGGGACGCTCACCGCTGTCTCCACCTCCGGGGCGACGGTGTCGTCCACCGCCCTCTCGGACGTCAACGGCAAAGGGGCGCCCCCCGCCTGCATCACATCGGTCTGTGAGGCCGGTTCGGCGAGCGTTGCGGGGCCGGCGACGGGGCCCTCGACCGTGACCAGCTGTTCGTCGTGCGGGACGGCGGCCGGCGGCAAGGCTCCGGCCGGGCCCACTCCGGCTCCGGGCGCGCCCACTCCGGCGCCGGCTCCCGGCGGGACGGTCGGGTGCGTCGCGGGTTCGTCGGGAAGTGGGAGCTCGGGTGGCGGTGTCTCGCGTGGAACCTCCTCCGGCACGGTGACCTCGTCGGGTGGCGCATCGACCGGCGCGGCGACCTCGGGTCCGTAAGGGCTCGTGCCCGTCGTCGATGAACCCATCCTGGCCACGAGGCCGACCCTGGTCCATGCTGTGGTCGACGTGGAGATGGCCGGCGTGGTCACCGAGGACTTTGCCGAGCTGTTTCGCGTCCACTATCCCCGCCTGATCCGGGCCCTCCAGCTGGCCGGTGTCCGCCCGAGCGAGGCCGAGGACATCGCCCAGGAGTCCTTCGCCCGCGTCCTGCGCCGCTGGCGCCAGGTGCGCTCCGGCACCAACCCCCCGGGCTACCTGTTCCGGATCGCCTTTCGCCTGGTCCGGCGGCGAGGGCTGCTCCCGACGTCGCCGCTCGACGAACAGCTCCCCTCGACGTCCCCGCCGACCGACGAGCAGGCGGCGGTGAAGGCCGACGTCGACCGGGCCCTGGCGGTGATGCCGCCACGCCGCCGGGCCTGCGTGGTCCTGTGCTGGATGTCGGGACTGACGAGCGTCGATGCGGCCGAGGCGCTCGGGATCGCCGCCGGCACGGTGCGCAAGCAACTCGAGCTGGCGCGCCAACAGCTCACCGGCGAGCTCACCCCCTGAGCTGCCCGTCATCGGGAGACGGTTCGGTAAGCCGCACTGCTGGCCGTGTGGCGGCTCGAACCGCCAAGGGGCCCGGGATCAGTGGATCCGGGCGAGAGCAGCGATGGCCCCGCCACAGGCGAGCATCACTCCAACCCAATCCATCAGCGCGTCCGCCTCCTCGGCACCCAATACGGTCCGGAGGCGTTCGACGAGCCGGATGCGCGTCTGGTCATCAACCGCCATGATGGCTTCTGCTTCGTCCGCTGGCAACGCTTGACGGACGGCACTCCCGCGCCATCGACGGTGCTGACCATGCTGACGGGGCCGCGGTGACGTTTCCGCACACGGCCCCGGTGGCGGGATCGGGTTGCTGACGTGGTAGGACGGGCGTCGTGAGCACCGGCCACATCATCCCCGGGTGGGAGCCCGACCCGGACGCACCGCCCGACCCGGACGCACCGCCCGCCCGGCCGGCACCGCCCGAGCCGTCCCATGCCGAGCGGGCCCGGACCCTGGTCGCCGCCCACAACCGGGCAGCCCTGTCGACGATCGCCGTGAAGCCGGCGGGCATGCCGTTCGGCTCGGTCGCCACCTATGGCCTCGACGACCGGGGACGGCCGACGTTCTTCGTCAGCACCATGGCTGAGCACACCCGCAACCTCGACGCCGATCCCCGAGCCAGCCTGCTCGTGATCGAGACGACGCCGGAGGGCGCCGATCCGCTGGCGTCGGGCCGCGTCACCCTGCTGGGCACGGTGGGCGACGTGACCGATCCCGATGAACGGGCCGCCGCCCGCGCCGGCTACCTGGTGGCCAACCCCGCCGCTTTCTACGTCGACTACGGCGACTTCCGGTGCATGCGCCTGACGGTCACCGAGGTCCGCTACGTCGGCGGGTTCGGGCGGATGAGCTGGGTCGACGCCGACGCCTACGCGGCCGCTCGCCCCGATCCCCTCTGGGCCGACGCGGCGGGGATCGTCGGCCACATGAACGCCGATCACGCCGATGCCCTCGTCACCCTCTGCCATGTCGACGCCGGCCGCACCGACGTCATCTCGGCGTCGATGACCGCCGTCGACCGCTACGGCTTCGAGGTCATCGCGGGGACCGCCGGGGACCGCCGGGAGGCGTTGCGGATCGGGTTCCGGACGCCCCAGGACACCCCCGACGGGGTGCGGCACGAGCTGGTGGGGATGCTGCGAGCGGCCCGCTCCCCGTAGGCCGCGGCGGCCGGGGCCGTCGCCCACCCGAGCGGCATCGGCCCTCGCCCGCTCAGGCCAGATCAGACAACAGGAGGGACGGACCGACGCCGCTTCCCGTCGCCTTCGTCTCCCGCAGAAGGCAACCCATGGCCTCCGGCGGCATGGGCCGGGCGAAGTAATACCCCTGACAGGCGTCACAGCCGAGGGCCGCCACCTCGCCGTACTGGCGGGCTGTCTCGACCCCTTCGGCCACGACGGCGAGCCCGAGGGCGTGAGCCAGGTCGACCACCGCCGACACGATGGCGTGGCTGGCCCGGTCCCGTCCGAGGGCGGCGACGAGGGACTGGTCGATCTTGACGACATCGACGGGGAACTCCTTGAGATAGCCCAATGAGGAGTGGCCGGTCCCGAAGTCGTCCAGGGCCAGCGTGACGCCGATGTTCTTGAGGTCGTTGAGCACGATGAGGGCCCTCTCCGCGTCGGTGAGGAAGACGCTCTCGGTCACCTCCAGCGTGATCCGGGCGGGGTCGGTACCGGCCCGGGCGAGCACCCCCTCGACCGATTGGGCGAAATCCGGGGACATCACCTGGTAGGCCGACACGTTGACCGCCAGCGCCAGGTCGCCCGTCTCGTGACGCTCGGCCCACCGGTGCCGATCCCCACACGCCTGCTCGAGCACCCACTGCCCGAGCGCGTTGATGATCCCGGACTGCTCGGCCAGGGGGATGAACGTGGCCGGCGGGATCGGCCCCTGGGTGGGATGCGACCAACGCAGGAGACCCTCCACGCCGATGATGTCCCGATCGGTGGTGGCCACGATGGGCTGGTACTCCACCCGCAGCTCACCCGCCGCCCGGGCCCTGGCCAGCTCGCGCTGGAGGCTGACGCGCTGGTCGACCAGTCGCTGCTCGCGCCGGTCGATGATCTGGTGGCGGGCGCCCCCCTTGCGCTTGGCCTGGTACATGGCGATGTCGGCGTTGTTGAGCAGGTCCTCGGGCAGGTGATCGGCCCGGCCGGCCAAGGCGATGCCGATGCTGGCCGTCATCCTCAGCTCGCCGGCCGAGAGCTTGAACGGCACCGCGAGCTCGGCGCCGACGCGGGCGGCGATCACATCGGCGTCGGCCGCCTCGGCGATGTCCTCGCACAGGATGACGAACTCATCCCCGGAAAGCCGGGCCAGCGTGTCCCCCGGTCGCAGTTGACCGGACAGCCGATGGGCGACGTTCGTCAGCAACTCGTCACCGACGCGGTGGCCGTAGAGGTCGTTGACCCGCTTGAAGTGGTCCAGATCGACGAAGAGGACGGCCGCCATCCGGCCCGATCGGCGGCCCCGGTGGAGGGCGTGCTCGAGCCGCTCGAGCAACAACAGGCGGTTGGCCAGCCCGGTCAACGGGTCATGGAGGGCTCGATGGCGGGACTGGTCCCACGACTGGTGGAGGTCGGCGCGGGCCTGGGCGTTCAGCAGGTAGGCCGAGGCCACGTCGGCGAGGGTCTGGGCCGCCGCCATCGTCCGGTCATCCAGAGGTCCCGGGCTGTCACGGTAGAGATCGAGGGCGCCGAGCTGGGCATCGCCATCACGCAGCGGAAAGGTGAACACCGCCGCCAACCCCTCGGTCACGGCTCGAGAGGCGAACCGCGCGAAGCGGTGCTCGGCGCGCAGGTCGGGCACGGCAACCGCCTCCCCGGTCTGGTAGGCCTCGATGCACGGCCCCTCGCCGAGCTCGGTCTGGAGCTGCTCGAAGCGCAACGCCGAGCCATTGGAGGCGGCCACGTAGCGGGGGTCTTTGCCAGCCGAGATGAGGGTCACGCCGGCGGCGGTGATCGGCAGGACGTCCACGATGCGCCCCACCAGCCGGTCGAGAATGCCCTGGATCGGGAACTCCGTCACCATGGTGCGGGCGAACTCGCTCAGCACATCCGACAGCTGTTCCTCGCTCGGCACAACCCTCCCGTACGGACAGATCCGCGGGGACCGGGCGGAGGACTCAAGACGCTTTCATGACTCTACCCCGGGCGCGCCTGCCCTACGCCCGGGGTCGCACCGGTAGGCACACCCGATGGTGGCGCCTCCGGCACTCCGTAGGACGCCAAGCGTGTCTGATCCGACGGATGGTAGGTTCCTATCCCCGGTGGGCGGGCGTAGGCTGGGCCTGTGGAGACTGACGTCTTGGTGCTGGGCGGCGGCGGGGCGGGCGCCCGCGCCGCCATCGCCGCCGACGACGCCGGCCGCCGCTGCCTCATCGTCACCAAGGGCCCGGTCGCCCACTCGGGGGCCACGCCGATGGCCTGTCCCTCCTACCAGGCGGCGGCCGCCATGGAGGATCCCCGGGACAGTGCGGAGACCGCCTTCTTCGACACCTCCCAGGAGGGACGCGACCTCGGCGACGACGACCTCATCCACGCCCTCGTGACCGAAGCGACGGACCGGGCCCTCGACCTGGAGCGCTACGGCGTCAAGTTCCGCAAGACCGACGGCCGCTTCTTCCAGGTGACCCACCCGGGGCAGAGCTTCCCCCGCAACCTGGTGATCAAGGGCTGCGGGTACTCGATGATGTTCCAGATGCGTCGCGAGCTGGAGCGACGGCCGGGGATCGCCTTGATGGAGGACGCCATCGCCACCCGGCTGCTCGTGCGGGACGGGCGGGTGATCGGGGCCGCCGTCCTCGACCTGCGCTCCGGGGAGGTGGCTGATATCCGGGCGGGGGCGGTGATCATCGCCACCGGCGGTTACCCGGAGTTGTGGCTGCGCACCGACACCACGCCCGAGCTCACCGGCGACGGTCAGGCGCTGGCCCTGGCCGCCGGAGCCGAGTTGGTCGACATGGAGATGATGCTCTGGTACCCGACCTGCCTGACTGCACCGGAGGAGATCGCCGGCACGCTCGTACAGTACGAGGGGCTGGTCAACCCCGACTACTGCGGTGGGGCGTTCCTGAACGCCCGCGGTGACCCCTTCCTGCCTCCCGGCCGCCTGCCCGTGCGCGACGTGATGATGAAGCTCATGTTCACCGAGATCGACGAGGGCCGGGGGACGGCCACCGACGGGCTCTACATCGACCTGCGGCAGTCGGCCAAGCCCATGAGCGAGATCCGGCGCATTCTGCGCAAGCTCGACTCGCTGCCCTACCACAACCTCGCCGATCTCAACATCGACATCGCCGAGCAACCCATCGAGGTGGCGCCGGCGACCCATTACACCCTCGGGGGCGTCCGCATCGACGCTTGGGGGCGCACCTCGGTGCCCGGCCTGTACGCCTGCGGAGAGGCCGCCGGCAACGTCCACGGTGCCAACCGCACGTCGGGCAACGCCCTGACGGAGACCCAGGTGTTCGGCCGGCGGGCCGGCCTCACCGCCGCCCAGGAGGCTGTCGTCCCGACCGGTCCCGCCGCCGAGGCGCCCGAGGTTGCCGACGAACGGGCCCGCGTCAGCGCCCTCTTCGTCGCCGGCCCCGGCTACGCCCTGCGCCCTCGGGAGGTCAAGCAGGCGCTCAAGCAGGTCATGCACGAACACCTCGGGCACCACCGCGACGAGAGGGGGATGAGCCGGGCCCTCGACCAGATCTCCGAGTTGCGCCGAGACCGGCTTCCCCGCGTCCGGGTGACCGCCGGAGCGGTCTTCAACTACGAGCTCCAGGAGGCGCTCGAAGCCACCGCCATGCTGGACGTTGCCGAGACCGTCGTCCTGTCCGGCCTCGAGCGAAGGGAGAGCCGGGGCCACCACTGGCGCAGCGACTTCCCCGGTTCCGAACCGGGCGACCTCCGCCACACCACCGTGCGGCGGGTCGGCGACCGCCTCCAGCTGGGCCGGGCGGCGGTCCGACGCATCGACCGGTCGGTGCTTGCCACCGAGGGGAACGTGGCCAATGTCGTCTGAACCCAAGCTGCACCTCGGCGACGTCGATGAGGCTCCGTCCGGTGACAAGGCACCCATCACCGTGGACGTGGAGCGGAGGGTCCCGATCGACGGTGGTGGCCACCGGGGCGAGGTGCAGACCTACGAGCTGCGACCGGCCAACGCCCTCAACATCTTGGGGATCTTCCGCGAGATCTACTTCCACCACGACCCCACCTTCGGCTTCCGCAACTTCGAGTGCGGACGGGGGATCTGCTCGACGTGCAACGTGATGTACGAGGGCCGTGTCCAGAAGGGCTGCCGCATCCCCATCCCCTCTGGCAGCCACATCCGTATCGCCCCCCAGGACCCCGACCGCTCCCTGCGCGACATCGCCTGCGTCGTGGGAGACGAGGCCGACGCCGACGATGACTGACCCCGCGGACCTGCCCCGTGTCGGGCTGCTGGTGCCGTCCTCCAACACCGTCATGGAGCGCGATCTCCATCGCGAGTTGGACTCTGTCGCCGAGGTCCACACCGCCCGCATGTACATGGTGGACACCACTCGCACCGGCGAGCAGCGCATGCTCGACGAGGAGGCCCTGCCCGCCGTGACCCGGGTGGCGACCACCGAGCCCGACGTGGTGGTGTTCGGGTGCACGTCGGCCAGCTCCCTGCACGGCCAGGCCTATGACGATCGGTTCCGCCAGCGCCTTTCGGAGGCCGCCGGCGCCCCGGTGCTGGGGGTGCTCTCCTCGGTGGTGGAGGAGCTGGACCGGATGGGCGCCATCGCCTTGTTCACCCCCTACAACGAGGAGCTGACCGCCACCATCGCCGCCAGCCTGGAGGCGGTCGGCCTGCGGGTGGTCGCCCGTCGGGGCCTCGGCATCGAGCACAACTTCGCCATTGGTCGCCTGACCCCCGACGAGATCGTCAAGGAGGTGGCGGCCATGGAGCCCTCCGGCGCCGAGGCCGTCTTCTGCTCGTGCACCAACCTGCGCGCCTACGAAGCGCGGCCCGCCATCGCCGAGGCCACCGGGCTGCCGGTCTTCACCAGCAACCAGGCGATCGTCAGCCGGTTGCGCCACCACCTGGCGCTGACGGGACCGGGATGAAAGCCGCCAGCTTCGCCTACCTCCGTCCCGCCGACCTCGACTCGGCCCTCGATGCCCTCGCCGAGCACGGCGAGGAGGCCAAGGTCCTGGCCGGCGGTCAGAGCCTGGTGCCGATGCTCAACCTGCGCCTGGCCCGTCCCGGGGTGCTGGTGGACATCAACCGCATCGGCCTCGATGAGATCGCCCTCGACGGCGACGTCCTCGTCCTCGGTGGCCTGGTCCGCCACGTGGCGCTCGAGCGTGATCCGGTCGTCGCCCGCGAGGCCCCTCTCCTGGCCCGGGCGGCGCCCCTGATCGGCCACGCCGCCATCCGCAACCGGGGCACCGTCGCCGGCAGCCTGGCCCACGCCGACCCCGCCGCCGAGCTGGGCGCCGTGGCCCTGGCCCTCGATGCCGTCGTCGTCGCCCGCTCCGCGGGCGGCGAGCGGGCCATCCCGGCGACCGAGCTCTTCGAGTCGCCGTTCAGCACCACCCTCCGGCCCGACGAGCTCATCACCGCCGTGCGCTTTCCGCGCCACGGGAGCTGGGCGTGCGCGTACCAGGAGATGGCGATCCGGGCGGGCGACTTCGCCGTCGCCGGGGCGGCCGTCGTCCTACGACTCGCCGACGGGGAGCGGGTGGGGGAGGCCCGCATCGCCCTGTCGGGCGTGGCGGGCGTCCCCGTGCGCGCCACCGAGGCGGAGGCGGTGCTGACCGGCGCACCCCTGGACGAGGAGCACGTGGCGGCGGCGGCCCGGGCCGCCGCCGACGCAGCGCGCCCGAGCGGCGACGTCCATGGCTCGGCCGACTACCGCCGCCATCTGGCCGGTGTGCTCACCCGGCGGGCGCTCCTCGACGCCGCCCGAGGCGGCCCATGACCTGGGCCACCACCGCAGGGATGGGGCCACCCACGATCGCCACCGGTCACGAAGGGATGCTCACCGAGTTCGTGGTCAACGGCCGGCCTGTCCAGCTGCGTCTCGATCCCCGGCGCCACCTGGCTGACGTGCTCCGCCAGGACCTCGGCCTGGTGGCCACCCACCTCGGGTGCGAGCACGGGGTGTGCGGATCGTGCACGGTCCGGGTCGACGGAGACCTCGTCCGCTCCTGCCTCATGCTCGGCGTGCAGGCGGACGGGACCCGGGTCGAGACGGTGGAGGGGCTCGCCGGGCCCGATCACCTCCATCCTGTCCAGCAGGGCTTCGCCCGCGAGCACGGGCTCCAGTGCGGCTTCTGCACCCCCGGGTTCTTGATGGCGACCCTCGACCTGCTGGAGCGGACCCCCCACCCGACGGATGAGGAGATCCGCGAGCACCTCTCGGGGAACATCTGCCGTTGCACCGGCTACGTCAACATCGTCAAGGCCGTCCGCTGGGCGGCCGAGCACATGCCCGCCGGGGACGACGGCTAGGCGGTGCGCGACGACGGAGCGCCCGCGCCGCTGACGGTCCGCGACGTCGTGGAGCTGCCGGCCATGGCCGGTGCGACGGTGCTCGGCGGCAAGGCCGGCCTCGACCGCCCCGTCACCGGCGTGAACGTGATCGAGGTCCCCGATGTCGCCCGCTGGCTGCGTGGGGGGGAGTTCCTTTTCACCGCCGGCTACGCCTGGCGAGAGCGCCCGGACCACCTCGCCGACCTGTTACCCGAGCTGGATCGGGCGGGCGTGGCGGGAGTAGCCGTGAAGCTGGGCACCTACCTGGCCCGGCTCGGGCCGTCCGTGTGCGCGGTGGCCGACGAGCTCCGGTTGCCGGTCGTCCAGCTCCCCGCGCAGGTCGCCTACATGGACGTGATCGACCCCCTCTACCGGCGACTCGTCTCCCAGCGGCTCTGGCTGCTGGAGCGTTCGGCCGAGACGCAGCAACTGCTCGCCCGTGCCGGCCTCGAGGAGCAGTCCGTCGACCGGGTCCTGGCGGCGGCGGCCGCCCAGGTGGGCAACCCGGTGGTGATGGTCGACGCGGTCGACGAGGCCCTCGTGACCGCGTCGCCAGACGGCCTCATCGAGCGGTGCCCGCTCGATGACCTCGATCCCGAGCAGCAGGACACGGCCGCCCACCTCCAGGGGCTCACCCTTCGCCGGGGGACCCTCGAGCTCGAGCTGGCCGGCCGACCGGCCCTGGCCGCCGGCCTGGTCGTCGGCCCCAGGTCGCGGGGAGCGGTGGCCGTGCTCGGCACCGACCGTCCCCTGGACGAGTTCTGCGAGCTGGCGGTCGCCCACACCGCCGAGCTCCTCTCCTTCTTGTTGCTCAAGCGCATCGCCGGGCTGGAGGGGCGGCGCCACGCCGCCGACCTCTTCCTCGCCTCCCTGCTCACCGACTTCTTGACCACCGAGGAGGCGGCGGAGCGGGCCCTGGCCCTCGGGCTGCGCCTGACCCGGCCGAGTGCGGTCCTGGCCCTGGCCCTGCCGGCGAAATCCGATCCCCAGACGGCACGGGCGGCAGTCGAAGCCGAGCTCGGTGGGGTGGCCCACGCCGTCGGACCCGACGAGGACCACCTCGTCGTCGTGGCCCAACCGGTCGACCCCGACCGCGACACCCGCCACCAGCTCGCCACCCGCCTGGCGGCGGCCCTCGAGACCGCCGGCGTCACCCCGGTCGCGGTCGGGACGGCCGTCACCGGCGCCGGCCTGGAGAGCCTGCGCCGTGGTCGGACCGACGCCGTGCTCGCCCTGCGGTCCTCGGGGTCGCCGAGCGCGGCCGTCGTCCACTTCGAGGACATGGGCGTGGAGCGCCTCCTCTCCCAGCTCCCGCTGGGCCCTGAGGCCTCGGCCTACGTGGAGGCCACCATCGGCCCGGTGGTCGGCGACGCCGAGATGCTGCGGACCCTCGAGGCCTACTGCGCCGCCGGCGGGCGCAAGGCCGCCGCCTCCGCCGCCCTACGCCTTCACCGCTCGACGCTCGACTACCGGCTGGCCAAGATCACTGCCCTACTCGGGACCGACCTCGCGCACCCGGAGCGGGTCCTGGAGCTGTGGTTGGCGACGAGGCTGCGCCGGCTGCTCGGCACGAGGGGCCCGCAGCGGTGAGCTCAGGGATGGTGGTGGTGAGGTTCGGCGGGCGCCGGACCCGACGTGCACGGGTCGGCGGCGAGAGCGGCCGCCCACGTGCGCTGGGCGTCGCTGGGCTCCTGGGGGGCGGCGTCGAGGTCGAGGAGGTCGGCGGGGTTGTCCGCCGTCATGGTGCGCACGCCACCCTCGTCGACGCCCTTCTCGAACAGGGTCTGGGCGAAGATGCGCAGGGCCTCGGAAGGCATGGGGTTGTGGCGCTGGCCGGTGTCGGAGACGAGCAGGCAACGAGACGCCCCCACTCGGGAGATGGCTTCCACCACCCGCTCGGGGACGGCGTAGTGCCAGGCCGGCGAGATCGTGCAGTACCCGAACTCCGGCATCGCCCCCAGGCGGACCGTCTCCTCGATGGTGTCGAGATCCAAGTTGGGCACCTTGAAGAACGGGTGGGTGATGACGATCTTCTCCACGCCCCGTTCCCGCGCCCCCTTGACGAGGGCGACGATCTCGCGGGGCGAGAGGTGGCAGGTGCCGAGGATGGCCTGGTGCTCGGCGACCAGCTCGAGGACGTCGAGGACCTCGGGGCGCAGGCGACCTTCGTCATCGGTGACCCAGATCCCGACCTCCTGGCGGCGTCCGCCTGCCTGCGAGTCGTACCCTCCGGTGCCCCCGTGCACCTCGGCGTGGTAGCCGGCGTCGACGGTCGGCATCCAGACCTCCTTGCCGCCGAGCCGCAACGCGGCCTCCACCGCCGCCGGGTTGATGCCGCCCACGTAGGAGTTGAGCACCACGCCGCCATACACCCCGATGCCCGGCACCACCCGGCCCACCAGGTAGGCCCGGGACACCGTGTTCTCGTGGTGGCACTTCAGCACGATCGCCCGCATGCCCGCGTCGCGGGCGGCGATGGCGATGTCGATGTCGTCCGCCAAGCGGGGGAAGAGATCGGGGAACGGGTGGCAGTGCAGGTCGACCGCACCCTCCATGTCCACCAGCGGCCCACCGAACGTCCGTCCCGTTGCCATGGAATTGATATATCACATCACCCGGTCCGCCCGTCACTCTTCGGCGCCGCCCACGGCCCGCTGCTGGATGCGGGTGATGTGCTGCTCCATGCTGGCGCGGGCGGCAGCCGGGTCCCGGGAGGCGAGGGCGTCGACGATCGTGGCGTGCTCTCGCGAGATGAGGTCGGGGCGGGGGTCGCCGATGCCGGCGTACATCAGGCGGCGCACGTTGTTGTAGAGGTTGTCGAAGGTCTCCACCAGGCGTGGGCTGCCGGAGGCGGTGGCCACGGTGCGGTGGAAGCCCTGGGCGTAGCGGTCGTAATCGATGGTCATGGTGGTGACGTTGGGCGCCTTCATGCGGCGCAGCTTGACGATGGCCGCCGGGCTGATGGACTTGGCCGCAAGCTCGGCGCCGGCCCCCTCGATCAGGCGCCGCATGAAGAAGACGTCGTGCACGTCAGCCAGGTCGATGGGGCGCACCAGGTAGCCCTTGTAGGGCACCGCCTGGACCAGCCCCTGGCGCTCGAGCTGGGTCAGCGCCTCCCGGACGGGCGTCCGGCTGGTGCCGTAGTCCTCGGCCAGGCGGGAGAGCTGGATCATCTGCCCGGGGCGGAGGGTACAGCGGACGAGGTCCTCGAGGAGGTGCCCGCGGATCTCGTCCACCAGGCTTCCGTCGCGTCCCGCCCGGTTCGTCCGCCCGTCCACGAAACTCGATGTTAATCCTGCCAGGTGATATTCCTGTGATATATCTTCTCGGCCAGCGCCGCCAGGGGTGCACATGACCGCACGAGAGGACCATCTGCTCCCGCAGGGCGACCTGCCGTTCATCCCGCGCTACGTGGGGGCACGGGTCGCCCGGACGGAGGACCGCCGGCTGGTCGACGGGTCGGCCCGATTCCTCGACGACCTTCAGCTGCCGGGGATGCTCCACCTCACCCTCGTGCGCAGCACCGAAGCCCACGCCACCATCGACGCCGTGGACACCGCCGGGCTGGCGGCACTCCCCTTCGAAGCGTGGGCGGTGACCGGCGCCGAGCTGGGTGATCCGGTGCCGGCCATCGTCGCCGACTGCGACAAGCCCGGGTTCCAGTCCTCCCGCATGCCGCTGCTGGCGAGCGCCGAGGTGCGCTTCGTCGGGGAGCCGGTGGTCGCCGTCCTGGCGCCGACCCCCCACGAGGCCGAGGATGCCGCCGAGGAGGTGGTCGTCTCGTACCACCCGCTGCCGGCGGTGCTCGATCCCGTCGCCGCCCAGGCCGCGGGCGCGCCCCGGGTGCACGACCCGTGGGACTCCAACGTCTTCATCCGCCGCCACCAGGCCGTCGGTGACCTCGCCGATGCCGAGCGGCGGGCGGACCACGTGGTGCGAGGCAGGTTCCGCACCCGCCGCCACACGGGCATGCCCATGGAGAACCGGGGGTGCATGGCGGCCGTCGACCCCCGCACCGGCGTGCTCACCCTGTGGAGCTCCACCCAGATCCCCCACCTGGTGCGCTCGCTCGTCGCCGAGGTCCTGGAGTGGCCCGAGCACCTCCTCAGGGTCGTCGCCCCCGACGTCGGCGGAGGCTTCGGCATCAAGGGGCACGTGTTCGTGGAGGAGATCCTGGTGTGCACCCTGGCCCAGCGGCTGGGTCGGCCCGTGAAGTGGGTCGAGGACCGCCGGGAGCACCTGCTCGCCAGCGTGCACGCCCGCGACCACCTCCACGAGGTCGAGGCCTTCGTCACCGGTGAGGGTCGCATCCTGGGGCTGCGGGCGCAGGTGCTGGTCGATTGCGGCGCCTACTCGGTGTGGCCGTGGACGGCCCCCATGGAGGCGGGGATGGCGGCCAGCGTCCTCCCGGGGCCCTACGACATCCAGGCCTATGAGGTCACCGACGTGAGCGTGGCCACCAACAAGTGCCCGCTCGGCACCTACCGTGGCGTCGCCCGGCCGTCGGCCAACTTCAGCATCGAGCGCCTGATGGACGAGATCGCCCGGGTGACCGGCGTCGACCCCCTCGAGGTGCGGCTGCGCAACGTCGTCCGGGAGTTCCCCTACACCTCGGCCACCGGGCTGGTCTACGACTCCGGGTCCTACGCCGAGTCCCTCGAGACGGTCCGCGAGGTGCTCGACTACCCCCGACTGCGCCAGGAGCTGGCGGCGATGCGCGCCGGTGGGTGGCTGGTGGGAATGGGGCTGTCGTGCTTCATGGAGCAGACGGCGCACGGAAAGGTCGAGTTCGCCAAACGGGGCCTGCCGGTGGTGTTCGGCTACGAGTCGGCCCAGGTCACCATGGACCCCCACGGCAAGGTCGTCGTCACCACCGGGATCCAGTCCCACGGCCAGGGCCTCGAGACCACCCTGGCCCAGATCGCCGCCGACGAGCTGGGGGTCGACCTCGACGACGTGATCGTCTACCACGGCGACACGGCCATGGCCCCCTACGGGCTCGGGACCTGGGGCAGCCGGGCGGCGGTCAACGCCGGTGGGGCGGTGTCCCACGCCGCTACGGTCCTGCGCGACCAACTCCTGGCGGTGGCCGCCCACCACCTCGAGATCGCCCCGCAGGACCTGGAGATCGGCGCAGGCACCGTCCGGGCCCGGGGCGTGCCGTCCAAGCAGCTGGCCGTGGCCGAGATCGCCCGCCAGCTCCACCACCGGCCCGACCTGCTCCCCGAGGACGTGGGACCGGGCATGCAGACCACCAAGTTCTACGCCGCCGACGGACGCGGGACCTTCTCCAACTCCTGCCACGCCGCCGTCGTCGAGGTCGACCCCGACACCGGTCAGGTCCAGGTGTTGCGCTACCTGGTGGTCGAGGACTGCGGGCGCATGATCAACCCGCTCATCGTCGAGGGCCAGGTCCACGGGGGAGTGGCGCAGGGCATCGGCAGCGCCCTGTTGGAGGAGCTGGTGTACGACGACGCCGGCCAGCTGGTCACGACCACGCTGGCCGACTACCGCATGCCGTCGACGATGGAGATCCCCGATGTGGAGGTCCTGCACCTCGAGACCCTGTCGCCGCGCACCACCTATGGGATCAAGGGGATGGGTGAGGGCGGCGCCATCGCTCCCATGGCCGCCATCGCCAACGCCGTGGCCGATGCCGTCGGCCCCGACCGGGCGGCGGCGGTCAACGACGTCCCGCTGACCCCCGACCGGGTGTGGCGGATCCTCTCCGGCCTCCAGCCCGAGCTTCCGTGCCCGCTCCTGGCCGGGAGCACAGTGTGACGTGCACCTCAGCAGCACCCTCGACCCCGCCGGGGTTCGGGGCGCAACACCGGCTCGGTCCGGCGCGGGCGACCGCGCCCGACCCAGGATGAGGAGGAAACATTGACTCGTTGGCTCCTGGCGGGGATGGCGCTGGTGCTCACCGGCGCCATGGTGCTGTCCGCATGCAGCAGTAGCGGAGGTAGCAAGAAGACGATCGTCATCGGCACGTCAGCCGACTTCCCACCCATGTTGTCCAAGGCGGCCAACGGCCAGCTGGTGGGCTTCGAGGTGGCCATGGTCAAGAACGTCATGGGCAAGCTCGGTGACAAGTACAGCTTCCAGCAACAGGACTTCTCGGGCCTGCTGCCCGCACTCCAGTCGGGACGCATCGAGATCATCGTCTCGGACATGTACGCCACCTCGGCCCGCAAGCAGGTGGTGAACTTCATCCCGTACGCCCAGAGCAGCCTCGGCTTCCTGGTGGCAAAGAGCAACGCCGGCACCATCAAGAGCTTCACCGACGTGTGCGGCAAGACCGTCGGCGCCCTCGTCGGTAGCCCACCGGAGACCAGTGAGCTCCAGAGCAAGAGCGCCGACTGCACCACCGCCGGGAAGCCCGCCATCCATGTCTCCACCTACCAGACGGTGGCCCAGGAGCTGGCCGACATCGACAACGGGCGCCTTTACACGATGTTCGAGGACATCGACACCGAGGGCTACGTGCAGCACACGACCAACAACAAGTACTCCCTCGAGTACATCGACCCCGGCTACCTGCAGATCGGGATCGCCATCCGCAAGAACGACCCGCTGCAGACGGCGCTGACCAACGCCGTCACCGCCTACCTCCACTCGTCGGCCTACAAGGCAGACGCCACCGCCGCGGGGCTTCCCCAGCAGTCGCTCATCTCCTAGACCCCGAGGGGGCCCGGTCGCATGGCCGGGCCCCCTCATTCCATCGCCATCACACCCGGAGCCCGTGGGACAGTTCTTCCACTACCTGACGCTCAGCTCGTTCATCGGCGGGGTCGGTATCGCCCTCGAGATCGCCGTCCTCGCCCTGATCTTCGGCCTGCCCCTGGCGCTCCTCGTCGCCCTCGCCCGCAACTCGCGGCTCGGCCCCCTCCGCTGGGTCACGGTGGCGTTCATCTGGGTGATGCGGGGTACCCCGCTCCTGCTCCAGCTGATCTTCTGGTACAACCTGCTGCCCCAGGCCGGGCTCCGCCTGAGCGCCTTCAGCACCGCCGTGTTCGGGCTGGCGGTGAACGAGGGGGCCTTCAGCGCCGAGATCATCCGCGGCGGCCTGCTGGCGGTGAAGCGATCGCAGCTGGACGCCGCCGCCTCGCTGGGCATGCCGCCCGGCCTGACCCTGCGCCGGGTCCAGGTCCCCCAAGCCCTTCGGGTGATCGTCCCCGCCATGGGCAACGAGGTCATCATCTTGATCAAGAACACCTCCCTGGCTTCGGTCATCGCCGTGAGCGAGCTGACGCTGCGCAGCGAGCAGGCGGTGTCGACGACGTTCCGCTATGTGCCGGTGTTCACCGCCGCTGCCGTGCTCTATCTCGTGGCCACCTCCTCGGTGGTGCTGATCCAGCGCTGGCTGGAGCGGCGGCTCGACGTCGACGCCGCCGGGCGGCGGGCTCAGGTCACGAAGGTCGAGGAGCAGGTGGGGCGTCACCCCGCCGTCGGGCTCACCGACGAGGCCCTCGGGATGGGCGATCCCCACCC
>Ga0102924_1003004_pt1 | contig 17915 bp, 18 predicted proteins | sample PaiPotPPM11metaG_FD_80116 | JGI IMG/M metagenome (GOLD analysis project Ga0102924, IMG submission 80116) | Iron sulfur acid spring bacterial and archeal communities from Banff, Canada, to study Microbial Dark Matter (Phase II) - Paint Pots PPM... ...
ACAAGCCTACTGCTTTAATTCGTAATCGTTTTATTAGTTGCTTGCTTAAAGCTCCAAAAATGGATCAGGTGGTTTTCATGGACTTTTCACGCGATGCTACTGTATACTAGATGATGTAAGATGGGATATGTAGTTCGTTATGCCGGTAAAGATACGTGACCTGAAAGCTCGTCTGAGTAAAGCAGGATTTGCAATGCGCCCAGGAAAGGGTAGCCATACTGTATGGAGACATCCATTAGTGCCTCAAGTGAAGATAACCCTTGCTGGGCATGATGGGGACGATGCGAAACCGTATCAGGTACGCGATGTTAACGATGCTCTGAGGAGTCTCAAGGAGACGAATAGTGAATAAGAATAACGACATAGACAAGTACTCAATGGAGATCATATGGAGCGATGAGGATCAGGCATATATCGTAACGGTTCCTGAGCTACCTGGGTGCAAAACACACGGAAGGACATATGAGGAAGCTGTTCAACAGGGAAAAGATGCAATCAGAAGTTGGATTAATGCTAGTCGAGCCTGGGGCGATCCTATTCCGCCTCCTCGTAAGTTGACGCCAGCCTGATATATTATCTGTTCTACCAGGATTGAAAAGACAAAGAAATGCCCAGGATACTTTGCGATGGCGCATATCCTGGGCATTTTTTATTGGCAAGCTATTGTCGCCCATTTCTCTTGATTTTCCTGAACCTGTGTTCTATACTTATTGTGGCGTTCAAAACAACTTTAGCTTACTGTCGTACTTCTTAGCACAGCAACCAGCACATTGAAAGGAAGTGATTTTCATGGCGAGTCACCCTATTGTTCACATTGAGATTCCGGCCAACAACATCCAGGCGTCAAGCGATTTCTATGGCGCAGTCTTTGGCTGGAATATCCAGGCCGATGCGATGTACAACTATTCGATGTTTAGCGCGGAAGGCGGCCCTGGCGGTGGTTTTGTCGGTACCGACGAGGGCGGCCAGATGCAATACAAGCCCGATAGCCTACTCGTTTATATCGGCACGGACGACATCGACGCGACCCTTGCCAAAATCGCAGCCCAGGGCGGCAAGGTTGTGCTGCCCAAAACCGAGATCCCGCACGTCGGCTGGTTCGCCATCTTCACCGATCCCACTGGCAACCACCTGGCTCTGTTTACCGAGGCGAGACAATAGAAGATGAATTACCAGATCAACCGCATGCGGTTGACCTGGTAATGGATACGAACACCCTCTGGTCATTCGCTGCTTGACAATTCTTGCCTCTACTCGTTATACTGTATACACACATGTATACACAATTGAGCCAGCGGAGGAAAGGCATATGCAGATTGTCAAGTTACGCAAAGTTGGAAACTCAACCACCATTACGCTGCCCGCGTCAGTTCTGGAGGCGCTCCACTTGCACGAAAACGACGAGATCGCGGTAGAGGTAGCCGGAGACCGCATTGTGCTTGCGCGCGCAACTCAGGAATTTCAGGATGCCTGGGCAGCCTACCAATCTCTTGAGCCCCGTTACCGCGGCGCGAACCGCAAACTGGCCGAGTAGACGCGATGCTGCGCTTTCTTTCTATGGATATCGTCCTGGCAATCCAGGACGATCAGATCCGGCTCTACGGCGGATCTTACGACATGCGCGACGCGGCAGGTCTTGATTCTGCCCTGCATATGCCACAGGCGCAATTCGCCGGAGAATTTTTGCACCCGACCATTTTTGACATGGCAGCAGCCTATGGCTTTCACCTGTGCCAGAATCACCCCTTTATCGATGGCAACAAGCGCGCCGCCGGTATGGCGATGTTCACATTCCTGCAATACAACGGGTTAGAGGTGATAGCGACCGAGGCAGCGTATTTTGAAACGATGATGGCCGTCGCCTCTAGCCGGATGAGCAAAGCGCAACTGGCGGCATGGTTAGCGACGGTCGCGCGCGGCACGCCGCCCGCAATCAGCAGCGAAGAGCATAGACAAGGAGCAAGCGGTGAAGCCGATCAATCTGCATGACTACGAGGCGCTGGCGCAGCAGCGCGTGGAAAAAGGCGCGTGGGATTATTTTCAGGGCGGCAGCGACGACGAAGTGACGATGCGCGCGTGCCGCGCGGGCTACGAGCGCATCCGCCTGCGCCCGCGAATGCTCGTCGAAGTTGGGACGCTCGATACCAGTACGACCGTGCTGGGAACGCCCGTCAGTATGCCGATCCTCATCGCGCCGTCGGCTGCTCACGGGCTGGCTCACGTCGAGGCCGAGTGTGAAACGGCGCGCGGCGCGGGCATGTCGCGCACGCTGATGACGGCCAGCACTTTCTCGAACCGCAGCCTGGAGGAGATCGCCAGCGCCGCGAGCGGGCCGCTCTGGCTGCAACTCTACCTGTACCGCAACCTCGATATTACGCGCAAGGTGATACGGCGCGCCGAGGCTGCCGGGTATCGCGCCCTCGCGCTGACGGCTGATACGCCAGTGCTGGGAAAACGCGAGCGCGACCTGCGCAATGATTTTCATATGCCGCCGCACCTGAAAGAAGGCAACTTCGTCGAGGAACTGGCGGACGCGGAAGCCGAGGCGCAAATCCAGGCCCAGGCGGATTCCTACCTGCCCCTGCCGCAGCATCCCACCTGGGCAACAGTGGACTGGCTGCATACCGTCACATCGCTGCCGATCATCGTCAAGGGGCTGCTGACGGCGGAAGATGCGCTGCTGGCGCTTGAGCATGGCGCGGCGGGGATCATCGTCTCCAATCACGGCGGGCGGCAACTCGACGGGGCCATCGCCAGCATCGAGGCGCTGCCAGAGATCGTCGAGGCCGTCAGCGGACGCTGCGAAGTCTACATCGATGGCGGTATCCGGCGCGGCACGGACGTTCTCAAGGCGCTGGCGCTGGGCGCGCGCGCCGTAATGGTCGGTCGCCCGGCCCTGTGGGGCCTGGCTGTGAGCGGCGCGGCAGGCGTGCATGATGTGCTGGAGATTCTGCGCGATGAACTGACGATGGCAATGACGCTGTCCGGTCGCCCCACCATCGCCAGCATCGACCGGTCGCTGGTGAAAATATAATTACAGCGTAATAATCTCGCCCCGCACCGTATCCGCCTCGTCATCGATGCGCAATAGCCCGATGCTGCACGCGGGCTGGCGGCGGCGATCCGTCGCGCTGCCGGGATTGAAGAGCAGTTGCCCATCGTGTTCCCGGTTATAGGGAATGTGGCTATGCCCAAAAACCACCACGCGCGCCTGGGGAAACTCCCGCCGGGCAAGACGCGCCCGGTTCGTTGCCTCGCCCAGGATGTGGACGATGCCGATGCGGCAATTGCCGACCACGATTTCGCGCTTGATCGGCAACTTCACGATCACCTCGTCGCGCTCGACGTTCCCCTGCACGGCGACAACGGGCGCAATCGTCTCCAGCTCGGAGAGAACAGACAGCACGGAGAGATCGCCGGCGTGAATGATGCACTCGACGCCGCCAAAATGCGCCCAGACGGCCTCCGGCAGTCGCTTGAACTGCGGGATATGGGTGTCTGAGATTACTCCTATGGTATGTTGCATGGTAGTCGTTATAACACAAGATGCCTTTTTTGCCAATGAGGACGGGATCTTTCCTCATTCCATGCTACACTGTAATATATAAACCAGAATATGTATTCAGAAGGAGCAACCAACGTGACCCAACAGGCCAACAACGCACAAACATCCATTGCCGCGTTTTACAAAGGCTGGGATAACTACCAGCAACTCATCGTCAACGCCGTTACCCCGCTTACGCCAGAACAACTGGCGTGGAGCGCGCCGCATCAGCGTTCCATCTATACCATCGTCGCGCATATCATTGGTGCGCGGGCGCGCTGGTATTATCAACTGATGAAAGAAGGCGGCCCGGAACTGGCGGTCCTGGCGACATGGGATCGCCCTGGCCAACCTGTTCGCATGGCTGCCGAACTTGTGCAAGCCACGGAGACCACGTGGCAGGTCATTCAGAACAGCCTCAATCGCTGGACGCCTGCCGACCTGGACTATATCTTCGAGGATGAATATCAGGGCGAGATTTACCGGCTATCACGCCAGTGGATCATCTGGCATCTGATCGAGCATGACATCTTTCACGGCGGCGAGCTTTCCTTCGCCCTGGGCATCCAGGGCTTGCCAGGGCTTGACCTGTAATATATATGACAAAAAGGTTGGTGCGAAAATCTGTACAGATTTTCGCACCAACCTTTTTGTCATATACTATGGGCTATGAGAGAAACCCAGGAAGACATTGACCGCCTGCAGGCAGTATTAGATACAAGCGCCGAGCGCGCCGGAGATTTCCTCCGCCGCTCTTTCGAGATGCCTGAACATTCACTTTCCGCTATTGAACTGGCTCAGGAGCTTCAGGGCGTGCAGACTGTGGCGCTGGCAACGGTGACGGCGAAGAGCGAGCCGCGCGTCGCACCCATCGGCGCGCTTTTCTACCGGGGCGACTTCTATATCCCGACTGTGGCAACAGCCGCTCGCGCCAAACATGTCATGAAGCGGCCAGCCGTCAGCCTGACGTACTTTACGAAGAACGATTTGGCAATCATCGTGCATGGCTCCGCGACTATCCTCACACCCGATCACCCGGATTTTGAGACGCTGGAGGAGCTACTGCAAGCGTACAGCAACGTCAGGACAAGCAACTGGGGCGAAGGAATCTACCTGCGTATCCACGCGGAAACTATCTACACGTATGCTCGTGATCGGCCTTGAGGTTTCGCAAACAGGAAGAATGAATGTCCTTTTTATCATCACCAGTCGAACAATACAAAGCCAGTTTCCTTGAGGGCCTGCAGGAACTCCACGCCGAGGGGATCATGGAATATTACGACTTCCAGAGCGTCTCCGAGAATTTCGCGGGCTTCTTGCAGCGTCTGCGCGACGAGGAAGACCGGGCGAAAATTCCAGCCCATCGCGTGCCGGCCAGCCAATTCTGGCTGATCGACAACGGCGAGTATATCGGCACGTTCAACCTGCGGCACGAGTTGAACGAGTGGCTTTACACTTTCGGCGGCCACATCGGCTACCGGATCAGACCATCGAAGCGCAGAAGAGGGTACGGCAAAGAGATCTTGTGTCTGGGTCTGGAGAAAGCCAGGGAACGGGGCCTACGCCGTGTTCTGGTCACCTGCGATGAAACAAATATTGGCTCGAAGAAAATCATCGAAGCCAACGGCGGCGTCTTCGAAAACGCTGTCACGGAAGAAGGCGCATCCGTTAAAAGACTGCGCTACTGGATTGACATTTCGTGAAAGATTTAGAAAGACATCGCTTGAACGAACTACCACACGACGCAACGGAGGCTAGCCACATCCGCTATCAACTTGCGCGTGACATAGCTGAACGCTGTCCCACGCCGCTCGGCCTGGAGGTTGTGCTGACCGGCTCGGCCTCGCACGGCTTCTCCGACGAGTTCTCCGATATTGAGATGGTGTTCTACAGCGATCAGATTCCATCTACCGAGAATCGCCAATCATGGCTATACGAAATCGACGCCGATCAGAGCAGCTTTGACGCGGAGCCGATTGAAGACGGCTCGATCTGGGCCACGTTTCGCTATCAAGGCATCTGGGTCGAGGCTGGCTGGCAGACGTTCAACGCTCACGAACGGCTCTTACACGATATCCTCGCCGCCAGCATCATCGACCATCCCCGGCTTACCCTGGCGGAAATCACCGCTTGCGCCGTTCCGTTACGCACCCAGGGGCAACTGGCGCACTGGCAAGAGCAGCTCACCCATTATCCAGACCAGTTGCAACGACGGCTCATCACGGGTGCAACTGAACTATGGATGTTCCCGCACCTTATCGAGATGCGCTGGGTCATGGCTCGACGCGGACAATGGCTCTTGCTCAGGGATCGGCTGATCCGGGCAGTCTACGATGTTCTGCGTATCCTCTTCGCCGTGAATAAGCAATGGGAGCCAGAGTGGAAATGGCTCGATGCGGTAGTCGCCTCATTGTCCATTAAGCCGGAACGACTGGTCGAGCGCATCAACGCTATCGCGAGCATGTCGTTAAGCGAGCAGAGCGTCGCCGCGTGCCTGCAACTTGTCCTCGATACGCTCCTGTTGATCCCGCCGCCATATATTGTTTCGCGCAGTGTCGCGATGCTGCAAGAGAGTTTGCGCAAGCACGGGTACAGCGAGTGATATAATCAGCCTGTGAAAATAAACATATTTTTTGAGCAGGTGCATGATGCAGCAAACAACAGACGTTGCGATCATCGGCGGTGGTATTAGCGGCTGCGCCATCGCCTATTTCTTGCGCAAAGCCGGTGCGGATGTTACCGTTTTCGACCAGGGAGACATCGGCGCTGAGGCGTCGAGCGCGGCGGCGGGTATTCTCGCGCCATTGGGATCGCTCTCCGGGCCAGGGCCGTTCGCCGATCTGCTGCTGGAAAGCTGGTCATTGCTCCAAGAGCTAATCCCGGAACTGGAGACGACAAGCGGGATCAGCGTTGAATACACACAAAGCGGGACGTTATACATCGCCCGCAGCCCTCACAGCATCCACAACTTGCGCAAGCGGATGCAGGAATGGCAGCCGCACGAGCAGGAGATGTACTGGTTTGACGGCAACCAGGCCCGTGATTACGAGCCGGCGCTGGCGCTGGACGTTATGGCGGCTGTCTACGCGCCGCAAGAAGGACAACTGAAAGCGCCGAAGTTGACGCGGGCATACGCAAGGGCGGCGGCGGCTTTGGGCGCGACCTTGCGCGATCACACTGAGATTGCAGGCGTGCAGCGGCAGGGCAAGCGCGTGATAAGCATTACCACGACGCAGGGCGAGACTATCGCGTGCAAACAGCTCGTCATCGCAGCGGGAGCGTGGGCGGCGCGCTGCGGCGCGTGGCTCGATCTCTCGCTGCCCGTCGTCCCGCAGCGCGGCCAGATTCTGACGCTGGAGCAGCCGATGCAGCCGCAGCGCCACGTCGTATTCGGCGAGGCCATCTATTTCGCGCCCAAGCAAGACAACACTCTCGTGGTTGGCGCGACGAAAGAAGAGGTCGGCTACGACAAACGTCTCACAGCAGGCGGCATCTCCTGGCTGCTGTCCACGGCCATTCGCCTCGCGCCATCGCTGGAAGGCTGCGCCATCGCCCAGATGTGGGCCGGACTGCGCCCCCACACGCCCGATCATCACCCCATCCTGGGCCGCGCGCCGGGCTACGAGAACGTAACGCTGGCGGTAGGCCACAGCAGCAACGGCATCATGCTGAGCGCCATCACCGGCCAGAGCATCACCGCACTGATCGCTACGGGTAACACGCCGGAGGTGATCCGGGCGTTCGGGGTTGAGCGATTCACAGCATAACCACCGTCCCCGTCTCCGCGCTCCGTTTCGCCGCCTCGATCACGCGCAGCGCCGACACCACCTCGGCAGGATCGACGGGCAGCGGCCCGCCGGCGACAATGGCGTCACGCAGGAGGGCATAGAATTGCTCATACGCGCCGGGAAGCGTCTCCAGGGGCGTGTCGAAATGCAGGCCGTTGACCTCGGTGGAAAGACGCCCCCAGCGGTCGCGCGGCTCGCGGCCCCACTGCGGATCGCCGGGACGCATTCCCGCCACCAGGTCTGGTTCCTGCGGGTCAAGCCCCCATTTCTCATACGTACCGAGCAGGCCGCCGAGGCGCACGCGCGGCCCCTGGATGCGCGCCACGGAACTCATCCACAGGTGAGCGCGCTCGCCGCCGCCAAAGTGCAAGGCCACGAACGAATCATCATCCACCTGCGCGCCGGGGCGCCGCCGATCCACTTCGGCATAGACGCGCGTCGGCGTGCCAAATAACTGGAGCGCCTGGTCGATGAGGTGACTGCCAAGATCGTAGAGCAAGCCGCCCGCTTCTTCGGGCGCGGGCAACTCGCGCCATGCGTTGGGGTGAGGCGCGCGCCGGTAACGCTCGAATCGTGATTCGAAGCGCGCAATCGGCCCCAGCAAATCGGCATCGATAATGTGCCGCACCGTCAAGAAATCATTATCCCAGCGCCGGTTCTGGAATACCGTCAGCAGCACGCCCTTCTCCTGGCTGGCAGCGATGACCCGTTCAGCCTCGGCGACGCTCGCCGCCATTGGCTTATCAATCACCACCGGCAAACCGGCATCGATAGCCGCCAGAGCTAACGGCACGTGAGTGCGATTGGGCGAGGCAACGGCGACAAGGTCGTAGCGCGACGGGTGACGCCAGATTTCATCTGCGCTCGACAGCACTGCCGCGTCAGGGTAGTCGCGCAGCGCGTGCTCCTCGCGTTCAGGATTATTCGTTACGATGCCAGCGACGGTCATGCCCGGCGTGGCATCAACCAGCGGCGCGTGGAAGACGGCCCCCGCCAGGCCATAGCCGATGATGACAACGCGCAGCGGTTGATCTGCGGAACCAGCAGACATCTTACAAGTCCTTTCTCTGAAATAATCGTCTCTAAGAAATTGGGCATCTCCAGGGCAATTGTGATAATTGCCAGATATCAGGTATTATCAAAGATAATGAGCCGCGCCCCCCGTTGGAACGTCAAGTAGGCCCAGGCCCATTGGAATGAGACGATGAAGCGGTTGCGGAAACCGATCAGGTACAAAATGTGGATGAAGAACCACATGACCCAGGCAAGCAGTCCGGTCAGCCTGAAAGGGCCGATTTCCACGATGGCAAAAGAGCGACCCACCGTCGCCAGATTCCCTTTATTGAAGTAGCGGAATGGGCCTTTATCCGGCTTGCCCGCTACCTGGCGCTTGATTGCCGCCGCCGCGTAGCGTCCCTCCTGCATCGCCACGGGAGCCACGCCGGGCAAGGGCTTGCCGCCTTGCGCCAGCGCAGACGTATCGCCGATGACGAACACGTTGGGATGGCCGGGAATAGTCAGGTCGTCCCGCACTTTGACGCGACCGGCACGGTCCATCTCCGCGCCAAGCCATTGTCCAGCAGGAGAGGCAGCCACGCCTGCCGTCCAGATTACCGTCCCTGCCGCGAGGCGCTGACCGGCGATCATCACACCCTCGCTGTCTACGGCCTCGACCGGAGCGCATGTCCTGACTTCGACGCCGAGGTGATTGAGCGCCTGCTGCGATTTTTTGGAGAGCGTCTCAGGAAACATTGTCAGGATGCGCGGCGCGGCCTCGACCAGCACGATACGAGCCGAAGCGGGAGCGATATGCCTGAAATCGGCGGCGAGGGCTTTGTGCGCCAGTTCCGCGATAGCCCCGGCCATCTCAACGCCCGTCGGCCCGGCTCCCACCAGCACAAAAGTGAGCAGGGCGCGGCGTTTTTCGGGATCGCACTCAACCTCGGCAGCCTCGAAGGCCAGCAGTATTTTGCGACGGATGAACGTGGCATCGCTAATGGTTTTGAGGCCGGGTGCGTATGGCTCCCACTCGTCATGGCCGAAGTAGCTATGACGCGCGCCGGTCGCGATGATCAGGTAGTCATAGGGAATAGAAACGTCATCCATGATCACGCGCTGGCGTTCCACGTCAACGCCTGTAACCTCGCCCAGCATTACCGCCGTGTTCGCCTGTTTTCGCAGAACGCTGCGCACCGGCGCGGAAATGTCGGCAGGCGACAGCCCGGCAGTCGCCACCTGGTAGAGCAGCGGTTGGAACAGGTGATGGTTGCGGCGGTCTATCACCGTCACCTGCACAGGCGCATCATGCAGAGCGCGCGCCGCCTGCAAGCCGCCAAAGCCCGCGCCGATAATGACGACGCGCGGCTTGAGCGCTTCCGGTGGCCGTGCGGCCGTCACGACAGACGCGGCGGCTGTGGTTGGTTCTATGGCAACTGCGTTTTCGGCGGTTGCAGTTTCAGACGCTTCAGTTTCATGCTGATTTGTCATAGCGATGCAATCTCCTCACTTTTGCATCATCACATGTATGAGTATCATAGCGATAACCATTTTATAATCATCATAGGATGTTTCGTCCCAGGTGACAAGAGACGCTCATCCGCTGTTGATCACAATATGCTATAATCACTTGAACTTAACAAAAAAGGAGGCAGGATCGTGTTTCCGGAAATTTCGGATTATCTCAAAAGTTCATTGGGAAGCAACGTTTCCAATCTTGTGCAGCCAGACAAGATAACGGCTGCTACACTCTTCCTTCTCCTGAATTTCATCGACATCATCCTCAACGCCAGCAGCCTGAGTGCGCCGGGTAATCCTCTTCATCTCCTTTACAACACTTTCCTCAACATGGATCCTATACTGCAAGGCGGCGCGGTTTTCGCGCTCATCATCATGCTGGCGTATCTGCTCTTGAGTTTCAACACGGCGATCACGAAATTATTCACAGGCGAATCCTGGAGTGAGACCTGGCCCGGCAGGTGGCTCAAAAACCGACAAACACGCAAACGCAAGTATTTAATTGCTAAAAGCCGCGGCGGAGACGTCGATAATTACCGCGCCAATCTGGAGTTAATCACGAGTTTCGCCCAGGAGGAAGCCTATACCTATCCCACGGCTCTAGGAAACGTGCAAAGCGCCACGGCAAGCTACATCTGGCATCACTATGGCATGGACCTGGCGGCCCTCTTGACCCACATGGAAAGCGTGATCGACGCATGTGATCATACTTTGTCAACCAACATCGATAACGAAAAAGCCGCGCTCGACTTTTTAGTGAACATGACGTTTCTTTTTATGATATTTGTTGTCGAGCTTATCGTGCAGTCATTCATTCTTCTCGCGGGATGGGCAGTAATATGGGCGTTAATACCGGTCGCGCTGGCGGCGATCACCTATCAAGGAGCCGTCATCAAGGCACGCACCTGGGGCGACGCCGTGCAGGTAGCCTTCGACACACACCGCGACGATCTACGACAGAAACTCGATGTTCGCGCGTTCACCTCTGAGGAAGACGAGCGAGCAGTGTGGCGAAAGGTTTCATACTTGCTCCTGTGGGGCCTGTCTGCCGATGATGTGTTTGATCTAACGGCATCAGCCGCCGCAAGCAGCGCTTCCCCCGCCAGCGCGACGGCCAACAGCGGCGCGGGCAGTGATTCCTCCAGCAGCGCAGCCAATAAAACTTCCAGCGCTCCTGCCCTAACGAACGCGGCAATCGTCAAAACGACCGCCAATGTGCAGGTGGACATCGAGTCTACCGTCGTCACTTTGTTAGATCTGCCAGGCGCCGCGCAGCCATCCAATATCTTGCAAGTAGCCCACCAGTATGTCGATTACTCCCTTTTTATCAGCAATTCCGCTAAAGATGACATAAAAGATGTCTTCTTATATGTCACCGACCCACGTTTACCCGCGATTTATGAAGAGCCACAGCATGTAGAAAAAACCGGTTCGGGAGTATTACATAACCCTAACGGTTTTTCTACGTTACAACAGGTTCTATGGTGGCTTTCTGACATACCGGGCAATAGCTCGCTAAGAATCCGCTACCGGCTTCCAAGCACGACGTTCGCGGCTGCCACCCATGACAAAAATCTGCACATTGTGAGCGGCAAAGTCGTGGGCGGCAAAGCCGTATCGACAGAAACGCTCTGCCAGGAAACGGGGGCCATCGATTATACCTTCGTTGTCAAAAATGCAGGCAGCGGACCAGTTAAGGATGGAACGCTTGAGGTATTTGAGAGTCGCAAACCCTTGCCTGATACGCCAAAGTATGGCTGTCTGTGTGATAGCAGAAGCAATGTTCTAAGAATCATACAGGCGAAAAAGCTCACAGCGCCCGATCGCTACCGCTGGGAATTTGGTGACATAGACGAAGGCATCACACTGACATACACTCTTTAGCAATGGCCAAAGGAGAACATCATGTCACAAACCTCTCAGTCAGGTCAATCCGGGACAGCCCCTTATTCCCCGGGCGCCCAGAACTTGCTGCCGACTGCGCCGCACAATCCAGCCAGCCCGCCTCTAGAGGACAACCAGCCACATCCTATCGGCATGGGCAGGCTGTCACATTCATTGACGCCATACAAACCTGGCATCGATGAAAGACAGAAATTATGCCAGCTAAAACTCCTTCCGGGAGTGAAAATAACCCTCCCTCCTGAGCAAGGAACTGGAAGGCGAGATTCACCACCTCCGCAGGGGGTAAAGGATTATATCCATCCAGATTTCCTGATCAATACTCTTAATGATATACCTCCGGAACGGCTCGAGATTGCGATGCTTCAGCTCCAGCATATGCGCGCCTCTCGACCAGACGATTTTATAATTTTGAACAACCTGGCTTGCATTTACGCATTATTGGGCAGATATACAGAGGCGCAAGGCAGTTTCGAACAAGCCTTACAGGCAATCGGCCAACAATTGCCTGCCCAGGAGGCCACGGACACGTTGCAGCAAGCGGAAGACATATTGCAGGCATTAGATGATTCAAATAATACATTACGTGTATTAGAATACATTCAATATACGTTACAGTCTTCACAGGCAATAAAAGAGATACGGCAGGCATTGCAGGCTATAGAGAACGTCTTGCAAGCAATACAGAAAGCAAAGTACACACTGTCAGTACCCCCTACAGATGAAGAAGCATCGCTGGCAGTAGATCAGGTATTGCAAGCAGTGCAGGAAGCAAAGGATGTATTAGCAATAATCATTTCAGATGTTATAAAATCGGACGGTATAAAAAAGGTGATTGAGGATAACCAGCGTTTCATAACACAGATTACGAACACTAAAAATGACCAGCACCTTTGGGGAACGATAGGAGACTCGCAATGATGCAGAATAGTATCAACAGCAAGCAACAGAAGGACGAGGCTTCCTGGTTCATCTGGTTTATCCGGCTGCTTCTTACACTCCTTGCATTGGGCAGCGTAGTTCTTATTTATCTCAGCGATATCTCTTCTCATATCGCATCTTCTGGACAGTATCCTACCGTCCTTTTTACGCCATCCAGCAGTCTCGAGTCCGCAGTCACGTATATCCACAACTCTTACCTGCTGAGCAGCGCCTATACCTGGTGGATATTGCTCGGCGCGGCGCTTATCGTACCTCTATTCTCTGCTACATTACGGCGTCATTCCTTTCTATTTATCCACTATGGAGTAGTGCTTGTCGCCATAGTTCTGCTTACCGTACTGACATCGCCTTTCACTCCCTCACCGTCTCCGACCGCTCCATCTGCTGATACCTTCGCGCTGCCGGTTTCTAAGATCAATTCAGACCTGAGCGTACTTACGAGCAGGGACGTCGTGGTTGTGCTGGTTGCAAATAACCAGGAATATCGTTATGATGCCCAGATTTTTCAAGAGTCACAAATCGGAACGCCGACTCCTTGTTTGTTTAGCACGCCAATGTCCACGCCAGCAACATCGTCGTCTTTGACAAGCATACCTATGTCTTGCCTGAACGATGAGATAAATATCGTCAGCGTCACTCTACACGATTCGTCTCAGTCCGATAACTTCATCACCCAGTTGGCGACTGCAAGCGCGATCTATGTTCTTCCAGCTTCAAATACACCAGTACCCACCGCTGCCAGCACGCCCGCGCCTACTCCCACTGCGACTGCTACTGGCACGCCTACGCCCACCGCGACGAAATAGTCTTACAGAATGTAGCGATTTAAAATTAAGCTATTGAGAAACGTTAACCTATAATACCTTCTCATTACTATTCCTTAACTTTATCTCCACTGATGCATAATCTTTTTTCGATACACTTGGATTTATGAGGAGAGAACAGTTTGAAGTAACTTATTTTAGCTGAAACTCCGGCAAATCAGTTCTAAAAAGGAAGGGCAAAACACCATGTTACGTACCTTTGGCTACAAGCGATACATCGTTATTCTAGGAGTATGCATTTTGCTTCTTGGGACTACAGGGGTGCTCGTGTCCTTCGCGAAATCACCCTCGTTAGCGGCAGCATCTGCAACTCCTAATTGGGCTCGCCATGCCATCGCAGTTGTTCCATTTGAATACGACCCTGGACATACAGATACGGTAGAGGCCACCTGGGCTCCGGGTCAGGGCCTGCCTGATCAGCATGGCTCGAAGAATGAGGCATTACTTTTGACAAAGCTCTCGAAGACCGCGACGAATGCGGCTTCCGGCGCGACTGTTACCAACGTCAAGGGGATAACCCTGACGGAACTCGGCTTTGATGTGAGATCAGACGGCCACTGCGGCGCAGGCGCACCGCGATTTGATATATTGACCAGTGACGGAACGACACACTTTGCGGGCTGCGCGGCAGGAACAACAACTGGTACCTTGACCGATCCACAAGGCAATACCTGGCTCGTTAAGCGCTTTGATGTGAGCAGTGCTTCAACTAATGTGTTTCCGCCAATCGCGCCGGGAACAACGGTCAAAAGCATCTTCATTGTCTTTGACGAAGGTGTCGATACGGGACCTGATTTTAAGGGTTGGACCTACCTTGATAACATTGATATCAACGGCACCTTGATTGGACAGGGAGCTCAAGGATAGAAGTGGAGAGCTAGAGCTAGAAGAAATCTTGAACATGCCTCGCTGCGAAATGATAGTACCAGCGAGACATGATCATGTTCTGCCAGTTGATGAAATCCACATTCCGCAGTTTCAACTCGAAGAATTGTAGATTTTCTCGTAAAGAGGATCTAAGAGATGTAAAATGAGCCGATGGACGGGTTGCGGGCATAAAACGAGAGCGAGGTGATGTGATGGAGCAAGGAGTGAAGTTTTTACAGGTGGTGGAGGAATAGTTCGAGCGCGCCCGGCGGGACTCGAACCCACGACCTACAGATTAGAAGTCAGTTGCTCTATCCGCTGAGCTACGGGCGCTCATGGAATCGGCTTTTGATAGGCCTCTTCCAGCGCGTGTATCATAACAAGAGATTGAGTGATCTGTCAAGAGAAACAGCCTGTGAGATTTGTGCGTAGCGGCGCTACGCACAAATCTCACAGGCTGTTTCTCTATAGTCTGGTCCTAATACAGGATCACAGACGCGCCGTAGGGAATCTGCGGGTACAGCCAGGCAACATCGCTAGGCACCATGTTGATGCAACCATGGCTGCCATTGCCATTAAAGGACGTCGTGCCGCCCGCGTCATTGTGCGGGAATTCATCATTCGTGCCGAAGGTCTGGCGCCACCACGCATCGTGGAAGAAGTAGCCATCGGAATGGTATTCCATCGCATACTTGATATTGGTATCAGGATACCAGAATGCCGAACCTTTGGGTTCGCTGGACTTGAACACCGTCGGCGACTGCTTCAAGATGATGCTCCAGAAGCCCGGAGGGGACGGCTTCTGGTACTGGCCGGAGACGATCCAGAACGATCTGATCAGCTTGCCATTGAGGTAGTAACGCAGCGCCTGTTCGACGAAGGATACGACGAGAACCGCTCCGGAATTGGGGCCGTAGACGCCGTAATGCTCCATCAACGAGATGTCCGTCGCGTGAGGCTGGTTATAAGGCGTCTTATCGTTGTAGTCGGCTTCCATCGCCTTCAACTCAAGGAAATTGTTCTGGATGATCGTCAGAGCTGTCTGATAATCTGACAACTGTCCCGTTGACTGCGCGTACTGCAAGGCCGCACCGCCATCCAGGCCAACGCCGTACTGACCGTACTCATAATCGAGCGGGTAGGAGTTGCCGTCCACCGGATCATGAAACTGGTGGGATTGCCCCCAACTCTGCACCTGGCTCTCGTACTGCTGGTACAGGTAGCTGGCATAGCCGACCGTCATTGAGTATTGCAGGGAGGAGATATCGCGATCGATCTGCGACGAGACTTTCAGGTACTGGCTGATCGTTTTGGCCTGGCTAAAAGCAGCCTGGTCGGCCTGGTACTTCTGCTCAAAGGATGTCGTACTCTGACCATACTGCTTCAGTTGCGCGATGTCCGCGCTAAACTGCTGGAGTTTGGCCGCGCTGACATAAGGAATCGCCTGAATAGAAACTGTCGATGTTGTTTGTATCTGCGTTTGCAACTGGTTAATCAGGCTCGTGTAATCCGATGGCGTGCTGGCGCTGCGGAAAAGTTGCAGGTCTTGCTGATCTTCCTGGTTGAACGCGGAAGTATCAACATGCGAGTCTTGCAACTGCTTCACATCCTGCTGGAATGTGGTCAGATCGTTATAAGCAGGCCCCATCAGGTTAAGCGCCAGGGTTGACTGTTCGGCGTTGGCGCTGATCGATACATAATCTCTCGGGTACTGCGCCTTTGCCAGCGCATTTTGATCTTGTTCAAGCTGCTGCTGGTAGGTCTTGACCTCGATAAAGTTTTGGGCCTGCCGCTGGCCCAGAGCATTCTCCAGACCTTGAATATTTTGCGCGGCCTGATAGTCAAGCTGCTGCGCGGCCTGCACTTCCAGCCCCTGCACCTGCACAGCAAGCATATGATAGCGCTGGGACAGATTCGTGTAGTACTCGTTATCTCCCTGGCTGCCAAAGAGCGACCAGGGCGCGCTCGTGCTGCTCAACTGCTTTTCCTGGTTGAGGATAGGCTGCAACAACGATGCAGGAACGCCAATGTTTTCGGCATTACTGATGGCAGCATCCAATTGCGCTTTGCTGCTGCTGGCGCTCTGCTGAACCTGGGGATCTGCGCCGCAGGCGCTGAGCAAAAACGTTACTAACAACGCTATGCTGAGAAGAATCAGGCCATTTTTGTACCGTGACCTGGAAACGGTGCGACGAATCATAGCGTATGTTGCCTCCTGAGATCGTACATAATATATCCGTTGAGATAAAACAAAGAGACAGGTATAGCCTTTTCATATACTTCCAACACGTTTCGGCCCCTCTATTCATTACATCGCTTGACAACCTGGAAAGTAACAGGAGTCACCTCTCAGCCAGGCTCCCTTGAGTCTTTCTTGACTATTCCGATCCGAAAGACGGATACCCACAAGGGATATCCCTACGCGAGCGCTTGCTGCAAGTCCGCCAGTAAATCCTCGCCGTCTTCGATGCCCACCGAGAGGCGCAGCAGCGTATCCGTGATGCCGCGCGACTCGCGTATCTCGCGGGGGATCGAGCCATGCGTCATCGTAACGGGATGGCAGACCAGCGACTCGACGCCGCCCAGGCTCTCCGCCAGCGAGAACACCTTGAAACGGCGCACGACGCTATCGACATCGGCATACGTTCCCTTGAACTGGAACGAGACCATGCCGCCGAAGCCGCTCATTTGCCGCTTTGCCAGCGCGTGGTCGGGATGGGAAGACAGGCCCGGATAATACACCTTTTCCACGCGCGGGTGTTCGGCCAGGAAGGCCGCGACCTGCCGCGCGTTGGCCTCGTGCTGGCGCATTCGCACCGGAAGCGTCTTGATGCCCCGCAGTGTCAGCCAGGAGTCGAACGGCGAGGGTACGCCGCCAGCCGCGTTCTGGTAGAACTTGACCGCCTCGTAGACTTCCCTACTAGTAGTAACGACCGCGCCGCCAATTACATCGCTATGACCATTGAGATACTTCGTCGTGCTGTGAACGACAATGTCGGCTCCCAACTGCAGCGGCTGCTGAAAATACGGGCTGGCGAAGGTGTTGTCCACTACGAGCAACAGGTCATGGCGATGGGCAATCTCGGCCACGGCGCGGATATCCGCGAGGCCAAGTAAGGGGTTCGTCGGCGTCTCCAGCCAGATCAGCTTCGTGTTGGGGCGAATTGCCTGCTCATAGCCGCCTGCATTGTTGGCCGTGACATAGCTCGTTTCAATGTGATAACGGCGCATGATACGCTCGAAGATGCGGTAGCTGCCTCCGTACAGGTCGTCGCCGGCAATCATGTGATCGTCGGCGCTGAGCAGGCTGAGAACGGCCTGTTCCGCCGCCATGCCAGAGGCAAAGGCCAGACCGTACTGCGCGCCTTCGAGCGCGGCGAGGCAGGCTTCGAGCGCACTGCGCGTAGGATTCTGCGTGCGCGAATACTCAAACCCTTTATGTTCTCCCAGCCCGCTCTGAGCGTAGGTCGCCGTCTGAAAGATGGGCGTCATAATCGCGCCAGTTGATGGATCAGGTTCCTGCCCGGCATGAAT
>Ga0102924_1003005_pt1 | contig 17915 bp, 17 predicted proteins | sample PaiPotPPM11metaG_FD_80116 | JGI IMG/M metagenome (GOLD analysis project Ga0102924, IMG submission 80116) | Iron sulfur acid spring bacterial and archeal communities from Banff, Canada, to study Microbial Dark Matter (Phase II) - Paint Pots PPM... ...
CTGAGCTGCACAAATGTAATCAATGCTTCTCATATACGAGAGGATGTCGAAAAATGACCAGAAACATCTTGACATAGGCATCTTCCGTCCGGTCTACTCCTCACCAAGACCTCCAGTAGTTACCGAGAGTTTGCGCCGAATTTCACCGGTGTATCGGAGGACGCAGATGCTGCGCAGGAGACAAAACCGGGACGTATTTCTTCCTGTCAACGACGCCGTGGTCGGCAGGATGCTCCTGTCAGGCAGTTCTGCCGAACGTCCGAGTATGTCGACCGGTGACGTCGGCCGATAATTTCTGCGGCTCGCCGCAACCAGTGCGAGCCTCGGCACCCACTGATGACGTACCCGGCGTCTCAGCCACGGCGGTACCCCCAGCAGCTTGACACGGGCCCAGGAGGCACGATGAAGTCGCCTACCGTAAGACGCCGCCGACGGGCAACCCAGGCCGTCCTTATAGCTACTTTCCTGATATTCCTCGTGGCTGCCTGTGCTAGCGGCGGCTCCCCTTCGGCGAGCTCGGGCTCAGCCACCTCGGCCAACCTCACCTGGTGGGGCTGGAGCCCCAGCACGCAGGTGGCTCAGCAGTACATCACCGCGTTCAACAAGGTGTACCCGAAGATCCACATCACCTTTAAGATGCTCACGATCGCGGGCTACAACGCCGCGATCAGGCCCGCGCTGGTCTCGTCGGTCGGGCCCGACATCTTCGACGTCGCGCCTGGCGGCGCCAACGGCTCGGTCGAGACCTACGCCCCGGACGCGGTCAACCTGGAGCCGGCGGTCGAGAAGGCGCTCGGCAGCGGCTGGCAGTCCAAGCTCGCCCCGATCGGCGTCTCCAGCCTGATGGTCAACAGCAAGCTGGCGGGCGTCTCGGTCGGCGCGGTGTACTCCGGCACCGTTTGGATCAACGAGGACCTGTTCAAGAAGTACAACCTCACCGCGCCGACCACGCTGAGCCAGTGGGTCAGCGACTGCGCCGCGTTCAAGGCGCACGGCGTCGGCTGCTTCGTGCAGGGCGTCGGGCAGACCGCGTTCAACGAGGACACCCTGCAGGCCATCTCGGACGACATCCAGCCCGGGGTGTGGGCCAAGGCGATCCAGGGCCAGGTCCCGTGGACCAGCCCCGTCATCGTCAAGGCGCTGACCATCTGGAAGGAGATGTTCAGCGACGGGATCATGGAGTCGGGCGCGCTTGGCGTGCAGCAGTACCCCGATGCCAACAACGCCTTCCTGAGCGGCAAGGACGCGATGGTGATGATGGGCACCTGGTACATGCAGAACGACACCCAGTCGGGCATGAGCGCAGGGATATCGGGGGCGGGCATCGCGCACCCGCAGAACTTCACCGCCCTGCCCATCGCCTTCCCCGACGTGGCCGGCACCGGGCAAGCAGGAGCGCTGTACGGCGACTCCGATTACGGCATCGCGGTAAACGCGAAGTCCGGCAATCAGGCGGCTGCCACCACCTTCGCGGTCTGGCTGGGCACCTCAACCGCTGGGCAGCAGCAGGTCGCGAACGCACTTGACGACATCGCCGCGCTGAAGGGTGTCGAGCCCAACTGGTCGAACATCAGCCTGGTGGATCCCTCGCCGCAGAAGGCGGCACTCAGCAAGCTGATCAGCAACGCGGCGGCCTCCTCGGAGCCGCGGCTGGCCACCGTCAGCCCGAACCTGCAGTTGGCTATCGGGACGGCGTCCACCACCGTCGCCTCGGGCAGCGCCACCCCCGCCGCCGCGGCGGCGACCCTGCAGGCCGCGGCGGCGAATATGCCGGGTCACGGTGCCATCTAGCAGTGCCAGCTAACAAGGGCACCGCCGCACGCCCGGGTCGCGGCCGCGTGGCCGCGACCCGGGCGGCCGGACCGCAGATCGGAGGAAGCAGGACGTGAGCAGCACGGGAGCAGGAACGACGGTGTCGCTGGGCCAGGAGCCTGGCCCGCTCACGAGGCGCGCGGTACCCAAACGGCGCCGGCGGGGACCGCGGCGGCCGCAAGGCCTGCCGTGGATACTGCCAGCGTTCATCTTCGTGGTTGGCCTGATCTACTACTGCATCGCCTACACGGGCTATATCTCGACGCTGAACTGGGATGGCGTCAGTCCCAGCCCGCAGCACATTGGGTTCGCGAATTACACCCAGCTTTTCCATGACCCGGTGTTCTGGGACGCGATCCGGCACACGATCTACTTTTTCGCGGTCACGTTCACCGTGCAGACCGCGCTCGGCTTTACGTTCGCGGCGCTGCTGCACTCCAAGGTCAAGCTGCCGAACCTGTACAAGGTGATCATCTTCATCCCGGTCGTGATCGCGCCCGCCACGATGGCGCCGATCTTCCGGCAGATCTTCTCCGCGAGCGGGCAGTTCAACACCGTCCTGCAGGACATCGGGCTCGGTTCGCTGGCCCACCCCTGGCTCGCGCAGGAGAGCACCGCGCTACCGGTCATCATGGCCATCACCATCTGGGAATTCACCGGCGTGACGTTCATCTTGTACTTCGCCGCGATGACCCAGATCGACCCGGAGGTGCTCGAGGCGGCCCGGATCGATGGCGCGAGCGCCTTCCAGTTGCTGACCCGTATCGTCTGGCCGAACGTGCGGGGAACCACGATCGCCCTGGGCATGCTGAGCGTCATCGGCGCGCTCAAGACCTTCGACGTGCCGTACCTGGTCACGCTGGGCGGTCCCAACTACGCGACCGAGTTCCTCGGCACCTTCATCTACCGGATCAGCATCCCGCAGGCCGAGGTCGGTTACGGCGCGGCGATATCGATCATGCTGCTGATCCTCGCACTGGCCGGGGCATTGGCCTTCGCCCTACGCGGAACGAGGAGGAACTGACTCGCCATGTTCCTGACCAGACGACTCAGCTCGAAGATAATCCTGCAGGTCATCCTCACCATCATGGTCGTCCCCTACCTGTTCCCGCTGATCGCGATGGTGCAGGAATCGCTGTCCGGGCAGGGCTGGGGCAATTACCGGGCGGTGTGGGCGGTCGGGGTCGTCCCCGAGTTCTTCCGCAACAGCGCGATCATTGCGGGCGGCGTCATCATCATCGTCTACTGCCTGACGATGATGGCCGCGTACGGATTCTCCAAGTTGCACATCCGCGGCCGCGAGATCTACTTCTGGATGATGCTGGCGGCGCTCACGCTGCCCGAGGTTGTGCTGCTCACTCCGCTGTTCTCGACCGCGATCAAGCTGGGCCTGTACAACACCTACTTCTCCGTGATGCTGCCGCTTGCCGCGCTCCAGATTCCGTTCTGCGTACTCCTGACCAGGAACTTCGTTAACGGCATCCCGGATGAGCTGTTCGACGCCGCCCGGGTCGACGGCGCGAGCACGGCACGGATCTTCTGGAACGTCATCCTCCCGCTGACCAGGCCAATCGCCGCCGCCATCGTCATTTTCACCCTCATCGGAGCGTGGAACGACTACCTGCTCCCGCTGGTGTTCCTGCAGACGCCCTCGAGCGAGACGATCACGCTGCTGCCGTCGTTCTTCGTCAGCGAGTTCAGCGACGACCAGACAAAGGTGGCCGCCTCAGCGGTCATCACCGCCATCCCGGAGATCATCGCGTACCTGTGCCTGCAGCGCTTCTTCGAGCGCGGCCTGACCGCGGGAGCACTCAAGTGAAAGTGAGACTGGCCGAAGTCGCGGCCGCGGCGGGCGTATCGGTGCCGACCGTCTCGAAGGTGGTGCACGGCCGGTCCGACGTCGCCGCGGACACCCGCTCGCGGGTCGAAGAGGTGCTGGCCGCCTACAAGTACGCCGCCCCCCGCCGCGCACCGGAGGGCCCCGGCCTGATCGACCTGATCTTCACCGGCCCGCTGAACCCGTGGGCGGTTGAGATCATCAACGGGGCCGAGAAGGCGGCGGCCGCTGCCGGGCACCGCCTGACGATTTCAATCCTGGACGGGAAAGCGGCCTCCGACGACTGGCTGGCGCGGGTGTCGGCCAGCCGTACCAACGGCATCATCCTCGGGCTGGCCGAGCTGCCCTCGGCCTACCGGGCCCGGCTGAACGCGCTGAACGTGCCCATGGTCATCGTCGACCCGGTGGGCCAGCCCGATCCGCACATCCCGTCGGTCGGCGCCGCTAACTGGGCGGGCGGGTACACCGCGACCGAATTCCTGGTCAAACTCGGCCACCGCAGAATCGGGACCATCACCGGCCGGCCCTCGCTCCCGTGCAGCCAGGCCCGGGTGAACGGATACCTGGCCGCGCTCGAGCACGCGGGGCTGAGAGCCGACCCGGCGCAGGTCCGCACCGGCGACTTCACCTTCGAGGCGGCCCTGACCGCCGCGACCGCGATGCTGGAACGGGCCGACCGGCCGACCGCGATCTTCGCCGGGAATGACTTCGAGGCGATGGGGGTCTACGAGGCCGCGCGCAGGCACCGGCTACGGATCCCCGAGGACCTCAGCGTGGTGGGCTTCGACGACCTGCCGATGTCGGCCTGGGTCGCGCCGCCGCTGACCACGGTGGCCCAGCCGCTGGCGGAGATGGCGGCGACGGCTACGCAGATGGTGCTCCAGTCTTCACCCGACGCGGCTAGCAACCGAGTCGAGCTGGCAACCTCGCTGGTGGTCAGGTCCAGCACCGCGCCGCCGCGCCAGGGGCCGCGCTGAGCGGACCCTCGGGGCCGGCACTACGACGGGCCCGGCGTGCTGTGCGCCGGGCCGGGCACGTTACTGAATAGGAGTCACATGACGGGAAGCGACGACGAGCCGGGCAAGCTGACCGACAGCCAGCTCGATGTCCTGTCGCCGGACGCGGACGGGGCCGCCCCGCCGCCCGATGACGGGCTGGCCGCCGACGGCACCGCGCGGCTGGCCGCATGGCGCGATGCCGGGCGTTCCGCCGAAGAGCGCGTCGCTGATCTGCTCCGCCGGATGACCCTCGCCGAGAAGGTAGGCCAGCTGCGCAGCACCTGGCCAGGAAGGACGCCGGATGGCACCAGGTCAAGCGCCGACGGCGGCTCCGGCGGGGTCGCACCGCTCCAGGACGAGATGGGCGGCCCGCCGGCCGACTGGCCCGAGCTCATCCGCGACGGGCTCGGCCAGCTGACCCGGCCGTTCGGCACCATCCCGGTCACCGCCCGCGAGGGCGCCGAGTCGCTCGCGCTCGCTCAGCGCCAGATCGTAGCGGCCAGCCGGTTCGGGATCCCGGCGATCGCGCACGACGAGTGCCTGGCCGGGTTCACCGCCTGGACCGCTGCCATCTTCCCGATTCCGCTGGCCTGGGGCGCCAGCTTCGACCCGCCGCTGGTGGAGCAGATGGCCGCGCACATCGGCGCGAGCATGCGGGCCGTCGGCGTGCACCAGGGCCTGGCGCCCGTCCTCGACGTCACCGTCGACCCACGCTGGGGGCGGACCGAGGAGACCATCGGGGAAGACCCGTACCTGGTCGCGACAGTCGGCACCGCGTACGTCCGCGGCCTGGAGTCGGCCGGGCTCATCTGCACGCTCAAGCATTTCGTCGGGTACTCGGCCTCGCGCGGCGGCCGGAACCTGGCGCCGTCGGCGGTCACCAGTAGGCAGCTGGCGGACCTGCTGCTCCCCCCGTTCGAGATGGCGATCCGGCTGGGCGGGGCGCGCTCGGTGATGCACGCCTACACCGAGATCGACGGCATCCCCACTGCCGCCGATCCCTACCTGCTGTCCGAGGTGCTGCGCGATGACTGGGACTTCACCGGGACGGTGGTGGCCGACTACTTCGGCATCAGTTTCCTTGAGCTGCTGCATCGCGTGGCCGCCGGGCCGGCCGACGCGGCCGCGCTGGCGCTCACGGCCGGAGTCGACGTCGAGCTGCCGACCGTCCGGTGCTTCGGCCCGCCCCTCATCGAGGCGGTCGGCCGCGGACAGGTGGACGAGGCGCTGGTTGACCGGGCCGCGCGCCGGGTCCTGCTGCAAAAGTGCGAGCTGGGCATGCTCGATCCAGGCTGGGATCCCGGCCCCGGCGCGGCCGAGGTTGACCTGGACCCGCCGTCGGCCCGGCAGCTAGCGGCCCGGCTGGCAGAGGAATCGATCGTGCTGCTGTCCAACGACGGCATCCTGCCGCTGGCCGGCCGGAGCAGGATCGCGGTCGTCGGCCCGCGCGCCGACGACCCGCTCGCCATGCTGGGGTGCTACTCATTCCCGAGCCATGTCGGCGTGCGCTACCCCGATCTCGGCCTGGGGGTGGAGATCCCGACTTTCCTCGCCGCGCTGCGCACCGAGCTGCCCGACAGCCAGGTTACGTTCCTGCCAGGCTGCGGAACCGACGATCCCGACGTCTCCGGTATCGAGGCGGCCGCGGGCCTGGCCGCCGAGAGCGACCAATGCATCGTCGTGGTGGGCGACAAGTCCGGGCTGTTCGGCCGCGGCACCTCGGGCGAGGGCTGCGACGCCCCTGACCTGAACCTGCCGGGCGTCCAGGGCCAGCTGCTGGCGGCGGTGCTGGCCACCGGCACCCCGGTGGTGATCGTGCTGCTGGCCGGACGGCCCTACGCGCTCGGACAGTTCTCCGCGTCAGCCGTGGTGCAGGCGTTCTTCCCCGGTCAGCGGGGCGGCCCGGCGCTGGCCGGGATCCTGTCCGGTGCGGTCAATCCGTCCGGACGCCTGCCGGTCAGCGTGCCACGGCACGCGGGAGCCCAGCCGACGACCTACCTCGGCCCGGTTCTGTCCCACCGGACCACCGTCAGCGCGATCGATCCCGACGCGCTCTACCCGTTCGGCCACGGCCTGACGTACACCGCCTTCCGCTGGACGGACGTATCCGGGCCGGCCTCCGCCCAGGTGCCCACCGACGGCGCCGTCACCGTCGGCCTCACCGTGACCAACGTGGGCGAGCGGGCGGGCACCGAGGTCGTCCAGGTGTACCTGCACGACCCGGTGGCCCAGGTCACCAGGCCGACCGTGCTGTTGGTCGGATACGCCCGACTGGACCTCGAGCCGGGCCAGCGCGGCCGGATCGAGTTCACCATCCACACCGACCTTCTCTCGTTCACCGGGCGGTCCGGCGCGCGCATCGTGGAACCCGGCCGGATCGAGCTGCGCCTGGGCACTTCGAGCACCGACATCGCCGCGGTGGTACCGGTCGACCTGACCGGTGCCGAGCGGACCATCCGGGGTCCGCGGACGATGACCGCCGAGGTGCGGATCGGTGTCATGGAGTGAGCCAGAGTCACCTCCTTCCGTTCAGACGAAAGATTTTTTAAGTATCGGAGGAATGTCGTCACATGCCCAGCCCAGTGCTCACCGTTCGCGATGGCGCGATCGTCGACGGATCCGGCCATCGGGTCATCCTGCGCGGCTACAACATCGGCGGCTGGATGAACATGGAGAACTTCCTCACCGGTTACCCGGGCACGGAGACCCAGCATCGGCGCGCCCTGCGACGGGCCCTCGGGCCCGAGCTCTACGATGCCTTCTTCGAGGAGTTCATGGCCGCCTTCTTCGCCGAGGCGGACGCGCGCTATCTGGCTTCGCTCGGATTGAACTCGGTCCGGGTGCCGTTCAACTACCGGCATTTCGAGGACGACAGCCGGCCATTCGAGCTCAAGGACGAGGGCTTCGAGCTGCTTGACCGGGCCATCGCGCACTGCGAGCGGAACGGCCTTTACGCGGTGCTTGACTTCCACGCGCTGCCGGGGTCGCAGAACCAGCACTGGCACAGCGACAACGAGACGCATAAGGCCGGGTTCTGGATGTACCGGCACTTCCAGGACCGCGTCGTCCACCTGTGGCAGGCGCTGGCCGCGCGCTACCGCGGCAACGCAACGGTGGCCGGCTACAACATCATGAACGAGCCCGCCGATCCCGAGGGCGCCACCCTCAAGCCCTTCTACGACCGGGTGGTCGAGGCGGTCCGCCGCGTCGACCCCGACCACATCATCTTCCTCGACGGCAACCGCTACTCCACCGACTTCAGCGCGTTCGAGAACGCGCCGGTCTACCCGAACACCGTCTACACCGCCCATGACTACGCGCTGCCCGGCTTCGTCTACGGCGGCCCCTATCCCGGTCTCACCAACGGGGTGTACGTGGACCGGGACCAGGTCGAGGAGACGTTCCTGCGGCGGACGGAGTTCATGCGCAGCACCGGTACCCCGATCTGGATCGGCGAGTTCGGGCCGGTTTTCACTGGCGACCCGGAGCGCGACGAGCAGAAGTACCAGCTGCTGGCCGACCAGCTCGACATCTATCAGCGGCACGCCGCCGGGTGGGCGATGTGGGCCTACAAGGACGTCGGCGCGGAAGGGCTGGTCGCGGCCGCGCCGGACTCGCCCTGGCGGCAGCGAGTGCGGGGCATCATGGCCAAGAAGGCGCGGCTTGGGGTGGACCACTGGGGCTCGCTGGACACCGACATCCGGCACATTCTGGGGCCCATCGAGGAGACGTTCGCCAAGGAGTACCCCGACTACGACCCGTTCCCGTTCGGCCAGCAGAGCTGGATCAGCACCCTCGTACGCAACATCTTGCTGGCCGAGCCGATGGTCGAGGAGTTCGGCCGGTGCTTCGCCGACATCGACTCGGCGGCCACCGCCCGCGACCTGGCCGGCTCATTCCGCCTGGAGAACTGCGTTGTCAGGGAGCGACTAGCCAGCGTGCTGTCGGCGGCGGCACGCCAGCCCACCTGACCCCGGATCGGGAGCCACCGCCCGCCCGCCGGGGTCAGAGTTCGCGGGTCAGCCAGCGCGCGGCGCGGGAGATCAGCTCGCGGTGGGCGGCGCTGTCGTAGGAGCGCTCGTCATGGCCGAGCGCGTCGGTGACGACCCGCGACCGGCCAAGGATGCGGGCCCAGAACAGCGGGTGGATCTTTCCCTCGTGCTCGTGCGCGGCCAGCGGGACGACATCCGGCGCGGTGCGCAGGTAGCTGTAGCGTTCGTCGATGATGTCGAAATCGGTGACCGGCGCGCCGATGGGATGCCGCCCTGGATAGGTGGTGATCCGGCACAGACCCGTCTTGGGGTGCATGGACTGCCCGCTGACCCACGCGGCGCCGGTCACCGATTCCCAGGCCGACAGCCCAAGCAGTGTGCAGGCGCCGACGTGAACCGCAAGCACGCCCACCCCGCTGCTCAAGGCGGCCGACAGCCCGTTGGCCGCGGCGGTGGTGTCCGCCGGCGGGCCAGCCGCGGCATTCACCACCACCAGGTCCCAGCCGCTTAGATCGGCCACGCGGTCGCCCACGAATTCGGAGACCTCCACCTCGTGGCCGAGGGTCCGCAGGAGCCCGGCCAGCCGCTCTGAGGTCGCCGCGAACGGGTGCCAGGGGTCGCGGTACTCGCCGCCACCGGACAAGATCAGCGACCGGGTCATGTCCAGCCTCCGTCGACCACCCAGGTTTGGGCGGTGCACATCTGGCTGTCGTCGGCGGCCAGCCACAGGGCCATCCGGGCGATGTCGGCGGGCATGACCCGTCCAGGCAGGCATTGCGCGCGGTCGATCTCGCGTTCGGCCTCGGGCGTCACCCACCGGGTCAGCTGGCGCTCGGTCATCGTCCAGCCGGGGATGAGGCAGTTCACCCGGATGCCTTCGGGTCCCAGATCGCGGGCCAGCGAACGGGTGAGGCCTTCGATCCCGGCTTTGGCGGTCGCGTAGGAGACAACATTGGCGAAGCCGGCCCGCCAGGTGATCGAGCCCAGATTGATGATCGAGCCGCGCCGCCGGGAGCGCATCTGCGGCGCCACCGCCTGCGCGGCGAAGATCATCGGGCGCAGGTTCACCCGGAACTTCTCGTCCCAGAACTGCTCGGTCAGCTCGTCCAACGGGCTGCGTTCGTCATCTGCCGCGTTGTTGACGAGCACGTCAACCGGCCCAAGCTCGGCCGCGCAAGCGCTGATCGCGGTCCGCAGCCCCGGCACGTCGCCCACGTCGCAGGCGGCGTACCACGGCGCGGTGCCCAGCTCGCCCTTGAGCTTGGCGGCCACGTCCGCGGCCGCCGCGGACTGGATGTCGACGAACCCGACCAGAGCACCCTGCCGGGCGAACTCGGCGACGAGCTCGGCTCCGATGCCGGTGGCGCCGCCAGTGATGAACACGGACCGGCCGCGCAGGCTCGGGTAGGACGCATACCGGTCGGCGCCGGGCCGCAACCGCGTCGCTGTCATGGGCGCGCGGCTTGGCTGTTCATAAGCACGACTATTGCCGAAACTTTCTGTTCGTGCAGCTGACCTGATCGGCCGGCTGGCCGACAATTAGACGGTAGGCCGACAGAGATCGCGAAGTCAATGTCCACACCGGCTGGAGCTTGGATAACGAAGCTTAAGGGGTCCATCGGAGATGCGCCCCAGATCCTCCGGGTGGCTTAAGAAGGAGGGTTATATTGGCGCCTAGCGGTCACCCAAGGCGGTAGCATGCGACGAGAAACACTGGATATTTTAAGAAGAGGCCGCCGATAGTTTCGGGCGAGATTCTGGGCAGCGTGCCCGCGATTCCGCCGCCAGGTTAGGAGCCAGCATGCCGATGGCCGACGAGCTGACGACCATTCCCGCCGCGGTCATGGCCGGCTGGGCCAGCCGGAAGGCCCCGGCCCGACCGGCCCGCTACCATCGTGTCGACTTGCGATTCTCTCCGATAGCCGCAACTATTCGGTTGCGAACAAGTCGGTCGGCAATCAGGCGCTGGGAGGGGGCACCATGACGGGATCGCCGGAGCGAGTCACGATGGCGGCGATCGCCGCCGCGGCCGAAGTTTCGGTCCCGACCGTATCGAAGGTGCTCAACGGCCGGGGCGACGTCGCGGACGAGACGCGGTCGCGGGTGGAGTCGGTACTCGGCGAGTTGGGATACGCCCGCAACTACCGGCGCAAGACCCAGCCTGCCGGGATCATCGATCTGCTCTGCCACGAGCTCAGCCCGTGGGCGGCCGAGATCATCAGCGGCGCGAGCACGGTCGCCCTCGCGGCCAGGTCCCGCATCGCCGTCACCATGGTCGGCAACAACACGGACGTCGATCAGTGGCTCAAGAGCCTGACCGCCAGCCGCACCGACGGGGTGATCCTGGTTCTCACCGAGCTGTCCCGGCCGCACCGCCAGCGGCTGGCGTCGCTGCGGGTACCGGTGGTCATCGTGGATCCGGCTGGCCGGCCGGACCCCGAGGTGCTGACTATCGGCGCGGCTAACTGGGCCGGCGGCCTGGCCGCGACCGAGCATCTGCTCCAGCTTGGCCATCAGCGGATCGCCACGATTTCCGGCAGCCTTGCTGTCCCATGCAGCCAAGCCCGGTTGGACGGCTACCGCGCCGCGCTGGAGCGCGCGGGAATTGGCTTCGATCCGGCGCTCGTCAAGACCGGCGATTTCCACTATGAATCAGCGCTCACGGCCGCGCTTGAACTGCTGCGACTGCCCGACCGGCCCACCGCGATTTTCGCGGCCAGCGACGTGCAGGCGATGGGCGTGTATGAGGCGGCGCGGCAGAACAACATGCGGTTGCCGGATGACCTGAGTGTGGTCGGCTTCGACGACATCCCGATGGCGCAGTGGGTCTCGCCGCCGCTGACCACGATGCGCCAGCCCTTGTCGGAGATGGCCACCATGGCCACCAAGACGCTGCTCGCCGGGGGTACCACCGGCCTGCAGAACCGCGTGGAGCTCGCGACCACGCTGGTGGTCCGTTCGAGTACCCGGGCGCTGCGTCAGCAGGCCTTGCGCAAGCGTTCCCGCGCCTGAATCACGTCAGCCATGTCCGGCGCCAAGCGCGGTGAACACCTCCCGGGCCGAGTGGTAGCCGCCGACTAGCCGGTCCATGATCGCGTCGACGGCGGCGGCGGGCCGGCAATCTTCCGCGTGCTCGGTCCGCCAGCGGACCATGTCCGCGGCGGCAGCGTGGAACGTGCGCCGCGGGGAGAAGTCGGGCACGTACCTGCGCACCTTGGAGTTGTCGAAGACGGCGCTGTGCGACAGATCGCCGATGATCAGCTCAGACCAGAACCAGTCCGGCGCCCCGGTCAGGATGTGCTCGGAAGGGATGTGCACGATCCGCGGCTCGACGCCCAGCGCCCCGGCCACGATCGAATAGATCTGATCCCAGGTGTAGACGTCGTCAGAGGTGATGTGGAAAACCTCGCCGACAGCGCGCGGGTTGCCGATAAGGCCAACCAGGCCCGCGGCGAAGTCGGTGGCGTGGGTCAGCGTCCACAGCGACGTCCCGTCGCCGGGGACGATAACCTCCGCTCCTCGGGCAAGCCGGTCGATGGCGGTCCAGTCGCCGGGAAGCGGCGGCGAGGCTTCGTCGTAGGTGTGCGACGGACGCACGATCGTCACCGGGAACCCGCGGTGCACGCAGGCCCGCATCAGCTCATCCTCGGCCGCGATCTTGTCCCGTGAGTAGCTGACGAACGGGTTCTGGCGCAGGTTGGACTCGACGATCGGCCACTGGAGTATCGGCTTGCGGTAAAGGGATGCCGTGCTGATGTGCAGGTACTGATCCGCGCGGCCGCGGAACAGCTCGACCGCCTGCGCCGCGTCGGCCGCGTTGAAGGACAGGAAGTTCGCGACCGCGCCGAACTCCAGGTCGCCGAGGGCCTTGCGTACCGAGTCCGCATCGCTGATATCGGCCTGCAGCCAGGTCACGCTGTCCGGCAGCGCGCGATGCTTAACGTTCCGCCCGCGGTTCAGGACGTACACGGACATGCCCGCGGCGACTGACTGCCGGACGCAGGAGGCACTGATCGTCCCGGTTCCGCCGATGTAAAGGACGCTGGTACCGCGCTGGAGTGCTGTCACATTTCCGCCTTGCAGGTTGGTTGGGTTGGCTTCATAGCGCGGGCAGTGACTTGGCCGTGTTCTGGAGCGTCGCTGCCGCTTGGGCTGGGGTCGCCGAGCCGGCCGCCACCGTGGTCGACGCCACGCCGATGGCCGTCTGCAGGTTGGCGCTGACGGTCGACAGCCGGGGCTCGGCGCTGACCGACGTGTTCTTGATGAGCTGCTGGAGGTTGGGCTGCTGGGTGGAGCCGTTGATCAGCGTGACCGTCGACCAGTCCGGCTGTACGCCATCGAGCGAGGGAATGTCGTTCAGCAGGTTCCCCACCTGCTGCTGCCCGGCGGTGGAGGTGGTGAGCCAGGTCGCGAACGTCGTCGCGGCGGCCTGCTGGCTGGACTTGCTGTTCACGGCGAGACCGTAATCCGCGTCGCCGAACATGGTGGGCGGGTTACTGCCACCCCCGACATTCGGGAACGGGATGGCGATCATCGTGAACGGCTTCGGGTTGCCCACGCCGGCGGCGGAGATCGCGGCCGGCATGCCTGCCTGAGTCGCGTACTGCATGTACCAGGTGCCCATCATGACCATCGCGTACTTGCCCGACAGGAAGTCGTTGTTGGCGTCCGGGTACTGCTGCAGACCAAGCGCGCCCGGCTCCATGATCCCTTCGGTGAAGAGGTCTTTCCAGATGGTCAGTGCCTTGACGAAAACGGGGCTGGTCCACGGGATTTGCTTCTTGGTCGCCTCGGTCCAGGCACCGGGCTGGATGCTGTCTGATATCTCCTGCAGCGTGTCCTGGTTGAACGCGACCTGCCCGGCGCCCTGCACGAAGCAGCCGACGCCATGCGATTTGAACACCGAGCAGACGTGCGCCCAGCTGGCAAGGGTAGTCGGCGGCGTCAGCCCGTACTTGGCGAACAGGGCTTGGTTGATCCAGAGGTTGCCGGCGAACGTGGATCCGATCGGGAGGGCAGCGAGCTTACCGCCCGTGGTGGTCAGGCCGGCCGGGCCGATGAGCGCGAGCTTGGACTTCCAGTCGGGCCCGAGGGCCTTCGCGACCGCGGGCTGCAGGTTGACCGCGTCGGTGCCGTATTCCGCGAGGCCGGCGCCGGGCGCGATGTCGAAGACATCGGGGCCGACGCCCGCGGCCGCCAGGGCCGGGCGCATGGCCGCGTCCCACCCGGCGATGGTGATCTCTTTGAAGGTGACGTGGATGTTCGGATAGACCTTGTTGAACGCCTTGATGTAGGTCGCGGCGCCCACAGTGGTCGGCGTCCACCCCCACCAGGTGATGTTGCCTGAGGTCGCGGAACCTCCGCCGCCACCACCGCCGCCGGCCGCGGCGGACCCGCCGCCGCTGCTGCAGGCGGCAAGACTCCCCGCCGCGACCAACGCGGCGGACGCGACCGCCAACTTGCTCCACCGCCGTCTAGGACGTGATTTCATCATGTTCATCACCGAAAATTTCGAAGTCACAGAACCGACTATTCGTAACTCACCCTGGGCGCAAGTAGAACGCTGGCCTCGCCTGATGTCAAGCAACGGATAGATTACTGCCCCTGGCATACGGTTCAGTCGTGACATAAGCTGCGGCGAAAGCCAGAAACATGCTTCTTTGGTCCGAAAATTTCGAGATACGGCTCACCGTTGAACGGAGCAAATGTCATGCCGCTCGTCCAAGTCGACCTGCCCCGGTCTCTCTTCGAGCAACAGGGCACCCAGATCAGCAACGAGATCCACCAGGCGTTCATCGATGCCCTGGAGATTCCGGCTGACGATAAGTTCCAGGTCTTCCGGCCCCGCGAGGCGGGCGAATTGCGCTTCGACCCGGGCTATGGCGGCGTGGACCGCAGGAGCCTGATCCTGATCCAGGTGCTCATGGTGCGCATGTACCCGGTCGAGCACAAGCGTCAGCTATATAAGCACATCGTGACCAGGCTGGCGGCCCTTGGCATCCGGCCGGAAGACATCCAGATCGCGGTGACCGAGAACCATCACGAGGACTGGTACGCGGGACGCCTACACGGCGAGTGAGCACGCTGACGTCTAGAAAGTTTCGGATATAAAACTGAAACTTGACCGGCCATATGCCGTTTAGTTAGCGTCAAGCTAGGACTTTATCCAGCTAGTTTGCCTGTCCGTAGTCAAAAGTTTCGGGAGTAGCGGAATGTCGGGACTCGGGAGAACACGCCACCGCCTCCGTCGCGTGATGGTCCTGGTCGTGGCGTGCGCCCTGGCCCCGATCGCCCCACCGGGAGCGGTGCCGTAAAACTTGCGTGATGTCCAGCAAGCGATATGCTTGCGGCATGAGCGCGGACGATCTCGCGGCGGCCCGGGACGGGTTCCTGACCGCGTGGAACACCTACCAGGCGGCGTGGTCCGGCGTCTCCGACGGCGAGCGGCAGCAGATGCTCGATGACTGCGTGTCGCCGGACTGCGTTTACACCGACCCGACGAGCGTCTCCCGCGGCCACCGTGAGCTGACCGCCAAGATGCAGGCCACGCAGCGCAACTTCCCCGGTGCCAGGTTCCGCAACGACAAGTTCGCCCACCACCACGGCCAGGCGGTATCGAACTGGACGATGTTCGACGGGAACGGCAGCGCCATCTTTACCGGGACGAGCTACGCGCGCTACGGGGACGACGGCCGGCTGGCCCAGATGACCGGCTTCTTCGAGCCTGTCCGCTGACGATGCCGCCGCAGGGCCCGCAGCCGGCCGCAGAGGTGACGCGCACGCAGCGGCAGCGCCGGGAGGAGACTCAGCGGCGCCTCCTCGACGCGACGGCCGCGCTGGTGGCGGCCGGCGGGTCGCGCGCGGTGACCCTGCAGGAGGTCGGCCGGCTGGCCGGCTACAGCCGGGGCATCGTGAACCACATGTTCGGGACCAAGGAGGGACTGCTCACGGCGCTGGTCGCCGGGGCCCAGCAGCGGGTCGCGCCACCGCCGGGGCACGGTCCCGGCTTGGGCCGGCTACGGCAGCGGGCCGCCCGCTACATCGACCAGATCAGCGCCGGCGACGAGCACGCGCGGGCGTTCCTGCTGCTGTGGGCCGAATCAGTCGGTGCCGCGCCGCAACTGCGGGCCATGTTCGCCGAACGCGACGACGTGTTCGCCCGCGAGATCCGCGAGGACCTCACCGCCGGGATCGCGGACGGCGACATCCGGCCCGGCATCGACACCGAGGGCACCGCCCTGGCGCTGATCGCCACACTGCGCGGCGCGGGCCTGCACGCGATCATCCGCGGCACGGCTCCCGACACCACCACGCGGGTGCGCGACGCCATCCTCGCCTGCCTGCAGCGGAGCCTGGGAGACTCATGACCCGCTCCGGGGCACGGGTGCGCTTGCGTCCGGGCGGCACGAACACGAGCGTATCGCACGCCTAGAAACTTGCGTGTCTCGGGCGAATGCGCGGACCAGCCTACCTTGGCTTCCATTCCTTGTCGTCCCGCAGGTGGCGGAAGTGAGAGACGATCTCGTCGATTCCCTACGGGGCGGCGGGCCCGCCCGGGGGTCCAGTCACGCGGTTGTGCTAAGCGCCCCCTGTGCGTAGCGCATTGGAGGCACGCCGACGACTCGTGAAAAAGCTGTGCTGAAGGCACTGACCGATCCGTAGCCGGTAGCCGCTGCTACCTGCGCGACGCTCTTCCGGCCGGCCGCCAGTGCGTCGCGGGCAACCGCCATCCTCCAGTTCAGGACGTAGGTCATGGCCGGCTCTCCGACAACTGAGGTGAAGCGGTCGGAGAAGGCCGAGCGAGACAAGCCGGCCTCTGCGGCCATCTTGGCGACCGACCAGGGCACCTGGATGTCGGAGTGGAACGCGCGAAGAGCGGTGGCGATTGGCGGGTCGGTCAGCCCATTGAGCATTCCGCGCCTGCTCGAGGCGAGCTGCGGCGTACGTAGCAGCTCAATCAGCATGATCTCGAGCAGCCTGGACATCACGGCCTCCCGGCCGGGCCCGTCGGACGTAGCTTCGGCCTCGATCATGGTCAGCACTCGGGTAAGGAACTCGCGCTCGCCACGTTGCCCGGCTGGGAGGTGCACCACCGGGGACAGCAACGAGGCGAGCAGTCCGGCGTTGACCGCATCGAACTCGAAGTGGCCGGCGACCATACGGGCCACCTCCTCGTCACCCTGGCCCGGGCGCCCGTCCACGAGCAGATCCTCGTTACCCATCTCGGCGTATGCCGTGTCGAAGTCCACGGAGACCGGTGCGCCATCTCCGCCGCGCAGGAACCAGGGCAGGGGATTGGTCAGCAGGAGGTAGTCACCCCGCCCCAGCTCATGCTCACCCCCTCCCGGCACCTCGAAGCGACAGCCCCCACTGACGACAAACCCGAACACGACTCCGTCCAGAGCCGGGAAACGCCACTCCCAAGCGCCTCTTCCGATGAGCTGCTTCCAGAGGAAGGACCGCGGATGAAGCAGCCCGACGAGATGCGTCACCGGGTCCAACTGACCTCCTGCGGACGATCTGTAAACAACTTCGGACGATGAGCGATAGATAGTACGGGTCAACGTCCTTAAGGTTAGGGATATCACGTCGCGGCGGCGGTCACCACCCACTGGGCAGCGGACTCCCGCTGGTTGCCGTTCCAGGGACCGGAGGAATCCGGCAGCCCATTCCAGAAGGAGCCACAGTGATAACAACTCCGGAAAGCCTTTCAACCGAATCCATCGGCCGGTGGCTCGGTCATCAGCCCGAATTCCTCCACGTAAGCTGGGCCGTCGACGACCTTGAGAAGGCGGCGGCTTTCTTCGCGCACACCCTCGGAGCCGGCCCCTTCTTCTCGATCGAGAACGTTGTCTTCGATCGATTGGCATGGGACCGGCCATCGAGCCCGGTTTGGAATCACTCCACGGCGCTGGGCGCTTGGGGCGACCTGGTCATCGAGATCCAGCAAATGCACGAGATCAAGCCGCAAGAACTCGCGCAGAGACTGTCCGCTGCGCCTAACAGCGTTAACCACATCGGGTACGTGGCGGGCGATTACCGGGCGGAAAGCGACCGGCTGAGCAAGCTCGGCATGCCCCGCTTCCTCGACGCGAAGACGGGAGAAATCGAAGAGTACTACCACTGGGCACCCGAGTTGGGCCTCGCTCTCGAAGTCCACAAAGACACCGAGTTCATCCGGAACACGCACGTAGCACTACGGCAGGCGGCCAGGGACTGGGACGGGAAAGACCCGCTGCGGCCCGTGCCGACTGCCTGAAACTTCATGCCGGACCC
>Ga0102924_1003006_pt1 | contig 17913 bp, 17 predicted proteins | sample PaiPotPPM11metaG_FD_80116 | JGI IMG/M metagenome (GOLD analysis project Ga0102924, IMG submission 80116) | Iron sulfur acid spring bacterial and archeal communities from Banff, Canada, to study Microbial Dark Matter (Phase II) - Paint Pots PPM... ...
ACGTCTCCCGCGAGATACCCGCCTCCGCGGCACAGCACGGCCACCGGCACACCCGCCTCCGCGCGCACCATGAGCTCTTGTCACAGCGACACCAGATCCGTCACCCTCAGCGGCATGCCTCGGTAAGCCAGCCACGTTCAGGTGTCAGGCATGTCCTCGGCCGATGGGTCGAGTATCAATCCGGTGAGCACAGGGGTCTAACGCCGCGCAGGCCGCCGCGATCATTACGGAGCTGGGCGCGGCCGAGGCGTATGTGCACGCGATGGGTGCGGAGACGTGGCTGGTCGGGCCTGTCATGGCCACCACCTATAACGATGGCCCCTACCAGCTCAGGCAGGTCGACGAATTCATGACCTGGGGCGCCGATCACGGCATCAAGTAAGATCATCTCTACGGCCAGCACCAATGGCGCTGGTAACCAAGGTTTCAGGCCGCCGTCGGTGCGGGGTGTTCGACTGCGGTAGCCAGTCGCTTGAACGAGCCACTGCCCGCAGGGCCGGCTCGCGGTAAGGGGGCTATTGATACCCGCTCATAACCGCGGTCGTGATTTCCGCCTGACGTTCCGTCGTGTCGGCGGGGAGGATCTGGCTGATGGACCGTGGCCGGTCCGGATGATAGTCGAGTTCCTCCGGATAGCCGAACGAAACTTCCTCGAACCGCACGCCGTCCTGCCAGATCGTCCCGTGAATATGGAGATGCCCGTAGACGACGACCTGCGCCCGGTAACGCACGTGCCAGTCCGCGGTGCGCTCGGTGCCGCACCACTGCGCGAACTCGGGGTATTGCAGGACCCGCGTGGGTTCGCGGGTGAGCGGGAAGTGGTTGACCAGCACGGTCGGAATGCCCGGGGGCAATGCTGCCAGGCGCCGCTCGGTCGCCTCGACGCGTGCCCGGCACCAGGCGTCCCGGCTCGGATAGGGATCGTGGTACAGGACGGCCTCGTCGGAGCACACGATCCCGCTCTCATAGGCGACCGCCAGCGCTTCCTCCTTGGTGGCGGTTCCCGCTGGCCGGAAGGTGTAGTCGTACAGCAGGAACAGCGGCACGATCACGACGGGACCGCCGAGACCCTTCCACACCGGGAACGGGTCCTCGGGCGTGATCACGCCGAGTCTGTGGCACATCGACACCAGGTACCGGTACCTAGCCTCTCCGCGCAGCCGGACCGGGTCGGTGCTCAGCGTCCACAGCTCGTGGTTGCCGGGAACCCAGATTACGGTTCCGAACCGGGCCCGGAGAGTGCGCAGCGCCCACTCGACGTCCGCCGCCTTCTCGGCCACGTCCCCGACGACCAGCAGCCAGTCGCGAGGTGACGCCGGGAGGTTCTGGACGAACTCCCGGTTCTCCGCGAACGTGACGTGCAGGTCGCTGACCGCCAGGAGCCGCCCCGGCGGGATCTCGCTCAGCCGTCCCCCTCATCTGTCAGCGCCGTGAGCAAGCTATTCAGTCGCTTCACGAACGTCGCCGGGTCCTCGATCCGAGCACCAAGCGTGAGCACCGCCTGGTTGAACAGGACCTGCGCCCACTCGCCGACGTGCTTGTCCTCTTGCCGCTGGTTGAGCCGCTGGATCAGCGGATGCTTCGGGTTCAGCTCCAGGATCGCCTGCCGCGGCAGTCCGGTGCCGCGCAGGCGCAGCATCAGGTTGATGTCGATCTCTGGCTCGTTGCTCACGATGCAGGCCACCGAGGTGGTGAGCCGGGTGGACAGGCGGACGTCCCACGCCTGCCCGGCCAGATAGGCCTTCAGCTTGGCCAGCAAATCCGCAAACTCGGCGTCGGCCTGGTCCTTGGCCTGCTTCTCCTCCTGGTCGTCCAGCACGCCCAGGTCCCCGGTGCCCTGCGCGACCGACTGCAGCTTCTTGCCGTCGAACTCGCGCAGGCTGGACACCACCCAGTTGTCCACGCCGTCGGCGAGTAGCAGCACCTCCACGCCCTTGCCGCGGAACGCCTCCAGGTGCGGGCTCGACTTCGCCGCGGCCAGCGACGGCGCGAGCAGGTAGTAGATGTCCTCCTGGCCCTCCCTCATCCGGTGCGCGTATTCGGCCAGCGAGACATCCGGATCGTCGGTGGCGGACTTGGTCGAGGTGAACCGCAGCAGCTTGGCGATCTCGTCCCGGTTCGAGAAGTCGTCGGCGATGCCTTCTTTGAGCGTGCCGCCGAACTCCTTCCAGAACGTGGCGTACTTCTCCGGCTCTTCGCTGGCCATTTCGGCCAGCCGCCGCAGCACCTTCTTCACGGCGTTGGTGCGGATGTTGTCCACCGCGCGGCTGCCCTGCAGGATCTCGCGGGATACGTTCAGCGGCAGGTCACTAGAGTCGATCACGCCGCGGACGAACCGCAGGTACTTCGGCAGGATCTGCCCGGTGTCCTCCATGATGAAAACACGCTGAACGTGCAGCCGTACACCGCGCCGCGCTTCGGTCACCCACAGGTCGTAGGGTGCGCTTGAGGGGATGAACAGCAGCAGCGTGTACTCGTAGGTGCCCTCGATCTTGCTGTGCACCCAGGCCAGCGGGTCGGAGAACTCGCCGCCGATGTGCTGGTAGAAGTCGCTGTAGTCCTTGTCCGTGAGCTCACTCTTGGGTCGGGTCCACAGTGCGGACGCCCGGTTGACCGTGACGTCCGGCTTCGGCTTACCCTGCTCCTCCTCGGCTTTGTCCTCAGGCTCGCCGGGCATCAGGATCGGCACGCTGATGTGGTCGGAGTACTTCTCGATGATCGACCGCAGCCGCCAGCCGTTCAGCAGGTCGTCCTCGCCCTCGCGCAGGTGCAGTACCACCGTCGTGCCGCGGTCCTCCAGTTCGGCCGGCTCCAATACGTACTCGCCCTTGCCGTCGGACTCCCAGCGCACCGCCTCGTCCGGCCCGGCGCCCGCCCGTCGGGTGGTGAGCACCACGCGCTCGGCCACGATGAACGACGAGTAGAACCCCACGCCGAACTGGCCGATCATGACGGCGTCCTTGCGCTGGTCACCGGTGAGCGACCGCAGGAACTCGCGAGTGCCTGACTTCGCGATCGTCCCGATGTTCGCGATCACCTCGTCACGGCTCATCCCGATGCCGTTGTCCGAGATGGTGATCGTACCCGCGTCCTTGTCGTAGCCGACGCGGATCCGCAGCGGCCCGTCCGCCTCTGGCAATTCCGACTGTGACAACAGTTCCAGCCGGAGCCAGTCGATCGCGTCCGACGCGTTCGAGATCAGCTCGCGCAGGAAAATCTCCTTGTTGCTGTACAGAGAATGGACCATCAGGTCCAGGATCTGCACAGCCTCCGCCTGAAAACTAAAGACCTCTTGCTCCGCCTCTACCGTCATCCGCCAAACCCTCCAGGCTTTCCCTGACCGCACCATCTGGGGGCTCAGCGTAACCCGCCCCCCCGTTGAGCCAACACCGTCGGCGGTCCGGCCTAAACGCCGTCCGGAGCCGCCGAATAAAGGGCGTCAAGATCCGCGCGCATCAGCCTTGACGCCTGGCCACCAGGCCGTGATCGGCGCCCAGACCGCCAGCCAGTGGCTGGCCGCCCTGACCGGCGTGTTCCTGTTCCTCGGCCTGAACCGCTACCGGATCATCGCCGTCACGCCGACCCGGATCGTCGTGCTGGACGCGGGCAAGGCCAGCATGACCAAGGCCCGCGGCGTGGTCACCGAGCTGCCCCGCTCGACCCGGCTCGGCCCCGGCACCGTCATCTGGCATAAGATCCCGGCCGGCCAGGAGACGCTGCGGGTGCACCGCCGGTTCTTCACGGACCTTGAGATCGCCGACAGCGTCGGTGCCGCGGCCTGACGCAGGTCACGCAACGGGGAGAGGGGGAACCAGATGAGCAAGCTCCAATCGCGCGCCGCCCGGCGGCTGGCCGCCGCGCCGTCCATGACGGGCAACCATGGCGCGGTCAACATCGCCGTGCCGGGTCCCGGCAACAGCCTCCGGTTCTACTGGGCCACCAACGGCTCGCCCACCTGGCACGGGGAGAAGGTCGCGGGGCCGGGCAGGATGCGGTAGGCCGGACCGGGAGCAGCGCCAGGGTGACCGGCGCTGCTCCCGGTCCAGGCCAGGGTCGTTGCCTGGCGGGTGCCTCAGCCCTCTATCCACCCGTGCTGCCGCCCGAAGCTGATCAGCGCGGCTCGCATATCCAGGATCTGCGCGGCGGTCGCCGTCGGCGCCGACTTGAGGAGAAGCTCGGTGATCTCCTGGCTGTAGGCCAAGGCGGTGAGGACGTCACAGAGCTCCTCGTCAGCGCTGTCCGGGGAAGCGGCCGGCGCCGCGGCAGCGTGCTCGGCCGCCGGAGTGGTGACCGGCGGCGCGGTGTTGGGCGGCGGCGCGGTGACTGGCGGCGCGGTGACCGGCGGCGGCGCGGGCTCTGGCGGCGCTACCCGCACCTGGATACCCGGCGGTATCACCGGCGGCATCGCCAGAGCCGCAGCCGGGGCCGGACCGCTGTCCGGCAGCAGGTTCACCGCGTAGGCCTTCGGGCCGCGATCGCCATCAGTGGCCTCAAATTCGACCCGAATCCCGGGGCCGAACACGTATTTGTCGTCGCCGAGGACGTTGGCATGCACGAAGACGTCCTCACCGCCGCCGTCAGGTGCGATGAATCCATATCCTCTTACCTCATCGAACCGTACGACCTTTCCCGTCAGCATCATTCCCGCATCCTCCATATCACCCGCATAGTTCGTTTCCTCCGCATGGTCCGCGCAAGCCAGCAGAAACAGATAAGCCCGCACGCCCGTCGCTGATAAGGAAACCTCGTGCCCCTTTTCAGGTCAAGCACGGACCGGGCCGGGCGGCGTGGGCCGCCGGTCGGCTTGTCTCACGATTGTCTCAACCGGCGCCGGGACCCTGGCCGACAATCCGCGCCGCCTCTAGAACTGAGGTCACCAGGCCCGCGCGGAGGAGAGCAGTCAGTCCATGGCGTCACCACGGGGAACCGTATGTACCGCTAGTTCGGCGGTCGGCATCAGCAGCGGTTGCATCAGCACCCCCGCGCGCTCGCGTCGGCTAGACCAGCACTGGAGCGAGCCGTGGCCGGGTGACGACCGGGCCGACCATGAACGCAGCACCGGCGTGGAGCTCCGGGTCCTGGGACCGGTCGAGGTGCTGCGCGGCGGGGTCCCGGTCATGCTGCCCGGCCGGACCACGACGATCATCCTGGCCGGGCTGGCGCTGTCGCCGAACCGGATCGTGCCCAGCGACACGCTCATCGACTGGACCTGGGGCACCCGGCGGCCGGCCCGTCCGCGTGGCGCGCTGCAGAGCGGCATGTCCCGGCTGCGCCGCCTGATCGGCGCGGACCTGGTGGAGACCGCCGGGCTCGGGTACCGGCTGCGGGCCGGTGCGGAGCAGCTGGACCTGGTGCGGTTTGGCGACCTGGTGGACGCGGCGGCACGGGCGGCCGGTGACGGTGCCCCTGAGCGTGCCCTGATCTCGCTCGGCCGGGCCATCCGACTGTGGCGCGGGTTTCCGCTGAGCAACGTCGACTCGCCGGCGCTGCATCGCGACATGCTGCCGGGCCTGACCGAGCGGTACCTACGGGCCGTCGAGCAGCGCTGCGACCTGTGCCTGCGGCTCGGCCGGTACTCCGCCGTGGCCCAGGAGCTGTCGGTCGTCGTGCCGCAGCACCCGTTCCATGAGCGCCTGGCCGGGCAGCTCATGATCGCGCTGGTGAAGAGCGGGCGGCGGGCCGATGCCTTGGCCGCCTACGACCGGCTGCGGCGGTTGCTGGCCGAGGAGCTCGGGATCGACCCCGGCGCGGCGCTCCAGGCGCTCCAGGCCCGGATCCTGCGCCCGGACCGCGGCTTGGAGGCCCGCGACCGGCGCGACCAGCCGGACTGGCTGCGCGAGTTCTGGTCTTGTCCGCGCGTCGCTAATCATGAGATCGACTAACAACCGGCCGTGTCCCCTCCACGATGTCCACCCATGACGAGTTGAGTGCCTGCACCGAAGGACAGCCCACCAGGGCCAGCGTCATGCGCAGCTCATCGTGCAGGATCTGCACCGCCCGGCGGGCGCCGGCTTCCCCGGCCGCGCCCAGGCCGTACCCGAGTGCGCGCCCGGCCAGGCAGGCCCGCGCTCCGAGCGCGAGCGCCTTGACGATGTCGGCCCCGCGCCGGACACCGCCATCGAAGTAGACCTCGGCCTGGCCGGCGACCGCGGCGGCGACCGCCGGAAGCGCCCGGATCGTGGCCGGAGCGCCATCGAGCTGACGACCGCCGTGATTCGAGACGACGATCCCCTGGGCCCCAAGCCGCACCGCGCGCCGCGCGTCATCGGGGTGCAGGATGCCCTTGATCACCAGCGGGCCGCCCCACCGATCTCGAAACCAGCGCAGGTCCTCCCAGGTCGCCGCCGGGTCGAACTGCCGGTTGGTCTGGGCGCTTAGCTCCGCCGGGGCCAGCCCATGGTCACCAGGCAGGTTGCCCCAGCTGATCCGGGGGTTCCGGACGAAGCGCCAGGACCAGCCGGGGTGAGTCAGGCCGCCGGCGATTCCGCGCCGGGTCAGCCGGGGCGGGACGCTGAAGCCATTGTGGCGATCCCGGTCGCGATTACCTGAGCAGGGGACGTCGACGGTCAGCACGAGTGCGGCGGCGCCGGCGGCGCGGGCGCGCTGCAGCAAGTCCTGAACCAGGCCGCGGTCGCGCCAGGGGTACATCTGGAACCACACGGGCCCGCTGACCGCGGCGGCCACCTCCTCAACCGGGCAGGAGGCCATGGCCGAGACCACGCTGATCGAGCCGGCGCGCGAGAGGGCACGGGCCAGGGCGACCTCGGCACCGGGGTGAAGCAGCCCGGCCAGGCCCATGGGCGCGCCCAGCAAGGGCAACGATATAGGCGTGCCCAGCACGCTGGTACACGTCTCGATACGCGAGACGTCAACCAGGACGTGCGGCCGCAGCTCCACCGCGCTGAGCTCGGACAGGTTGCGCCCCGCGGCCAGCTCGTCCCCCGCCGCGCCGTCCAGGTAGTCGAAGATGACCCGAGGCATGCGGCGGCCGGCGGCGGCACGCAGCTCACCGATCGTGCCGGCCCGCTCCGCCCGGCTCTCATCGGTGAAGAATTCCCGCGCTCGCCGCGGCAGGGTGCGGAAATCCGTGGCCGCCTGGCGGGCCGACAGTCTCAGGAAATCATTCATGCCAATGATCATCGCACTTTCTTTCGCCGCAGCAGGGCGACGAGTTCGTACCCGCGGCTGATGACGACCTTCGTCCATCTTGCTTAGCCTTGCAATACTTAAATTGCGGCAGCCACCTATGACCGCGTCATAAACAACTGGATCACCAGAATTACAGAGCCCAATGGACGTAAACTTTTCCAATGGACGAGCGTATGCATGAGGACCTGGCGCTGGTGCGGGATGAGGTCGAGGCCGACGACGATGTCTGGGCGGCCGTTCTCTGTGGAGCCGGGCACCGGGCTTTCTCGGTCGGCCAGGATCTAGCCGAGCGGGCGGGTCGCATCGGTCAGGGCACCGCCGGGCCAGCTACGTTCGGAAGCCTGGGAGAGCGGAGCTGGCCACGCCTGACCTGATTCCACCTAGCCAAGCCGGTCGTGGCCAAGGTGCGGGGATATGCCCCGGGGCGGCGGTTTCGAGATCGCGCTGGCGTGCGACATCATTATCGCCGATGAGGACGCGACATTGCTCTCCCCGAGGCCAGGGTCGGTCTCGTCGCCGGCGCGGGCGGTGTCTTCCGGCTGACGCGGCAGCTGCCCTGGAAGGTCGCGATGGGGCATCTGCTGACCGGCCGGTCGCTGAGCGCCCGCCGGGCCTGCGAACTGGGCCTCGTCAACGAGATCGTGGCCGCTATCTGTGGGAAGAGCGTCGGATGCACAGTCGGGACGCCAGGGAGAGCCCGATCGGCCTTCGCGGAGGAGCGCGAGCCGCGCCGGGAGGCCCGCTGAGCCCGGCGACGGAGATAGCCCGCTGAGAGAATGGGCCGCTGGGCCTGCTCAGAGGGCTGCGGCCGACGGGTCGATGATCCGTGCTCGCGCGTTCAGATCCTGGGCGAAGTCCTGCCACATCCGAGCGTACTGGCGGGCGAGCTGACGAACGGTGATCACGCAGTGCGGGGGTACTGCCGCGGCCGCGTCAGGAAGCTGCGCCGCGCTGACCGCATTGATGTGCAGCAGCCGCAGCATCTCCTTTCCCTGGTCGTTGTTCCGCAGCGACGGGTCGCGGAGCAGCTTCTGCACGGTGGCGGCCGGATCCGGGGCCGCCGTCAGCCGGGCACCCGACCGCGGACCGGGAACGGGGGCGGGAAAAGGAACCGAGGGCGGGGCGGATGCGCCTTCGCTACCAGCCGCCCCATTCGCGCGACCCCTGGCGGCCGCATTGCTCCCGGCAGTGCCTGGCTTCTGGGGAGCGGGCGGCTCCCCGCGCGCCAGTCGGTTGCGCACGTCGAGCACCGTGGCCGGGGATATGCCCGCGGCACGGGCCACGTCCCGCAGTGACGCTTCCGGCCGGCTGGTCAGCAGTTCCGCAGCCCGCCGGCGGGCTGCGCTGCTATCTAGCGGCCGGACTCTGCCGTCCCTTCCGACCCGTGCGTTCGACTGCGGGACGTGATCGATTGAACGTCTTCTGGTGCCCGCCACGGTCTTCGCCGCCAGGCCCGCAGCATGTCCGATGGCACGGTCTGACATGTGCGGGTGCGAGGCGATGATGCGCTCCGCGGCGGCCCGGCGATCAGCCTGCGATAGTGGAAGGCCATGCGTGACGTTCTCCTGGACGGCGCGCAGGAAGATGTCCGCAGCGCTGCCGTCGAAGAGCATGACCTCGATCGTCTCCCGGCCCTGCAAGGAAGCGGCCATCAGGCGGTGCATCCCGTCGATCACCCGCATCGTGCGCTTGTCCACCAGGATCGGAGGAAGCGGTGCGTCCATCTCAGCGAGCCGCGCGATGTGAGCCCGGTCCTCACCGTTCAGCCTGGGCGAGTCACCCGGGAGGACCGACAGGATGGGAACGGTCACCACCTCGTCTGCATCTGCGGCCTGGCCGCAGACACCTGGGCTCGCAGCTGCTCCGTTGCCTGCCCGCTGGGACGAACCGTGACCTGGGTATTCCACGACAGCTCCCCTTCATCTGGTGCGTCTATGAGCCACTGCCTTCAGTCTTGATCGGTCAATGGGTGCCAGGCTGGCGATCGGCTGACAGCGAGTTGCCGTACCTGATGACGGCCTCGCGACCGTTTCCCCTTTTCAGGCACGCGCCACGGCGGATCGCCCGAGTCTGCGGGCTGCCGTAGTACGATTTCCGAGCCATTTCTCCGAAAATCTGAAGAATTGTGCTTCGTGTTACGGCAGACGGCCAATATTGTTGATGATCGGGGTGTGATTATCGTGGCGGTTGAATACACGGCATGCGCTGCCCGGCGTCGGCTCCGGTCGCTGCGCCGCCCGTGTCCGTCCGCCGCTGCGTCCGCGGCAAGATAATCGACTTCGCTGCATCGCCAGGCCAGCAGTGTTACCAGAGCCATTTGTGTGGAGCCGATTGCCCGTCCGGCGCCGCCACCGACCTGCACAACCACGACGCCTACCCCGCGCAGGCCCTGGGCCGCCGCCAATCAACGGCGGTGGACCGGTCGGAGACATCTCTGAAGGAGGCCAAGTCGGGGATCAGCGGCGCCGGGCCGTCCACCGGCGCGATGCTCCGCTCCCGGTCCCGGACCTGGTCGCCACGGGAGCACGCGGCCTGGGTCACCGCCACCGGGCGGGCCCGAGCGGGAGCCCGCGGCGATCGCTGTCCCGGCCGGCCAGGGCAAGCGCGCCGGGCAGCTCGTCCACCCCCGCCACCTATCCTTCACCGCCGCCCGGCGGGCGATCAACTCCACCACCAGGGACCCGCGCATCCCCGCCCAGACCGTGATCGCGCGGATTCAGCATCGGCCAGCCCATCGCCGTCTGAATCCCGCTCTTCCCCCTCCGCGCTCGCGGCCCGCAATGCTGCACCCGGCGGCCCGTGGAGCCGGCCGCCCGCCCCGGAGCGACAGCCGGGCCTCCGCCACGCCCGCGCACCGCCGTCACTCTCCGTTGAAGGCCTCGGTGCCGCACTGAACGATGCATCATCGGCCCGGGACACCCGATCACGCCGAAGGACATGGCATTGGATCCTGCTCGGCCTGTGCGTCCTCGGCGCCCGCCCAGCGCATTCCGCAAGCGCGGGTCAGCCGGGAGACGCTATCGCCAGCCCGCCGCCTGCAAATCCCACAACGTCCGTCGGCTCAGAAATCACGAGATGCTCAGGATGTGCGACCATGGAAATTGCGGCAGTTGAACGCAGGTTTCGCTGCGATAGCGGCACGGTCGGCCGCTACACTTGCATGTGCTATCCATTCAGTTGACCCGCTGCCTGAGTTATTCGGGCCTAGCATCCAGGTAAGGATAAAATCCAGAATGAGAATAGCAGCGGTCGGCTCGGAGCGAGAAGAGGCAGCGGATGCCGCGGGTCAGTGATACGCGAGTTGTGGCCTATGAGCCGCTGCTTTCACCGGCAGCGTTGCTGGACGAGCTCCCGCTCGACGATTCATGGGCAGCGGCGGTGGAGCGGTCGCGAGCCGAAGTCCGGGCGGTGCTCGACGGAGCCGACGACCGGCTGCTCGTGGTGTCTGGGCCCTGCTCGGTGCACGACCCCGCGGCGGCTCTCGAGTACGCGGGTCGGCTGGCGGCCCTGCGCGACCAGTTCAGTGCCGACCTGCTCATCGTCATGCGGGTGTATTTCGAGAAGCCGCGCACCGTGACCGGCTGGAAGGGCCTGATCAACGACCCGGGGATGGACGGCAGCCATGACGTGCACCGCGGGCTTCGCCTGGCCCGCCGCCTACTGCTCGACGTGGTCCGGCTCGGCCTGCCGGTGGGCTGCGAGTGGCTGGATCCGGTCACGCCGCAGTACATGGCCGACGCGGTGACCTGGGGCGCGATCGGCGCGCGCACCACTGAGAGCCAGGTGCACCGGCAGATGGCGTCCGGAATGTCCATGCCGGTGGGATTCAAGAATGGCACTGACGGAGACGTGCAGGTGGCGGTGGACGCGTGCCGGGCCGCCGGAGCGGGCCATACGTTCTTCGGAGTCACCTACGCCGGGGCGGCCGCCGTGGTGACGACGGCGGGCAACCCGGACACCTACGTGATCCTGCGGGGCGGCCGGTCCGGTCCCAACTACCAGGCCGAATACGTCTCTAAGGCCCTCGATCTCATCAGCGGGGCGGGGCTGCCGAGACGGGTGATGGTGGATGCCAGCCACGGAAACAGCGGCAAGGATCACCGGCGGCAGCCCGTGGTGGCAGGCGCCCTGGCGGACCAGGTGGCCGACGGGGAGTACGGGCTGGCCGGGGTCATGCTAGAGAGCTTCTTGCTGGAGGGGAGGCAGGAACCAGGTGACCCGGCCCGGCTAGTGCACGGACGCAGCGTGACCGATGCCTGCATGGACATCGGCACGACGGCGAAGGCGCTCGCCGCGCTAGCCGGCGCGGTACGGCGCCGTCGTGGCTGATCGAAGGCGCGCTGACCGGCTCTTATGCCACCGTGTGCACGGCGTCACGGCAGAAGCCGATGTGACAGGGAAACGTTGGCGGCTCGTCAGCATTCCCCGTGTCGGTCATGGCCCGTATCTTGATGGCAGCCAGCGCGCGCTCGACGTGCTCGGGGCTGATGATCAGCTCGACCAGGTCACATCCGGACAACCGGCCGCTATCGGCGCCGACGACGACGCGGAATGACACCTGGCCGTCTGGCTCGCGGATGATTGCCATCGCCGCCTCTATAATTCCAGGGACCTCGGGCAGCACCATTCTTCCTCCACTGTTTTCCCGCAGCTCGTCGTGGCCCCTGGTTGCCATTGCGGCGGCCAACTGATGAGGTGCTGCGGTTGAACATACGCAACGGCCGAGGGTCGGCATGGTAAATCTCGCTTGCTTCCAGGCTATAGCAACCGCGGATGCTGGTTATAGCCTTAGCCGTGGTGCGATTGTTCTACGAGCTCGTGCAACGGTGGGGAGCTGGAGGGTTCGGCGGCGCGAACATTCCGGGCTCTCTACGAGGGCGTGGAACGGAATGTGGGATGAGTGGGGACTTTTCACCGTTGCGGCCCGGTGCAAGGCCGCCGCAGCCCTTACCGCTGGCCGCGGAGTTACATGAGGGATCGGGCTGGTGGCATTGTTGCGGTGTCCTCGTGAGCGCCGAAATCCCGGCCAGCCGTTTCCGCTCGGTTGCGATTAACCTCTGGGCACAGGCGAATCGCCGCGCTAAGGCGCTTGCGCACGTCCAACACCATCGCCGGGGGCCGCACGCGCTACGCTGCGCAGCCATGCCTCGAGCTGCTGGACCAGCAGTTCCGCGCCCCTCGGCGGCCTTCTCCGCTTTCGAGCGGCCGGACTCCCCGTCTCTTCCAAGCCGTACGCTCGACTGCGCCACCTCTTGTATTGCACGCTTCCTGACGCCCCCACGGCCTTCGCCGTTCAGTCGCGGGAATCTGCCGGTCGCAGTGATAGAACTACTACCATTGCGCTGGCCGTTCCTTTGCCCTGGCCATTGGTACCGCATTCCCGGCTGCTCGGTTACTTGCCGGTCCCGGCGAATGGTGGTCGGGGCGTTCCGCGGCAGTTCCTTGTCGCATGGCTCGGTGGTGAGGCGCTCGCCGCAGTCCCGATCAGTCCACCATGCAGGGCTGATGGTGTGACAGTACCCTGCCGTACCTGATTGCCGCCGACCTGCACCTTTGATCGTCTGCCTCAGCAGTCACGTCCTGTCGCGAACGACGACCGGAGTATCACTGGTGACGCGACGCGAGCAGAGGAGGACGGGACGGGCGCGGAGGATGACTTTTATTGTGGCAATCCAGGCGCTAAGGTGGCAAAGAGTGCACAAGGTGTCTGGACCCCGCGCGCCATCGGCGAGCGACGGGGCTGGATAGATGCGGCACGAAAAGAGCGAGACGGGGTCGCGGTTCGGAGCGCGGGTACAGGCATACCGCCACCAGGCGGGACTGACCCAGCTGGAACTGGCCGCGAAGGCCGGGCTCAGCGTAGGCGCCCTGCGGGACATCGAGCAATGCCGTCGGCACCGGCCAAGATCTAGTTCGCTGGCCGCGCTGACTGATGCGCTGGGCTTGGACCCCGAGCAAGGCGCCAGCCTGGTAGCCGTCGGCCGGGAGCTGTCGGCGTCGCGGCATCCCGGGTCGGCCCGCGCCGCCCAGACTGCGGATCAGGCGCAGCATGGTCAGGGATTGTGGCTGGCGGCACTTGGCCCGTTGGAGGCGTGGCGGGACGGAGCGCCGCTGTCACTTGGATCTCCCGCACGCCGAGCGGTGCTCGGAGTGCTCATGCTGGAGCCGGACGTGCTGGTGCGCCGGGACAGGATCATCGACGCGCTGTGGGGCGAGGCGCCGCCGCGCACCGCCGTGGGCCTTGTGCAGGCGCACGTGAGCAGGCTGCGCCGGGTTTTGGAGCCGCGGGAGCGCTGCGTCGGCGACGACGGCATGATCAAGGCGGTCTGCAGCGCGTACAAATTGAGCCTCCCAGGCGAAGAACTGGATCTGGTGGTCTTCAGGGACCTGGCCGCGCGGGCCGCGGTCGCGCGGGCGAGCGGTGATGATGTGACCGCCGGTGAGCTCTATGAGCAGGCGATCGCATTGTGGCGGGGAGATCCGCTGGCCGATGTGGACGTGCTGTCCGATCATCCTGGTGTCACCTTGCTGCGGCAGCAGCTCACCAGCGTGCTTCTGCGCTATGCCGAGGTAGCCTGCGCGCTGGCTCAGTACCGCAAGGTGCTGGTGCGGCTGCAGGCGCTGGCCGCCGCCGAGCCGCTGAACGAGCCGGCCCATGCCTGGCTGATGATCGCGCTAGCGGGTTCCGGGCAGCAGGCGGCAGCCATACAGGTCTACGAAGACCTGCGGTGGCGCCTGGATCGGGAGCTCGGGCTCTACCCAGGCGAGGAACTGGCCGAAGCCCATCTGCGCGTGGTGCGTCAGGACATCCACGCCGGAAGCACAAGGCGGGCACACCCGCACCGCGCGGCGCAGGCGGGCATGCACGTGGTGCCGAGACAGCTACCCGCGGCCTCGCGGCACTTCACTGGCCGGGCGGGCGAGCTTAACGCGCTGTCCGGCCTGCTGGAGCCAGAGCCAGACAAGACGAGAGGCGTGGTGATCGTCGCGCTTACCGGCATGGCCGGGATCGGCAAGACTGCGCTGGCGATCGACTGGGCGCATCAGGTCGCCGGCCAGTTCCCCGACGGCCAGTTGTTTGTGAACCTGCGGGGGTTCGGCCCCTCCGGCGTGGCGGTAGCGCCCACTGAGGCAATATCCGGCCTGTTAACCGGCCTCGGTGTGTCGGCCGCGCTCATTCCCGCGGAGATGGCTGCGGAGGCCGCGCTCTTGCGCAGTCGGCTGGCTGGCCGCCACATGCTCATCGTGCTGGACAACGCCCAGGACGCGGAGCAGGTCCGGTCGTTGCTGCCGGGCGCACCTGGATGCCTGGTGCTGGTCACCAGCAGGAACCGGCTAACCGGCCTGGCCGCGGCCGAGGATGCGCTCCTGATTCCGCTGGATGTCCTGACCGACTGGGAAGCACGCGATCTGCTTATCAGCAAGCTGGGTGCCGGACGGGCCATGGCCGAGCTAACGGCGGTGCGCGAACTAGTCGAGCTGTGCGGCCGGCTGCCGCTGGCGCTATCGGACGTGGCCGCCCGTGCCGCCTCGCGTCCGATGCTGCCGTTGAGCAGGCTGGCCGCCGAGATGAGGGACGGGCGAGGGCGGCTGGACGCGCTAGAGACCGGGGAGCCGGCCACCAGCGTCCGGAAGGTGTTCTCCTGGTCAAACTCCAGGCTAAGCCAGCCTGCGGGATGGATGTTCAGCCTGCTGGGGACACACCCGGGGCCGGATATCACGGTTCCGGCCGCGGCCAGCCTGGCCGGGCTGCCGCGCAGCCAGGCGCACGTGACGCTGGCGGAGTTGTGCGATCAGCACCTCATCACCGAGCACGCCCCTGGCCGCTACATGTGCCATGCCCTGCTCCGCATCTACGCGGCTGAGGCGGCGCCGGTCCGCGACGGCGACGCCAACCGCCGCACCGCCATGTACCGCGTGCTCGACCATTACCTGTACACCGCTGACCAGGCATCGGCGGCGCTCTACCCCCACTCCATCCAGCCGACGCGCGACCAGCCCATGCCAGGCGTCCGGCCCGAGGAGATCGTCGGCCGGGCCCAGGCGGCCCAGTGGTTCGAGGCCGAGCGGCATGTGCTGCTCGCCGCGATCGATCAGGCGGCCAGCGAAGACTATGCTCCGCACGCCTGGACGCTGCCTCATGCCGTCGGGCCGTTCATCCAGGGCGAGGAGTACTGGCGAAAGCTGACGGCGGCCCAGTATTCCGCCCTCGCAGTCGCCGGCGAGCTAGGTGATCTGGCCGCGCAGGTACTGGCCCATTACCACCTCGGCGTGCTGACGTTCCGGCTCGGCGATGACGACAGCGCGTGCCAGCACCTGGGTGAGGCCATCGAGCTGGCCGGGAACGCTGGCAACCGGAAGATTCAGGCGCTAGCGGTCTTTGCCCGCGCCTACGTTCTGCGATCGCATTATCACGGCTTCCTGGAGTTAACTGGGGTCACGGCGTGACCTGAGGCTGGACCAGCCGCAGCTCCGGCGTGGGCTCCGCGCCCAGCTCACCGATCAGCGTCGCCCGCGCCTCTCGGTAGGCCTCCAGCGCCTCGGCCTGGCGTCCGCTGCGGTAGCAGGCCAGCATGAACTGGGCCCGGAAGCGCTCCCGCAGCTGGTGCTCGGCGGTCAGCGCCCGCAGCTCGGCGATCAGGTCACGATGCCGCCCCAGATGCAGGTCGGCCTCGACGCGCGCCTCGGTCAGCCGCAGCCGCAACTCGGCCAGCCTCGGTAGCTCGGCGTAGCGTAACCCGGAGCAGGTAGCCAGACGGCTGGCTGACGATCCTGAACCGGGCATCGCCCAGCGTGCGGCGCGGGCGCATCACCTATGTCCGGACCACTGGCGTCGCGTTGGGCGGGAGACTGGCTCCCACAGGGCGTCGGCCAGCTTCTCGATCGAGACCATGGCGTTGGCGCTGAGCAGTCTCCACCAGGCTCCGTCTTGTCGCCGGCACGCCAACGGATGATAGGTCCGTGATATGCGCAAGATACGGTCGTCGCCGAGTATGTCCGTAGATTTCCGAAACTTGGGCTTCCGGAGGTGCTTGGTATGTCCGCCGTCCTGATCCAGGCCATTAAAAGAGGAGCGGCTTTTGAATGACATGAGTGCTAGCTCTGTACGCGCCGCGGGCGCGGGGACTGGTCCCGGGGCTGGGGACCAGGCACCGGCCGGGGAAGTAGAGATCGTACCAATCGTGTCACTGCGGGCGGGGGAGTCGCCCAGGCTGAACGGAGAGGACAGGACGCACGTCGCGCGGCTGGCCGAGGCCGAGGGGCCGCTGCCGCCGATCCTGGTCGAGCGGCGCACCATGAAGGTGATCGACGGCATGCACCGGCTGCTGGCCGCCTCGCTGAAGGGACAGGAGACGATCGGCGTGATCTTCTTCGACGGCTGCCCGGACGAGGTGTTCCTGCTGGCCGTGGAGGCCAACGTGACACACGGGCTGCCGTTGTCGCACAGCGATCGCCGGGCCGCGGCCCGGCGGATCATTGGCTCGCACCCGCATATGTCAGACCGGGCCATCGGCGCGTCCACGGGCCTGTCGGCCAAGACCGTGGCCGTGGTCCGGCGTTCAACCGCTGCGGTACCGCAGCTGACCTCCCGGATGGGCCGGGACGGCCGGATCCGCCCGCTGAACGGCGCGCGGGGCCGCCTGCAGGCCGCTCAGCTGCTGGCCGAGCACCCGGGGGCGTCACTGCGGGAAGTGGCCCGGCGCGCGGGCGTTTCGCCCGCGACGGCGCGTGATGTCCGGCAGCGTATGGAACGCGGCGAGAAGCCCACGCTGGCCGGGTCCGGTCGGGCCCAGGCCTGCACCGCGCCGCCCGCCTCTGGCGCGGCGTCGGCCCCGGACGCGGCGGTGCAGAAGCTGCTGCGGGATCCGTCACTGCGCCACAGCGAGCACGGACGGCAGCTGCTGCGGCTGTTGCAGGTCAACAACGCGGCCGGTGCCCAGGATTGGTCCGGCATGGTCGTCGCGGTGCCGCCGCACTGCACGGCGATCATCGGGCAGATCGCCCGCCATTACGCGCAGCTGTGGCAGGGCTTCGCCCAGGAGCTCGACCAGCGCGCCGTGATCCTCGATCCGGGCGGCAGCCTCCTGGCCGATGGCCAGGACTAGCGGCCGGCCGTCTCCGGGCTGGGCACCGGCTCGTCGCCGTAGATGCTCTCGCGCATGGTCTCCTCGGCGCTGGCGTCGATCCGGGCGGTGGCCCAGCGCAGCATCGGCGGGGCCATCAGCGAGGTGACGATGGCGACCAGCACGATGATCGTGTACATGGCTGAGGTGAGCAGGCCGAGCTGGAGGCCGACCATGGCCACGATGACCTCGACGACGCCGCGTGAGTTCATCCCGGCCCCCAGGGCCAGCGACGGCCAGTGCCCGAGCCGGCTCAGCCGGGCCCCGGCGTAGGCACCGGCGAACTTGGCCACGATGGCCACCGCGAGCACGGCCACGCCGGCCAGCAGCACCGACGGCCGGCCCAGCGCGGTCAGGTTCATCCGCAGCCCGGCGGTGGCGAAGTACAGCGGGGCCAGCACGGACAGCACCGTCACCCGCAGGGGGGCCAGCCGGGCCGGCTCCACCACACCGCAGCTGCTGATCACGATGCCGCCGATGAGCGCGCCGAACACCGCCTCCAGGCCCAGCGCCTGGGTCGCGGCCGAGGCCAGGATGATCAGGATGACCAGGGTCGCGATCAGCGGCCCCGGCTCGGGCCGGGCCGCCGCGACCCGCAGGCCGGCCCGGACCAGCGGCCGGCTGATGACCGCGACCAGGA
>Ga0102924_1003007_pt1 | contig 17906 bp, 13 predicted proteins | sample PaiPotPPM11metaG_FD_80116 | JGI IMG/M metagenome (GOLD analysis project Ga0102924, IMG submission 80116) | Iron sulfur acid spring bacterial and archeal communities from Banff, Canada, to study Microbial Dark Matter (Phase II) - Paint Pots PPM... ...
CGGTTGGATCGCCGATCTGCTCATGCCAACGCGTGACCGGAAGTTGCGAAGTGAGAATCAGTGAACGCGTTTGATAGCGGTCTTCGCAGATCTCCCAAAAGTCGCGGCGCTCTGTCTCGCTTAGCGGCGCCATCGCCCAGTCATCGACGACCAGGACCTCAACGCGGCTGAGCCGCGCCAGCAGGTTGCGCAGGCTGCCGTCGGCGCGAGCGATGGCGAGATCGCGGAACAGAGCAGCAGCGCGAGTGTAGAGCACGAGACGCCCGTCGCGGCAGGCTTTCTGAGTGCGGGCGATCTGCCGCTGCCCCAGCTTCAACTCGAAATACAACCGAAGAACTTCTCGCGTCTTGCCCATGGACACTCGCTTTCCCGGCACCGTCACCTCCTGGCGAGGCAACTTACCCGTTTGGTTTGGTGTCCAGCGCCGCTACACTCTTTTCCACAGCCGATTCCTGACCATCCCGATCGCGGTTCCTGCCCTTGCCGATCACTGATCGGCTTCGCCCAGGAATGAAGATCGCTTTCGCCAGGAATACTGATCGGAATCAAGCAGGAATCGTGATCGGAATCACCCAGGAATGGTGATCGGCTTCAGCAGGAATCCGCACATCACATCGCCACTCAGCGGGTTGCTCTTGGTCGTAGATGTCGAGTGATGATTTAAAAGGACGCGTGAGACTGCCCAAGTCTTTGCAAGGAATTGGAAGGCGCAGCAAGTGCGGATTGGAACTGCGGACCGAGACTCGTGGGAATCGACAGCATACAGTGCAGTACTTTGCCGGAACCGGATATTGCGGGAAACGATTTGCCCCAAAGTCCTGGCGGAGAGGGAGGGATTCAACTCACCCCCAGAAAACAGAATGACTTGCGGCGAATTTTCAAGAACTTCCGAACTGGTACTGGCGATTTTGCCATCAAAACTGAGAATTCTTTATAGCACAGCTTTGTAGCTTCGTAGCTTTTTGTAGCTCCAATCGCTATGGCGAGGGCACGATTGCGTCCGGCGCGGAGCGCTTGGACGTGATCCCCAGTCCTTATTTCTAGCGGTCTTTGAAGAGTTCCGCAATGGGAATTCGAAAAGTGTTTGATAGCTTTACCAGGGTGGTAATGCGCAGGTCTTTTTCTCCACGTTCGATTGCGCCGGTACAGCCTTGCCAGATCGCTCTGATGCGCCAATTCCTCCTGGGACCAACCTCGCTTTTCACGGAGCGCTCGCACACGGCGGCCCGAGCTGCTTTCGGAGGCGCTCTATCGTAGGCTAGACAGCATGAGTATGGGCCTTTGTCGAATCGCGATTGGCTGTTGACAATGTACCTGAGCTAATTTATGTTTTTGCGCAATCAGCGGAGGGGGGAACAAGAGGGGGCGACCAGTTCTTTGCTTCGTCTGTGATCCTGATCGCTGCTTCCCCTTAAGTGAGAAACGTGTTGGCGTGGAGACTCCGAACGCAAGCGGAGTATTCACGGTGCGGAAACCAGTTGCAGCACGGGCAGCCTGCATGGTAGCTGCTCCGCAACCCGTTGTCACTAACGGAGGAAGCGTTATGCAAAGTGCAGTTTCGTACTTTCAAGTCTCGCCTTATGCTCCATGGTGTGATGGCCGCTTCCTCCGTCAACTCGGATTAGCATTGTTAATTGCCGCGCTGTTCAGTCCTGTTCTTGCGAGTTCCCAAGACTTGGCGGGCTTGGAACAGGGGACCAAGCCTTACGGCGCCTTCCATGGTGGTGACATCGATTCCATCAGCATGGCGAATGGCAACCTTACCCTCCATATCCCGATTATTTCGTATCCACAACGCGGCGGGAAACTCCACCTGGGATTTTCGGTAGTTTATCAGAACCCCGTCTATACGCTTACCTTTACACCTGACACAAACCCTGACCACCGTTGCGATATAGCGGGGTGTTACGTGTGGTCGTGGAATAACACGTCGGGTTCGGTCGGGGGTGGCAACGCGCTCTCGATCAAGCTCGACTACCCCTCAATAGGTATAACGTGGAACTGTAATATCAGCCCCTGCATCGTTTGGGATTACAAAGTCCTAGAACCAGATGGCGCAGCACATCAGATGTGGAGCACGTCTGCTGGTAACGATATATCACTGGATACGACCGGCTACACGTTCGTTCCTTCCCAACCGGTGATGCTTGACCGCCATGGCACGCGATATTGGTACAACACCGCCAACGGCTATCCAGCGGCGATGACAGAGATTGAAGATGTTAATGGGAACCTAATCACCGGAAATCTCGACCCCAACAACAGCACAAGCGTTTTGAGCTATACGGATACTATGGATCGCGTGATTCCGAACTACTCTCAGGCAGGGCCGTATCAGTCCGTCTCAACTTCTACTTGTCCCTCTGGTAATGGTCTCCTTGCGGCGACAAGCGCGTGGGCCATGAATTTTCCCGGACCCAACGGGTCTACGATCACCTCTGCTATGCCGCGTTTTCGTTGAACTACACCTCCATCTGCAACGGCTATAGTTCATGCGCTGGACTGACAGGCACTACTAGGCAAATTCAGAGTATCGTCTTGCCTAACGGCACCGCCTGGAATTTCGCGTTTGACACCACAGGCGCACTTTCGAAGATTACATTGCCCACCGGAGGCACGATCTCGTACACCTGGGGCCAAAACTACTACTGCACGCCTACTCCTTATGGTGCCACGGTCAAACAGTTTACGGCCAACGCCCTATCGCGGGCCGTAAACGCCAACGACGGAAATGGATCACACACGTGGAAATACGCGCTAAGCCCGACTTCAGGCTCAATCGGGCAGACCGCGCAGACAATAGTGACGGACCCATTCGGCAACGATGCCGTTCATACGCTAACGCCCATGGAGCCCACGGGCAAAGCCACGTGCTCATTGTACGAAACAGAGCTGGACGAATATTCGGGTTCGCATTCCAGCGGTACTGTTCTGAGGAAGACCAGCACGTCCTACAGTTCGTCGGGCATTTTATCCCCACCGCCGAACGGTCCATCTATTGCGCTAAACGTAGTCCCTCTCTCGGTTACAGTCACGGATGTAACTAGTGGAAAGAGTTCCAAGACGACGAAATCATGGGATTCTGGCGTGGCGCTCACGGGGAACTTGGCGGGTACAAATGCCCTGTATGGCGATGTCCTTACACAAAACGATTATGACTTCACGGGAAGTTTGCTGCGCACCACCAATAACGCCTACATGGCCCTCAGCGGCCCAAACGCCTCTTCCTATTTAGCCAATAACCTCCTTTCCCTCCCATACACGGTTCAGGTCAAAGACGGTAGCGGCAATCAGATGTCGCTGACGCAGTACAACTACGATGAAACTGCGCGAACTTCCTCCGGGTTGACTTCCTCATATCAGTTCAACTCGTCTCCGCCGTCGGGGAGCTATCGCGGCAACAATACTTCTGTGTTGCAGTGGCTCAATACCGGCACGTTCACGTGCCCCAACGGGAATTCTGGCGGCTCGAATGGGTATCTCATCAGCAAGAAAACATACTTTGATGATGGGATGCTGGACACTGCTGCCGATCCATGCGCCAACACGACCGACTACGACTACTCCCTGACCTATTGGGGAGCGCTCGCCACCACCGTTACGAATGCTCTGAGCCAGGCCACGACCAACACCTACGATTTCAATACCAGCTTGCTGGCTTCAACGACCGATCCGAACAATTCGACGACAAGCTACAGCTATGACCCCATGTGGCGGATTTCGCAGGTCAACCATCCCGATGGCGGCCAGGATGTTATTACCCACCAGGAAAGCACTTTCCCGTTCTCCTCAACGCTGACGACCTCAATCAACCCTTCTCAAAATAAGGTGGAGACGAATGTTTTTGACGGACTCGGCAGAGTTTCTGGGACGCAACTGACTTCCGACCCTCAGGGTACCGTGTCTACGGACACGACCTATGACGCATTGGGGCGAGTTGCAACCGTGTCCAATCCATATAGAACAGGAACAGACGCGACGACCAGCACAGGCACGACGACCTATAGCTACGATGCCTTGAGCCGTAAAATTAGCCTAACGTATCCTGACAATTCGGTTCTGAAGACTGCTTACTGCGGCCCTTCCACACTGGTCACCGACCCAACAGGTCGGTGGCGGCGCAGTCGCGTGGACGGTCTTGGAAGACTCGTTGAAGTGGACGAGCCGAATGCTGTTGGAGCCAGCGTTAACTCAAACGGGTGTCCAGGCACAGGAGAGCCGATCTGGGTTACGTCTTACACGCTGGATGGGCTTGGTAATCTCACGCAAGCAGTGCAAAACAGTTCGCACACGCGCACGTTTACATATGATTCGCTCTCGCGGCTGCTCACGGCTTACAATCCGGAAAACAGCGAAGTCGTTAACAATCAGACTCAGCAAGTTATCTACACTTTCAATCCCGATAGCACACTAGCGACGAAGACCGATGCTCGCAACATCACGGCCAACTATTCATGGGATGCTTTACACCGGCAGACCGGTGTTTCCTATACGAACGATCCGAATAGCACTCCGCCGGTCACTTTCGCTTACGATCAGGCTAATTGCCTCGGCCTAGCCGCATGCCAGAACATTGGCCACCGCACCAGCATGACTGATGGCGCTGGCTCTGACTCTTGGGCCTATCAGGTAGACAAGACCAACCTGCGCAGCATCCACAAAGAACAGCGGACGAACAACAGCTCTCCAAGCAATATCACGAAGACAACTACGTATTATCTCGACCTCGCTGGAAACGTGACCCAGCTTGTTTATCCGACGGGCCGAACGGTCAACTACACGTACGACTCTGCCGACCGAGCCAGCAAAGCAGCGGATTCCTCGAACGGTATCACTTATGTGGCCGATTGGGAGACGCCACCGGCGAGCACCAACTGCACGTCTGGCGCGGTCTGCTATACCCCGTATGGCAGCATCTATGGGATGAGTGTGGGCCAGACTTCGTCCTTCACCGGCCTGAATCTCCTGGAGAGTTTCAACAACCGGCTGCAGCCGAATGAAATCAAGGCGTCGTCCACGGCGGGCACAGCAATTGACATTACCTACAGCTTCGTTGATCCGGCGACAAGCGCGAATGCGGGTCATGTCTACAAGATCACAAACAATCTGAACTCCAGCCGTACTCAGTCGTTTACCTACGACCAACTGAACCGTGTCCTGACGGCGGGTACTTCGGCGACCACGGGGACATTCTGCTGGGGCTATCAATACACGTATGACGCCTACGCGGACCTCAATTCACAAGCTGGCTTGAGCGGATACGGTTCTTGCACCGAGGGCACATCCTCGGCCACCGCCGACGGCAATAATCATCTGAGCGGCTTTTCCTATGACTATGCTGGCAACACGCTGAGTGATGGGAACTACGCCTATACCTGGGATGCGGAAAGCCAACTGAAAACTGCAGGCGGAGTCACGTACAGTTACGACGGAGATGGACGCCGCGCGGCGAAAGTCGGAATCAAGCTGTACTGGTATGGCTCAGGCGGCGAGGTGCTGGCCGAGACCGATGCGTCTGGGAACACGCAGAACGAATATGTATTCTTTGGCAAAGACCGGATAGCGGTTCTGCCTTCTGGTGGCAATCCTCTGTACTACGCGGAAGACTTTCTGGGTAGCTCACGCGTGCTGGTGCAGTCGAACGGGACGCTCTGCTATGACGCCGACTTCACGCCCTACGGCGGAGAACGGGCTTACACTGCGACTTGTTCTCAAAACTACAAGTTTCAGGGGAAAGAACGCGACACCGAAACTCAGAACGATGATTTTGGAGCGCGAGAATATACGTGGCGTTTTGGGCGTTGGTTGAGTTCGGATTGGTCAGCTACGCCGGTTGCCGTACCATATGCGAACCTCTCGAATCCTCAGACCCTGAATCTGTATGCGATGGTGTCGGATGACCCCGAATCGTTTGCTGACCTCGACGGTCATTCGGAAGAGCCACTAGGGATACTCAATCTCATAACCAATATCGAGGAGACAGCACAGCAGACAATCGATGCGATTGTCCAGCCTTTAATCGACAGCGCCACTGCCGCTGCCGGAGCGGCTCAGTCTGTCGAACAACAGGTGTCGTCACAGGTTCCTTCGGATGCTAGTGCCGTTGAAGGTGGCCTATTGGGTTCAGGCCTCCGGATCGTTGGTGGGGCAGCGGGAATTTATCTGGGGGAGATGATAAGTCCGCATACCACGGTTGGCCAATCTGACACAGCAGAACGGGCAGCGATACAGCAAGCGGAGAAGGAACGTGAGCAAGCACATCAAGACCCGGAGCCTGTCCCTGCGTCCGGAGGTGCAGGCAAGGGCAAGAAGCCTCACGGGAACACAGCCGGCAATCAACATGCTGAGCGCTACGAAAAGCGTGATACGAATGGGAATCTTCTCAAGCACGGCGTGAGCCAGAATGCCGCGACGCGGTACACTAAGAAACAACTGGGAACCGATCAGATAGTGGTGAAGAATACAGGTACACGGCGGCAAATGTTGCAAGAGGAACGTCATCTGGTTGAGACGAATCCTGGACCACAAAACCATGAACCTTGGGCAGGCTCCCGAAGCAATGAACCCCAATAGATTTAGTATCGGTTCACAGGTAGGCGGGTCTCAGCCCGCCGATTTGACGCTCAGGGTCGAACGCCCGTTGAGGAAGTTGTTTGAACAGTGGAGAGGGGAGTATTCGCCAGCAGTGGAAGAGTTCGCGTTCCTTCTCCGAATTGACGGAGAGATTCACCAATATTCAAAGCTGTGGAATATGATCGGCGCTCAGGCTGCCAAGCGTAAGCGTAATTGGGTCGAGGTTGAGATTGTCGTACCGGAGTCATGGTGGAAGGAAGCACAGGGTGAACTGTACAAATTCCATCTCGTAGAGGAGATCGAAAAAGGACTGCATTCCATGGTCGAACTGCTAAAGAGAAACAAACATGAGATCAGGGCCGAAGCCTTATTGTCGGATTGGGCTCGGCTAAAAGCCGAGTATATCGACAATCCCGGCGAGGTCGACGAAAAGGCTATCGTTCACTGAGAAGAGGCGAGTGCACACGTCGCTCCTATATGAGTTAAGGCTGAGCTTTGACTTACAGGATTAATGCAAAACATCTTACCAACGTTCAGCAGTTGCCTGCCGGTGAGCGATACGACTACTTTGTCAAGCGAGTCGCGGACTGGCAGGAGGCCTGGACCGTGGAGGGCGACAGAGGGTGGCTAACCGGAACCGATGACGAGGGTGTCATCCACGTCCCACTTTGGGCCCACCCACTGTTTGCAGAGATGTGTGCAACGGGGAATTGTAGCAATGGAAGGATCATGAGAGTGGGCCTTCGAGAATTGACTGACAAGATGCTGCCGCAGCTAGAATCAGACCATTACCGTGTGTCCGTCATGCCGATACCTCCCGGTACTGGCGTCCCAGTTGAACCAGGGCGGCTAAGGAAGGACCTGCTATCTGAACTTGCAAAAATCGAGTGAGTTGGCATCGCTGATTGGAACCTGGAAATCTGACCCCGAAGACAAGCCGGGAGTGGAGTCTTACGGTAAGGCCACCCTCGAATTCGGCGGCGATGGATCGCTGGTTTACACGGTGCACGAACATGATCGAGATCAGGTAATGGTGTTAACATTTCGTGTAGACGAACCTGGCTTTATCGTGACGGATCAACCGTCTGCTCCTCGCCCTGAAAAGACAGAATACAAAATAACGTCTGATGGGAAACTAGAGCTTGCTTTTGCCGGAGAGAAATCGCGCTACATTCGCGTCTCGCCGTAGATTTTGCTTCATCGTAAGTGGGAGGTCAGTTCGCGGTCGGAGTGCTCTCTTTGTGCCTTTGATAGGCCTTAATTAGCGTCTTAACAGGTAGCGCCCCGTTCGGATTTAACTAATTTAGCTAATGGATGCGACAACACAAAAGACCGTAGAACACATCCAGAAAGCCTTCTGTCGGGAGCTGGGGACAGGTTACGACCCTGCCCCGCCAGAATCAATATTGGGCTTTGCAGTCACCACCAAAGGGCAACTTCCAATTAATGGGCTCCGCCATCCTCCTGCTGGGGGAACCAATGGATGGTATCTGTGGTGCGGGGAGACATACTCACCTGCTCCCGATTTCTTTGTGTCGACTCACGCGAAGCACGCATATGAGGATTTGCCCTCTGTATCGAAATTGCTGGGCCTGCCCCCTGGTTACAGATTCCTCGCCGCTGGGGGGACTATTGATATCTGGTTTGACGAAAACCTGCTGAAGGTATGAGTTGTCCAAATAACCGCCTTGTTCAGCCGTTCGAGGCAGCGCTTCTTCTAGAGTGAAATGAACTCCCCTGATTCCCCCTGACTATGAGAACGCGCATTGTCGAGACGCTACTATTTGCCCTCCTAACCTTATCTCTAGCGGCTTGCGGAGGAACACCGAGTTCGAACGGCGGCGGTAACGGTACGCAATCTGCGCTGTCCATTTCCTTGCTCTCGCCGTCGAGTGTGATGACTGGCATTCCGGTGGGTGGGCTCACTACCTACGGCAATGGTTTCACGCCCGAATCAAAAATCCTCGTGGATGGCGTACCCCTCATCCAGACTGTCCTGATGGCTCCAGGCGAACTGCAGGGCCAGACTAACGTTTCCCTGTTTGCCACTACGGCGGCCACGCATCAGATCACGGTTCAAGACGGGAATAACATGTCGAATGCCGCGACCTTGACCGTCTATTCGCCGCAACTGGGCCCGCAGGTCATGCAAGCAACTCCCAGCTTCCTGGTCACTGAGCTTACTTCGCCAGTGGTTGGCGGTCTCCCGATTGTGGCGGCGGATGTAAACGGTGATGGCCTGGCGGATGTCATTATGTTAGGGCCGACTCTGCCGAACTCGGACACCATCGCAATCCTCGACGGCAGGGCCGACGGCACACTCGCGACGGCGCAATACATCCCGTGCCCCGCCCCATCTGTGCTGGCGGTTGCTGACATAGATGAAAACGGCACTCCCGATCTGGTAGCTGTGACCAGCAACAACTCAAGCACCCTGACGGTGGATGTCTTGCTCGGCGACGGTCACGGCAACTTTCAAGCGCCTGTTACCGCTCAGACATTTCCGGGCATCTATGCGAGAACCGCATTGCTGGCTGACATCGACGGAGACGGCAACCCTGACCTGGTTGTCGCGTACGAGCCCGTTGGCGGAGGTGTTCCCGATAATCTTGTTTGGCTGAGAAACACGGCTGGCAGTTTCGGGTCGCCGGTGATCCTGACTTCAAATGCCAGCGACAATGGACCTTTTTCCATCGCCGACTTCAATCACGACGGCAAGCCAGACATTCTCTACACGCTGCCAGGATCGCCAGAATCGCTGCACATCCTGTTCAATCAAGGCAACGGTCAATTCAGCGATCAGGCGGTGAGCGGGCTGAATGGCGTTTTCGGTCCAGCCACAGTGCTGGATTTCAATCTCGATGGAATCCCCGATCTGGCGATTCAGGTTCCGCTGTTGAGTGGAATCACGGTACTGTACTCTTTCAAAGGCAATGGGAACGGTTCGTTCACCGCAGTCAACAACGCCCCGCTTGGACCATCCGGGATAACGCCCTATCTATTGGTTACGGGCGATTTCGATGGCGACGGATTTCCCGATCTGGCCGGTTCTGGCGGTGTGGGAGAACCGTTCGAAACTGCCTATTTGTTTGGAGACGGGCAGGGCAATTTTGTAACCCAGCAGGTTGTAGGAGCGCAAGGTGCAATGGCTGTGGGCGATTTCAACGGCGATGGCCATCCCGATATAGCCATGACGGATGGGTCGAATTTCATTTCGCTAGCTCTGGGACGCACGGATCGAAATTTCTCATCGGTGCTTTCGCTAACTCCCGCAATAGTGGGCCCCGTTACTATTCCACCCGCAAATGGGCCATATATAGTCGCAGACATGGATAGCGACGGTCATCCTGACATCGTCGCATTAGGACAGGTTCTCTACGGGAACGGCGCGTACCAGTTTACAGCGGTCGCAACGACGGATTCGTTCTCTGCGCCATATGTCGTGGGAGACTTCAATGGGGATGGAAAGCCAGACATCGCTGCTGGGGCGACTACATATCTGAATTCCGGAAGCCGGAGTTTCAAGGAAGTGGGCAGCAATAATCTCCCGATGGTCGACGGGGCGCTCGCTGTGGTTGCGGACTTCAACGGCGATGGCAAAGACGACGTGGCCGTCGTTGTGCCGGGAGATACCTCAATCGGCATCTGGTACAGCCGAGGAGACGGAACGTTTTACCTGGCTGACGTACTCGATTCGGGTGCGTTCGTCGGCGCGGTTTTCGGTGGGCTAGCGGTTGGCGACCTCGATGGCGATGGTCGGCCCGACATTGCGGCTGGACTAGCGCAAAATCATGAAATTGTCTTGCTGTTCAACACCGGGCAGGGTCAGTTTACGCGCGCGTTTGTCAGTTCCGGTGGGCTAACGGTGAATATGATTGCATCCGATCTGAACCATAACGGCAAGCCCGATGTGGTCATTTGTAATTTCCAAGTCAACGGCAGTCCAGCTAATGTGGATGTGGTGTTCCACAACTAAGCGTGATGAAGCACTCCAGATCATGGCGTTTGATACCTCAGGCGGCGTGGGCTGACGATGGGTTCAGCTTAATCCCCACCAGCGGAATAGAACTGCCGATGTATGCTCCTGCCCCCTGAGGTGAGACAAACAGTTAAGACACTGTTCGCCGTTCGATGAAAAATCCTCGACCGGCGAGACGAGTTTACAGCACAGTGCTCTCCGGTTGGCAAAGCAGAGGCGGGATCTGCTGGAGAGCAACCCGCCAAGGAATAGCCGACCGGAAACTCATCAAGGCCGATGAGCGCCGGGAGCAGGCCACAACTCCTGCTCTCGGCGTGACCGAGTCCAACATCGGATCGATAGATTTCCTCATGCCTCAGAAAACTCATAACGAAAAGCGCCGCGTAGCGGCCTCCTTGTTCTTCTGCGCCGCCCATTGGGCTTCGAACTCCACCGGCGGCAGGTATCCCAGCGCCGAATGCGAGTCTTAACTGGTTGTCTCATTTTTGGGGGCAAGTCCAGTATTGCTGAGAAGTTCCATCCAGCGGGCTTCGCACACATGCGTTTCTAAACGGACTTCGGGCACATGATTCTACCGTACCGTTCCCGATGTGCCGCTGGGAAAAGGCCTATGAACACCAGAGAAGACCCAGCCCACCCTGCTTGGCAGGTCCATTAAAGTAATGAATCCCAGAAGTTGGAATGTACGCTTACATCCTTGATGATCCTCTTAGCTTGATCGATCCAAATGGAGAATGTTCAGAGCCAGGGAGTTTGGTATCACAGCAAGATAGACAACCCCCAGAGCAAGAGCGGCACCCATAAACAAGCCGATGAGAATGCCCTTAACCATCGTCCGTACCTTACTTTTGTGTTCAGTATAACTCTGCAAAGGTGGGTGCCGACACTAACCGGAGTGTCTTGTGAACACTTCGGTCATCTTGACTAGGCGAAAGGACAATAAAGGTAAGCGTCCGGTGTGTGCTGTCGCGAAGTGTCCACTAAGAGTTAAGTGGACACTTCGACGGAAGCGGCGCGCCGATGTTCCAGGGCAACAGTTCCTCAATGCGATTGATGGGGTGGTCGGGGATGCGGGTCAGCACCTCCCGCAGGTGCGACCAAACGGCCCGGCGTGCTCGGCCAGAAGCTGACGAGCTTTGTTTATAGGGAGGAGGGTCTATGCGGGAAATCGCACCGGGTTACCGAACTCAACTGGCGCATCGTCACCTACGTTACGACAAGGAATATCGACTGAGGACGGATGGAAACTGGGATCGTGTCGCCTTGAAGGTTCGATTTGCAGCACGAGAAAAAACGTTGTTTGCTTCGCTTTCTGGGAGAATTTTCGTGCCATTTTTGCGTCATCAATCTGCACATTGCTCACATTGTGCCCGAAATGCACTTCGAGGAATCAATAACTTACGTTGAATCAATGTACGGCGAAGGAACGAATCCCTCCCTCTCCGCCAGATCATCACCCGTGAGAATCGTTCCAAAAAACTGCGGCTGGCGGGGTTTCATTATCCCCGTCAGCCCCAAGATCGCGAGCCCAAATTATCCGAGCCCAATTTATGACGCCCCTGTCGAAGTGGTCGCGGCGTATTTGCGGTCTAGCTGTTCAGTTGGGGCAGGGTGGATGTGCAGTTGGTGGTTCCGGGTTTGCACAGAATGAGCGGCCCTCCATCCGTGGCGGTGGCCATGGGCTGAACGCCGGCTGCTACGAACGCGCCTACCATGCCAAGCGTGAGAACCGCGATCCGGATTGCCAGCTTCGCATTCATCTTTGCCTTCATTGTCTTGCTCCTTGGGGACCTGGGATTTGCTTGCTTCGGATTGCCCGTCGCAAGTGACCTTAGTAATGCACGACACGTGCCAAAAGCGGCCTATCGGCAAGCGGCGTGCTTCCGCCCGGATTACAGCAGAAACAAAGGCCAAAGTCCGCCTTCCGGGTACTACTCTTGCTCATCCCGTCACGCCACGGCATAACCATCCCTAACAAAAGCGCGTGTGCCTAACATTTCTGTTAGGTGCCGGGCAGCCAGAGCTGAGCTGCGGGTATACTCATTGCGTCATGGGCGATTCGACTGGAGAAGCTCGTGCTTCCGTAGTTGGTGCGCGGCTGGAAGCGGTAAGCGGTCCTCTCAAAGGAAAAGTCTTCTCGCTGACCACCGGTGAGGTCTCCATCGGCCGCGATCCCTCCAACGAGATCTCGCTTCTCGACTCCCTGGTCTCCCGACGCCACTGCGTTATCCGCAAGGAAAGTGATGCTTTCCGCCTGCTGGATCTGGAGAGCCGCAACAATACTTTCGTAAGCGGTGTCCCGGTACGGGAGCGGGTCCTGGTCCCCGGCGACCAGATCCGGGTCGGCAACTCAGTCCTCATCTTTCAGGGACCAAATAGCGAGAGCAACCCGGGGCATATCTCTCTCCAACTGGATGCGAACCCGGTGCCCGGCGCGGCGACCGTTATCTTGCGCAAGGAGGATGCTGTGTACCTGCAGCCTCCCCGCCCTGAGGCGCTGCCCGCCACTGCTAAAACGGTTCGCGACCTCAATGTGCTACTGGATTTCAGCCGGACCTTGAATTCGGTGCGCGGCCTCGCGGCTCTTCAGGAGAAGGTCCTCGAGGCTGTGCTCGCGATTGTTCCAGCGGATCAAGCAGCTATCCTATTGACTGAAGACGGCGTAGCCGGGTTCTCTTCGGTAGTCGGAAGGCATCGCCGCCTGGGTCCCAATCAGCCGATCCACGCCAGCCAGACCATCCTGAATCGCGTTCTTGAGGAGAACCTGGCGGTGCTGTCGAACGATGTTCAAAGCGACGATGCTTATCGCCAGGCCGAAAGCCTGATCGAACGCCGAGTGCACTCGGTACTGGCGGTGCCGCTCTCTCTGCAGGAAAAAGTGCTCGGGGTGCTCTATCTGGATGCCAGTTCCCCCGGCGCGCGGTTTGACTCTGACCTCCTCCAATTGGTCACGACACTTGGAAATATCACGGCCTTGGCGCTCGAGAATGCCCGGCATCTCGAAAGGCTCGGGGGAGAGAACCGCCGCCTGCATGAGGAACTGAATATCCATCACAGCATGGTGGGCGAGAGCAAGGCCATGCACGACGTGTATGCGTTCGTATCACGGGTTGCGGGGCGCGACTCAACGGTACTTATCTCGGGCGAAAGCGGAACCGGAAAAGAACTGGTTGCGCGCGCCGTTCATATCAATAGCCCACGCGCCGATAAACCGTTCGTGGCCATTAACTGCGCGGCCATCACCGAAACTTTGCTCGAGAGCGAGCTGTTTGGACACGAACGCGGTGCCTTTACTGGAGCGGTCTCGCAGAAGAAAGGGAAGCTGGAAATCGCCGAGGGCGGCACCGTTTTTCTGGACGAAATCGGGGAGCTTGCCGTCCCCATGCAAGCCAAGCTTCTGCGTGTTTTGCAAGAGAGGGAGTTCGAGCGGGTTGGCGGCACGCGGCCCATCAAGCTCGACGTGCGGCTCATCGCGGCAACCAATCGCGATCTGAAAGAGGCGTCGCGCACGGGAGGGTTTCGCCCGGATCTCTACTATCGGTTGAATGTTGTGTCGTTGCATATGCCGGCGTTGCGCGAACGCCGCGAGGATATCCCGTTGCTGGCGGCATTTTTTGCCGCGCACTATGGCGAGAAGGTCAAGCGTCGAGTGGCGGGGATCGCTCCTGAAGCCCGTGCCTGCATGATGCGTTATGACTGGCCTGGCAACGTGCGCGAACTGGAGAACGCGATTGAACGGGCGGTGGTTCTGGGATCGACGGAATTAATTCTTACGGAGGATTTGCCAGATTCTATTTTGGAAGAAAGCGCCTCTTCAGGAGAACCCGTCAGCGCGCTGCACGAAGGCATCCGCGAGGCGAAGAAGACGCTGATCGAGCGCGCTATCGACCAGGCGAACGGGAATTACACCGAGGCTGCCCGGATTCTCGGGGTGCATCCCAATCACCTGTTCCGTTTGATTCGCACACTGAATCTGAAGCCTAAGCGGCAGCGGCAAGCGTAACAGGAATGGAATTTACATGATCCCAAATGACATAAGTCCCCCCGCGCGCCGACAGCTACTGTGACAGTACGGCATTCCAGGCGAACGAATTGATCTTGATGCAGCTCGACGATCGATCTGGCATCACGCTGTAACTGTCAAGCTCCAGATGTTTGCTCGATTGCTTCGTAAGCCTGTTGACTCACCTAGAAGTGGCGATGTACAGGTCAGATTGCAGACGGAAGTATGAGTACACTAAAGTGGCGCCGTCTGGTGTGGCGAACACTGACGAGACGTCAGGAAGAACGCCAGCAGGGTCAGTGGGCGACAGTTCCCGAATCAACTCCCGCCTGCCCGTGACACGGTCAACACGATAAATTTTGACAGGCAGGTAATCGGAGCGTTCCACGTAGACTTCTTGTCCGTTTCTGCTCCATCCGGTTGGGGATTCTCCCTTCTCGATCCCCTTCATCGGTTCAGGTCTACCGTTGTCAATAGGATAGATACAAACTGTTCCATTCTCGTCCGCGGCTAATAGGAACTTGCCGTCCGGGGAAAGATGCGTACCCCTGATTCCCTCCGGAGTGATCGGTTGGGGTGCGCCACCATTGATGTCCTGAACCCAGGTACGGATACCGTGCTGTGGCTTATTTCCCACGAATACGATGCGGCTCCCATCTGGAAACCAGGCACCGGCGTAATGTGCGACGTCATCCTGGGTCAAAATCTTATTGGCTCCCTTTCCAACCGGCAACAAAACAAGCTGCGGAACAGCCTGCGCACCACTGCCGAACGGTGCAATCGCCAGTACCCACCGGCCGTCCGGGGAGATCGCGCTGCCATAGCCTTCACCGAGCCTGATCGGTGGAGAGCTATCGATCTTCCGCAGGAAAACTTCATAGTTCGCGCCTGCGGCCTCGCCCTCCACTGTTAGCAGGACGCTTTCACCATCGGCAGAGAGATCATCGGCTCTCGAAAAATTCAGCCATGACAGATCGCGGACGACTCCAGACACATTGGCGAGGATCTCATACCGTTCCACGTCTCGGCTAAGCAGCACCTCCCGGCCCCGGGACACATCATGTAAAGTCAAGTCGCCCGATTCGCTCACCACCTTTTTCAATCCTCCGGACATCGCCAATCGGTAGACTGCTCGGGGACGCTCGCGTCCGGATTGCTCTTCGCTTGCCGAAGACCACAAAGAATCGCCGGACGGATCCCAAGCCAACCCCCGCACACTCAGCCAGAATCGGCTCACCAGCTTCTTGTGCCCCTTTAGATCCACGACCTCCACGAATCCAGCATCATCTCCCTCCAACGGATGCTCCAGGAATGCTAATGAATCTCCGCGTGGTGGAAACTCGGACGTCGCTGAGCCAGCGGCCCCCAGTCACTCCATAGACTGCCGTTCCGATCGGAAATTCGAGAAGGCAGCGCCCTTCCGCCCAATGCACGATAGCCAGATTTTTGCCCTCCTGGTCCCAATCCGCGTCCTGCACATTCTCCAAGAGCTCGCGAGGGGCTCCACCGGCAATGGACATCGTGGCCAGAGTTCCGTGACTGATCCAACCAACACCGGCACGGCGGTTCATCAGTATCGCTAATTCTCCTTGGGGGGAAGCGGCGAGAATATCGGCGTCGATCAAGGGATAAGGACGCGACTCAGGACTTTGGCCTTGGGCCCAGAAAAGTTGCATAGGTTTGCCGTTCCAACTCGCACCGTAAAGAACGCTGTGCCCGTCCGGACCGAAACGAGCGGAACGAATCGCCCCCTTGTCATACGAAATCCTGTGAAAAACGTAGTCATTTTGGGTAGGCCGTAGAAAGAGAAGAGCCGCTCCCACGACCGCGATCAGGGTGAGGAGGCTCGCGAGGACAAGCGCCCGCTTGCCAAACCAGGAGGACGCGGCTCCAGCAGAGAGCGGGCGTAGCGCCTCACCGCTTACGGTTGCAGGTGAGCTGAACCTCTCTTGATGGATTTCCGTGTTTACGGGCGCGACGAAGCGATAACCTCTTCGCGGGACAGTCTCGATGAATCTGGGGTTGTCCGCCGAGTCTCCCAGGGCCGTCCGCAGTTTGGCCACGGCCACGTTGACGGCCTGGTCGAAGTCTCCGTAACTTGCACCAGGCCAAATTCGAGCGTGCAACTGTTCTCTGGTAACAAGTTCGCCGGGATGTTCGATCAAGGCTTGCAGCACCTTAAATGGTTGCTGCTGCACTTTGATCCTCACGCCAGCTTTGCGGACCTCTCCATCCTCGAGATCCACTTCATAGATGCCGAACTGTACTGCCCTGTGCTTTAGGGCACCCATGGCACGGGAGTCTACCACTTTTGGCCCAGTCTAGAGGAAATGTGTTCGGCAATGAAGCTCGGAATCAGTGACTTACACGGAAAGATCCAATTTATACCAAGACAAGCAAAGGAAAAGAAATCGTGAATTGACCTACCGCTCGGGTCAAGTGACATTGTCACAGCCTCAGGCTCAATTCTCGGCGGCAATTACAGAACACAGGGGGCATTCCATGACGAGCAGAACCTTCGCATTGTTCCAGACAGAACACGAAACATCCGTCGTGCGGCAGCAGGCGAGTGCAGCCGCTACGGCGCAACTGGTCCCATTTGGCAGCAGTCGTATGCCGGTCCACGAACGCATTGCCGAACTTGGGTTGGATGGTCTTCAGGTGGCGCTCGTCCCGTTCCAGAGCGTTCCTACGGGAGGCGGAGGAACCCGCGACCGTGATTGGCGAACCAGCCAATTCTTACTCCTGCCGATGACTTGGAAGGACCTTGTGGCGCAGGTCCGCAAGGAAGTGGAGGACCCAAATTCCTCGATGAAGACTAATGTCGTACGATTCGGTGATGTCAGTGTGGATCTGACATCGTTGGAGGTGCGGCGTTTCAACCACCTGGTCAGGATGACAGCCTTGGAGTTCAAGGTCCTACGATTTTTCGTATTGAATCCCAACCGGGCGATTTCGCGCGACGAACTTCTCGATCAGGTGTGGGGTTACGAGAACTACCCGTGTACTCGCACAGTCGACAATCATATCCTGAGACTGCGGCAGAAACTTGAACTCGACTTTGCGCGTCCCGTGCATTTTCGAACGGTGCACCGGATGGGGTATAAATTCACTCCCTAGAATCCATGTCGGCTACGCAGAGCAGCCAGAGAGGAACCTAGACATTCTGTGGTTCTTATTATTCTTAGAAATGCACGCAAGGTTTACTTCAGGCCGCGCACCAGGAACAGGTTGGCAAGGTCGTGCTGAAAAGTGGTGGCGCACGCTTTGCCATCGGCCGACAGAGCTAAGGGTCCAAAGAACTGAGCTCCTGGTTCAGGCACCTTTATCACCCGCCAAGGCTCTCGGTGA
>Ga0102924_1003008_pt1 | contig 17906 bp, 21 predicted proteins | sample PaiPotPPM11metaG_FD_80116 | JGI IMG/M metagenome (GOLD analysis project Ga0102924, IMG submission 80116) | Iron sulfur acid spring bacterial and archeal communities from Banff, Canada, to study Microbial Dark Matter (Phase II) - Paint Pots PPM... ...
CTCGGGGATCGTGACCTGGAAATCCGACAGCAGTTCGAGCAGGAACGCCTCGAACGGCTCGTCGGTGCGGTCGAGTTCGTCGATCAGCAGCACCGGCGGCCCCTCAAGCTCCGGCTCCAAGGCCTGCAGCAGCGGCCGCTTGATCAGGAAGCGGTCGGAAAAGATCGTGCTCTCGATCTCGCCGCGGTCTTCCTCGGCTGCCTCGGCGAGGCGGATCTCGATCATCTGGCGGGCGTAATCCCACTCGTACACGGCCGAGGCGACGTCGAGCCCCTCATAGCATTGCAGCCGGATCAGCCGGCGTTTCAGCGCGGTCGCCAGCACCTTGGCGATCTCGGTCTTGCCGACCCCGGCCTCGCCTTCGAGAAACAGCGGACGCTGCAGGTGCAGCGACAGGTGCACCGCCGTCGCGAGGCTGCGGTCGGCGACGTAATCGGCGCTGCCGAGCATCGCCAGCGTGTCGGCGACGGAAGCGGGGAGCGGGGCAGGGCTGGCGGCGCACATCGGCAAGGATCCCGGTCGCAACAAAATCCCTCTCCCGCCGGGAGAGGGGGTAGGCCGGCGCACATTGGCAGGAGCCGCGGTTCGCCGTCTCTGCGATGTTATTTAGTGTACGCGAAAGCCGGGTGCCACCGCACGGCTAGCAGAGAAAGGGTGTTTGATATCATATGATAGGTGACGGCGGAGGCGGAATGGCACAGCTACTGGTCCGGGACGTCCCTCAGGATGTCGTCGAAGCCCTGAAGCAACGGGCCGCGAAGCACGGCCGCAGCGCCGAGGCCGAACATCGAAGCATCCTTGAAGAGGCGTTGCGCGCCGACCGCGCCGGTTTTCGCGAACGCGCCGCAGTGTTGCGTGAAGAGACGCGCGGCCGGATTACTATTCCGTCAGAGGAGTTGATTCGGCAGGACCGAGACGAGCGTTGACGATCGTTGTCGATGCCTCCGTCGCCCTAAAATGGGTGCTTCGGGAACCCGGTAGTGACGCCGCGGACGCACTCCTTGACGATCCAGACTTGATGGCACCCGTTATCTGGCTTGCCGAAGCGGCAAACGCGCTTTGGCGCAGAGTGCGCATCGGCGAGATCATAACAGACGAAGCGAACGCCCGCTTGTCGGAATTACGGAATGCGCCGGTCGCCACGTTCGCGATCGAGCCGCATCTCAGCGAGGCGCAGAGGCTGGCGATCGACACCGGGCATCCGGTCTACGACTGCTTTTATGTCGCGCTCGCCATGCACCATCGAACGTATGTCGAGACAGCCGACCGCCGCCTGGCGTCGGCACTGACATCCCCGCTGATAGCGGGGAGAGTTCGCATGCTCGGAATGTGAGAGAATCAGCTCCGCTCTTCGCCGGGCGCGAGCGTGCGCAGCGCGAGGGCGTGGACGCCGCCGGCGATCTCGGCGGCGAGAGTCTCGTAGACAAGGCGCTGGCGGGCGACGCGGCTCATGCCGCTGAACGCGTCGGAGACGATCGTCACATCGAAATGCGTCTCGCCGCCGGGTTGTGCGCCGGCGTGGCCGGCATGGCGCTGCGAATCGTCGATGATGTCGAGCCGAACCGGGTTGAGGCGCTCGGTCAGCTTGCGACGCATCGTGTCGGCGACGCTCATCGAGGCTCCGCCTGTTGCGCCGCCGCGGCTTCGAGGAAGCCGGCGAGGTCCTCGATGACGTGATGAATGTAGTCGGCTTCGGGTTCGGCCGCGGCCCAATCGAGTTCGTTGCGGATCCAGGCCGTGGTCATGCCAAGCTCGGCCGCCGGGGCGAGGTTGCGGGCGATGTCCTCGACCATCAACGCCCTGGCCGGGGCGACGTCGTGCCGGCGCATCAGCTCACGGTAGCCGGTCAGCGCCGGCTTCGGCTCGAACTCGCAGGCGACGATATCGACGATCCCGGTAAACGCATCGGCGATGCCGAGATGGCCGAGCAGGCGCTCGGCATGCCGCACCGAGCCGTTGGTGAACACGACCTTGCGGCCGTGAAGTTTTGCAATCGCAGCGGCAAGCGCCGGGTCCTGCGGCACGCAGGTCAGATCGACCTCGTGCACGAAGGCGAGAAACTCGTGCGGGTCGATGCGGTCGACCGTCATCAGCCCGTTCATCGTCGTGCCGTGCTCGAGGAAGTATTTGCGGCGCAGCGCGGCCGCCTCTTCCATTGTCATGCCGAAGCGGTCGCAGATGTACTGGTTCATCTTCGCCTGAACCAAGGCGAACAGCCCGCAAGACGTCGGGTAGAGCGTGTTGTCGAGGTCGAAGATCCAGGTCTCGACCGTGCCGAGCGGGCAGCCTTGGCGCCGTGTCGTGTATGCCATCAGCGCGTGACTCAGCCGCCGCGGATCAATGTGCCGGCGCCGGTGGTGAACAGCTCCAGCAGGATCGCGTGGCGCACCCGGCCGTCGACGATGACCGCCGCCTCGACCCCGCCATCGACGGCGTCGAGACAGGTTTCGACCTTCGGGATCATGCCGCCGGAAATGGTGCCGTCGGCGATCAGCCGGCGCGCCTCGGCTGCGCTCAATTCGGGGATCAGCCCCTTCTTCGCATCGAGCACCCCGGGAACGTCGGTCAGCAGCAGGAACCGGCTCGCCGCGACCGCCGCGGCAACCGCGCCGGCCACGGTATCGGCATTGATGTTGTAGGTCGCGCCATCGGCACCGACCCCGATCGGCGCGATCACCGGGATGATGTCGGACTGACGAAAGCTTGCAAGTACCCGGTCGTCGATCCGCTCCGGCTCGCCGACAAAGCCGAGATCGCCGTTGCGCGCCAGCTTGCGGGCGCGGATGAGGCCGCCATCCTTGCCGCTGATCCCGACGGCGCAGCCGCCGGCGGCATTGATCGCGGCGACGATCTGTTTGTTGACGGTGCCGGAAAGAACCATCTCGACGACTTCCATCGTCGCCGCGTCGGTGACGCGCAGCCCGTCGATGAAATTGCTTTTGATGCCGAGCCGCTGCAGCATCTGGCCGATCTGCGGGCCGCCGCCATGCACCACGATCGGGTTGATGCCGACCTGCTTCAGCAGGACGATGTCATGCGCGAACGTGTCGCCGTCACCGTCGGCCATCGCGTGGCCGCCGTATTTGACCAGGATGGTGCGGCCGGCGTGGCGGCGCAGGTATGGCAGCGACTCGGCCAGCACCGCCGCCTTCAGGGCGGGGTCGGCGCCGCTCCACGCATCGCGCGGCAAAGAGCTCATATCGTTCATCGCGCCCAATCTATCGCGCCTGCCGCGGCAATTCCATTGCACGTGACCGCGCGTCGGCGGGTTCGGCAAAGGCCGCCAGACTCGCCCGCAATGCGGCGATCCCGCGGCCGGAATGGGCGCTGGTCAGGTGGATTTCGGGATGTGCGGCGCCGTGCCGCGCCAGCTCCGCGGCGACCGAATCGATGGTCGCGGCGAGTTCGGCAGGGCGCAGCTTGTCGGCCTTTGTCAGCACCACCTGGTAGGACAATGCGGCCGCGTCGCAAAGCTGCATCAGCGGCCGGTCGGCATCCTTGACGCCGTGGCGCGCATCGATCAGCAGGCAGGCGCGCCGCAGCGACGAGCGCCCGCGCAGGTATTGCCGGGCCAATGCCGTCCATGCAGCGACCGCCGTCTTCGACGCGGCGGCATAGCCGTAGCCCGGCAGGTCGACCAGCATCAGCCGGCCGCCGAGATCGAAGAAGTTGATCTGCCGCGTCCGGCCCGGCGTGTCGGAGGTCCGCGCCAGCATGCGCCGGCCGGTCAGCGCGTTGACGAGGCTCGACTTGCCGACATTCGAGCGGCCGATAAACGCCGCCTCGGGCAGCGTTTCCGGCGGCAACGCCCCGGGGTTGGCCGCGCCGGCGACGAAACGGCATTCCTGCGCAAAGAGCCGGCGGGCGGCCTCGATCGCGTCGGGATCGATGTCGCGCGGCGGATGGATGTCGTCCGCGTTGGCGCAAGCCGTCACGCCGCGCCGGCGCGGTGCATGATCGCCCATTGCTGGGCGATGCTGAGCAGGTTGTTCCAAGCCCAATAGATCACCAGGCCGGCCGGAAAGCCCGACAGCATGTAGGTGAACATGATCGGCAGGAACATGAACATGCGCGCCTGCACCGGATCGACCGGCTGCGGGTTCAGCTTCTGCTGCAGGAACATCGTGACGCCCATCATCAGCGGCCACGCGCCGATCATCAGGAACGCCGGTGGCGAGAACGGCAGCAGCCCGAACAAATTGGCAAAGGATGTCGGGTCCGGCGCCGACAAATCGTGGATCCAGCCGAAGAACGGCGCGTGCCGCATCTCGATCGTGACGAACAGCACCTTGTAAAGCGAGAAGAACACCGGGATTTGGATCACGATCGGCAGGCAGCCGGCCAGCGGGTTGGCGCCGACCTTCTTGTAGAGCGCCATCGTCTCCTGCTGCTGGCGCTGCTTGTCGTCGGGGAAGCGCTCGCGGACTTTCTGCATCTCCGGCTGCAGGAGCTTCATCTTGCTCATCGCCGAATAGGATTTGTTGGCGAGCGGGAAGAACGCCAGCTTGATCAGCAACGTCAGCAGCAGGATCGCCAGGCCGAAATTGCCGAGAATGCCGTGGAAGAACCGCAGCACGAAAAAGATCGGCTTGGTGATGAAGTAGTAGAGCCCCCAATCGATCGCCAGATCGAATTTGGGGATGCCTTCGTCGCGGTATTTGTCGAGCAGATCGACTTCCTTGGCGCCGGCAAAAAAGCGGTTCGAGCTGGTTGCGCTGGCGCCCGGCGCGGCGGTGACCGCCGAACTGACATAATCGGCCTGGAAGCGGTTGGCGTCGCCCTGACCCGTATGCATGATGCGGGCGTCGATCGTTTCCTGCTGCGGCGGGATCAGCGCGGTCAGCCAGTATTTGTCGGTAAAGCCGAACCAGCCGCCGGTCGAGGTGTATTTGCGCGGCTCGTCGGAGACGAGCTTCGCGTAGGTGTCGGGGTCCTGCAGCCACAGGAAGCCGCCGCCGCCGCCGAATACATGGCCGGCCAGGTAGCCGGCGAGCCCTTCATGCAGGATGTAGTAGGCCGTGCCCTCGGCGATCCCGGTGCGGCTGTCCAAGGCGTAGGGCCGCAACGCGACAGGGCTGCTGCCGTTGTTCTGCACCGCATCGGTAACCGTGAACATGTAGTTCTGGTCGACCGCGATCGTGCGGGTGAAGACGAGGCCGGCGCCGTTGTCCCAGGTCAGCGCGACCGGGTGCGTCGGGGTCAGCGGCTGCGGCGGCGCGGTCCATTTCGTGTCCGGGGCCGGCAATTTGACCTGATCGCCGGTATTGGCCGGGATCCAGCCGAACTCGGCGAAATACGGGTCGGCGGTGCCGCTCGGCGACAGCAGCACGACCTCGGGGCTCTTCGGGTCGACGGTCTCGTGATAGTCGGCAAGGGCCAGATCGTCGATCCGGCCGCCGACGAGATTGATCGAGCCGTGCAGCCGAGGCGTGTCGATCTTGACGCGCGGCGCCTGTGCCAGGACCTGGTCGCGGCTCTCTGGTGCCGCCGTGGCTGCGGCCGCGGGCGCGCCCGGTGTGGCGCCGGGCGGCGCGTTGGTGCCGGGAACGGCCGGCGCGGCCGGGCCCGGCGCAGCCGTCTGGTTTGCCGGCGTCTGGGCGGTGAGCGCCGGCTTCTGGGCCGGGACGGGCTGCGGCGGCCGCATCTTTTCGAACAGAAACTGAAAGCCGAGCAGAATCACGACCGAGATTACGATCGCGAGCAGGAGGTTCTTCTGGTCCATGGGTATCTTTGTCGGGTCAGGGCACCGGGTCGTAGCCGCTGCCGCCCCAAGGGTGGCAGCGCAGCAGCCGGCGGATGGCGAGGCCCGTGCCGCGCCAGGCGCCGTGGCGTTCGATTGCTCCGGCGGCATAGTGCGAGCAGCTCGGGTGATATCGGCAGGATGGCGGCAGTATCGGCGCGATCAGGAGCTGATAGGCGCGGATCGCGGCGCGCAACGCCCAACCAATGCCGCCGGCGATCCCGCCGGCCGCATACGCTGGACTTCTGGTTGCAACCGCCATTCTATTCCTCCTCGGCCCGGCGCGGCCGATCGCCGCTGCGTTCGCGCTGCCGGTCGAGTTGACGCACCGCCGATTCAAGCTCGGCCAACAACACCGCAAAAGGGCGGCGCGCGGTCTCGCCGCGGGCGACCAATACATAATCCGTCCCGGGCCGCCCAAACCGCGGCAAAACCGCCGCCGCCGCCTCGCGCAGCCGCCGCTTCGCCCGATTGCGAAGCACCGCATTGCCGACCTTGCGACTGGCCGTAAACCCGACCCGCACCGCAGGATTGTCTTCGTCCTGCCGGGGCTGGCGGGCCGCCTGCAACACAAAGCCCGGGCGGACGGCGCGGCCGCGCACCGCCGCGACACGCAGAAAATCGGCTCGGGTCTTGAGCCTTGCAAGGCCGGTGTTCATCGATTCGATCGCACGGCGCGCTCCGCCGGCCTGGTGCCGGGGCCGCCGCAAATCGCGGGGCCGCTCAGGCCGAGAGGCGCTTACGGCCCTTCGCGCGACGCGCCGACAGGACACGGCGGCCGCCTGTGGTGGCCATGCGCGCACGAAAACCGTGACGACGCTTGCGGACAAGCTTGCTGGGCTGGTAAGTGCGCTTCACGGCACTGACTCCGACGGCGACTGCCCTGGTTGAGCGGAGGGCGCTGTATAAGGGAGCGACCCGGCCAAGTCAACGACGGCCGGCCGCGGGGGTTCGATTTGCGAGGGGAGAGCAGGGCTTGACCGACGACGTCACGATGGCCGCCGCCGATATCGCGGCGCGGCGTTGGGTCTTGCCGGCCGGCGGCATGATCCGGCCCGGCAGCGAGGAGCACAAAACCGCCTTCTGCCGGATGCTGCTCGACACGCACAACCCGTACAAGCCGGCGGTGATTGACTGGCCGCAGTTGCCGCGTGAGGCCCGCGACCGGCTTGTCAGCCTGCCGATCTGGGACATCGCGGTGCAGACCGAGGGCAAGGCCAAGATTCGCGTCCTGAGCTATGGCGAGGAGACCGCCGACCCGCTGTTGCGCCGCGCCATCGAACTCGATGCGTTCGAGGAGGGCCGCCACAAGGAGGTCCTGTCAAAACTGGTCGCCGCCTATGGCATCGCGCTCGGGCCCGAGCCGGTGTACCGGCGTCCGCGCAATCCGGAATGGGCGTGGATGGTGACCGGGTTCAGCGAATGCATCGACAGCTTCTTCGCTTTCGGCCTGTTCGCATTGGCGCGTCGCTCCGGCTTTTTTCCGCCGGAATTGATCGACACCTTCGAGCCGGTGATGCAGGAAGAGGCGCGGCACATTCTGTTCTTCGTCAATTGGGTGGCCTGGCACCGCCGCAACCTGCCCTGGTGGCGCCGGCCGTGGTTCTGGGCCAAGGTCGCGGCCGTTTGGGTCTGCCTCATTCGCGAGCGGATCGGGTTGGCGCGCGGCGTCGGCGCCGACAAGGATGAGGTGCCGCAGGACAATAACTTCACACTGACCGGCAGCAAGGCGGTGACGAATATCGACGTGTCCCCGGCCGACCTGCTCGATGCCTGCCTGGCCGAGAACGAGCGGCGCCTGCGTGGCTACGATTCGCGGCTGTTGCGGCCCGCGGTGATGCCTTGCCTGGTTGGTGTCGTCCGCCGTTTTTTGCGTACGCCGCCGCGGGCGGCAGCTATGGTGTCGTAAGCATGAAAACCGTCTCCATGCGGCTTTTGCCGGTATTCGCGACCGGCCTCGGCCTGGCGGCGATGGCGGCGCTGGTCGCCTATTTCGGCGCCGGCGCGGTATTGAATTCGCTGTTCGCCGTCGGCATCGGCGGGTTTGCCGGGGTTTGCGCGATCCATCTCGTGCTGATCGCGGTGATGGGTCTCGCCTGGCACGCCCTCTTGCCGGGCCAGCGGCCTTGGGCGCTGATGTGGGGCCGGCTGGCACGCGATTCCGGTTCCGAGGCGCTGCCGCTGTCGCAGGTCGGCGGCTATGTCCTCGGGGCCCGCGCCGCGACCCTCGCCGGCGTTCCGGGCACGCTTGCAGCGGCCAGCACGATCGTCGATGTCACGCTCGAATTCGTAGCTCAGATTGCCTACACGGGTCTTGGTCTCGCTTGGCTGGTGCATCTCCAGCCGGGCCACCCGGCGACGCAACCGATCCTCGTCGGGCTCGTCGTGGCCGTCGGTGCGGCGGGGGCCTTTCTGCTGGTCCAGCGGCACGCGCTGCAATATGTCGACCGGATCGCTGGCGTGCTCGGCCTCGGCTGGGCCGAACGGACGGCGGCCGGTGCGGCGGCGGTGCACGACGCGCTTGCCGCGATTTACAAGAACCGCACCGGACTGCTGTGGAACTTCGCGCTGCACTTTGTCTGTTGGGTCGCGAGCGCGATCGAAGCTTGGCTCGTGCTGACGCTCGCCGGTGTGCCGATCCGCTTCGGCGCCGTGTTGGCGCTGGAAAGCCTGCTTTATGCGATCCGGACCGCCGCCTTTGTCGTGCCGAATGCGGTCGGGGTGCAGGAGGGCGCCTATGTCCTGCTCGGCGCCGGGTTCGGACTGACCCCGGAGATTGCGCTGGCGCTGTCGCTGCTGAAGCGCGCCCGCGATCTGGTCATCGGCTTGCCGTCCATTGGTCTGTGGCAGCTGTTCGAAGGCGGGCGTCTGCTGCGCCGTCTGCGCCGCGATGCGGCTGAAGCCGGCGCTGTTGCCGTGGCGGTGCAAGCCGGCGAGCGCCGCCGCGCCGGCTGAGCTCAGTGTCCGTGTCCCGCATGGTTGGGCTCGGCGACGACGAACCGGGCGGCGCGAGCGGCCTCGGCGGCGAGCGTGGCAGCGTCGGGCAGATTGCCCGCTGCCGCGGTCCAGCGCGCGCGGATTCCGCCGTTGCGGTCGAGCATCAGCCGGGTTTCGTTGCCATCGGCCGGCGAGCGGTACAAGGCGAGGGCCGATCTCACGGTCGACGCCACTGCGACGGTGTCGGGCGAGAGCGGCTGTTCCGAGTCCATCTTCGCCCCGCCGATCGCGACGGCGACGACGTGCAGGTGGGTCTCTGCCAGATCGGGATGCGCGATCTCGAGCCGTTGTAGCCGTGTCGCCAGAGGCGGGCCGTCGAACAACACGAGCAGCACCGGCCCGGTTTGCAGCATCTGTTGCAACGTGCTCTGAATGCCCTTCGCTTCAAACGCGAAATCGGGGACCGGGTAGGCGGCTGCCGCGGTGACCTGCGGTGCCGTCTTGCGCGATTGGATGCCGGCGGCACGGGCGCGGACAAAATTGATCACGTCCCACCGCTGATCCGGCTTGAGGACTCCGGCAAAACCCGGCATCGCACCGTGGTCGCGGCCCCGGCTGATCCACCAGAACAGGTCGCCGGGAGTGTGCCCAAACAGGTGTTCTTCGGTCAGATCGGCCGGCCGAACCGACAGGCTGGCCGCCGCGGGACCGTCGCCGCGGCCGCTCGCGCCATGGCACATCGCACAATTGTCGGCATAGAGCGTCGCGCCGCGGGCGATCGACGGGGCGGAAAACGGCTCCGGCGAGGCGTAGAAGCTGGTCGGATAGGCGCGCTCGATCGCAGGGCGCAGCGGTATCCACCCGGCGGCAGCGCCCAGCACAAATAGGGTGCCCAACGCGGCCGCCCGGTAGTATCGGCCGGCGGCGAGCGCGACGACCGCGGCGACGAGGCAGCCGAAGCAGGCAGCCGCGGCGAGAGCGACGGCAAGGGTCGCCCCAAACGGCAAAGCCGAGAGGTCCAGCCGGAACGGCAGCGGCCATCCCGGTTCGCTGTGCAGGCCCGGCGGCATCGTCCCGATCACGCCGACGATGCCGACGACGCCGAGCCCGAGCGCCGTCTCGATCAGCGCGTTCCGGCGCAATTGCACGATCGTCGCAACCGCGGCCCCGGCTTCGCCGAGGCGCGGCGTCAGCCGCAGCAGGTTGATCGACGCAACCAGCAGCATCGCGAGAAACAGCCCGATCTTGGCCAGCAACAGCCTGCTGTAGTCGGTGCCGAGCAGAGCCGGCACCGTGCCGGCCAGGAACCAGGTGTTTATGAGACCGCCGATCACCAGGGCCGAGACGCTCACCACCGCCAGCGCAGTAAAGCGCCGGGTTGCGATGCGGGCGGTGGTGAGCCAAGGCTCGCTTTCGGTGCGCCCTGCCTCGGCCAGCAGGAGTTCGAGCGGCACCAGGGTGCCCAGCCAAAAGCCGGCACCGAGCAGGTGCAGAATGTCGCACGACAGGTGCAGGGTGCCGGGCGCGCCCGGGGTTGCCCCGCCATGGCCGGCCCAGGCCAGGCTCGCCAGCATCGCCGAGGCGAGGCCGAGCGCCAGCCAACGCCACGCAGGCACTGGGCGGATTACGAGGCATACGGCAACTGCCGCCGCCAGCCCCAGCCGCAACAGCCAATCCTCGCCGAAGCGGGTTTGGGTCAGAACGGTGGTCAGCATTCCGCTGCCGAGGACCGCGGCGAGCGGCTGTCCGCTCATCGTCGCCGCAGTGGCGGCAAGCCAAGCCGCCCCCGAAACCAGCGCCAACGCGAGGCTGCCCCATGCCAGCCCGCGGAACCTCCGGTTCATGCGTTCCGCTATGCCGGGGTCCAACCCGGAGCGGCGTATCGCCGGATCGGCGACGAGGCAACGGAAGCCGAAAACCCCCGCCAGGGAAATCGCAGCGGCAAAATGCAGCGCACGCGCCGAGATCAGCAACCACTCCATGCTGCGGTTACCCGCCGCCGATCTGGAAGGTGAAGCTCCCTTGGGTCGGGTGGGTATCGACCGAGACCACGTGCCAATTCACCCGGTAGGTGCCTGGCGGCAGCGGTTTCAGCCCGACCTGAAGTTGCTCCGCGTGATCCGGCGGGATCTGGACGTTGCCGAGATCGACGCGCTGCCCGGTCGCGTCGGTCACGGTCACGCTGCTGAAGGCCGGTTCGAGGCCCTGCGTGAACCAGATCGTCACGGCAGCCGGCGCCGTCGGGACCGCGCTGCCGACCGCGGGGCTGGCATGGTCGAGGAACGCGTGCGCCGGGGCCGGTGCCGCCGCTCCGACCGTCAACGCGCCGGTCAGGATCAGAGAGAGGGTCGTGCGCATCACCACCACTCCGAAATCGGTTTGCCAATGGTCGTGGGAAAGATGTCGTCGAGATAGAAATGGAGCTGGACCAGGCCGCCAATGCCGTGGCCGCTGGCCCGCGTCGCCGGCAGGATCGCTTCGGCGCCGATCTGGAAATAGCTCCCGGCCCAGATGATCCCGGGCTGGATCGTGCCGGTCGTCGTCACCCCCGGGGTTAGCCGGTTGAACGGCGTGCTGAAGGCGAATTCGACAATCGGGATCAGCTGGTTGAACGGCGGCCGCAGCCCGATATCCTTCACGCAGCATTGCAGGTAGGGCAGGCTGTATTCGATGGCGAACCCGTAATTGAAATTGTTCGGGTTCGGCGTGCCGGCGCTTTCGGTCTTGGTCGGAAAATCCATGCTGAAGTTTCCGGTCACCGCGAAGGGCCGCAGCCACGACGCCGAGTCCGGGAGATCGCCGAACCCCTTGCCGAAGTCGAAGCCAGGCGTGAGCGTCGTGAAATCCGGCGCGGCCAGCGCCGCGACCCGACCGGTATGCCCCCAGGTCACGCCAAGATTGATGAGGCCGATCGCTTCGTGCGGCGCATCGACGAACAGCTGGTATTGCAGGCCGGTGCGCAGCGGCCCAAAGCCCGTCACCGACGGCCCGCCGGGCGGCCGGACGCTCTTCCAGCCGTAGCCGACGGTGAACCCGATATCCGGAGTCAGCCGTTTGGACAGATCGACGTCGAGATCGTATTCGGTGCTGCCGTCAGCCGCCGGCGGCGGACGGGTGAAGGTCGGCAAGGACATCTCGTCGGCGACGAAGGGGTCGTCGGTCAGGATCGTTGCCGGGAAGAAACGGTCGCCGGCAAAGCCGTGCGCCAGCGCGGCGCCCGGCCATGACAGAAGGACGGCGGCGGCAATGGCGGCCGCCCTCCGCAGGTTGCAGTCCATGATATCTGCTCCAGAGCTCGAATCGCGAAAGGCCGGCCCCGCCCGAAGGCAGGCCCGCGTTATGCGGATGTCACGGGCTCAGACGAGCGGTGGGGCGCGGGAGCGGTAGGCGGCCGCCGGTGCGGCGTCGTGCCATTCGGCAACGGCGGCGACGATCGGCGCGGAATCGGCTTGCGTCGGGAGCGGCAGCACCGGCCGGGTGCCTGCCGCCAGCCCGGCAAGCGAGCCGAGCGAATTGCAGACGGCGCAATCTGGCCGGTGGCCTTTGGCGTGCCCTTTGTGGTGGTCGTGGGCGTGCGGAACATGCCCGCTCAGGCTCGCCAGCAGATGCCATTCGAGGCCATGAGCGCGGGCGTTCCAGTGCGAATGCGGCGAGCGTCCGAGCGCCTCGGCGAGGTCGAAGGCGAGATGGACTGAAACCAGCGCGTTGAGGACGAGCGCGGCAATGCCGAGCCCAGCGGCCCAGCCATTGCATCGCAACCGTTTCAAGCGCATTGCGAGAATTCCCGCTCGCGTTTTCGGTGACAAATTATCCGCCAGACGTAGCACTGGCAACGTCGGTGGCTGAAACTGTGACCGGCAGGCGCAGCCGCGGCCATTTCGCGGGCAAGCAATTCGCAAGTTACTTGCGCTTTGGCTTCATCGCCACCTATGCTGTCGTAATGGCGCGCAAATCCCGCATCTCGGCCGCGATCGTGCACCTGATGGGGCAGGGCGGGCGGCATGCCTGGACGCTGGACGAGCTGCAGATCGGGCTCGCCGTCGGGGATGGGGCGCCGGATTTCTCGACCGTGTTCCGCGCGGCGGAAAAGCTCGCCGCCGACGGCAGCGTCCGCAAGCTGCTGCTCGAAGACGGGCGGGCGCGGTTTGAGCTGGCGGCGGCGCATCACGACCACCTGCTGTGCGCCCGCTGCCACGAGCTGGTGCCGATCCCCTGCGTTATCGCGCAGGGTGACTTTGCCGCGCTCGAACGCGAGACCGGAGCGGCGATCACCGATCATCACCTGGTTTTGAACGGACTCTGCCGGGAATGCCGCAGCGCGGCCGATGCGGAGCGCGTCGTCCGATGATGAGGCATCGCATCGCGCTGATCGGCGTCTTCGCGGTCCTGCTGCAGGCGGTCCTGTTCGGCTGGCATCACCATCCCGTGCGGTTCGCAACCGGCGAGCGCTGGTCGATGCTGTCGTCGCCGTCATCCTCCGCCCCGCTGTCGCCCGGTGCCGCGGAGGATGAATGCGAATTGTGCGCCGCGCTGCATTACCTGACCGCGGCGCCGGCCGAAATTATTCTCGCCGCATTGCCGCCCGCGGCGGCATCGGTGTCGCTGCCGGCGGAAACGATCCGGCTAAACCGCTGCGGCGCTCTCGCCTTCCGAGCCCGCGCCCCGCCTCTGGCCTGACTTTGGTCGTTCCGTTCTGACCAACCGCCGCGGCATGGCCGCGGCCAGGCTCGACGAGGTTTGCCATGTCACGGTTTCCCCGCCTGCGCGGGCGCGTCGCCGGCGCGCTTGCCCTGACTGTTTGCCTATCGCTGTTGATGTTTGCCCCTGCTTCGGCCCAGGCACCGCCGCCCGTGCTCCAGGTGGACGGCCCGGTATCGCTGGAACTCGACGTCATCGCCAAGCAGCTCGACGTCGCCCGGACCCAGATCCAGCCGAGCCTCGGCGCCACGACCTACCAATTCTCCCGGCCGGCGATCGAGACGCAGCCGCAGGGCGACAACGCGCCGCTCAACCAGTTGATCTTGCAGGCGCCGAGCGTCACGCAGGATTCGTTCGGCCAGCTGCATGTGCGCGGCGACCACGCCAATCTGCAGTTCCGCATCAACGGCGTGCAGTTGCCGGAAGGCATCAACGTTTTCGGCCAGGCGCTGGAAACCCGGCTCGCCCAGTCGGTGACGCTGATCACCGGCGCCTTGCCGGCGCAATACGGCTTTCGCACCGCCGGCATCATCGACATCCAAACCAAGACCGGGACGCTCGATCCCGGCGGCTCGGTGACGCTTTTCGGCGGCATGAAAGGCTGGGCCCAACCGAGCTTCGAATATGGCGGCCGGGTCGGCGCAATCGACTATTACGTCACCGGCGAATACCTGCACAACGCGATCGGGATCGAGAATCCGACCGGCAGCTTCAACGCGATCCACGACCTGACCGACCAGGGTCGCGGCTTCGCCTACATTTCGGGAATTCTCGACCCGACCACCCGGCTGACCGGCATGTTCGGGACCTCGCGGAGCGAATTCCAGATCCCGAATGTCCCGGGCATGTCGCCGAGAGCCGGGCTCAGCGTCAACGGCACCAGCGATTTCGATTCACGGGTACTCGCCGAGCACCAGCGTCAGATCACCCATTACGCGATCGGCACCTTGCAGAAGAAGGTCGAAGACCTGGATTTCCAGGTCTCGGCCTTCACCCGTTACAGCAGCGTCTATTTCACCCCGGACCCGCTCGGCGATCTCTTGTTCAACGGCATCGCTCAGACCGCCTACCGGCGCAGCGTCGCGGCGGGCATCCAGGGAGACGGCAGCTACCGCCTGACCGCCGACCACACCCTTCGTTTCGGCTATCTCGTCCAGGGCGAGCGCTCGTCGGCGGCGACCAATTCGCTGGTCCTGGGCCTCAATCCCGACGGTTCGCAGGTGTCCGACCAGCCATTTTCGATCATCGATCAGAGCGGCAAGACCGGCTGGCTCTACGGCGTCTATCTCCAAGATGAATGGAAGGTCTGGCCGGCGGTAACGGTCAATTTCGGCGGCCGCTTCGACCTCGTCGACGAGTTTACCCACGAACATCAGTTCAGCCCGCGCATCAACGTCGTCTGGCAGCCGACCGAGGCGACGACCCTGCATGCCGGCTACTCCCGCTATTTCACGCCGCCGCCGTTTGAATTGGTGTCTGCGAACGATATCGCTGTGCTCGCCAATACCAGCGCGGCGCCGGCAGTGACCCAGAACAACACGGCCAAGGCCGAGCGCGACCATTACTTCGATGTCGGCGGCACGCAAATCCTGTTTCCCGGCTTCAAGGCCGGCGTCGATGCGTATTACCGCTTTGCCACCAATCTGATCGACGAGGGCCAATTCGGTGCGCCGATCATTCTGACGCCGTTCAATTACGCCCACGGCATCAATCGCGGCATTGAGCTCACCTTGGCCTACGATATCGACGACTGGCATTTTTACGGGAATTTTGCCGCGGCGAAGGCGCTCGGCAAGAACATCGTCAGCAGCCAGTTCAACTTCTCGCCCGATGATCTGGCCTTTATTTCAGGGCATTACATCCATACCGACCACGATCAGACCTATACCGCATCGGCCGGCATTGCCTACACTTACCCGGTGACGCATACCCGGTTCTCGGTCGATATGCTGTACGGCAGCGGATTGCGGGCCGGCGGCTCGACCCCGAACGGCAGCCATCTGCCCGATTACCAGCAGATCAATTTAAGCATCGTGCAGAAGGTCGATACCGGCTTGTGGCGCGGGGCCGAACTTCGCCTTGATGTGATCAATTTGTTCGACGAGGTCTATCAAATCCGCAACGGTACCGGGGTCGGCGTCGGGGCGCCGCAATTCGGTCCGCGCCGTACGGTCCTCGCCGCGCTGACGCAACATTTTTAAAGCTCGCATAGGAGTTTCTCTATGAACGAACCGGGGACTTCGCTGTCGATCGTCGCGCTGTTCCTGCACGCCGATATCGTCGTCAAGGGCGTCTTGCTGCTGCTGCTCGCCGCCTCGGTGTGGAGCTGGGCGGTGATCATCGAGAAGTTGCGGCAGATTGGCATCGTCAGCCGGTTGGCGCGGGGCTATGAGGAGCGGGCGGCGCGGGCGCGGACGGCGAACGAGTTGTGGGCCGAGACCGGCGCCCAGCGCGACCATCCGGCGAGCCTCGTCCTCGCCGCAGGCGCGGCGGAATGCGCCTCGGAAGGACCGCCGCAGGATGAAAGCACCGGCGAGCGGCGGGACCGCATCGAGCGGGCGATGCGGCTGACGCTGAACGCGGAGCTGCGCCGCCTCGAAGCCCGCCTGCCGTTTCTCGCCACCCTGGGCTCGGCGGCGCCGTTCATCGGCCTGTTCGGGACCGTGTGGGGGATCATGCGCAGCTTCGCCGCGATCGCCGCCGCCAACAATACCAGCCTTGCCGTCGTCGCGCCCGGCATCGCCGAGGCGCTGTTCGCCACCGCGATGGGGCTCGCCGCGGCGATCCCGGCCGTCATCGCCTACAACAAGATCACTGTCGAGCTCGGCCGGTTCAGCGGCCGGATGCAGACCTTGATCGGTCGCTCCGGCGGCCTCCTGTGCCGCGTCGCGGGTTGAGCAAGGCAGGGCAATGGCTGTTCCGTTGCAGTCGCGCGGCGAGGGCGAGGAAGACCGCTACGCGCCGCTCGCCGAGATCAACGTCACGCCGATGGTCGATGTGATGCTGGTCCTGCTGGTGATCTTCATGGTCGCGGCGCCGCTTCTGACCGTCGGCGTGCCGGTCAATCTGCCGAAAACCAACGCGGCCGAGGTGACCCAGCCGCAGAAACCGATCGTCGTCAGCATCAATCAGGCCGGCGACACCTTCATCGCCGACGAGCCTGTCGCCGCCGCCGACCTGAAGCGGCGGCTCGACGCGCTGGCCGCCGAGGATCCGTCGCGGATCGTCTATGTCCGCGGCGACCGGACGATCCCGTATGCGCGGGTCATGGATCTGCTCGGCCAGGTCAATGCGGCCGGGTTCAGCAAGGTGTCGCTGCTCGCCGAGGCGGCACCCAAGGCCGAATGACCGCGCCCGGCAAACCGCTGATCATCTCGGTCGCCGGCCATGTGTTGATAGTCGGGGCGCTGATCTGGCTGGTCGGCCGCACGCCGCCGCTGCAATTGCCGCAGCAGGCGCCGCAGAACCCGATCGAGGTCGCCTTCGCGGTGTCCCAGCCGCCGCCGCCGCCGATCCCGGAACCGCCGCCGCTGGTCGCGCCGGAACCGCCGCCACCACCATTGCCGGAGCCGTCGCCGGTCGCCGAGCAGCCGCCGCCGCTCCCGGAACCGCCGCCGCCGGCCCCGGTCGTCGAAGCACCGCCGCCGCTACCGCCGCCGCCGAAACCGGTCCTGCGCAAGCCGGCCCCGCCGCCGGTACAGAGGCGGATGGTGTCGCGGCCGGAGCGACCGCCGACCGAGACGCGTCCTGCCGCGCCGCAACAGCGCTATACCCCGCCGATGCAGACCGCGGCGCTGCCGCCGATGCCTGCTCCGGCACCGCCACCGGTCGCCGCCCCGGCACCGACCATCAGCGCCGGTTACCGCGCGGCGCTGAGCGCTTGGCTGGAAACGCATAAGCAATACCCGCAAAGCGCCCGCGAGCGGGGCGAGCAGGGGCGGGTGGTGCTACGGTTTCATGTCGCGCGCTCGGGTCGGGTGCTCGATTACTCGGTTGCCGGCAGCTCGGGCTATCCCGATCTCGATGCCGGGGTCGATGCGATGATGCGCGGCGCCGTGTTGCCGCCATTCCCGGCCGAGATGACCGCGCCGGAGATCGAGGTCGCTGTCACCGTGCGGTTCGCGTTGACGCGCTGAGCCTGTTAGGTTCGATCAACGGAGGTGAGCCGGGGTCGGCGCAAGCCTCTGGCACCCCGATGACGCGGGCCGCAGAATCGAACGCATGTCCGAGCAAGCGCAGACCCATTTCTCGTCCCGGCGGCTGGCGCCGCTCGCGGCGTTGGCCGGGGCCGCCGTGCTGTTCTTTGCGGTCGGCGGGCACCGGTATCTGAACCTCGCCGCACTCGCCGCCAATCACGATTGGCTCTGCGCCATGGTCGAGCGCGGCGGCGTCGCGGCGGATATCGGCTTCATCCTCGCCTACGCCGGCCTCGTAGCGCTGTCGGTGCCCGGGGCAGCGGTGTTCACGATCGCCAGCGGCTTCCTGTTCGGCGGCTTGCTCGGCACGGCCTTGTCGGTGACCGGCGCGACGC
>Ga0102924_1003009_pt1 | contig 17903 bp, 16 predicted proteins | sample PaiPotPPM11metaG_FD_80116 | JGI IMG/M metagenome (GOLD analysis project Ga0102924, IMG submission 80116) | Iron sulfur acid spring bacterial and archeal communities from Banff, Canada, to study Microbial Dark Matter (Phase II) - Paint Pots PPM... ...
GCCCTCTGCATGGCGGCCAGCACCGCGAGCGGCGTGCCGGCCGCGACGGAGCAGCTGCGTCCGCGGACGTCCACGGTGGTGGCGCTGGCGGTGACGGTGCGAGCGGGTGAGATGATGGCCCCGGTGGAGCCGACGATCATGCTCTGCACGCTCGGCGGCGAGGCCGCCGACCCGGTCGCGACGGGCGCCGAGCCAGCGGCGGCCGTCACGACCACGCACACGCCCGCCACCAGCAGGCCCTTAGCGGACATAGAAGACGATCCGTGAGCTGCCGCGGGCCAGCGTGGTGTGGTTGCCGCTGGCGTCGGTGGCGCGGATGTCGAGCACGTAGCGTCCCGGCGCCAGCGCGGCGGGCAGCAGATAGGAGTAGCTGGCGCTGGTCGAGACCTTGAAGTAGCCGCCCTTGCCGCAACGCGTCACCACGAAGCGCTCGCGCGTGCCGTTGTAGGCGTAGCAGCGGCCCTTGTACCTACGCCGCAGCTGCAGGCTGATGGTGGAGACCGCGCTGTGGGCGAGGACCGTGCCCGACAGCACCCGCGGCGCGTCGGTGCGCCCGTAGGTGTGGTCCTCAATCAGGTCGGTCGCTCTGGCCACCAGCGCGTACGGCCCGGTGTAGGGGGCCGACTTGGTGAAGCCGGCCACGCCGGTGACCGCGGTGCTCGTGCCGGTATTCGTTGACGTGCTGGTGCTCGACGTCGTGGGGGCGGTGGTGCCGCACGTGCCGTCGTTGCCGTTGTGGACGCAGATCGTGGCCTCGGTGCGTACGAGTCCGGAGGCGCTCACGTGGACGGTCATCTCGCCGGGGCTTGGGAATTTGAGCGTGGCGTTGCCGTTCGCGTCCGTCGTCGCTTCTTCGCCGGCGCCGCTGATCGTCGCGCCGCTCGCCGCCGAGCTTTCGCCTGTGGCGCTGAACTTGATGACCCTCACGACGACCGATTCGCCGATATCGGCACGCGCCGGGGCTTCGATTCCCAGCGGGCTGGGACATTCGCTTGCGGTTTCGGAGCAGGGATAGAACAGAACTTCTTTGCTGGAGGGGCTCAGTTCTGATTCGCAGGCTCCGGTCTGGGACGCCTTGTGTTCGACCCATAGCTCCCAGAAGAAGCCGCTCCCGAATTCGTGGCTCTCGTTCTCGATCGAGAAGATCTCGTACTGTTTGAACGATTCGTCCCATGGGCCACTCCATGCGCCGCCGGTGGCGAGATGAAGCGCTCCCAGCGCGCTCGTACCCGGGCACGAGTCTTCTGGCTTGCCGTCCTTGACCACGGGGGAAGTCGTGGTCGTGACCTGGGTGGGTGCGAGGAGCGTCGCGTTTTGACCCTCGACACGGACGGTGACCGTCGCCGGTTCACCCGCCCATGCTGCAGAGACGAGCATTGCGAGACAGACGCACAGGACAACGAGCGCCAAGAAGATACGACGAGATACGAGCATGAGCCGACCCCTTTCCACGAGGGCTTGTGGGCTTCGGTCGGCGGCAGGTCTCCTGGCTCCCGGGCCTACCCCGCCGCGCCTTCCCATCCCGCCGGAGGCGGGTCAGTGGCCGCACGCTTTACTGGCGTGCTACGACGGTGCATCCCCGGTCACAGTGGCGGGTCCGCGTCGGATTCTCACCGGCTTCCCTTGACCACCGACCGTATGGACGCCTGGATGGTACTTCACCGCGGCCCTCACGCGCCGCGCTCGACCGCGTCCTTCAGCCGTGCCAGGCGCTCATCCCATGCCTCCTGCGCATCGCGCAGCCATTCGGCGGCCGGCGCGAGCGCGCCGGGACGCAGGCGGTAGGGGACCTCGCGGCCGCTCGCGGGAGCGCGTTCGACCAGGCCGGCGTGGTCGAGCGTGGCCAGGTGCTTGGCCACCGCCTGGCGGCTGATCGGCAGCCCGGCCGCCAACGCGGGCACGGTTGTGGTCCCGTCGCGCAACAGCGTCTGCACCATCTCGCGCCTGGTCGGGTCCGCGAGCGCCGCGAACACGTGCCCGATGTCCTCGCTCAAGCGCACACCAACGCAAAGCTCGCGGCGAGAATCGCCAGCGGGAAGGACGGCGCGCTCTCGGTCACGATCACGCGGGTGCCTGCGGGCGCGGCCACGAGCAGGAACTCCACGCGCGTTGCCGGCTCTTCTGGCCCGGCCCACCACCACACCAGTCGATGGGGGAAATCGAGGGCCTCAACGTGGATGTCGCGCCCGGGCTCGTCCAGCCAGCGCTCGCGTCCCTCCTTGGTGGCCAGCGCCTCCCACACCTTCTCCGGCTGTGCATCGACGTCTATTTCACGGCTGACCGACATCGTCACCTCCATTGACAACCAAATGGTTGCTATCGTGTTTGACAACCGACTAGTTGTCGAAAGGATAGCCCCTCATGCCACTGATCCCGATGGTCGTCGAGCAGAGCGCACGCGGCGAGCGCTCGTTCGACATCTATTCCCGCCTGCTCAACGAGCGCATCGTTTTCATCGGCACGCCCGTCGACGACCAGGTGGCCAACCTCGTCGTCGCCCAGCTGCTGCACCTGGAGAGCGAGGACGCAGACAAGGATGTCTCGCTGTACATCAACTCGCCCGGCGGCGTCGTCTACTCGGGCCTGGCGATCTACGACACGATGCAGTTCATCAAGCCCGATGTGCAGACGATCTGCTTCGGCGTGGCCATGAGCATGGGCTCGCTGCTGCTCGCCGGTGGCGCGGCGGGCAAGCGCATGGCGCTGCCCAACAGCCGCATCCTCATCCACCAGCCCTCCGGCGGCTTTGAGGGCCAGGCCGCCGACATCGAGATCCACGCGCGCGAGACCCTCGAGCTGCGCCGCCACATCGACGAGATCTACGCCCAGCACAGCGGCCAGAGCATCGAGCGCGTGCACGACGACATGGACCGCGACCGCTACTTCACCGCCGAGCAGGCGCGCGATTACGGGCTGATCGACCGCGTGATCTCATCGCACGAGCTGACGCGCGTGCAGACCGGCTTTGCCACCCGTGACAGCGAGGGCGCCTAGCGCGAGGCTTCGCGGTGCGCGCTCCAGCCCGCCGCGACGAAGCGACGTGCGTAGTGCCCAATCTCTATCCCGCTCAGATCCACCCGAGCAGCGGGCCAAACACCAGCCCAGCGATCAGGTCGACGCCCGCCAGCAGGCCGACCGTCTGAATCTGGCGGGCGCGGCGAGGCATGTCATAGACGGTGAACGAGACCACGTAGAAGGTCAGGTAGCCGAACACCACAATGACCGGGAAGCTGGCGACGTTCCACCACCAGTAGTACCAGTGAAAGACGCCGTCGGCGTGCAGCAGCAGCTCCACCCCCACCGACACCAGCGACAGCCCGATCGACAGCGCCCAGCGGTTGGGCAGCCCAAGGATGCGCACGGAGCGATCGGCCGGCAGCAGCTTGGTGAAGACCACGCCGTTGATCGCGAAGAACAGCGAGATCTCGACTGTGAGGCCGATCAGGATCACGAAGCTGCTGCGGCCGGTGACCGTCCACAGTGCCGCGTTGCCGTCGACGTGCAACACCAGCGCGTTGATGATCTCGTTCAGCCAGTCCATCAGCCAGAAGGCCAGGCCGGCCAGCACCGCGCTCCAGTTCTCGCGCTGTGTCTCGACCGCGTAGACGTAGACGACCAGTGCCAGCAGCGTGACCGTCGACCAATCGAACATGCCGGGCGCGCGCAGCAGGTGCTGGGCTTCGCGGGTGAACTGCGGGATGCTCGCCATGCCGTCCCGCCCGGCTTTGAGCTAGGAGTGCCCGCCAGGGCCGACCGTGGCGAGATCAGTGCCGAGGTCGCCAAGCGCCGCCCTCGCGGCCTCGCCGAGCACCGCTTTGCCCACGATCAGCCGCCGCGCATCATCTAGGTCGTCGGAACGCCCGAACGTCAGCGCCGCCTTGACCGCGCCGTCCTGCAGGTACCAGTTAGTGAATGATCCGTCGTCGAGCGAGCCGCGCAGGATCTCCTCGTCCCACTCATACGCCGGACCCACGTACTCCAGTTCGCCCCAGTCGCCGAGCACCGAGTAGAAGTACGGCACCGTCTCGTGGGCCACATCGCGGCCGAGCATGTTCAGCGCGGCCGTCTTGCCGTGGTTGAACGCCACGTCCCAGTGCTCGAGGCGCACACGCGCGCCGTCGTGGATGACCGACTCGTACTCGCACATGTCCCCCGCAGCGAACACACCGGGCGCCGACGTCCGCAGGCGCGAGTCGCACAGCACCCCGCCGCGCTCGCCGATCTGCAGGCCGGCCCGCTGGGCGAGCTGCACGTCGGGCGTCACGCCCGCCCCCACCACCACCGCGTCGGCCGCCAGCTCCAGGCCGCCGCGCGTGATCACCTTGGCCACCCGCCCGCTGCCCGAGCCGTCGCCTTCGAAGCGCTCGAGCTCGTCGCCGGCGTGCACTGTCACGCCGTGGCTTTCCAGCAGGTCCTGAAAGAAGCGGCCCACGCGCGGGCCAAAGCCCCGTTCGAGGGTGGCCTGCTCCTGCATCACGATCGTCGCGCGCTTGCCCATCAGCGTCAGCGACGCGGCGACCTCGCAACCGATGTAGGAGCCGCCGATCAGCACCACCTGCTCGGCGTCTGCCACGCCCTCGCGGATCGCGTCGGAGTTGCCCAGCGTGCGCAGGTAGTGGATCTGCTCCAGGTCGCACCCCTCCACGTTGAGCCGGCGCACGTTGGCGCCGGTGGCGATCAGCGCCTTGTCGAACGCCACCTCCTGCTTGCTCGACAGCTTCGCCGTGCGCGCGTCCAGGTCAAGGCCGGTCACGCTCGTGCGCGTGAGCAACTCGACGTCCTGCTGCGACCACCACTCGTCGGGGCGAAACAGCGGCTCCTCACGGCTCTCCTTGCCGCGCAGGTAGCCCTTGGAGCAGTCGGGGCGGTTGTATGGGGGGTCTGGCTCGCGCCCGACCAGCAGCACCTGTCCCTCGGCGCCTTCCTGGCGCAACCAGCGCGCGCAGTTGGCCGAGGCGAGGCCTCCGCCGATCAGCAGGTAGTCGACCTCGCGGTCTGGCATCGGCGCCACCTTACAACCCCGGCGGGTGGCGCACCGACCAGTGCGCCCACGTGGGGATGTGGTCGAGGACGCGCCAGCGCGGACCCCCTTCGTCGCGGTTGGGCCCTTCGTCGGTCCCTTCATGGCTCGTGTCCAGCCGTAGACCCGCGATGACAATGAACACATGCGCAGTCGGGGAGTCGGTTGCATAGATCGTCACCCATCGCCCCGGTCCGGGTGCGCCCCAGTCGACGTAGTCCTGGGCGAGTGGATTGTCGGCGACGATTTCCGCTAGCGGTCGAATGCCCGCCCTGTAGAGCACATAGTTGACCGTGCTCGAACAGTCCTCTTCGCGCGCGCCCAACGGATCAGGGTGGCCGCCCGGCCCATACGGCAGATCCTGCAGCTCGTTGCCAGCGACCACCATTGCCTGCACCGTCGCCGGCACGCCCGCGGGCACCAGCACCAGATGTCCGTCTTGTGACGACAGGATCGCGCGTTCGCCCGCCACGAAGCGGACCGGAGTAGGGCTCTCGTCGATGAGACTCGTGTCCGCGCCTTGCAGTGCCGGTGTTTCTTCGCCGCCTACCGACGCGGCGACTGGGGATAGAGGCATCCCTGAGCCGCGGTAGCGGGCCGCCCAGCGTTCGACCTCCGCCACGTACCAGCCCGCATGGTTGTATGTGTAGATCGCCTGCTTGTAGTCGCCAGGCGCCCCCGACGCGCGCAGGTAGTTGGCCGCTCCGTAGATCGCGTCGGCCGGATTCCAGCGATTCGGCCTGCCATCGCCTTCCGCGTCTACGCCGTATGTAGCCCAGGTCGAGGCGATGAACTGCATCGGCCCGCCCGCACCGGCCGCGTTTACCGCGCCCTGCTGGGTGCACGACGGATCCGGGTCTCGCCCGTGGTCGCACTCGACCTTGCCGATCCCCGCAAGGATCGCCCAGTCCAGACCGTACCGCTGCGCGGCTTCTCGGTAGAGGCGCAGGTACAGAGGCGGGATTTCGCTCAGCGCAAGTGCCGAAGTGCCATCGTTCCCGCCGCTGGATGGACTCGAGCCGGCGACGCCGCCCACGCCACCGGCGATCGCGGCGAGCATGGCGACGAAGACGAAGGCGAGCGCGACCAGCGTTACCGCCCCGGCAGCCATCGCACCGGTGCCAGCGATGGGCCCGCGACGTGTCGTCGCCGTGGAGCCGGCCGTCAATCCCGGTCCGTACCGAGTTGGCGTTTGCGTCGCGCCGCTACCTCGAGCGCGTCGCGCATCACGCTCGATTCGCGCTCGGGACGTCCCGCGCCGCGCTCGCGCTCGGCACGTCCCGCCGCGCGCCAGCGGTCGACCGCGGTGCGCTCTGCGCGCGACCTGGGCATCCTGCGCCCCTCGTCTCGCATGCGTTGCTGCAACGTCTTGTCGAAATCGCGGTCCGCCTTGTGGGTATCGCGGCGTCCGAGCTTTGCAGCCGCACCATCGGCCGCGACGCTGCGCGCCGTCTCTGCCAGCTCCCTGCGCAGCCCGAGCTCCCGGTCGATCTCCAGCCGGGCTGCCCGCCGCGCGCGTGGATCCAGCTGCTCGTATTCCGCGGGGCCATAGCCCGCAAGCGCAGCAAGCGCCGCGTAGCTGCGCCGCCCGTCTGCTGGCCCGCCAACCCCCGACCTGCCGCGCGCCGGCGGCAATGCCGCTTGCGCGTCGAGGAAGCGCTCGCGCTCCTGTAGCTGCTCGCGCGAAAACGGGTCGCCCGTCCTGCGCATCGCCCGCTCACCCTCGTCCGCCGTCTTGCGCGCTGCGCTCAGCTGTGTCTGCTCGTGCGCGATCTCACCCTCGATGCGCTGACCGCGATGTCCGAGTTCGGCCGCGCGGCGCGTGTCGCCGCGGGCGAGCGCCGTCGCCCGCGCTTGCTGCACGCGCTGGAGCTGCGCGCGCTTGTCCGACATGCGCAGCTGCGCTTGCGGGGCGCCTTGCATCCGTGCGAGCGCGTCGCCGTGCTCGCGCTCCAACGTGCGCCGCACCTGCTCGTCGGCGCCCGCCCGCGCTCGTTGGCTGGCCGCCTGCTCCCGCCCGCGACGCTGCTCGACGCTCGGCGCCTGGCCCCCGAGCTTGTTCATCGTCCAGCGCGCCGCCCCGGTCGCTTTGCGCGGCGTATCCAGCACATTGCTGACGCGCCGAGCGATCGACCGAGAGGCGCCGGCGGGCGTCCGCGACCCGCCGCTCTCGCGGCCGAACGCGCCTTCCGCGAGGCCGAGCGCTTGATGGCGGCGCACAAAGGCGCCCCACCAGAACGCCGACATCAGCAGCCACTGGGTCCACCAGCCGAGCGTCTGCAGCTCGGACAAGATCGCGAGCACCGCCAGCACGACGCCCAGCAAGAATGAGAACAGCAGCTTGGAGACCACCGCACCCAACAGCTGCGCGGCCCACCGGCGAAAGACCGTCCGCCCGCCGTCGCCGAGCGCCGGCGCAAGCACCATCCCCGGTGTCAGCAGCAGGTACAGCAGGCTGAATATCGCCGCAGCCAGCAGCCGCAGCGCGATGAACCCGAGCAGCAGCAGCATGCCGAGCACCCCCGCCGCAATCAGCAGCAGACCGCCCAGGCGCGCCAGCGTGCCGCTGGCGGTGCGAAACTCGGCCTGCGCCGCCGCCGGCCCGTGACAGCTGTTCATTTCGCTGCTCTCGCAAAGCGCCCGCAGCAGCGAGCCCGGTTCGTTGATCGCGTTGCGCGCCGGGCCGTTCGCCGGCAACGCCAGGAAGATCGCGCTGTTGCTCCTGGCTTCACGCAGCAGTGCGGCACTGTGTTCCAGGGCCTGTGCCTGAGCACTGCCCTTCGCGACGCAGGGTCTGAGCAGATCGTTGATATCGAAGCCGCAGCCGATCAACGCGAGCTCGCCCGCGGCGATCTTCGCCGCCGCCGCACGTAGGGTCGGTTCGAGGCGGGAGGGGTTTCTGCACCAGTCGACGTCGCCGAACTCCAGGTAGCACCACGGCGCTTCGATCGCCGCCGCAAAGACCGTGTCCATGCTCCGTGCAAGCGCTCCCCCGGCGCTTGCCGGGGTGCCGCGCGCGGCCACCGCGAGGGTGCCCAAGCTCGCCTGGTTGGCCCATCCGCCGAGCGCGTCCACCGTGCCCGTGGGATCTGCGATCACCCACAGTCCGGCGACCATCATCGCCGCCATCAGCATCGCCTGGCCGAGCGTCTCGGCTACGCGGCGGCGGACCAGCCCGTTGTACAGAGCCAGCACGGACGCAACTGAGAGCACGATCACCAGCCACGGCTGGGTCAACGTCGCCTGCGCCTGGCGCAGGCCCGCGCCCACGTCTGCAGTGGTGCTGTCGAGCACATCGATCGTGAAGCACCACTCGAGCATCACCACGACCGCGTGCACCATCCACACGATCGCCATCCACAGCGGCATCACGATCGTGTCCTGCTCGAAGCTGGATGGACTCACTCCCAGCAAGCCCGTGTCGATGTGCACGTCGATCCCGTAGTTGCCAGTCGGCGCAGCCGCTGCGACGAAGCCCGACGTTTCACAATTGCGCCTGCCGCTGGCGGGCAGTTCGCCTGCGCCCAGCACGCCTTTGCACAGGGGGCTGCCCAGACCATTGCTGACCAGCGGGTCGGCTTCCGCCTGCGGTGAGCTTTCGGGGTTGGCGCCTTCCGTTGCGCCAGCGCCGTCCGACGACGGGTTGCCGGTGCTGAGCGGAGGACCGCTCGAGGCCGTGGGGACATTTGGCGTCGCGCTCGACGCGATCGCGTCTGCGCGCGCGAGGGCTGCCGCACTGGTCGACTGCCATGTGACGCTCGCGCACAGCGCGATCAGCGCGGGCCTTGCGAGCCGTCGGCCGCTGTTCACCCTGGTCGCGGGGTGGTCGACAGCGCGCGCAGCAGCGACGGCACGACCACATCCACCTGGATCGCCTCCACGCGCCCGGCGTGGTCGCGGAACAGGCAGCGCCCGGCATCGAGCTCCAGCAAGCTCGCACGATTCCTCGAGTCCTCGGGGTCCAGTCCCAGCAATGCCAGGGCGCGCGCGGCCTCAGCCTCGGAGCGCATCCCGAACACGAACGTCGCACCGATCAGGTTCGCGAGCGACTCGCGTTCGCCGACGAGCGTGTCCGTGACCAGTTGCGTGCTGATGATCGGCACGGCAAGCTCCGAGCGGCCCATCCGCTGCAGCGACGCCAGCAGCGTGCGACCGGCCGGGTCTCCCAGCAGCCGCCAGCCCTCGTCAAAAGAGAACAGCTTCAAACGCTCGCGCTCTGCACCCATCAGGTGCATGGCGAACATCGCGATCAGGCGCACGATCTGCTCGCCAACCCGCTCAGCTTGTGAATACTCCGAGCGCCGCGCGCCCGGCTCGGGACCGGGCAGGTCGCGGATCGGCAGGTAGGTGACTTGACGATGCCCGACCGGCGGCAACTTGACCGCGGGATCGGCAAACCCCAGCTGCGTCAGTCCTGAGCGGGCGTACACCTCGAGCGCCCTACCAACCTGAGCTTCCGTCTGGTCCCCATCGGTCAGGGCCCTGACAACCTCCAGGCAGGTGGGCTCGCGCGAGCCGCTGAGCACGCGGTCCACGGCGCTCAGCACCGCTGTCTCCCATGCAGGCTCGGCCCGCTCGGGCAGCAGGTCGCGCAGAAAGGAGACGGCGGCGTCCTGTCGCAGATGTGCCGGAGCCACGCGCAGCGGGTCGAGAACACCGCGCAGCGCGGGGTCAGGGCGCAGTGTCACGCACTCCGCGTGCGGAGCCACCTCCTCGAGGAGATGGAAACGGTGATCGCCCTTGGGATCGCAATCGACCACCCGCGCCCCCTGCAGAAACGCCTCGTACTTGAGCTTTTGAGCGAGCGTCGTCTTGCCCGACCCGAGCGCTCCCACGCTCAGGATCGTCGCGTTGCGGTCTCTATCGGACCCCTCGCGCAGGTTGAAGCGCACCGGCTGTCTGGACCCCGACAGGGTGTGCCCGAGATAAAAGCCCTTGGTCGAGCCGGCCGCGTGCGTGGCGGTCGGCATCATCGCTGCCACCTGCTCGGCCGTCAGCGTGTCGTCATAGCCAGCCACCCTGGTCCGTTGGGCGGGCAGGTGTTGCATGAACAGCGCCAGCTGGTCGCCCAGCGGCCTGTGCAGGCGGATCTCACCGTAGGCCTGCCGGCACATCTCCACGCGCTCCTCCAGCTGCTCGGGCGCGGAGGCTGCGACCGCGATGGCAAGCGTCGCACGCAGCAGCGGCGGCCTACTCGACGCCTGTAGGTAGGCAAGCAGGTCCCTCGCTTCCTGCGTGCGCTCGTATCCCAGGTCTGAGACGCCCTGCTCGCCGTCGGACTCCGCGCGGACGATTTGATCGGCGTCCTGGATGCGCCTGCGCGCGATCCTCAGCGCCAGCTCGTTGGGGAGATAGCGCGCGTTCAGCGACAGGTCGATGCCGAATGGCAGGCTTTCGGCTGGCGCGAACATCAGCTCGGCGCGTGCGCCCGGGAACTGCACGCGCTCGGGCAGCGCCCCCGTCACCAGCTGCGCCTGCCAGCTAGTCCCGAGCTCGGACTCGATCTTCAGAGCCCGTCCGCGGTGCTCGACATAGCCGTCCATCCAGCGCATCACATCCCCCTCCAGAGGCGCCAGCACGGCCTCGTTATTGCGTTCGAACACGAGGGCCCTGGGCTCGTGCAGCCCGTCGACAACCGGCTCGCCCAGACCGCGGCAGAAGGCCCTGCGAACAAGCCACTGCAGCTCCACGGTGCGTGCTTGGCGCACGGGCACCAGCCCCGCCACGCGCGCGTGCGCCTGATCGGCGCGAACCCGCGCGCGCTCGAGCTCGGACGCCTTGAGAAGGCGCCGGTCGCGTAGCGACAGCGCGCGTCCGAGCGCTCCGACCAGGTCGCGGGGATGGCGCTCGGCGGCTTTGGATATATACGAGGCGATGTCGCGCTCGGGGTCGCGCAGGCTGACCAACAGGAACACTGTCGGCTGGGCTTGCCCGATGTCGCCCAATCGCCGCCCATGCTCCTCGACGTAGCGCCTTCGCGTGCGTGCGTGCGGCCACGGCGAGCCGCTCTCCGGTCCGTGCTCGCCGCTCATCTCGCGCACGTATCGCTGCAACTGCCAGCGTCGGCAGACTCGCAGGATCTGCACGTCAGCCTCGATCGCCTCCAACGCGCCAAGCAGGGAAAGAAAGCGCGTCCGCTTGCCCTCCTCGCTCAACCAGGCATACGAGGAGACCTCCACGGCGAACGCCGCCCAGGCGTCGTCGAGCCCCTGTGCGAACACGCAGTTGCCATATACGAACGCGATCGGCGGCCTCACCGGCTCACCCGCTGTCGAACCAGCTCGCGCCGCTGTTGGGCCAGCAGCCGCACGCCCCGCTCCAACCAGATCACCTGGGCTCGGTCAAGCGTTCGCCCGCCCGACGTCGCGCGCACAATCACAGTCGGCCTGCGCCCTCGACGCACCAGACCGGTGGCGCCCCGCTCGATCGTCGTGCCGGCACGCTCGTGCTCGACAGCCACCAGCACCGCCCCCGGGCCCGTGTAACGAAGGCGACGCACGCGCGCGTCTGAGCCGTCGGGCAAGAACAGGATCTCCTGCGGACGCCATCTCTGTCCCGCGCTCGCATGCCGGCACGCCCCCGTGCTATGCCGTGGCCTGACCCGATAGCGCGCCAGCGCGTGGGCCGCCAGATGGAAGGGGCGGCCCTCGATGCGGATCACGCTGAGCACGCTCGCGCTCGCGGCCGGCAGCGCGAGATCGCGCAGATACCACGGCAGCGCCTTGGCCAGCTCTCCGACAGCCGGCAGGCTCCCGGCGATCAGACACGCAGCAAGGATCACCAGGAAGTAGACGATCCCCAGCACCGGCACCCCCCCGGGATTTAGCCGCAGCCGATCCACGCGGTACAGGCGTCGCTCCAGATCGAAGACCCTGCGAAAGGAGCGGATCTCGATCACTGAGAGGACCCGAACAGCGAGCTGACCGTGTCGCGCAGCAGGCTCACCCCCGCCGGAGTGGCCAACAGCACCGCGACGATCCCCACGGCAAACACGCCTGCCGCCTCCTTGAAGTCGCGGCGAAAGGCGAGCACGGTCGCCGCCACCGCAAATGCAAGGCCGATCAGGCTCATTGCAACCGCTCGCCCCGTGCTGCCTGCCTTGGCCGCCGCCGATTCAAGCGAGCTCGCGCCCTGTTCCCCGGGTGGCTGTTGCTGCCCGGCCGCTGGACTGGGTCCGGCCACCGCCGCGCGGGCAGTCGGGGGCATCGTCGTGATGCATATGAGCAGCGCTGTCATCAGTAGGCACAGACGGAGGTTGTTCATCGCGCTCCTTTGGTCGAGTGGGTGTTCTCACAGCCGGCCACCAGATCCGGCTCTACGTGTCGGGGTCCGTCTGCACGGCCGACACCTCCCAGCGGCCCTGCTCGCGGGCCACATCGAGTTCGTAGGCCAGCGAGTACTGGACGCCGCGCCCGTCGCGCGCCTGCACGACGGCCAGCACCGAGCCCCCGCCGGGGCTCCAGTCCAGGCGCTGCAAGGACTCCAGGCTCAGTGGCATGCCCGGCAGCGACACATGCGCGTTGGCGGTCAGGTCCGCCGCAAGCTCGCCCGGCGAACCCGCGAGGTAGTTGCGCAGCGCGCGCTGCACGACGGTTGCGAGCGCGGAGTCGGTAACTTCGCGCAGGCGCGTATCGAGCTGCGCTGGACCGGCGGCCGGCGCGCCTACGAAGGCCGGATAGCCGCCCAGCGCCAGCGTGCCGTTGGCCGTACGGATCACGCTCACTGTCAGGTACAGGAGGCCGACCGTATCGGTCTGGGCTGCCAGCGTGTAGATGTGCTCGCCCGCCAACGGCGTGCGTTCCTGCACGACTTCGATCCATTCGACCTGCTGCTCGCCACTCGAAGGGAGCTGCAGGCCGGTGTCCGGTTCCATTTGCGACCCGACGAACGGCTGCAGCGAACGCGCGCTGGCCTGCGGTTCGGCAGCGTTCCAGGTCAGGTAGCGACGCGCGAACAACGTCGCGAAGCCTTCCGCCGCCGGGTCGCGCGGCGTCAGCGCGGACCTTGTTTGGACCGGCGCGGCCGCCCGGGGCGGCGCCACCGCGAAGCGCACGCTCGCCGCAAACCCGGCCGCCGACGCCGCGCACAGCACGTAGCGCGGAAGCTCACGTGTCAGACGGATCCACCACAGTGGGCGCGTGGTGACCGTTACAGCCACTGACGTCAGTTCGCTGTTCAGCGCCCCCTTCACCGTTCGAAGCCGAACTCTGCGCGTGCGGGCGACGCTCCGGTGGCCGAAGCGCTCGCCCGAGGCCCGTCCGGAGAAGACTCACCGACGACACGCTGAACTCCAGACGAGTCGTCGACCGCGACAGCGCCAGCCGACGGAACGTCAGAAGCGACGCCCGTCGTGGCGACATACGTCGGCTGAAGGTTCGCTGCGACCCGTCGCACCGAGCCCGGCGCATGCGTGTCCACCTTGATCGCAACTGCCCGGGTGTCGCCTAGCCTCGCGCGCCCGCCAGCCTCAACCCTGCCCCCGTGCTGGGATCTGCGGCCAAGCCCGTCTGCGAGCATGCTTGCCCGCCAGACATGCGTAGGCAACACACGCGCCGGGCCGATCGCCTCGGCCGCCGTGCGCAGGCCGCGATCGAGACCACGTCGTGAGCCGGTGACCGGCGAGAGGTAGTTGACGACGACGAGGCCGCCCACCGCGCTCACCGCACTGCACAGCATCGCCGCGCCCACGAGCCGGCGGTGCCAGCGCTCACCCCCAGTTCGCTCCGCTCCTTCGGGACATGCCGTCTGCAGAGCGTCAACCCAATCTTCGGCGAGGAACTCCTGCTCGTCGAAGACGCGGTAGACCTGTCGCGGCGCCCGGCTCAGCAGCATCATCTCGACGCCCCGCAAGTCCCGCGACCGCAAGGCACGCGGGCGGCCGGAAGCCGGAGAGGGGAGAACTCCGAATTCCGGCCGCTTGCGCGCGGATGGGCCTTGCCGGTCGCTCGTCCGTTCAACCGAGCGTCGGCGTCCCTGGGGACGCACCTATGAGTGGGGGGAGTGATGGTCATAAGCGGTCCCTGTCTCCCCTTCCGACAGCCGCTGCGCGGGCGGGACATCGGCCTCGTCGAGCGCCATCAGAGATCGCAGCCGGGCACGCGCGCGCTGGGCCACCTTGCGGTACTTCTCGCCAGACCAGCCGAAGCGCCGGCAAAAATCGGCGCAACCGCCATCCAGCAGCTGATGGGCCAAGACCAGCCGTTGGTCGGGGCTCAGCGCTCGGACGTGCAGCTGTACACGACGCAGATCGTGGCGCAGCATGACCTGGCGCTCGACCTCCGCGCGGCGGTCGACGATCGCTATCTCATCCTCATTGCCGAGCGGGACCGCAGTCTCCAGCGCCGCCTGCATGGGACTGCGTCCTGCGATCGCACGCCTGCGGTCATGTACGCGCGATTCGAAACGAAGCTCGAGCGCGTTTGCGATGTGCAATCGGCTCGCATATGCGCCTCCCTGTTGCGCGTGCGCGAGCAGCTCGAGCGTCGCCACGCTGTAGCAATCCTCCAGGTCCTCGCGGCGCAGCCGGTGGCGATGGGCCCGCAGCAGCACCTCGCGCTTGGCGCGCGCCACGATCGCGACTTCCTCGACCAGATCGCAGGCGCGAACGCCCGGCAAGGCGCGCCGTCCGGTGCTCCATTTCTGCGGCTGGGGCTCGGATCGGGTAGACACATGGGCATGTCGCGCCCGGTCGCCAGCAGACCCCCCCTCCAATTCGCCGCCGTGGCCGTCGCGCTGTCGGCGATCCGCGGGGCCGCGAGCGCATGAGCCTCAGCGACCGCCTGCACGATCTCGACCGCCGCCAGCAACACAGCCGCCGGCTGGCCTTCCCCGCAGCGGTGATCAAGAAGTTCTCAGACGATCAGGCCGGGCAGCTGGCCGCGCTGATCGCCTACTACGGCTTCGTCTCGCTGTTCCCCCTGCTGCTCGTGCTCGTCACCGTGCTCGGCTTCGTGCTGCAGGGCGACCCCAGCGAGCAAAAGCGCATCCTCGACGGCACGCTCGGGCAGTTCCCGCTCGTCTCAGACCAGCTGCGGCTGCAGTCGCTGACCGGCAGTAGCGTCGGGCTGGCGGTCGGCGTGATCGGATCGCTGCTCGCCGGCATGGGCATCACCGGCGCCACCCAGAATGCCTTCAACCGCATCTGGCACGTGCCCTTCAAGCACCGCCCCGACTGGCTGCACGCCCGCCTGCGCGGCCTGGGCATGCTCGCAATCCTGGGCACGCTGTCGATCGTCTCCACCACCGCCGCCGGCTACGTCGGCTCGGCCAGCCACGCCGCGCTCGCCGTCGTCGCCGGCATCGTCGTCGCGTTCGCGCTCAACCTCGCGCTGTTCATGACCGCCTTCAAACTGCTCACCGCCGTCGACGTGCCCTGGCGCGACCTGCTGCCCGGCGTGATCGTGGCCGCCGTCTTTTGGCAGCTGCTGCAGCATCTCGGCGGCTTCTACGTCGACCACGAGCTCAAGCGCACCGGGCCGCTGTACGGCGTGTTCGCGCTGGTGCTCGGGCTGCTCGCCTGGCTGTACCTCGGCGCCCAGTTGACGATCCTGGCCGCCGAGGTCAACGTCGTGCGCTACCGCCGGCTGTGGCCGCGCAGCTTCTTCTCAGATCCGCTGCTGGACGCCGACCGCCGCGCGCTCACCTCCTCGGCCGAGGTCGAGGAGCGCGTCGACGAGGAGAACGTCGAGGTCAGCTTCGACGACCCTTAGAACCGAGCTATTTCAGTGGCACGGTCACGTCGCCTTTTTCTTTGAGCAGCTGATCCCAGGTGTCGAACGCCATGCAGAAGCGCCCGCCAACCCCGAACTGCGTGCCCCAGCTGTTCCAGAACCACACGAGTTTGTTCTCCGCGTCGATCTGATCGGCGACGATCTCGTGGCCGCCACGGACGGTCGCGCCCGGCGCGATCTCGACGAGGCCTTGCGCATCGGGCGTGTCGAAGCTCGTGTACCAGCTGATGCCGGTGATCACCGGACGCAGCACGAGCGCCTGCAGGGCGTGCTCGATGCCGAACGCGTGCGTGTAGGAGCTGATCAGGCCCAGCTGCTTGGCGGCCTTGCAGACCATCAGGCCGCTGCCGCCCGGGTCGTTGGGCGGATACGGATCGCCCTCTAGGCTCGTCTCTTTTTCGTACACGTGAACCGCTTCGGCCTCGTTGAGCGGGGCGCCGCCCGAGAAGTTGGGTGCCGAGTCCAGGGCGCCGCACAGGGCGTTGGCCGTGCACGAGCCCAGTTCGCCCTGGTTGAGCGGCAGGCCGGTCGCTTCGTGCTTGACGTCGACCACTTCCGGCGCCTTCTCGGCCTCATATGCGAGCGAGCGCGCATCGTGGTGTATGTGGCGGCCGAGCCGCTTGCCCTCCACGACCTGCTCGCGCAGCTCCTCTTTGACTATTCCGTCGCTTGCCACGTGTGCCTCCCTTTCGAATGGACGTGGGCCCCCAAAGCCCCGGTACAAGAGTTCTATTTGCTGAGAACGTGGCTGTCAATGAATTCGACCGAGATAGACACAACCTGGGCAACGTCGGCGGCCGAAGCACCATCGCAAGACCCCGAGAGGCACGATCGCATCTCGCGCTACACCGCATATTTGGCTCTACGGAGCCTTTTCAGGCACGACCACAGAAGTACTTGCGCACGCAACCACCCCGCGCTATACTAACTACACTTTCGTAAGCTCATATGGAGCGATCACCTATGTCACCTGCCTCGCAGAAACCAGCAGTCCAGCCCACAGCATCGTCCCCGCAGGGGGAGCCCCAGCCGCACATGCGCCTGATCCCACTCGACGACACCGTCGTGTTCCCCAACATGGGCATCACCCTCACGATCGACGTCGGCGATGACGAGCGCGTCGTTCTCGTGCCTCGCCACGAGAACGAGTTCCTCGAGGTGGGCACCATCGCAGAGGTCTCCGAGCAGATCCGCCTGCCCGGCGGCGGTCGCGCGGTGGCCATCTCCGGCCAGCACCGCGCATTGATCGGCGCAGCCCAGACAGGACCCGAAGGCGAGCTGCGCGTCGAGGTCGACGAGCGCCCCGACGAGGTGCCCGTCGACAAACGCACACGCGAGCTCGAGCGCGAGTACCGCGCCACCGTCGAGGAGATCCTCGAGTTGCGTGGCGACGATGGGCGCATCTCCGCCTTCCTGCGCGCGATCGCCGAGCCCGGCGCGCTGGCCGACTCCTCCGGCTACTCCCCCAATATCTCCTACGAGCAGAAGGTCGAGCTGCTGCGTACGCTCGACGTCACCGACCGTCTGGAGCTCGCGCTGAAGCTCCAGCGCGAGAGCCTGGCCGAGCTGCAGGTGCGTAAACGCATCCGCGAGGACGTCCAGGAGGGCGCCGACAAACAGCAGCGCGAGTACTTCCTGCGCAAGCAGATGGACTCCATCCGCAAGGAGCTCGGCGAGGACGACGCGTCCGTGGTCGACGAGTACCGCACCAAGATCGCAGACGCCCACATGCCCGAGGCCGTGCAGGAGCAGGCGGTAAAGGAGCTCGCGCGCCTGGAGCGCATGGGCGAGCAGACGGGCGAGTCGAGCATGATCCGCACCTACCTCGATTGGCTGATAGCCGTGCCCTGGGACAAGCGCTCTGAGGAGCGCCTTGACCCGGTCGCGGCGAGGGAGGTGCTCGATGCCGATCACGCCGGACTGGAGGACGTCAAGGACCGCGTCACCGAGTATCTGGCCGTGCGTAAGCTGCGCCAGGACCGCGGCATCGAGGCGGACCCGAAGTCGGGTGCGATCCTCACCCTGATCGGCCCCCCCGGCACCGGCAAGACCTCCATCGGCGAGTCGATCGCCCGCGCCACCGGACGCGAGTTCGTGCGCATGTCGCTCGGCGGCGTGCGCGACGAGGCCGAGATCCGCGGGCACCGGCGCAC
>Ga0102924_1003010_pt1 | contig 17892 bp, 16 predicted proteins | sample PaiPotPPM11metaG_FD_80116 | JGI IMG/M metagenome (GOLD analysis project Ga0102924, IMG submission 80116) | Iron sulfur acid spring bacterial and archeal communities from Banff, Canada, to study Microbial Dark Matter (Phase II) - Paint Pots PPM... ...
GCGTGGGCGTCGAGACCGAATCCGGCGAACAGTTCCGCGCGCGTCATGCTGTGGTCTCCACCATTCACGTCAAGCACCTGGTAAACATGGCTCCTGCCGAGGCATGGGGCGAAGCGTTCAGATACGGCGTCGAGACATACCAGGCAGGACGTTCGATGTTCGCTGCTCATTACGCCACTACCGAACCGCCCATTTTTGCCGTCGATGGCGGGCGTTTATCCGTCGTGGCGGCGGGCCTGGCGCAGTCGGTGGAGCGCCAGTTGCGCATCAGCAGCGACTTCGAGCGCGGTATTGTCGCCAGCGATCAGCCGGTGCTGCTGGTGTTGACGCCAACGGTGAAGGATGCTTCGCGCGCCCCGGAGGGCAAGCACGCGATCAAAATTATCACGTATCTTCCCTATTCCCTGCCTGAGGGGCCGGAACGATGGGACGAGATCAAGGAAGAAGTGGCCGCGAACAACCTCGCGCAATTGCGTCAGTACGCTCCCAACCTGACCGACGACAAAATACTGGCTCGTGAAGTATTTAGCCCGCTCGACCTTGAGCGTTACAATCGGCACAACTGGCACGGCAGTTGTCACGGCGGCGATATGAGTCCGGCTCAATCGGAGACATTGCGCCCTGTCCCCGGCTTCGCGCAGCATCGGATGCCCATTCCTGGCCTGTATCAAACCGGCGCGACCACGCATCCGGGCGGATCAGTCACCGGCGCTCCTGGTCGCAACGCTGCCAGGGTGCTGCTGCACGATCTCGGTCGCAACCTGGACGAGGTGATCCATGCGGGGTAATCGCGGTCGCAGCGTGAGCAAGATGATCCACCCGTAGGGGCGTGGGCTTGCCCCGCCCAAAAACCGTGTCGTATCGCCTGCCAGGGCGGGGCAAGCCCACGCCCCTACGGATTGGGCCGGGGTGAGTGGCGCGGATCCTCTTGATTTTGAGAGGAGAATTTGCTATAGTAAACCAGATAGCAGTTAGTCAGTTCATCATACAAACTGTGAAAAGTGGCATTGTGCAGAAAGGCCGCCCATGTCCATGTATACGCCGATCAAGTCGAGTAAAATTTATGAGCAAATAGCTGAACAGATCGAACAGCTTATCCTCAGCGGAGAATTGCGCAGCGGCGATCGTTTGCCGACTGAGCGCGAGCTGGCCGAGCAGTTTCACGCCAGCCGCACGGCAGTGCGCGAGGCGATGAAGCTGTTGGAGCAAAAAGGACTCGTCGATATGCGCCCTGGGCGGGGAACGCGGGTCATTGATGGCACTTCGGCGGCTATGCGCGATTCGCTGGGCTTGATGATGAGAGTCGGGCAGACGGGATCGGTGAACGTGGTGGAGGTGCGTGAAATCCTGGAGCCGGAGATCGCGGCATTGGCGGCGGCTAGAGCCGGTGAGGAACATCTCGCGGCCATGCGCGAAGCGGTGCGGATTATGGATGAAAGTCTCGATGACGCGACCGCCTTTATCATAGCGGACAACGACTTTCATCGCGCCCTGGCGCGCGGCAGCAAGAATATACTCATCCTGGCGCTGGTTGACTCAATCGTTGGCCTGCTCAGCGAGCAGCGCAAGCAGATTTTCTCTGTTGAGGGCGGACCGCAGCGCGGCAATCATCACCACAGGCTCATTCTTGACGCGGTGACGCGCCATGATGAAAAGGCTGCGCGCGATGCAATGCGCGCTCATCTCGAACAGGTGCGCGCGGATGTTGGGCAGAAGTAGCAGGCAAAACGTTCGCAATGTTGAAGGAGTACAGGTATGGCTACGCTTGGATATATCGGACTCGGCGCGATGGGGAGTCGCGTGGTCAAGCGGCTCCTGGACGCCGGTCACACGGTAGTTGGCTATAATCGCACGAAGGCAAAGGCGCAGTGGTTGCTCGATGCCGGAATGCGCTGGGGCAATACACCGCGCGAGGTCGCGGAAGCCGTCGATGTTGTATTCACAATGGTGACGAATACCGCGGCTCTGCATGAAGTGACGAGCGGCGAACATGGCGTATTGGCGGGTCTGAGCGCGGGGAAGGTCTACATCGACATGAGTACCGTCAGTCCGGCGGCATCCAAAGAGATGGCGGCCAGAGTGGCGGCGCAGGGAGCCAGGATGCTCGATTCACCGGTCTCTGGCAGCGTGATCACACTCGAACAGGGGCAATTGTCGCTCATGGTCGGCGGTGAGGAGGCCACGTTCGAGCGCGTCAAACCTATTTTGTTGGATATCGGGCCAAAAGTGAATTACGTCGGAACGAACGGCCAGGCCGTCTTAATGAAGATCGCCATCAATCTCAACCTGCAGGTGCAGCTTATGGCTTTCTTTGAAGGCTTGCTGCTGGCCGAAAAGGGCGGCATTGCTCGCGAAACGGCGCTCGAAGTGATGCTTAACAGCGTTATTGCTTCGCCATCGCTCAAGTATCGCACGCCCTTCATTCTCGAAATGCCAGATGAAGCGTGGTTCAATGTCAATATGATGCAGAAAGATATGCTGCTGGCATTGGAGATGGGGCGTCAGCTCGACGTGCCGATGCCCACCACGGCGGTAAGTAACGAATATCTCACCGCGGCGCGCGCGCTGGGTCTGGCAAAACATGATTTCGCTATCGTGTATCAAGTGTTAGCAAAAATGGCCGGCTTAGAGCCGTAACCAGGTAACGGAGAACCTGTATGGTGCAATCAGACATTTCTCAGGCTGGACAGGGCGCGGCAGCCAGCAATTCCGCGCTTCCTCGCGAACGCTGGCTGCGCATGTATGAGCAGATGCTCACCATTCGCGTCTTTGAGGAACATGTCAATCAGCTCTACCTGAGCGCGAAAATGCCCGGCCTCGCTCACCTCTATAGCGGCGAGGAGGCCATAGCCGTCGGCGTCTGCACGAATCTGCGGCGCGACGACTACATCACCAGCACGCATCGCGGCCACGGACACTGTCTCGCGAAAGGCGCGTCCGTTGACCGCATGTTTGCCGAGTTGCTGGGCAAAGAGCCGGGCTATTGCCGGGGTAAGGGCGGCTCCATGCATATTGCTGACCCCGAAACTGGCAACCTGGGCGCGAATGCCATTGTTGGCGGCAGCGCCGCCCTCGCCACGGGCGCGGCCATGTCCAGCAAAATGCGCGGCTCCGATCAGGTCGCCGTCTGCTTCTTTGGCGACGGCGCGCTGGGTCAGGGCATCTTATACGAGTCGATGAATATGGCTTCGCTGTGGAAGTTGCCGATTATCTATGTCTGCGAGAACAACCTGTATAATGAATATACGCATAACTCGGAGACGACTGCCGGACGTATCAACGCTCGCCCACGAGCTTTCGATATCCTGACCGAGGAGATCGATGGGCAGGATATTCGCGCCGTTGACGCCTCCGCTCAGCGTTTTGTGGAGCAAGCCAGGCGCGGCGAAGGGCCAGCTTTTCTGCTCTGCAATACCTATCGCTACTTCGGCCATCATGTTGGCGACATCGCGCGTACCTACTATCGCTCCAAAGAAGAGGAGCAGGAGTGGAAGGAGCAGCGCGATCCCTTGAAACTGTTGTCTGCATGGTTGGTCGAGCAGCAAATGGCCGAGATCAGCGTGTTTGACGAGATCGAACAGCGCGTGCGCGCCATCGTCGAGGCTGGCGTCCAGTTTGGTTTGAATGCCCCTTATCCCGATCCGAGTGAGGTAACGCAAGATGTCTATGCCTGGTAGCGTCATGAATCAGGGAACCGGTCAAACCGTGCGCGAGATCACGCTCGCCCAGGCCATTCGCGAGGCATTGGTCGAAGAGATGCGCCGCGATCCAGGTGTCTTTGTGATTGGCGAAGATGTGGCCGAAGCTGGCACGGTTTTTAAGGTGCTGTCTGGCCTCGTAGAAGAATTCGGCAAAGAGCGCGTGATCGACTCACCCATTTCGGAACCGGGCATCACCGGCCTCGGTGTGGGCGCGGCCATGACCGGCATGCGCCCGGTGGTTGACATCATGTTCGGTGACTTTATTGGCCTGGCGATGGATCAGATTGCCAACCAGGCGGCGAAAGTGCATTATATGTCCGGCGGCAAACTCAGGGTTCCCCTGGTCATTCGCACGACGCTGGGCGCGTCGCGCCGCAGCGCCGCGCAGCACAGCCAGAGTCTGCACGCCTGGGTCAGTCATGTTCCCGGCCTGAAAGTTGCCTTACCTTCGACACCCTATGATGCGAAAGGGCTGCTGAAAACGGCTATTCGTGACGAAAATCCGGTTGTTTTCTTCGAAGACAAGATGATGTACCAGTTGAAGGGGCCAGTGCCGGAGGGTGACTATACCATTCCCTTTGGTGTGGCCGACATCAAACGCGCTGGTACAGATATCACCCTTGTCGCGACAAGTAGCATGGTACAGGTCGCGCTGGCGGCGGCTGAGCAGCTGGAACAACTCGGCATCAGCGCCGAAATTATCGATCCGCGCACTACTTACCCGCTCGACAAGGATGCTTTGATCGAATCGGCCAAAAAGACTAGCCGGGCTATTGTGATCGACGAGGGCTACGAACGCTATGGCGTGACGGCAGAGTTCGCTGCTATCATCGCCGATGGAGCTTTCTACTACCTGGATGCGCCTGTCAAGCGCATGGGCGCGCTGGATGTTCCTGTGCCGTTTTCGCCTGCCCTGGAAGACCTGACTGTACCAACGCCGACTATGGTGACCGAGATGGCGAAAACCCTTTGCGGGCGTGTATAAACGGCGTCTGGAGGGCTGTGATGAGTTTGGACAGACAAAAGTAATCATGGGCGTAAACATTCTGGACAGACGCGAGCGAATTTGTTATCATTCAAGAGGTGTTCCGATGCTGCTGAGCATGGTGAAAGGATCTGCGCTATGGCGATAAAAACATACGGTCTGATGAGCGTCGATTGGGAAGAGCGCGTCAATGTTGAGCGTCTGCGCAACGAGCGGCTGGCGCGCATCAAGCGGCTATTAAAGGAATCCGAACTGGGCGCGCTGCTTTGCTTCGACATGAACAACATTCGCTATATCACCGCGACGCATATCGGTACGTGGGCGATGGACAAGCTGGCGCGTTTCAGCCTGTTGCCGCAGGATGATGAACCCATTCTGTGGGATTTTGGCTCGGCGGCGCGCCATCACCAGTTGTATTGTCCCTGGTTGGGCGAGCGTTCGCGCGCCGGTATTTCCACGCAGCGCGGCGCTATGCTGCCCGCCGCCGGGCGCGCGGAGGACGTGGCGCGTAAGATTCGCCTTGAACTGGAAGAGCGCGGCCTCTTGAACGAGCCGCTCGGTGTTGACGAGATCGAGTTGCCCGTGCTATTCGCGCTGCAAGCCGAGGGCATCAAAGTTGTTGATGGACAGCAGTTGATGCAGCAAGCGCGCCTGATCAAAACCCAGGATGAGATCACCCTGCTGACTACCGCCTGTATGATGGTTGATGCCGCTTACGAAGAGCTGTATCGCGCCATGAAGCCGGGCATTCGCGAAAACGAGTGTGTCGGCCTTGTGAGCAAGACGCTCTATGACCTGGGATCGGAGCATGTCGAGGGCGTCAATGCCATCTCCGGCGAACGTTGCAGCCCGCATCCGCATGTCTTCAGTGACCGCGCGCTGCGTCCCGGCGATCCAGCGTATTTCGATATCCTGCACAGTTACAATGGCTATCGCACCTGCTACTATCGGACGTTTGCTATTGGCAGCGCGTCGCAGGCGATGGTTGATGCGTACAAGAGGTGTCGCGATATCCTGGACGCCGCCATTCACGAAATCAGACCCGGCATAACGACGACGGAGATTGTGAAACTGTGGCCGAAGGCGCAGGAATTCGGCTTCGACAACGAAGAAGCCGCTTTTGCGCTGCAATACGGGCATGGCGTCGGCCTCTCCATCTGGGAAAAGCCGATTTTCAGCCGCCTGGTCTCGCTGGATCACCCGGAGGTGATCAAAGAGGGCATGGTCTTCGCGCTGGAGACCTTCTGGCCGGCCGCGGACGGCTGGACGGCGGCGCGCATCGAGGAGCAACTGGTGGTGACGAAAGACGGCTGCGAAGTGATCACACGCTTCCCCGCCGAGGAGTTGCTGGTGGCCGGCGTGCATTATTACACCGCTGGCGGCACGTTACCTACCATTCGCGAAACCCAATCTCAATTGAACAATCAGCGCATTTACTCGAACGGGCATATTGGCGCGGCTGCTCGATGAATAGCCAATCTATCATGATGTAGCGGCGCAATTCATTGCGCCAGTATCCATGATGTAGCGGCGCAATTCATTGCGCCAGTATCGAAAGCGTCTGCCGATTGGCGCAATGAATTGCGCCGCTACACGGGTGTCGGTAATACCCGAAACGAATGTGAGCAGGAGAAAGAAGCCCGATGGCTACGGAGATTATTTTGCCAGCCCTGGGCATGGCACAGGATACAGGAAAGATCGTGCGCTGGCTCAAGGCGGCGGGCGAGCTGGTGAGCAAAGGCGAGCCGGTGGTTGAGATCGAAACCGACAAAGCGACGGTCGAGATTGAGGCGCCCGTGTCCGGTATCCTGGCTGATGTGACTGGAACCGTCGGGAAAGATATTCCCGTCGGTCAGGTCATTGCGAAAGTGCTGGCTGTCGGCGAGCGCCCACAAGGACAGGTTGGCATGAACAATGGTATGCCATCGGCTGCCTCACCCGCGGCTCAAGTGGACGCCGTTCTTCTGCCTGCCGTCAATCATGACGACCAGGATGGCAAGCGACGGCCATCAGGGATACCGGCTAGCTCGTTGGCGGCGCGCATTGCCAATGAGCATAACGTCGATCTGAGCCAGGTCAAAGCAGCCGGGAAGCGTATCCAGAAGGCCGACGTTCTGGATTATCTCCAGCAGCAAGAGCGGATCGTCTCCCCGGCGGGGCAATCGCGTCTGCAAGCGGCTTCACCGAAAGCCAGGCGTTTAGCCCGTGAGCAGGGCAGAGAACTGGCGCTGATCACAGGAACTGGTCCCGGTGGCGCAGTCCTGGCTGCCGATATTTTGTCTGCGCCTGCGCTGTTTACGGAGCAGGCTGCTCCATCAACTCGCGCAAGCGCAGAGATGGTCAGCCCCGTCAGGGAACAGCGCGAAACCGCCGTCGGCGCTATCTGGCGTATCATGGCCGAGCGCACCGCGTTGAGCTGGACGACCGTTCCGCATTTCTTTCTGGTGCGCGAGATTAACGCCAGCCGTCTTATGTCCTGGCGCGAGACCGTCCAGCGGCGTACTTCGGCTAAGGTGACGTACACCGATTTGCTGGTCAAGGTGGTAGCAAATGCCCTACGCAATCATTCCCATCTCAACGCAACATGGCGTGACAATTCCATTGCCTGGAACGTAGAGATCAACGTAGGACTGGCTGTCGCCGTTGAACAGGGCTTGATCGTGCCAGTCATTCAACACGCTGATAGGCTCGGCGTGAGCGAAATTGCCGCGCGGCGACAAGAACTCGTGGCGAAGGCGCAATCCGGCAAATTGAGCCTGGATGACCTGAGCGGTGGCACGTTCACCATCAGTAACCTGGGTATGTATGGCGTTGATGCTTTTAACGCCATCATTAATCAGCCGCAGGCAGCGATCCTGGCGGTGGGCCGCATCGCTGATCGTGTTGTGCCGCTCAACGGCCAACCGGCAGTGCAGCCGATGATGACCCTGAGCCTTTCGTGCGATCACCGTGTCGTCGATGGCGCGCGCGGAGCGCAATTCCTGGATACAGTGGCGACCCTGATAGAAGAGCCGTTGGGGCTGATCGATTAAGCCAAAGCTGGCTCAAGCAAAAACAACGGAGTAGCAGAGAAAGGAAAGGATGACAATCGCTGAATCAAATCCCGGCAATTTCCTGAAGAACAATGCAACACACTTGTTTCCACACCAGGCGAAAGGTGTAAAAGAACCAGGGGTAACCGTTGTGTTTCCCCCGAAACAAAAAGGAGGAAAACCTTGATACGACGATACGCATTCTGGCAAAAGAAGGCGCTGAACTGCATAGGTGCGGCGCTTATAATGGTTGTAGCGTTGGCGGCGCTCAGCGCGTGCGGTGGGGGCAGTACCACCGGGTCCGGTACCCCCCAGGCGCAACCGCCCATCACAATCGGTATTTCAGTCTCCCTTTCGGGCGATTTCTCCGCCGATGGGCAGGCGACCGAACGAGGCTATCAACTTTGGGCGGATACCATCAACAAAAACGGCGGCCTGCTCGGACGCCAGATCCAATTGAAGTTCCTTTCCGATGCCAGCAGCACAACGCAGGTCGTCACCAACTACCAGCAGCTTATTACGGTTGATCACGTAGACCTGGTGCTGGGACCATACTCGACGCTGCTGACGAAACCGGCCTCGGTCGTTGCCAACCGCTATGGTTATGCCTTTATGGAAGGTATAGGCGGCGGGCCATCCGTATTTACGCAAGGATTGCACAACCTCTTCGACGTTTCTCCGCCTATCATTTTCCAGTTGAACGCATTTGCGCAGTATATCCTGTCGTTGCCCGCGTCACAGCGGCCCACCACGGCGGCCTATGCCACCGAGGATGACCCGTTCACCCAGCCGATGGTAGACAATGCGCGCTCGCTACTGGAAGCAGGTGGCATCAGAACCGTCTCGTATCAGGTGTACCCGGCGGAAACGACCGACTACACGCCTATCGCGCAAAAGGTGATCGCTTCTCACGCTCAGGTTGTCATTCTTGGCTCGATGCTGCCCGACATCATCGCCTATGTACAGGCTTTCAGGCAGCAGCACTTTAACCCGAAGGCCATGGTTGCCACAGCGGGGCCAGACCAGGGTACGTCGTTCACCGGCCCGATTGGCGGCGCCAATGTCGCGGAAGGCATCTTCTATCCTAATGCCTGGTATCCGAACCTCAACACGTACCAGAACGCGCAAATGGTGCAGGACTATATCGCGAAGTATGGCGGCACAGCCCAGGGCATCAGCGCGGACACGGCAGAGGCTTACTCTGTCGGGCAGGTACTGACGCAGGTGGCGAACAAGATTCACAGCATCGATAATGCCAAGATCATTGCTGAGCTTCACGCAGGCGATACTTTCCAGTCTGTCCAGGGGAATGTGAAATTCAACTCCGTCGGCGAAAATGTCGATGGAGTGGGGTTCGCCTTCCAATGGCAGCATGGTTCCGTTCTACTCGTGTATCCGCCAGCGCAGGCGCAGGGAAACACTCCTGAGTATCCTAAACCGAACTGGCCGTGATGTTCTGCGCATTTTGTCGCGCATTTCGTAACGCATAACTGTCAGGTAGGAGCAATGCCTGCCGTCCTTTACCAGGATAGCAGGAGCTCCTACCATACCCTGTCGCTGATATTTCATCGCGCCGAGTGGAGATGCTGCCCTGGTAGTTATCAGGCTTCCTTTATCGAAAGAGGACATATCGTGCAACTTATTATTGAAGCAATTATCACCGGTGTATTAACCGGAGGCATCTATGCCTTGATGTCATCGGGCTTGACGCTGCTGTTCGGAGTGATGGAAATCATCAATGTTGGGCAAGGCGCTCTGGTCATTTTGGGGGCTTACCTTAGCTATGCACTCGAACAAAATCTGCACATCGACCTTTTTTTGGGACTCCTTATCACCATGCCGGTCATGTTTCTTCTCGGCGTCGGGATGGAGTTGCTCTTCATTCGTCCGGTTAAGGGCGATCGCACTATGCTGTCCATCCTGGTGACATATGGCATAGCGCTGATCATTGAGGGCATCCTCAACCTTATTTTCACGGCGAATAATGTCCAACTACAAGCCTGGTATATCACCGCGTCTTTTGATATCGGTGGTTTCTATCTCGCCTATATTTATGTGTTTAGTTTCTTGCTGGCCGTGGTGCTGCTGACAGGGCTTTATCTGCTGCTCTATCGGACCAAACTTGGCTATAGCCTGCGCGCCACCATGCAAAATCGTATGGCGGCGGAATTGATCGGTATTGATGTCAAACGTATCTCCACGATTACTTTTGGCATTGGTATCGCGCTCGCGGCAGCCGGCGGCATGGGTTTTGGAGCCACGAATGCGTTTGATGCCGGCAGCGCCTATGACCTGATTTCGCGCCTGCTGGCTATCATCATCTTTGGCGGCATGGGTAGTTTATCCGGCGCGCTGATCGCTTCCATAGGTATGCTGGTGATTGAAGATGTCACCTCGGTGGTCTGGTCGCCTATCTGGGCCAGTACCGTCTTTTTCATCCTGCTGGTGATCATCCTGGTGGTTCGTCCCCAGGGATTGCTCGGACAGGTGGAAGGAAGAAAGCAATGAGAATCTTCAAAACGGTCGGGCTGCTGGTACTGCTCGCGCTTGCTATCGTATTTCCGATGCTGTTTTCGAATCCAACGGTGACCACCATCGCGATCTTTACGGTGCTATTTGCGGCAATGGCTACTGGCTGGAATATCATTTCAGGCTATACTGGCTACGTCGCCCTGGGACATGCTGCCTTCTTCGGCATAGGCGCATATGCTCTGGCGCTGATGTGTCAGGCATGGAATGTTCCCGGCGGCTACTTGCCGTTCCTGCTCGTCCCCGTCGCCGGTCTGGTCGTGATTCCTGTCAGCGCCCTCTTCGGCTGGATCGCGCTGCGTGTACGGCGGCATACGTTCATCGTCATCACTATCGCCATGTTCTTTATCGTGCAGTTGCTGGCCTACAATCTGCGGAGCATCACGCAAGGCTCTACCGGGTTAAGTTTGCCGATTCCTATAAGTTGGGGCGGCGATTTCTACAATATACCGTTCTACTACGTGACCTTAGCCCTGCTGCTCATCGCCATTGCCATCTCCTGGTGGATACGTAACTCGAAGTTTGGCCTCGGGCTGCTGGCGATCCGCGATGACGAAGACCGGGCAATGGGTCTTGGTGTGAGGACCGGGTCATCTAAACTGGCCGCTTTTATCATCTCGGCAGTCATCGTGGCTATGGCGGGAGCCGTCTGGGCCTATTTCATCGAATCGATCTATCCGGCTTCCACCTTCGACCCCAACTTCGATGTAGCCATGGCGCTGATGGCCTTCATGGGCGGCCTGGGAACACTTTCCGGCCCCATTCTCGGCGCGTTTATCCTCGAGCCGGCTCAACAATACTTTGCCATTTATTATGGTCAGAGCGGCTATTATTTGATCGTCTACGGAGCGCTCTTCCTGGTCGTCATTATCCTGATGCCGCGGGGTATCGTCCCTACGGTCAGGGATCGCTGGCATCAAATCCAGGCAACCCGTTACCAGCGCCGGGAGGCACTCGGCCTCGCCATTACTGCTCTTCCGGGCAAAAATGGTTCTGCCGATGTCGAAAAGGAAAAGAAGGAGGGGATCAACTTATGAGCATGTTGGTAGCGGAGGGTATCTGTAAAGCATTCGGCGGTATTCGCGCCCTCGATACGTGTTCAATCAGCGTAGAAAAAGGCTCCATCACTGGCTTAATCGGCCCCAACGGGTCGGGCAAAACGACCATGTTCAACGTGATGACGGGCTATGAGCGCGTCGATAGCGGACAGGTGCAATTTGAAGGGCAGACCATCACCAATGCCTCACCAGCTAAGGTCTTCCGCCTGGGCATTGGGCGCACCTTTCAATTGACGCGCGTCTTCCCGCGCCTGACCGTGCTGGAGAATATGCATGTGGCCGTGCAGCGTAATGACTTGAAAGGCTTGCTCAGTCGTTGGAGTTCAACGAACGAGCAGAAGCGCGCCCTGGAACTATTGGACTTCGTAGGTCTGACTTCCCTCAAGAACTCTCCAGCGGGTATCCTTTCCTACGGGCAGAAGAAGTTGCTCGAGTTTGCCTACATCTTGATTGCCGACCCGCAGGTGATCTTGCTCGATGAACCGGCGGGCGGCGTCAATCCAACCATGATCAATTACTTGACGGAACGCATTCGCTCCCTCAACGAGCGCGGCGTCACCTTCCTCGTGGTTGAACACAATATGGAATTTGTGATGAGCCTGTGCAGTAAGGTTATGGTGATGCATCGCGGCACCAGGATTGCCGAGGGAACACCCGCGGAAGTGCGCTCCAATCCTGCTGTACTGGAAGCCTATTTGGGAGACTAAAAGATGCTGCTGAAACTACACGATATCTACGCGGGTTACGATGGAGGCGACGTCCTCAAAGGGATCGACCTCAATGTGGAGCAGGGGACGACCACCTGCATTGTCGGCCCCAATGGCGCTGGCAAATCCACGGTGCTGCGCGTGCTGAGCGGGCTGTTGAAACCACGCCTGGGCGAGATTACCTTTGATGGCACGTCGATTGTGGGCCTGACACCACGTCATATTCTGGCGCTGGGAGTTGTCCAGGTGCCGCAAGTCCACAGCCTGTTTCCTTCCATGTCAGTGCGGCAAAATGTGCGCATGGGAGGCTACATGATTAATGATAGGGCGCTCATCGAGCAGCGTTTGCGCGAAATCGAGGAGATGTTCCCGATAGTAAAAACGCGCGCGCGCGATAAAGCGGGCAATCTTTCGGGCGGCCAGCAGCGCTTAGTTGAGTTTGCGCGCTGCCTGATGCTGGACCCGCGCTTGATCATGCTGGATGAGCCGTCGATGGGGCTGGACCCTAAGACCTTCAAGCAAGTGGTCGAGACTATCAAGATGATGCAAGGCGGCGGACGAACAATCTTGCTGGTCGAGCAAAACGCCCGCACGGGATTGAGCCTCGCCGACAACGGCGTTGTGCTGGAGAGCGGGCGCGTGCGCCTGGAGGGATCGCACACTGACATTCTCAACAATCCTGAGATCGGTCGCCTGTACCTGGGCGGCACGCTCTCTACGGCATAGAAGGCTTCACATTTTTCTGTTTATATCCTCCTTTGCCTCTATGAAAGGTGAAACATATGGCAAGAGACGCGCAAGTACAGAGCGCGATCGACAATTGGGCTCCCCGTTTTGTTTCCAACGGCGTTGATGCCAATGACTTCCAGCGCATTACCAACAGCGTCGAGCATTGGGACGACTGGTGTCAGGCGTGGTCTGAATGTGGCGCGATGCACGCTCAGATGGGCGAGCGGGCCGAGGCGCAAGGAAACTACGAATCGTCTGCGCAGCACTACTTTCAGGCGGCCATCTCCTATCATTTTGGCAAGTATCTGTTTGTGCATAGGCCACAGGAACTGCGCGCCGCGCATGACCATGTTGTCGCGTACTACCAGCGCGCGCTGCCCTACTTCGACTTTCCGGGCGAGCATGTCGCCATCCCCTACGAGGGCGGCGCGACCATGTACGGCATCTTGCGTAAACCCTGGCATACGCCGAGGCCGCCGGTAGTCATCCTCGTGCCGGGACTGGATTCCGTCAAGGAAGAGTTGCATATCTACGGCGATGACTTTTTACGACGCGGCATGGCCGTACTGGCAATTGATGGCCCCGGACAGGGTGAGATGGAGTTCGCATATCCCCTGCGCCCCGACTACGAAGTGCCGGTGTCCTATGCCATCAATTATCTTGAGAGCCGACCAGATGTCAATGCCGCGCGTGTTGGCCTGATGGGCGTCAGTTTTGGCGGCCAGTTCGCGGTACGCGCCGCGGCCTTTGAACATCGCTTGCAGGCGGCCATTGAAAACTGCGGACCGTATAATCAGTCCCTTAATTTCAAAAACCGCCCCTCGATCAGCCGCGCGACGATGGTGCATCGCCTCAAAGTCGCAAACGAGGATGAAGCGATCAGCAGGTTGCAGCAGTTCAACCTGGAAGGCGTGGCGGAGAAGGTAACTTGTCCGCTGCTGGTGATCCAGGGCCGCCACGACCGGCTTGTGCCGGCAGTACAGGGCGAACGCATCGCGGCAGAGGCGCCCACGGCGGAACTGTGGCTGTTTGAAGACGGCAATCACGTCTGCAACAATATTCCTTACAAACATCGGCCGCAGCAGGCCGATTGGATGCGCGAAAAATTGTCCGCGTAGGGACGCAATTCATTGCGCCCTTGCGTCTGGTTCATTTGTGCGCGTTCGGGGCGCAATTCATTGTGTCCCTACATCATCGAAAGGTCCAACCCATGGCGAGAGACGAACTTGTACAGAGCGCTATTGACAACTGGGCTCCACGCTTTGTTGCCAATGGTATCGATTCTAATGACTTCCAGCGCGTTGCCAGTAGCGTCGAGCGTTGGGATGATTGGTGTCAGGCATGGTCTGAATGTGGGGCTATGCATGAGCAGATGGGCGAGCAGGCCCAGGCGCAGGGACATTACGAATCGGCTGCCTACCATTATTTTCATGCTTCGATGGCTTATCACTTCGGCAAGTTTTTGTTCGTGCATAGGCCGCAGGAATTGCGCGCGGCTCACGATCATGCAGTGAGCGCGTACAAAAAAGGTCTGCCCTATTATGAATATCCCGGCGAACATGTTGCCATTCCCTACGAGGATGGCGCGACCATGTATGGCATTCTACGCAAGCCCTGGCATACGCCAAAGCCTCCGGTGGTGATTCTCGTACCGGGCCTGGATTCCGTCAAGGAAGAGATGCATACCTACGGCGACGACTTTTTGCGCCGCGGTATGGCTGTCCTGGCGATCGATGGTCCCGGACAGGGCGAAATGGAATTCGATCATGCTATGCGCTTTGATTACGAAGTCCCGATTCATTATGCCATTGACTACCTGGAAAGTCGGCCAGATGTGGACGCGCGGCGTGTGGGCCTGATGGGCGTCAGTCTCGGCGGATACTATGCTCCGCGCGCGGCAGCCTTTGAGCCACGTCTCAAAGCCGCCATCGCCAACTGCGGCGGATACAATTTTATTCGCCGCTTTGGACACCTGCCTGGACATACACGCGCCGCATTCCTCTATCGCATCAAAGCTGCCAGCGAAGCGGAAGCGATGGAGAAGTTGTCCTCCTTTAACCTCGAGGGCGTGATGGAGAAGATACGCTGTCCATTGCTGATCATCATGGGACGCCGCGATAGGCTTGTCCCGCCGGAGGACGCGGAAAGAATGGCGGCGGAAGCGCCCGACGTGGCTGAACTGTGGATGTTTGAAGACGGCAACCACGTCTGCAATAACATCATCTACAAGCACCGCCCGCAGCAGGCCGACTGGATGCGCGAAAGATTGTAATTGGATATGTAAACAAGGTGATACGCAAGGACAGTGTGAAGGTGCGGCGCGTCGCACCTTCACACTGTCCTTGCGTATCACCTTTTCATAACCTGTTTGCCAGGTGTGTAAAGTATGATATACTGAGGCAAGCCAATCCTTCTGCGGGAAGACAGGATGGAGAACGATTAAAGAAAGAAGGCGGAGCATCCTCCCATGAAAGATCAATCGCTGGATAACCTCTGGTTGGCGCAAGTACTTTTCGATCTAGGTGCAGTGCAGTTTGGCAACTTTACGGTAAGCGAGTCGGCAGTCAGCTCACCAGTCTTTATCAATCCAAAAGTGCTGATCAGCAATCCGACCGCGTTCCGGGTCGCTATCAAACTGATGCAACAAGAAATCAACCTGGCTCAATCGTTACGACGCCCGCGCGTCCATCCGTTTGAGCTGGTCGCAGGAGTCCCGGTCGGAGGGTTGCTCCTGGCAACAGCCTACTCTCTCGAAACGAACGTTCCTCTTATTTACGCGCGCAGCCGACCAGAAGGAACCGGGAAGCGCGGCATCGAAGGACATTTCAACACAGATGACACTGCCCTGGTCGTTGACGACCTGATCACTCGAGGCGGCAGTATTCTCGAAACCGCCGCTCTCCTGGAAGAGAACGGCGTCAAGGTGAAGGATGTCATTGTCCTGATCGACCGCGAACATGGAGCCATCGACCGCTTGCACAAAAAAGGCTACAACCTGATCAGTATCCTCAAGCTCGAAGTCATGCTCACACACTATATGTCCAGGGGTCTGATCTCCGAAGAAACGTATCATAACTGCGTGGAATATGTACGGGGCAAGCAAGGTGAAATTAGCACCAACGGAATATAGGGAACGGAAACAATTTCAGCCCATTCCGCGCGGAATGGGCTGAAATTGTTTCCGTTCCCTGCTCTATCATGAGAGCGAGGACGGCTCTTGTTGGGGTGTCTGGTACAGGTTGCCATTGCCATTATGCCCATCGACAGGCTGCTCGGCCCTGGCAAGCGCGTTACGTGCTGTGCTTAAAAACGGCTCAATGAGATCCAACGGCAAAGGGAAGATGATCGTCGAGTTTTTCTCAACAGCAATCTCGGTCAGCGTTTGTAAGTAGCGCAGTTGCAGCGTACTCGGCTGCGCAGCGATAATGTTGGCTGCCTTAGCGAGCTGCGTGGAAGCCTGAAACTCACCTTCGGCGTGGATGATCTTGGCGCGCTTTTCACGCTCGGCCTCCGCCTGCTTCGCCATCGCGCGCTGCATCGTCGCGGGCAACTCGATGTCCTTGATCTCGACGGCAGTCACCTTGACGCCCCAACGCTCGGTATGCTCATCGATAATCGCTTGCAAGTCGCGGTTGATCTTGGTGCGTTGCGCAAGCAGTTCGTCCAGTTCGGATTGGCCCAATACATTGCGCAGCGTGGTCTGGCCGATCTGCGTGGTGGCCTGGACGAAGTTCATCACGTTGACCACAGCGGCAGATGGATCGACGACATAGAAGTAGATCACCGCCGCCACTTTGATGGTGACATTATCACGGGTGATCACTTCTTGTGGCGGCACGGTCAGCGTCACAATACGCAGATCAACTTTGATCATACGGGTGATGACTGGTGGCACCCAGAAAACGCCCGGCCCTTGCGCGCCCTGTAAGCGGCCCAGGATGAAGATGATGCCGCGCTCATATTGCTGCACCACACGAACGCCCGATAGGGCTGTAAACGCGAGAATCAATACAATAACAACGATCACTGCGAGAATAAGGGGAGCCATGTGATAATCCTCCTTGTTTCTATTCATCCGCTCCTAAAGGAAGAGGAGCTTCGGGCAGCAGCTGAGCGATTTCCAGGTCGCGTACAGAGCGAACATGCAAGCGCAAGCCTACGATGCCGATGATCTGTACTTCAGAGCCTGTATCAAGAGACATCGTTGGGCCATCCAGCACAGCGGCCCAGTCCTCGCCGCCATAACGCACGCGGCCTTCTGGTTGCAACGGAGTCAAGGTAAGCGCGCGCGCGCCGATCATGCCCTCCATGCCGGTTGTGACGGGTTTGCGCTGCGACCGCGCAATGACGTTGATCAGCGTGATACCCAGGACGCCTACGAAGCCGCCTATAACATACACGACGACAGGATCGACGGTAGGGAAGCTGTCATTATTAAAGAGAAGCAGCGCACCTGTAATCAGGGCGGCGACTGAGCCAAGGGTCAGCAAGCCATGCGTTGACGCGCGCAGATCGATGATCAGCAGCGCGAAGGCCAGGAACATGAGAACGAGGCCGATCCAGTTGAACGACAGCGAGGCGATAGCTATGAGGAACAGGATCAGCGCGATGCTGCCAACCACTCCTGGTATGATCGCGCCGGGATGGGCAATCTCCAGGAAAATGCCGATCATCGCCACAACGAACAGCAAGAATACCACGTTCGGATCAAGTATGAAGCTGTAGAACGTGCCGGGCGACGATGGGTTGACCTGCGACGAGGCCGCAAAAGCGGTACGCGGAGCAAACAGCATCGAGAACGATACGACGATTGTCATCACAGTAGCGGCCAGCAGCAACAAAGACTGTCTGCTACGACGAGGATGGCGCGAGTACATTATATTATCCTTCCATTACTCCGAAACGCGCCTGAAAAACATACTACAACACCTGTTTATCATAGCACAAAACGTTCGCAAAAACGATAGTTTAACCTCGCTTTTCACAATAACTAATTGCTATAGCAAATATAGCACATTGTTATTCAGTTGTCAAGGGCAGAAAATGATTGGTCTGGGTATTCCGTAGGGGCGTGGGCCTGCCCCGCCCGCCCACAAAACAACCAAAAAACCGGGCGGGGGGAGGCCCCCACCCCCACGAAAGCGGAACAAA
>Ga0102924_1003011_pt1 | contig 17891 bp, 20 predicted proteins | sample PaiPotPPM11metaG_FD_80116 | JGI IMG/M metagenome (GOLD analysis project Ga0102924, IMG submission 80116) | Iron sulfur acid spring bacterial and archeal communities from Banff, Canada, to study Microbial Dark Matter (Phase II) - Paint Pots PPM... ...
GCCCTCCTGCCGCGGCGGTCAGGACGGGCGCCGTTGCAACTCCATCGTGCTCACGGCCATCACCCGCGCACGCCGGGTGCTGGAGAAGATGGACGGCATGTCCTTCTCGCTGGCCGCCTACGAGAAGCTCGGGCCCGATGAGCAGCTGTTCGTCACCGTCAACCTGGAGCGCATCGAGCGCGGGCTGGCCCCGGCCGTGGTGCTGACCCACTCGCTGGACAGGGTCGCGCAGACCGGGGCGAACGCCGACGACGACCCGAACCTCAGTCGGGTTCCCAGCCCGCTCCCCGGCGGCGGCCACCCGTCCGGCATCGGCGGCAACTGGGCCGGCGGCTGGGACAACGCGCTCGGCGCCGACTACGGCTGGATGTACTACGACGGCCCCGGTGCCGATAACGCCGACTGCACCAAGACCAATAAGTCGGGCTGCTGGGGACACCGGGACAACATCCTTGGCACCTTCGCCACGTCGCGCTCATGCGGCGGCGGCCGGGCCGAGCTGGCCATGGGCGCCGGCCACGTGACCAAGGGCAAGGCCTACGGTGACAGCGAGACCGAGCTGATGGTCGGCGTGTGCGGCCCGACCCCGACCGACCGCGTGATGAGCTGGGCCAGGGCGAAGTCGCTCCTGCACATCGGCTGAGCTCGCCGAGGTAGCCACGCCACCCATAACGACGGGCGGAACCGCTGACCGGCGTGTCACCGGCAGGGCAGATCCGGGCCGGGCTACAGTCATTCCGGGCCCCGGCGGCTGGAGGTGACCGTGCCCGGCACGCGCGAGCCCTGGGCCGTCGTGGACCTGTTCTCTGGCGCGGGCGGCATGAGCTACGGGTTCCACGCCCATCCCGGCTTCGTCATCGCCGGCGCCGCCGACGCGCAGATCGGCAAGCCCAGCACCGGCCACGGCACCCTCGGCTGCAACGCCACCTACGCCGCCAACATCGGGGTCAGCCCGGTCGACGCCAACCTGGCCGAGGCCAGCCCGGCCGAAGTCGGCCAGGCCATGGGCCTCGACGGCCGCGACGTCACCGTGCTGTGCGCGTGCCCGCCCTGCACCGGCTTCTCCCGGACCATGGCCCGCAACCACGTGCGCGACGACAGCCGCAACCACCTCGTCGGCCGCATTCCCGGCTACGTCGAGCTGCTGCGCCCGCAGATCGTGCTCATCGAGAACGCCCGCGAGCTGATCATGGGCCGCTTCTCCCGGCACCTGCGCGGCCTGCTCGATGACCTGTCCGCGCTCGGCTACCAGGTCTGCGCCCGCACCCACTTTCTCAACGAGTTCGGGCTGCCGCAAAAACGCGAGCGCGCCCTGATTGTGGCCGCCGCCCCGTCGCTGACCCTGCACGGCCTGGCCGACCTGTGGTCCGGTTACCGGGTCAGCCAGAAGGCCACCCACGTGCGCCGCGCCATCTGGGAACTCCCGCCCGTCCCGGCCGGACAGGCCGACCCCGGTGACCCCATGCACGTGTCGCCCAGGTTCACCTCGCCGGTCAACCAGCAGCGGCTGGCCGCCATCCCGCACGACGGCGGCGGCTGGGCCGACCTGCTGAGCCACCCCGAGGCCGCCCGACTGCTCACCCCGGCCATGAAGCACCGGGCCCGGCTGCGTGACCTGGGCAGTCACCCCGACGTCTACGGCCGGCTGTGGTGGGACCGCGGCGCGGTCACCATCAAGCGCGAGTGCGGCCACATCGGCAATGGCCGCTACGCGCATCCCGAGCAGGACCGGCTGTGCACCGTCCGCGAGATGGCCATCCTGCAGGGCTTCCCGGCCGACTACACCTTCGTCGGCACCCTGGCCAACCGGTACCGGCACATCGGCGACGCCGTCCCGCCCCTGATCAGCTACCAGCTCGCGGCCCTGGCCCAGTGGATGCTCACCGGCCGCCGCCCGGAGCCCGCCGAGCTGATCCTGCCCGGCAGCCACCTCACCGCGGCCGACATCGAGCGCTGTGACTGACCTGGCCCGCCGAGAGCTTCCGGCCGCGCTGGAGGTCGCGGCCGGAAGTCCCTGGACCTAAGCGACCTGGTTGTCCTCATCCTCCGACAGGCCGCCCGATTCAAGCCGCTGACGCTGACGAATGGCCAGCGCCGCATAGAGGTCTCGATTCTCCGCCAGTTCCTTCTCGTAGTCCGCGTGCTGGCTCCTGACCCTCTCGTGGTACGCGATGGTCAGGAACACCCCGATCGCGCCGCCCGCGATGACGGTGATCAGGACTCCGATGGCGTCGATGATCTGCATGCCTCCCCCGTTCTTCCTCCGCTAGCCGAATCGTGGTGGCCAGTCGGGCGGCTCCGGATCGCGGCCGGTGCACGCGGCCAGCTCGAAGTTGAGCTGCTCGGCCACGGTCCGGGCGTGAGCGGTCTCGCCCATCCAGTAGCGGACCTTCCGCTGCATGCGGTCCTGCGACCGGGAGATCCGGGCTGCCACCGCGGTCTCCCGCAGCAGTACCGCCGCGATGAAGCCGGTCAGGAAGCAGGCCAGGGCCAGGATCGCGATCACCACGCCGGCACCTCCCGTGCCGCCAGGGCTCGGCGCGACGCCGAGGTTTCCGATGCTGCCGGCCCGGTTATAAGCTGGGTTAGTTGCACGTTGTGATCCTTCCGGTGACGTGGTTGCGATCTTGCGTGATGGCTAGTCGGGCCGGTGGTGCCACCCACCGGCCCGAGCCATTTCCGGGGCATCCCGGCGGCGCCCGCGCCGTTGTTGCGAAACGGGCCACAGCCAGGTAGCTGCGGCCCGTCTCAAGACGGAAGGTACGGGCCCCCTGACCCGCGCGAGGTAGCTGCTCTGTAAGCGCGCCCATCCTGATCATGTGCCACTCCGAACTGCAAGCTCAGTGATGGGATTCCCATGGCGCAAGCCTCTGAAACAGAAGATGAGGCGAGCAAGTCCGAAATACCGGGCCGTTTGCTCCCCTGTAACTCTTCACTCCCGTCCCTCTCGCCACGCCAATACGCGGCTGTGATCAGGCGAGTATCCGAGCACATCCTTGGGGGTCAGTGGTGCGCGGCGTCCCGACCAGGAGTAGCGTTTGCATGATGGGATTCCCAAAAACGGCTACCCGGGACCGCCGCCGTGGCGGGGGGCTGAGAGTCGACCGTGGCCGATAGGGTCACGGGCCCGCTCGGACCACGGCGCGCTATCGCCGCCAACCTCAAGCGCCTGCGCGAGGAGTCTGGGCAGAGCCTGAACGAAGTAGCCTCAGCCCTGCTGATCTCCACCAGCAAGCTGTCGCGCCTTGAGAATGCCCAGGGCAAGCCGAACCCGCGGGACATCAGGGACCTGATCAGCCATTACAACATCCGGGGCACCTCGGTAGCCAGGTCGCTAGAGCGGTGGGTCAGAGCAGCCCAGCAGCCGGGCTGGTGGACCGACTTCGACGACGATGTCACCGAGACAATCGATGCACACCTGGCCTACGAGACCGACGCGACCGTCGCGCGCACCTACACGGTGCCGTTCGCGCCGGCCCTGCTCCAGGTCCCGGAGTACGCCGAGGCGGTGTTCCGGGATATGGAAGGTCGCACAGGAGAGCAGATCGCCCAGCTCCTAGAGGTCCGACGCCGGCGCCAGGAGGCTCTGGTCAGCCGCGAGGGTCTAGAGCCGCTGGAACTGATAGCGGTCACGCACGAGTCGACGCTGCATCAGGTGGTCGGCTCGCCCGAAATCCTTGGCCGTCAGCTCGACGAGCTGATCGAGCGCTCGACCGCGCCCAACATCCGGCTGCGCGTGCTGCCGTTCACCGCCCGGCCGACCTTTTCCATGACGTGCATGTACGCCCACTTCGAATACAAGGACGCGGGCGAGTCCGACATCGTCCACATCGAGACCCACGCCGGCTTCTTCAGCATCGAGGATTCTCAGATGGTCGGCAGGTACCGCGACGCTCACGACGCCCTAGTGGCGGCCGCGCTGAACGAGACCCGGTCGCGAGATCTCATCCGCTCCATCCGTGACGAGCTACCGTGATCAGAAATGGTCCAGACCTTAAAATTAACCACCAACAGAGGACCTCCGCAGGCTAACGCGGTTGCCCCGAGGAAACTGCGCCAGAGGCGGTCGCCGTCTGGCCCTTCTGCTTACCCTGGAATTGCTCGGATGTCCAAGCAAACTTTTGGATACGATCGCGCGTTGGCTGTATTCGCCGACGTCAGGCAGGGTATCCTGCTCGACAAATCGTTCACCCGGAGTTCTCAGAAGGCTCCGGGTGGAGGCATTTAAAAGCACATCCACATCCTCTATCTGTCTCCTTCTGTGAGTTGACAACTGATGCCTGATGATTCATCCCGTCGTCTGGCGGGCGACCTTGAAGAGGTTCGGGTCGCCCTGCGCGATAAGGGCTACGCGCTGACCAGCGACCGGGCGATAGGTCTTCCCGAGGGGTGCCGGGAATACCTGAGCTCGAAGTACTACAACTCTGACACTCTGCACCACGATGAGGGCGACTTTCCGGTTGACCGAGAGCGAGCTCGTGACGTCGTGCGATATACGTGGAGTGACGGCGAAGCCCGCCTTGAGCCCTTCGATCGGATAACGCTCACCAACCGAGCGGGCATCCCCGGCAAGCGCGAGCACACGCGGGTTCAGCTCCTCAAAGACCCGCTGGCCGAGCAGCTCATTAGGACGCTTCTGCAGCTCGTCCCGCCTGAGCGCCGGCAGCCTGAGGGCACCTTTGGGATTAATCTGTTCCGAACCTATACTAACGTCGTAACCAAGCCACACCACGACCATGAGGAATACGTCGTTCTTTACGTCATCGACCGGCTGGGAGATGGGGCGGAAACCTATCTTTACAGCCCCGAAGACGTCTCGGAAGACGGCGACGTGCTGGCCGATCCGGTACTCACGCAGCAACTCAACCCCGGCGATATCATCATTTTTGAGGATAGCCGGTACAAGCACGGGGCGACGCCACTTCTGAGCCCGCCTGAGGGATCGGCCAGGCGCGATGCGTTCGTGTGCACCTTCGATTATTTCGACAGCTATCTGGGTCAGGCCGCGGTCAACTAGCGATTTCAGATTTGATCAGTTTGCGTAGTGAGATTTCTGGGGCCGGCGTGAGTAAAGATGCCTGTGCTGGCCGTGTAACAGGAGTTGCCAGCGCCCCGGCGGGAGCGATCCAGCCGGGGCGCTGATCCATTGCCTGGAAACTGATATCTCCGTATTGTGCTGGGCGTGGGGGAAGCTCAGGACATCGGTAGATTCATGCCATTCCAGTCACCGGCCCGGCACCGCGGCTCAGGCTGTCTAGGCGGCAGAAGACCGAGGCTTGGTGGCTGACCTCAGCCCGGAAGGGGCCCGGGCGAGGGTTGAGTCGGCGTTCGGCGGCATCCGCAAGGAGCTTGAGCGGCTGGTCCGGGTGCCGTCTGTCAGCGCGGCGGGCTTCGACCCGGCCAGCGTACGGCGGTCAGCCAAGGCCACCGCCCGGTGGCTCCGGCGCTCAGGATTCCGCGATGTCCAGCTGCTTGAGGTCGAAGGCGCCCACCCCGCCGTCTACGCGGCGGCTCGCGGGCCTCGCGGAGCGCCCAGGGTATTGCTGTACGCCCATCACGATGTTCAGCCTCCTGGTCTCAGAGAACTGTGGAAATCACCACCGTTCGAGCCGACCGAGCGGGATGGCCGGCTTTTCGGGCGCGGCACGGCCGATGACAAGGCCGGGATTGCGGTGCACGTGGCCGCGCTCAAAGCCTGGCACGGAAAGCCGCCGGTCAACCTGGCCGTGCTCATTGAGGGCGAGGAGGAGATCGGCTCTGCGCACCTGCCTGAGTTTCTGGCCAGGTACCGTGGCTTGCTCAAGGCCGACACAATCGTGATCCCGGACTGCTCGAACTGGAGAATCGGCGAGCCGACCCTGATCACCTCACTGCGCGGCCTGGTGGATTGCGTAGTGGAAGTGCGGACTTCTGATTTCGCCGTGCACAGCGGAAAATACGCCGGCCCGGTGCCGGACGCGCTGACGGCATTGTGCCGGCTGATCGCCACGCTGCATGACTCATCGGGCAATGTCGGGGTCGCGGGACTGCACACCGACCTGCCGCATTCCGTTTCCGTCGACGAGCCGGGGCTGCGAAATACGGTCGGCCTGCGACCGGGGGTCGAGTTCATCGGCGCCGGCTCGCTCTCGCACCGGCTCTGGGCCCGGCCGGCGCTGACCGTGCTGGGAATCGACGCTCCCTCGGTGGCGAATTCGGCCCACAAGCTGCTGCCAGTCGCCCGGGCGACCATCAGCGTCCGGCTGGCGCCTGGTGACGACGCCAGTCGCGCCTTCGAGGTTCTGGAGCGGCATCTGCACCGGTACGCCCCCTGGGGGGTCACGATCAAGGTGACCCGGCTGCGGCAGGGTGAGCCTTTTCGCATCAAGACGGACGGCCCGGCCTTTGACGCATTTCGCCGGGCCTGTGCCGATACCTGGGGTCGCGAGCCGGTCGAGGCGGGCAGCGGGGGGTCGCTGCCTCTGGTGGCGGCGCTGGCCGAGGCCTATCCGGAGATGGCGCTGCTGCTGACCGGCGTCGACGATCCGGATAGCAAGGCGCATTCGGAGAACGAGAGTGTGCACCTGGGCGAGCTACTGAACTGCTGTGTTAATGAGGCCACTCTGCTGGGATATCTGGCCGAGGGGACCGGTGAGGACTGGGGACCATAACCACCGCGCCCGCGGGCGTGAGGGGCAGGTGCAGCTCGAAGACCGAGCCCTGGCCGATCGTGCTCCGCACCTCCACCGTGCCGTGGTGAGCCTCGGTGATCGCCTTGACGACCGCGAGCCCGAGGCCGAATCCGCCAGTCGCCCGGCTGCGGCCGGCGTCGATGCGGGCGAACCGGCCGAAGATCCGGTTGACCTCGGCGGCCGGGATGCCGGGGCCGGAGTCAGAGACGGCCAGGATGACGCTGTCATCCTCGCGGCGGGCGCTCAGCTCGATGTGGCCGGCCGGGTCGGTGTGGTAGACGGCGTTCTCGATCAGCGCGTCCAGGGCCAGGGTCAGCCGGTCGGCGTCGGCCTGGACGCTGGCTTCGGCCAGGGTGCCCAGGGACCATCGCCGGGGGGTGTGGCTCCACCGGTGCAGGGTCTCGAGCATGAGGTCAGCTACGTCAACCGGGCCGGGGCGCAGGAAGTCGGGGCTGTCGGTTGAGGCCAGGAGCAGCAGCCGGCTGGTGAGCCGCCTCAGCCGCAGCAGCTCGTCCACCGCCACCTTGGCGTCCTTGGCGATGGCCTGGTCGGTGGCGGCCTTCTCGATGAACTCAGCGTGGCCCAGGGCGATGGTGATGGGCGTGCGCAGCTCGTGCGAGGCGTCCTGGAGGAACTGGCGCTGCTGGTCGAGCAGACGGAGGTTGTGCTCGGAGACTCGCTTGATCTCGTCCATCGCGGCGGCACGGCGCCGGGAGTGCCAGACCACGACCACGAACAGCATGGCCAGCAGCGGCACCTCGGCCAGGTAGTCGCCGTCCTGCTCGCCCCGGAGCACCTGCCAGCCGATCAGGCCGCCGGTGGCCACGGTCAGCGTGGCGACGGTGGCGATGGTCGAACCCAGGCGCCACAGGCGGAACCCGTAGACCAGGGTGAGGCTGACCCAGATGATCAGGAACGGGACGGTCTGCCACGCGGGCCAGACCTGCATGGCCAGGAGATTGAGCAGGACGAATACGACCCAGGCGATGTCCACCTGGTACGCGCGGACCAGGTGAAGAAGACGATCTCGACTCATACAGCCACACCCCCGCGGATTCCACGGCGATCGTCCGAATCCGGGTGAGTCCTCCCATTAGGTCTGGAGGCTACCGGGTCTGGAGCCTAGCCTGGCAGGTCAGCCAGGCGGAGGCGAGCCAGCCGGCCGGGATCCCCGATGATGTCGATGGCGGTGATCCGGCGATCGGGGCTGACCGAGAAGGTCAGGACCACCTCGGGGTGCCCGGCGGGCGCGTACACGATGCCGACGGTCCCGTCCACCAGGGCCAGCCGGGACACCTGGGCCCGCTCGGCGGAGACGAGGGCGCCGCGGGCGACCAGCTTCGCGCCGCGCAGCACGGCCGGACGGCCGGACGGGACGGCGGCGCCATCTCCGGTCAGCACCACGTCGGAGTCCAGCAGCGCGACCAGCGCCGACAGGTCGCCGCCTCGCGCGGCATCCAGGAACGCGGCCGCGACCTCCCGCTGGCGGGCCAGGTCAGCGGCGTGATCGGGGCTGGACGCGCCCTGGACCCGGCGCCGGGCCCGGCTGGCTAGCTGCCTGCTCGCCTCGGTCGAGCGGCCGAGCACGTCGGCCACCTCGTCGAAAGGCATGGCGAACATGTCGTGCAGCACGAACGCGAGCCGCTCGGCGGGCGTGAGGGTGTCCAGCACGACCAGCAGGGCCAGGCCGACCGAGTCGGCGAGCACGGCCTCGTCCTCGGGGTCGGCGGGCGGCTCGGGACTGACGTCGCCGGATCCGTCCGGTGCGCTGGTCCAGGCGGCGATCTCGGCGGCGCCGGGCCAGGCGTCGCCGACCGGCTCTTCGTGCCGGTGCTTGCGGGCGCGGAGCATGTTGAGTGATACCCGCGCCACGACGGTGGTCAGCCAGGCGCCGAGGTTCTCGACCTGATTGGCGTCGGTGCTGGTCAGCCGCAGCCAGGTGTCCTGGACCGCGTCCTCGGCGTCGCTCATCGAGCCGAGTAGCCGGTAGGCCACCGCCCGCAGATGCTGACGGTGTTCCTCGAAGCCAGCTGCCAGCCAGTCGCTGTCGGCCATGTGTCCGTTCCCTCGCTGTCGGGTGTCATCCACACTGACACCCCGCGAGCCAGGAACGTGACTGGCCTCGGTCTTGCCCTTATTCGGGAAGCTAGCCCGGGAAGCTAGTAGTCCCGAGGTGAATCTGTGGCGGCCGGGACGCCAGGGCCCTGGTAACGGCTTGCGGCCGGCGCGCCGATACCGGCGGGCCGGCCGCATCACCCGTCTAGCAATTACACAGGTTGGGTCGGGCGCAATCGAATGCGAAGCTTCTTGATATATGCAATCGTTAGTTGTGCGTCAAGGGAGCTCACGTGTGCGCGTAAACGTCGGGGCCGACAGTGGTGTTGGCGGTCTGCACGTGGGCGGCCGGCGCCTTCGTGCTTGCCGTGGCTATTGCGGGGGTGGACAGGACCGCTCCAGCAGCGCCGAGCGCGAGGAGCACCGAAAAAAGGATGGGTCGCCCGGTGCGCATGATTCCCTCCATGGCGTTTCCCGAGGCCAGCGACCCGAACCTGGGGGGCTCAACGAGCTCTTAGGGCGGGTCTATGTCATAGGCAGTGTTACCGGTAAAACAAGTAGATAATCCCCGGTGGTAGGGAAATCTTAAAGTTTACTAAAACCTGCGACTAAAGCTGCGATGCGAAAAGAAAATGCCAGTGACTTTGATCGCGATAGCAATTACGATACCGTGCATGAACATCGTTCTGCATCTTGCAGTGCGAGTCGAACGGCAATCCTGCACTTGGCGGCCAGAGGCACCCGGGCGGGTTTTAAATAGCGGCCAACAGGCTAGTAATACCAGAGACGGCCCTTGTTGTTAAGTGGCGCCCGAAAACTTCCCTTGTACCCGTAATGTTCCAGTAGTAAAGTACTGTCCGTGTTTTCTGTGCCTGCCGTCACCCTGGCCGGGACGCTTATCGGTCGCGGCCCTGAGATGACAGTGCTGAGCGACCTGGTCCAGGGCGTAGCCGACGGGCACGGGGGGCTGCTGCTGGTCGAGGGCGAGCCGGGCATTGGCAAGTCCGCTCTGGTCCGCGCCGCCGCAGCCAGGGCGGCGGAGGCCGGCTGCGAAGTGTTCTGGGGATCCGGCGACGAACTCGGCCAGGCCCTGCCGCTGCTGCCCCTGCTCGAGGGACTGCGGGTAAGGGATCCGTCAGAGAACCCGCGGCGCAACACCATCGTCCGGCTCCTGCGCGGTGAACTCGCCGCCGAGCGCGGCACGGACGTGTCCGCGGCCCTGGCCGAGCAACTGCTGGCTCTGGTCGCCGAGCAGTGCGCGGTGCAGTCGACGGTCCTGATCATTGATGACCTGCAGTGGGCGGATCAGGCTAGCGTCACCCTGTTCGGACGGCTCGCTCGCCTGGTGCGGCAGGTGCCGCTGCTCCTGATCGGCACGATGCGTCCGGTGCCGGAGCGCGACGACCTGCTGGTACTGCGCCGGATGGTCGGTGAGGCCGACCGGATCCAGCTCTCCGGACTGGCCGGCCCGGCCGTCGGCAAGCTAGTCAAGTCCCTGGCCGGAGGCCAGCCGGACGACAACTTGATGCAGCTGGCCGACGGCGCCGCGGGCAACCCGCTCTATGTCACTGAGCTGATCGCCGCGCTGTCCCGCGGATCCAGCCTGATCGTCACCGCGAGCGGCACCGCCGAGCTGACCAGCGGCCCGGTGCCTAGCTCGCTGTCGGCGGCCATCGCCGACCGGCTCGGCTTCGTATCCGGCCCGGTGCGCGAGGTACTGCAGGCGGCGGCGCTGCTCGGAGTGGACTTCGCCGTGTCCGACCTGGCCGCCGTGCTGGGCCGCGGCGTGGCCGACCTTATCCCCGCTATCAACGGGGCCCGTACCGCCGGAGTGCTGGTCGAGTCGGGCCACGGACTCGGGTTCCGGCATCCGCTGATCCGCGCGGCGCTGTACGACGCTATACCGCCGCCGGTCCGGGCCGCCTGGCATCGCGATGCGGCCCGCGCGCTGGCCCAGGCCGGCGTGCCAGCCGACCGCGTGGCCCGCCAGCTGCTCTGGGCCGTGGACGGATCCGGCGGCCCGGTCGAGCCGATGGACGACTGGATACTGAGCTGGCTGACCGGCACCGCCGAACTGCTCATCGGCCAGGCGCCCAAGGTCGCCGCCGAGCTGCTCCGCCGGGCGGTGGCGAGTTCCGTACCGGGCTCAGCCCCGTATGAGGGGCTCGTCGGCCGACTGGCCGACGCCCTGTACCGGGTTGGCGAGGTGGCCGAGGCCGAGCAGGTAGCCAAGGCGGCCCTGATGTACGCCGTCGACCCCGACCTGATCGTCGAGCTGCACTGGACCCTGGCCCAGTGCAGCATGAGGGCCGGCCGGTCGGCGGAGTTCCTGGCCACGCTCGACCGGACCCTGGACGCGCCCGGCATCTCGGCCCGGCACCGGGCCCGGCTGCTCACCCTCGCCGCCCGGACGCACAGCAACCTGGGCGAGGTCGAAAAGGCCAGTCAGGCCGCCGACATCGCACTGGAGGCGGCCACCAGCGCGGGCGACAGCTGGGCGACCGGCTGGACCTTGCACGTGCTGACCCTGGTGCATGCCGTCCAGGGGCAGATGGCCGAGGCGCTGGCGCTGGCCGACCGGGCCCTGACGGTGACCCAGACCGATTCCGCGCTGACCGACTTGCGGCTGCTCCTGCAGGTCAACAAGGCCATGATGCTGGGCAACGTCGACCGTCACGAGGAGGCTTTCGCGGCCGCCCGGCAGGCCCGCGATCTCGCCGATCAGGTCGGCACCGTGATCCGGCTGGCCCAGGCCGAGTGCATCCTGGCCCAGCTGCATTTCGCCACCGGCCGCTGGGACGACGCCCTGGCCGCGGTGGAGAGCCTGCCCGATGACCTCAAGGAGCCCGCTTTCGCCTGCTGCGACATGGGCATCGCCGCGGTCATCCTCTTCCACCGGGGCGAGGCCGCCCAGGCGCGCCGGCACCTGGCCGCCGCCGTGCCGCACGCCGAGCGGATCGGGAACCGGGTCATACCCCCGCTGGCCCTGGCCCAGAGCCTCGACTACGAGTACCGCGACGCGCTGCCGGATGCCCTGGCCGTGCTGACCGCGGGCTTCGCCGACAACGCCGAGGAGCTTGAGGAGATCGAGGACCTTATCCCCGACGCCGTCCGGCTGGCCGTCCTGGTCGGTGACCTGGACACGGCGAAAGACCTGGCCGGCCACGCCGCCTTGCTGGCCGCCGAGTCGACCATCCCGCACCGGCAGGCCACCGGCCTGTACTGCGGCGGCCTGGTGGAGCGCGACGCCGCCCGCCTGCTCGAGGCGGCTGAGCGGTATGGCGAGGCCAGCCGGGACTTGTTTCGAGCCAGGGCCCTGGAGGCCGCCGCCGAGTGCTTTGTCGGCGGCGGCGACCGGGACCAGGCCAGGGCCGCCTTCACCCAGGCCGTCGAGATCTACACCTCGCTCGGCGCTACCGCCGATGTCGCCCGGCTCCAGGCCAGGTTCCGTGCCCACGGCATCCGGCGTGGCCCGCACACCAAGCACCGCCAGGCGCAGAGCGGCTGGGACAGCCTGACTCCCACCGAGATCAAGGTCGCCGCCCTCGTACAGCAGGGTCTGACCAACCCGGAGATCGCCGCCAGGCTGTTCCTGTCCCCCCGGACTGTGGCCACCCACGTCTCCCACATCCTCAAGAAGCTCGATGTCAACTCACGAATCGACATCGCGCGCGAGGCGGCACTGCGCAGCGCCTCAAACAGCAGCGCCTCGGGCAAGTGAGGGCAAGGGAAAGAGGGTGTGAGCCCCCGGCCGGGGGCGTGTACGGCCGATCGATGGGCGTGTAGGACCGATCGGCTAGCACACCGGGGGCTCACGTCTATGGGGTTTTTTGGTGTGAGCCCCCGGCCGGGGGCGTGTATGACCGATCGATGGGCGTGTGTACCGATCGAGCATGACACCGGGGGCTCACGCTTTTGCGGGCATGACGGCGACCGCGTCGCGGGCGGCGCCCGCATGCCCTCGTCAACATGGGTCCTGGAACGGCAGCGTGAAGTACACCGCCTTGCCCCAGGGTGTTCGGTAGAAACCCCAGCCTTCGGCCAGGGTGGCCACCAGCATCAGACCCCGTCCCGCCTCGGCGTCGGGAGGGACATCGGCTGGTGCCGGTAAGGAAGGCGACGTGTCATGGACATCCACCCGCAGCTGGCGCTCGTCGCAGGTCAGGACCAGCGTCATGGTCTCGCCCGCTGAGTGCGTGATCGCGTTGGTGACCAGCTCGCTGGTGAGCAGCACCGCGTCCGACTCGTCTACCGGAAGATCCCAGGCGCAGATGGCCGCACGGACCTGGGCGCGGGCTTCGACCGCGGCGCGCGGTCCTACACAGAGGGGTATGCGACGGGGTTGCCGGACGGCGAGGCGAGCGGGCGTCATCGTGACCATGCTTTGCTTCCTTGCTAGACCGGCACGATCTGGCCGGGTGGGGGGTCACCCTGGGGGGCCAGTCTGCGGGGATCCGTTCAAACTGTTGGATCGCGCCGGTGATTGCATGACAACTCTCCTGCAAGTTGCACAGCAAGACATCGGTCGATTGACGGATATACGAAGGCTCTCCGGGAGCAAGCTGCGGGATCTGACGGGCTGATGGTGTCCGTGAGACACCAGAGATGCGCCTCAGGGGCATCTGGGCCGGCCGGGCGGGCATAACTGCGTTGTCGGCACTGCGTTGTCGGCACTGCGTTGTCTGCACTGCGTTGTCGGCACTGCGTTGTCGGCCAGGCTGCGGAAGGAGCAATCTCATGACGGAAGCCGCATCCGGCACCGAGGCCGCCGGCCTCCCGTTCCCGGACGAGGGCATCCTGATGACCTTGTTCATCACCGTCCGCAAGATCGCACGGTCCCGCGACTTCTACTCCCGCGTCCTCGGCGGCACGGTGGTGATGGAGGAGAACCCGTGCATCGTGCGGCTGGCCAACTCGTGGATCATCATGAACCCAGGCGGGCCGCCCACCCCGGACAAGCCAGGCATCACGGTAGTGGACTACGAGCCAGGGGACACCACCTCGATCTTCCTGAACCTGCGGGTCGCCGACATCCAGGCCCGCTATGAGGAGTGGCGGTCGAAGGGAGCGGAGTTCGTCACGCCGCCGATCGACCGCGGCGCCGAGACCCGCTGCTACATGCGAGACCCGGACGGCTACCTCATCGAGGTCGGCCAGTCCACCGGCCTGCGGCACGGCCAGCATGCCGCCAAGCGCCCCGAAGACCTCCCCGGCTGAGCTCGCCCGTCATGATCACGGTCAGCTCTCAGTGATATTGACTGACAACTGACCGTGATCATGAGCTGCGCCGATGAGAAGGGCGCGGGTTCGGGGTCTTAGGGTGTGCGGCCCGGGCCGCTGCCTGCCCGGCGAACAGCGGCGCTCTCAGGACGGTGGAGGACCGACATGGCCAAGCTGATCTACTCGGCGATCGCATCGCTCGACGGATACGTCGAGGACAAGGAAGGCGACTTCCAGTGGGCAGCGCCCGACGAGGAGGTGCTCGCGGCCATCAACGATCTCGAGCGGCCGATCGGCACCTACCTCTACGGCCGCCGGATGTACGACACGATGCGGTACTGGGAGACCGGCGATCAGCCGGGCCTGAGCCGGGACTTCGCGCAGATCTGGCGGGCCGCCGACAAGGTCGTGTACTCCCGGACACGGCAGGCGGCCTCGACCGCGCGGACCCGGATCGAGCACGACTTCGACCCCGCTTCGATCAGGCGGCTGAAGGAATCCTCCGACCGGGACATCACCGTCGGCGGTGCCGAGCTCGCTGGCCAGGCGATGGCCGCGGGCCTGGTCGACGAGTGCCATCTGTTTCTCGGCCCGATCATCGTCGGCGGCGGGAAGCCCGCGCTCCCGCAGGATGTCCGGGTTCAGCTCGAGCTAGTCTCCGAGCGCCGCTTCGCTGGTGGCGTCGTTCACCTCCACTACCGGCTGGCCTGAAGGCCACAGCGGGGACCCGGAAACCCTTCGCACCTGCTCGGCTCCCGGTAGGTTTCCTCAATGGCATGTCGTATCAGTGAGCTTGTCCTCGGTTGCCGTGACCCCGAGGTGCTGGCCCGGTTCTGGTGCGAGGTCCTGGACTTCGTGGTGCTCGATCGTGAACAGAACGAGTACTTCGAGATCGGGCCGCGCGAAGGGTTCGGCGGCCCGCAGCCGACGATCATCCTCAGCCGCAGGGACGAGCCGGAGCCGGGCAAGTCCCGGCTGCACATCGACGTCAACGCCACCGATCGCGATCAGGGTGCCGAGCTCGAACGCCTCCTGGGACTAGGGGCGCGCCGGGCCGACATCGGCCAGACCGGCGAGGAGTCCTGGCACGTTCTTGCCGACCCTGAGGGCAACATATTCTGCCTGCTCAAGGCCCGCCTTAATCCGCTCTGACGGGCGGTACTGGTCCGGGGCGTCTGGCCTGGTGGAGGTAAGGGGACTCGAACCCCTGACCCCCTGCTTGCAAAGCAGGTGCTCTAACCAGCTGAGCTATACCCCCAGGAATGTTACTCTGACCAGCAGTTACGCCGGGCGCGATGCCGCGCGCCCGGCGCGTACAACTGGAGAAGACCGCATGCCTGAGCCAGAAGCCGTGCCCGGCCCGCTGATCGCTGACCTGCTGTCCTCATGGGACCTGAGCCTATCCGACCGGCAGCTGTCTGACCGGACCCGGGAGATCTACGCCCGCACCGGCCGCCAGCTCGTGAGGTGGCTGGAGGAAAAAGGCCACCCGGCCGACACCGAGCTGATCGACGCGCCGCACCTGCGGGCGTTCCTCGGCGCCGAGGCCGCCCGCACCAGCGCGGTGTCAGCGCACCAGCACTACCGCAACCTGCGGGTGCTGTTCCGGTGGCTCATCGCCGAGGGCGAGCGCACCGGGCCCGACCCGATGGCGCGGGTGGGCGAGCCGAAGGTCACCGCGAAGGTCAAGCCGATCCTGGCCGGCGAGCAGCTGGCCGGGCTGCTGGCCACCTGCCAGGGCCAGCCGGTGATCGGCACCCGGAAGATGAGCGTGTTCGAGCAGCGCCGCGACGAGGCCGTCATCCGGATCTTCATCGACACCGGGGTCCGGGTCGAGGGCATGGGCGCCATGCTGAAGGACAACGTGAAGCTGGCCCACAAGACCATCCTGATCGTGCTCAAGGGCGGCGACGAGCACCTGATCCCGCTCGGCCGCAAGGCCGCCGCGGCGCTTGACCGCTACCTGCGGGCCCGGGCCCGGCATAAGCACGCGGCCAGCGAGTGGCTGTGGCTCGGCATCGCCGGCCTGGACCCGGGTCATTTCGGGGCGGCCGGGATCCAGGACATGCTGGCCAAGCGCGGGCGGGCGGCGGGCATCGAGGGCCTCACGCCGCACTGGTTCCGGCGCACGGCGGCCCACATGATGCTGGACGCGGGCATGCAGGAGATGGACGTGGCGCGCGTGGCGGGCTGGAAGTCGACGGCGATGATCCGGGTCTACGCGGGCGAGCTGGCGCAGGAGCGCGCCCGGTCGGCTCATGCCCGGCTGTCGCCCGGCGACCGGCTGTAGGGCGGGCGTGACATTCCGGGGCCGCGCGGCGCTGGAGAGAGGTGGAGGGGTGTCATCCGGATGCCCCGGCTGCGCGTCTGATGTGGAGATCATGTGAAGATCCGGCTTTCGTCACATCTTGCGCATGAGATAGCACCGGTAGTAATGTCGCAACCCGCCAGTAACATCCGGGGCCTGCATGCAGGGGGGTCACATTGGACCGCACAGGACACATGGTTCGCGCCGTCCTCTCGCGTATCGCGCCGCTGTTCTGGGCCGGTGCTGTCGGGCTGACGATCGCGCACCTGCTGGTCCCGCTGTGGGCGCCGGGGATCGGCGGGGTGATCATCACCGCCGCGGCCCTGGGGATCGCCGGGACGCTGAGCGGGGCGATCGAGGCGACGCACGACCATGACATTGCGCAGCTCGGCCGTGCGCTAGCGGACGCTACGCAGGCCGAGGACCAGGAGCTTCTTCTCCGGCGGCTGTTATCCCGTCCTGCCGCGCCAGGGTCTGCTCGGCGAGGCCTACGACGCGCCGGTAGTCTTCCTCGCTCAGCTCCTCCCGGAGCACCTTCCGCGCACGCGGGCTGAGCAGCTGCGGCTGCTCCTCATCGCTGAGGCTGATGCCGAGCACTGACTCGACGCGGCCGAGGTAGCGCAGCGGGAAGTGCTTGCCGCTCTCCCAGGTGGCGACGGTTGAGCGGTTGACGTCAACACGCTCGGCGAGTTGCTGCTGCGTCATGCCCAGGACTTGCCGGCGCTTCCTGATCCTGGTCCCGATGGAGGGGTCGGTGGCCATGCGCTCATCATCACTACGCAACCCGACGTAAGTCAACATCGCAGTTGTGTAGCATAATCGCGTGTAACCCATCCGAGCACATCTGACTGAGCTCGGTTACGTTAGATTTCTTGTGCGGTTGAGCTAGGTTGAGTAGTGTTCCGCGCATGGCAGAAGAAACCACCACGGGAGCGATCATCCAGCGGGCCCGGCAGCGCAAGCGGCTGACCCAGCAGGAGATGGCCGACGCGCTGGGCGTCAACCGCGGCACTGTCTCCACCTGGGAGAGCGGCGAGCACTTCCCCAGCCGCTATGCCGGCGCGATCGAGGAGCTGCTCGACATCACCATCCCGGTGCCGGCGTGAACACCTCCCAGGCCCGGGCCAACGTCCACGCCTCATGGGCGCGCACCGCCGACCGGGCCGCCCGCACCGCGCCCGCCCGGACCGGCCTGCTGGCCAGGTTCGAGCGGGAAGCCCGCGACGCCCTCGGCCCCGGCGCCACCGACACCCAGGTGGCAGCGGCGGCGGACTCGGCCCGGAAGGCGTTCTACGCCCGGCTGTCCGCCGCCGGGGTCGCCGCCCGGTGGAGGGGGCCTGCATGATCCCCGCCTGCCTCTGCCACGGTCCCTGCGACTGCCATGGCCAGCCGATGGCCTGGCTTGAGGGCGACAGGCATCCGCGCTGCACGGTCACCGGCCACCGCATGCCGAACCCGTTCACCAGCCGCGCGCCGGTGCCGACCCGGTACCGGCCCTGGCGCGCGCCGGCCGAGCTGGTCCGGCGCGCCGCCGCCCGCAGGCGGCCGGCATGAGGACCTACAAGCCGGTCCGGCCGAAGGCCGGCCACGACGCCCGGCTCCGCTACGCCGCGAAGCTCCGCGCGCAGGGCCTGTCC
>Ga0102924_1003012_pt1 | contig 17883 bp, 13 predicted proteins | sample PaiPotPPM11metaG_FD_80116 | JGI IMG/M metagenome (GOLD analysis project Ga0102924, IMG submission 80116) | Iron sulfur acid spring bacterial and archeal communities from Banff, Canada, to study Microbial Dark Matter (Phase II) - Paint Pots PPM... ...
CAGACAGCGAATCTGTTCGTGCGACGTCAGACCTTCGAGGCCGTGGGCGGATTCCGGGACTGGGCGCTGGAGCAGCCTCGGAGGCGGCGCTGGTCGGCCGACCGCAGGCGCAACCGCGCGATGCGGACCCCGATCGGCGAGGACACCGTATTCGCCTGGAGTGCCCGCCGTCAGGGGTCAGGGTCCATGTTCGCCCCCGAGGCCGTCGTCCACCACGAGGTCGTGCAAGGCACCGTCTGGGACGCGATGGCCGACCACTGGCACTGGACTCGCGACATGCCAGGACTCGTCCGCCTCGTTCCGGAACTGCGCCGCGCTGCGTTCTACCGGCGCGTGTTCTTTGGGCGCTGGACGGCGTATTTCGACCTCGCGCTGGCCGGGGTGTTGAGCGCGCTGATCACCCGTCGCAAGCTTTGGCTTGCCGCCGTCGTTCCCTACGGCCGGCGGGTCATGCGGGACGCCGACGGTTACAGCTTTGGACGCGGCGTCCTTGCCGCTGAGCGCGCGGTCGGCTACGCCATAGGCACCCCAGCCGTCGACGCGGTGTCGCTGGGTGGGTTCCTCTTTGGGAGCATCGCCTGGCGCTGCTTAGTGCTGTGACCTGCGCCCCGATGTCCTGCGCCGAGCCCGGGTGACGGTGACGTAGAGGGCGTCGCCGTCGGCCACCTTGGGGACCACGACGTGCGCTACGCCGCCCGTGACCGGGACCGTCGCGGTGGTCGAAGCCGGCGCGGTCGCTACATCATTTGATCCGATCGGGTTGCGGGCGCTGTTGGACAGGCGCTGCACGTTCACGTCGACCTCTGAGGCGCTCCAAGGCACGGCCACCGCCAGTGCCGCACTGGCCGTGGAGTGCGTTGACGGGTGCGCCTGCGGGCACTGGATACCGCCGAAGCAGTCATCGGCCCGGCCGATCAGAGCCTCGATCGTGTCGGCACGTGCCACGTGGGTGGCGAGCGTGTACCAGTTAGACCCGGATGCCGAGGTCTGGAGCCTGCCACCGGTCTGCTGGGAGTAGTCCATCATCACCCAATAGGGCATCTGCGGACTTCCATCGGTACCGAGCAGGCCGTCGAGGAGCGAATTGCAGCCCGCCTCGGTCGGACACGTGAGCATCGCCTGGTCGACCCCTGCGGACTCGAGCGCAGCGAAGTCGCCGACCATCCAACCCGGCTCGTTGTTCGCGTAGACGGGGCCGTACTCGTTGACGAACACCTGTGTGCCGCTTAGCGCCCGATAGCTCGCGATCAGTGCCTTGGCCGCCCGCACGTGCTTGCCGATCGCGGCCGGCGACCAGTAGTCGCGGTAGCCCCCGGGAACCGGCTCGGCGGGAAGCCACCGTCCTGGGCTGCTGTTCGGCGCCGGGTCCACCGTGGTGCCGTCCTCGTGATAGGTGACGGCGGCGAAGCGGACGCCCGTGCTCATCTCATATTGGAGGAAGTCGGCCAGGCTCAGGTCGTAGCCGAGCGTGTTGATCTGGCCTGCCGACGTGAACAACGGCTGGGCGAGGCTTGGACCTACCACCTGCGCCGAGGGGTCCGCCGCCTTGATCGCGCGGTATGCGATCCCGTAGACCCACAGCCATTGGTTGACCGTGCCGCTGTGAGCCGGCTCGTTCCACACATCGAAGTAGCTCGGCGCCTGCCCAGCCGCGATCCGCGCCTTGACGTCTGAGTAGATGTAGTAGTAGTACGTCGAGAGGTCGCCGTAGGGTTTCCGGGCATAGGCCCGGTCGTGAATGTTGGCCCAGTTGTTCCAGTCCGTGGTCAGGTCGAGGCTGACCAGCGAGCCAAAGGTGTGGGCCAGCCCGAACTCCCCGCCCCAGGGCTCGCCCAGGCCAGACTGCCCGAGGCGCCACTGGCGCAGACGCAGCGCCCTGACGAGGTTGCTCTCAGGAAATGAGATCCGGACGCCGGCGTCTGTGTTGAATCCGTCCAAGACGCCCAGGGCGTTATGCGTCAGCTGCCCCACCCTCGGAGATCCGATGCGCAGCGAGCACGTTCCCGACAGGCACTGCGTGGCCGGATACGTGTACGTGTACCGATCGGCGGGGGCCAGCGGCGTTATCCCACATGAGTAGGGCACGCGTATATCGGGTGTCCCGCCGAGGTTGGCCGGGGTCACGACGCTGATCTGCGAGTCAGAAAGGGTGCGGTAGCTGCGGGGGGTGATGGCGTAACCGTGCTGGTTGTCGGTGCCGAACCAGACGTCATAGTGTCTGGCGCAGGCTCCCCCGGAACCAACGAATCCGCTCCCATCGATGACCACGCGCCGGCCACCAACCACCGAGCCTGTGGCCGGATAGATCGACGAAACCCGCGGTCCGAGCGCACTGGCCGAGCAGACAACGGCTGCTTGCGCCGCGAGGACCGCCGCACAGATGGCGCCGAGGCGGATCAAGCTGTTCGACCGGAGTCGTGAGAAGACGTAAAGCAACTAACCAGTTTCGTTCAGTTTGAAAACTTCCGGCACGTCCGGCGTTCGTTGAGCATATGGAGCGCAACGGCCCCCTGGTGTTCCGCATCGCCCTGTGCGCCGCTTACGCGCCGACCCGGGATCGGATCCATGACGTGCTCTCCGGCGCCGGGCACGAGCTAGTCGCGATCGAGCAGTCGCTCCAGCGCCTGGTCGAGTCTGCGCCTGAGACGGACCCCGAGCTGATCGTCTTGGCTCCCAGATCAGATCGTTTTACGCCGGCGCGGGAGATCGGCATGCTCCGGGAACGCCTGGGCTCGCTCCCGATCGTGCTCGTTAGCCGCGGACGGACCAGCCGATCGGCCCGGAAGCTCGTGCTTGCCGAAGCGGACGGACTCGTGCACGAGATGGAGCTGGAACGGACCCTGCCGGCCACCGTGCTCTGCGTGCTGGCCGATCAGCTGTGCATGCCGGTCTCGGTCCGCGATGCGATGGCCCAGCCAGTGTTCACCCACCGAGAGAGACAGGTCCTCGAGCTGGTGCTCGACGGGCTTACGAACGGTGAGATCGCGGGGCAACTGTTCCTGTCCGAAAGCACGGTGAAAAGCCACATGGCATCGAGCTTTAGAAAGCTCGGAGCCTCTTCGCGGGCCGAGGTCGCACAACGCTTGGTTGAGCACGGCCTCGACTCGGCCTGGCAGCCGGCGCCGACCCCTGACACGACCCCAGCACTGCGATGACTCCCCCGGAATCGTTCGCCAATTCCGACGCGATCGTGCTCCCGCTCGACCCGGCATCGATGCCGCCTGGCCCACACCCCATCCAGCCAGTGGCTCCAATCGAGGAAGCGGCCACGCGCCCGGTCCGGCACTCACCAACGCTGACGTCGGTGTTGGACGGCGGCGGGTGGCCGTGGCTGCGAGTAGGAGCAGACCTCACCGCGCTCCTGGGCGCGCTGGTGACGGCTGCCTCCGTGGGGTCGGCCGGCGTGCCGAGGCTGCTACCGCTGGTCCCGCTGGCGATCATCCTGTTCTGGGTCGGTGGCATGTACCGCCGAAGGATCTCCGCGTCGCTGGTCCGACTGGCCATGACCGTTACCAGCTCGTTGGCGACCAGTACGATCGCGCTCGCGAGCTGGAGTAGCTACGTCGATCGCCATCCAATCCCCGAGTCGGTGTTACTGCGGACTTGGACCTTGGCGGTGCTTTTGGTGGTGGGTGGACGCGCCGCGCTGCTCGGGGTCCGCTACCTCGCCCGCACGCTCGGTGTGGTCGCCACTCCGACGCTGATCGTCGGCGCCGGCAAGATCGGGATCCAGATCGCTGACCGCCTGTCGCGCCGAACCGGCTACGGGCTGAGCCCAATCGGATTCCTCGACAATCCCGATGCGACCGATCAGCTAGCCCGGGGCACGACCGATCTGCCGCTACTCGGAAGCCCAGAGGAGCTGGAGCGAATCGTGCGACGGACCGGTGCCCGCCACGTCGTGATCTCGTTCGCCCGCGGCCGCGATCACGAGCTGGTGCCGCTGATTCGACGCTGCAACGAGATGCGGCTCGATATCTCTCTTGTCCCGCGGTTGTTCGAGTCCATCAATCACCGGCTTGCCCGCGACTCGGTCGGCCCGCTGCCGCTGCACGTGATCCAGCCCACCAACCCGCGTAGCTGGGAGTTCACCTGCAAGCACATCATCGACCGCACGGTTGCCGCAGCGCTGCTCGTCGGGCTGATGCCCCTGCTGGCGGCCGCCGCAGCTGCGGTCAAGCTGACCTCTCCCGGCCCGGTGCTGTTCCGCCAGTGGCGCGTGGGACGCGACGGGCGGGTGTTCAAGATGCTCAAGTTCCGCAGCATGCGCGTAGGCGGGCAGCTGCCTTGGCCGGGCCCCGGGCTGGGCGTGGCGCCCGGTGGCGTCGAGGGAGAGGATCGGCGGACTGCGGTCGGCAGGTTCCTCCGGCGCGCCTCGATCGACGAGCTCCCTCAGCTGTGGAACGTCCTGCGCGGCGAGATGAGCCTGGTCGGACCGCGCCCTGAGCGGCCCGAGTACGTCGAGCAGTTCCGCGGCGAAGTCAAGCGCTACGACGACAGGCACCGCGTCAAGTCCGGCATCACCGGCGCCGCCCAGGTGAACGGCCTGCGCGGCAAGACCGGGCTCGAGGATCGGATCGACTGGGACAACTACTACATCGAGAATTGGACCTTGGCGCTCGACCTGAAGATTCTGGCCCACACGCTGATCGCCGTGTTGGGCCAGGTGGAGTAGGACGGCGGTCGATTCCTAACCGGCGCTCCGGTTGGAGGGTTTTGCTAGAAAACGGACCGTCAAGCATCGGTCCAGGGTGCGAGAGAGGTATTGCGATGGGTAGGGAGACTTTCGGCAACGGGCCGGCCAGACGGTCGGCGTTGATTGCACTGCTGGTGACGTCGGCGATTCTTGCGTCCGCCGGCACGGCTGGCGCCTACAGCACGACGCCGGGCTATGTCGCGAGCGACTACGTGACAGGCTTTCCAGCCAAGAGCTGGGGCCCGATCGGAATCGCCTTCGACCAGTCCGACAACCTGTACGTCGGCGATCCCATCGACGGCTACATCTACCGCTTCCAGCCCGGCGGTGATCAGGCCTCGCCCGCAACCCGCCTCAACGAGACCCCGATTCCAGGAGACATCGTCGGTCTCGCGATCACGCGCGACGGGCGCATCTACGTCGCCCGCTATAACGCCGGGGACGTCGTCGAGATCGACCCTGGCACCGGTGAGGTGCTGCGCGAAGTCGTCACCGGAATCCCGGGCGCGACTGGCCTCGCCGTGGACCCGATCAGCGGAGATTTATTCGTCTCGCAGAACAGTGCCGGGAGCACAATCTGGCGGATCTCGAACTTTGCGAACGGCCCAGGAACCACCACTGCCTATCTGTCAGGCGTGCGGGGAGTCGACGGGCTCGCGTTTGATTCCGACGGCACCCTCTACGCGGAGGACGACGGGAAGATCCTCCAGATCGCCGGAACCTCAAGCCCCACACCGGGTGTCGTCAGCGACATCGCCTACGCGCCGGGGGCGGACGGCCTCGCGTTCGGCGTCCATCCGCCGTCGAGCGGGCTGCCGTTCCTGATTGCCAATCGAAACGACGGCACGGTCACGCAGGTCGACTTCGGCATGGGGGTACCGTCGACGACGGACATCTTCAGCGGCGGAAGCCGTGGCGACTTCGCCGCAGTCGATTCGCATGGCTGTCTATACATCACCCAGACGACCAGCATCGTGAGAATCGGTGGGGCGAACGGCACGTGCGGAACTCTCTCGCCTTCGACCCAGGGGGCGGCGCCGAGGCCTGCCATCGTTATGACGGCCTCCGTTTCTCCGAGACGGCAAGGATCAGCGGGGGCCTGCGTGCGCCTCAGCCAGCTGACGTTGCGCCTGAGCCAGCGTGGACGTGTACGCGTGCGCTCCGCCGCGATCTATCTGAACGGCCACCTCGCGAAACGTGTGAGCGGCTCGGCTGTGACTGCGCCGATCACGCTGAGCCACCTCGCCGCAGGGTCGTTCATGCTCAAGGTGGTCGCGACGACCACGAACGGCAAGACCCTCACGACCCGCGAGTTCTATACGAACTGCCAGCCGCCGCCCCAATGCGCGAGGCTCGCGGTCGCGATCCCTGCGCCGCGCCACCAACGGATCACTCGCGTGTACGCGTATGTCAACGGGCGCAACGCGTTGACGGTCCACGGCCGCAAGATCACGCGCATAGTGCTGACGAAGCTTCCACGCGGCAGCTACACAGTCAAGCTCGTAACGTTCAGCTCGCGCGGCGGGCGAAAGACGACGACGAACACATACGTCGGCTGCAGCCTGTCGCCGTAGAGGTCAAGCTCCTCAGTGCGCCATCAGGTCGGCGAGCGTGAACCCGGGCTCGGTCTCGAACTCCTTCGCCAGCCTGGCGCGGAACGTGGAGTAGCGCCGGCGCGCCTCGCTGCGACGACCGGCCGCCAGCAGGACCCGCAGCAGTTCCCGGTGGACGTCGCTGTCGAACGGCTCGAACTCAGCCAGGCGCCCCAGCTGCTTGACCGCCGCGTCGCGGTCTGAGCGCGCGAGTGCGAGCCGCGCAAGCGTGCGCACGCTGTTCGTCGCCAGCTCGCGCAGGCGGTCGCGCTCGGCCATCGCCCACTCGGCGTACGGCTCGTCCTCGAGCAGATCGCCGCGGTACAGGGACATCGCCAGCTCGAGCAGCTCCGCGGCGACGCCATCCTCGCCCCGCTCGGCCGCGTCGAGCCCGCCACGCGCCGCCTCGGTGAACGTGTCGGCGTCGATCCGCACGCTACGGCGGTTGATCGCGTAGCCACCGCGCACCGTGACGACGAACGGCGAAGGAGCCCGGGGCAGGCGACCGGGCTCGAGCTTGTCTCGTAGCGCGTGGATGAAGTGGCGAACGCTCGAGAGCGCTGCCCGCCCGGAGAACGGCCACAGCGCCTCGGCGATCTCCTCGGCCTGGACGACCCTGTCGCGCTCACAGATCAGGTACTTGAGGATCTGCCCGGGCCGCTGCTGCAGCCAGTTCCCCCCAAGCGGCCCCTCGCGGCTATCCACGCGGATCCGCCCGAGCGCCTTGATCGTCAGCTCCGGGCCCTTGATCCAGTGCGGCTCCGACCGGCGCCGGCGGTCGCGTGCGTCGCCTGGACGCAGGTGCATCAGGACACCCGATCCGAGGCCGAGCGGCGTCGTCGTCAGCCACACCGCGCTCACCGGGCTGCCCGGCCGTGTGTCGATCCGGATCTCCGGCAGGGACATTCCATTTTGCGCGGCGCGCTGCGCGAGGCAGCTCTGGTGGCACGGGCCCCCCTGGACCCGGCATGCGAACATCTCGTGACACGCGGTCGGAGGCTGACCGTCGGCCGAGCGCCAGGCCATCTCGATCGCCGCGGGGTTGGCGCTCAGCACACTGCCGCGCTCGTCGACCACGACGAGCCCGTACGGAAGTTGGTCATAGACCGTCGAAGCGATCTGCGTACTGATCCCCACCGGCGGAGTTGGGTCGATCTGTTCGATTTGCTCGGCTCGCCGGCTTTGGCAGGGGTCGGTGCTGCAACTAATTTCGGTCTAACAGCGATTCTAATCGGTCCCCCACCGGCCGTGTTTACCTTCCGCCGCCCCGGAGTTCAGACCGGAATCAGGTTCGACCGACGCAGCTTGGTTTAAGCGACCAACTTTGACCGATCGGCGGAGCGCGGACCTGCAATCGAACGGAGCGACGGGGATCCGCACAAACGACATCCGCCCAGAGCGAGTCACCGGAAGCGGGGATATATATGGCCCAAGGTTGCTTTCATAGCAAGCGAACGCTCGATACAGAGCGATGTCCCGGCGAGGTGGCGCGTGCAGTCGCCCGCGCCAAACAGGGGGACCGCGCGGCGATGCGCTTTCTCTACCTACGCTATTCGGACAACGTCTACGGCTACGCGCGCTCGATCGTGCACAACGATCACGACGCCGAGGACATCGTCCAGCAGGTATTCACGCGGGTGCTGACGGCGATCGAGTCCTACCAGACGCGGGGCTCGGTGCCATTCTCCGCGTGGCTGCTGCGGATCGCGCACAACATGGCGATCGACCATATCCGCCGGCGGCGCCCCACGGTCGATGAAGCACACACCCCGCTCGCCGAGGAGCGCTGCGAGCTCGAGGCCAACCACCTCCGCACGCAGCTACGCGACGCGCTCGCACAGCTGCCGGACGTCCAGCGCGAGATCGTCGTACTGCGGCATCTGGCGGGTTTCTCCCCGGTGGAGATCGCCGAGCGGCTCGGCCGCTCGGAGGACTCGGTGCACGGCTTGCACCACCGCGGTCGCCGGACGCTGCAGACCGCGCTGACCCACGCCGGCGCGGCACCCGCGACGATGGCCGCCTGACGGCAGCGTTCCAGGGAGCTCGAGCACAGTGGCTACCTCGACAGCTCAGGGCACAGCACCGGACGCGGGCGCCCAGGATCACGCGGCCGTTGGGATCGTCGCCGACGAAGTCAACCGGCGGCGCCTCGAGGCGGCGCTGGAGCGCGGCTCATTCGAGCTTGCGGCTAGCGCCGGCAGCGTCCACGAGCTGCTCGACCGAAGCGCGGCGCTCGACCTCGTGGTGCTCACGGGCGACGGGGAGACCGTCGCCAAGGGGGGTCCGGTGCAGCTACTGCGAACGCTCCGCCCGGCATGCTCGATCGTGATCGTGGCCCCGGACGACGACGGCGCGCTCGTGCGCAAGGCGCTGCGTGCCGGCGTCGACGGCTATGTCCCAGAGCCCGCGGTCGATCAGACGCTGGCGGTCACGGTCTCCGCGGTCCTGGCGGGGCAGCTGTCGATCCCGCGCTCGATCCGCCGGCGCGCACCATGGTCGGCCTTCTCGGCGCGCGAGCGTCAGGCGCTCGAGCTCGTCGCCAGCGGCGACACCAACCAGAAGATCGCCGCCCGGCTGCACCTCTCCGAGAGCACCGTCAAGAGCCACCTGACATCGAGTTTCAGAAAGCTCGGCGTCTCGTCTCGGGCAGAGGCGGCGGCAGCCGTGCTCGACAGCGAGACCGGTTTGAACGCCCAAGCGGCGCTCACGCCAAGCTTGTCGTTCGCGCCTTAGCTCTCGGCGCCGAGAGCTGCCGAAACCGCGTGCGCGCGAGCGGCACCTCCACCCTCGCGTGCGCTGTACCCTGACTCGGCACAGATGGCCTATGCGGAGCAGAGCCCGGGCCGGAGGCCGATCAACGACGACGCCGCCGCGCTCGCGGTGCAGTGGCGGGGGTTGACGCGGGTCGCGACAGCGGTCGCGGTGCTCACCAGCCCAGCGTTCTTCCTGGTCCTCTACGAGACCGACCACCTCGGCTTGGCGCTGTCGCTGATCATCGCCGTGGTCGCCGTGATCACGTTCCGCGGCCTGGTCGAGCTCGTCGTTCGCAAGCTGATCCCGTCGCCAAGCCTGTACGGGGCCGATCAGAGCCTGAAGCAGGACGACATCGTCGCCCGCCGGCGCTACTGGTACTGGCGGACGAAGTTCCGGCGCCTCCCGGTGTACCTCTTGCTGATCGCGATCGTGCTGGGGCTTTGCCAGCTGCTGTTCGCATTCGTCGGTATCCACGCGTCGTTCTTCAACCCGCTTCCCGCGCTTCGCAACCTCTACCCCGCGCAGCAGCTTCCTCAGCTGGCCCTGATCTTCATCCAGCTGCCGATGCTGTTCTTCATCAACTTCGCGATCTTCTTCGGGCCGTTCCTGTTCTTCGCGGTGCGGCAGATCCGCGGGTACGAGCCGGGAGACGCCAGCTGGGGCGTGAAGATCGACGATGTCCGCGGCCAGGCGGAGGCCAAGGAGGAGATTACGCGCGTGATCACGCTGTGGCAATCGGGCGAGGAGTTCGAGCAGGCCGGCGGCAAGCGCGAGCGAGGCCTGCTGTTCCTCGGCGCCCCGGGGACCGGGAAGACGATGATCTCGAAGGCGATCGCGACCAACTTCAACTGCCCGTTCGTGACGATCCCCGGATCGGGCTTCGCCGGCATGTTCATCGGCATGGACGCGATCACCGTCCAGTTCCTAGCGCACAAGGCGCGCAAGCTGGCGAAGAAGTGGGGCGGCCAGTGCATCGTGTTCATCGACGAGATCGACGCGGTCGGGACGCGCCGGCAGTCGCTCGGCACCGGGGCGACCGCAGCCGAGCCGACCTCGATCCACGACGTCTGCTTCTACGGGCCCAACGGCGCGCTGACCGCGAGCGGAGACCTCGTGATCGAGTCGCGGGCGTGGCGCGAGCGGCTGTTCGCCCAGCGCGCGGAATCGACCCATTCCGGCTACGCGACGTTCATCGAGCGCACCAGCGAGCGGATCCGCGGCATCTACCCCGGCTTCGGTATGGGTGGTGGCATGGGCGGCGGCATGGCTCTCAACCAGCTGCTCGTCGTGATGGACGGGATCGACGAGCCCCCGATGCTGCGCAAATTCCTCACCAACCGCGTCAACACGTTCCTCGACGCGATGTTCGTGATCCCGCAGAAGCTCCGCGCGGTGAAGCTTCGACTTCGTCCCCCCCGCCCGCGCAAGGAGCAGATCTACTTCATCGGCGCGTGCAACGTGCCGATCGCGATGCTCGACCCGGCGCTGATCCGCCCCGGGCGGATGGGGCGTCACATCTGGTTCCGCACGCCGACCAAGGACGACCGGCTCGACATCCTCGACCTTTACCTGAACAAGGTTGACCACGAGCCAGACCTCGACACCGACCGCCGTCGCGACGAACTCGCCCGGATCACGAACGGATATTCGCCGGCGATGATCGAGCAGTGCTGCTCGATGGCGCTGACGATCGCCCACACCGAGGGCCGCCGGCGATTTGGATGGGGTGACATCGTCGAGGCAATGACCACGGTCGAGACGGGGACCGCGCAGAACATCGAGTACATCCAGGAGGAGACGCGGGCCGTCGCGATCCACGAGGCGGGACACGCTGCCGCGGGCCACGTGTACCTCGAGAAGGACGTGCTCTCAACGCGGCTCTCGATCCGCAAGCGCGGCGGCTCGCTTGGGCACTACCAGAGCATGGAGAAGGACGAGCGCTTCTCGCACTTCCGCCACCACGTGATGGGCACGCTGATCATGACGCTCGGAGCGATGGCGGCCGAGCACGTGTTCTACAACGAGAACAGCCAGGGCGTGAGCGGCGACGTACAGAGCGCGACCGCCACGGCCGCGGCGATGGTCGGCATGTGGGCGATGGGGCCCGACCCGGTCCACATCCAGGGCAGCCTCGGTCTCCCCGATGACGGCGGCCAGGCGCTCGAGCGCCTCGAGCGCGTCGGTACGGCGATCATGAACCGGGCGAACATGTCGGGGCCGTTCATGCAGGATCCGATCGCCTCGGTGCTCGGCGATCGCGACAAGCGCAGCGCCGCCGCACAGATCCTCGGGCAGGCGTACGTGACCGCGTATGCCCTGATCGCAAGCAACCGCGAGCCGGTGGAGCGGATCGCCAACACGCTCGTAGAGCGCAAGGAGATGCACGGCGACGAGGTCGTGGATCTGCTGAACAGCGTCGGCCTGAAGCGCCCAGAGATCGACCTGACCGACGACCGGACGTGGCCGCAGGTATGAGCGACCACGGCCCGCAGATCGTCAAGGCGAGCGACGAGCACGCCGCCGAGGCCCGGCTACCCAGCGCCCTCACAGGCACGCAGCATCGAGCGGCCGGCCGCGCGGGCCTCCCCCATTCGCACAAGTTCCGCGCCGCCAGGCTGGCGCTCGCCGGACTCGGGCTGTGTGCGCTGGCCGCGGCGGCCGTAATCGCGGCGAGCGGCCGGGGATCTGCCCAGACCGGTGGCACTTGGTCCTCCTGGAGCCCCACGGATAACGGCCTGCAAGGCGCCCAGGAGATCGCGGATTATCTGGCGCCGTACTACCGGGCGAGCCCCGCGCAGCAGCTAGCGGTAGTCACCGCTGTGAACCTCAACAACGGATCGAATCCGCTTCAGGTGGCAGTTCCCGCCTCGGGGGCCTCCGGCTCGCTCGTGCCACTGCCCGCGAGCAGCACGGTCGTCTACAACCTCTGCGGCGTCGGCAGCACCAACTGCTCGATCGCCGTCGGGAAGCCCTCGCCACAGCGCCTCCTGTTGCTCAAGCGGGAGGGGCTCGAGCTCGCGCTGTACACGTTCAAGTACATCAGCGGGATCAGTACGGTCTTGGCGATCCTGCCCCCGGGCCACACGAGCCAGGGCTGCGTCGGGATCTGCGCCAAGCCGCAGGAGAAGACCGTCACCAAGCCGGTCAACATCGCGCTCGCGTTCGACCGCTCGGAGCTATCGCCCTGGCTCTCGCACCCGCTGCGCTCGATGCTGCCCGAGCCGCTGCCGCCAACCGTTGCCCAGATCCAAAGCTCGCCGGAAGCCGAGCTCGTCAGCATTCTCACGGCTCACGGCCTGTTCTCCGAGCGCCTCCAGCAGGCCCAGGACGGCAGTACGGTGATCGCGCTCAGCCCAATGACGCCGCAATAGCGCGCGCCGGGCGCCGGGTGCTCCGGACCCCCCGGCGCTCCGGGCGCCGGCGCTCTCAGGCCCGGCGCTCGGCGGTCCCCTCGCGCCACTGGTACCCCGCGCAGCGAACGACCGGCAGCCGCGGATAGCGCGGGAAGCGGTCGGGCTCGTCGCGCGAGCGGCGGCAGAGCGAGAACACCGAGCCGCGGGTGGTGCGCACCAGCTGCTGATGGCGACAGGTGTCGCACAAGCCGGCTGGTGCACCGGTCATCCCGCGATCACTCCAGCCACATGCCGGAAGCGACCCGCGTCTGCACGAGCCGGGGGCCGTCGTCGGCCGCGAGCGCCTCCCTCAGCGCCTCGGTCAGCTCCTCGCGGCCCTCGACGTCGCGCGCCTGCATCCCGTAGGCGCGGGCCACCGCCGCGGTGTCGAGCGCGGGGAGATCGAGCCCGGGGACACCCGAGACCTGCTCGAGCATCGAGAACCACTTGAGGATCATGTACTCCTCGTTTCGCAGCACCAGGAACGTGACCGGGGCCTTGTAGGCGACGGCACTCCACAGCGCGGTGATCCCGTACTGCGCTGAGCCCTCCCCCAGCACGCACACGACCGGGCGCGAGGGCTGGGCCAGCTGCACGCCGACGGCCGCCGAGATCCCGAAGCCGAGGCCACCGCTGGCGCCGAAGTAGTAGCTGCCCGGCCTTGACAACCGCAGCCGGTTGCGCAGCGCGAGCGTGCTCGACGGCGTCTCGACCACCGCGATCCCGTCCCGTGGCCAGACGTCGGCCAGCGCCGCCATCGCCTCCGAGCCGCTCATCGGCTCGGAGTCCGGGGGATCACCGGGCGCAGGGCGCGGATCCGGCGCCGAGCGGTCGGACTCGCCCACAAGCTCGACGAGCTGCGCCAGCGCGAAGCCGACATCGCCTACGATCGCGTCGCCCATCGGCGCGCGAGCCGCCTCGCCAGGATCGCTGGTGATCGCCGTCAGCGTCGCGCCCTCGGGAAGCAGCGGTCCGGGCAGGTACGGGTAGTAGGGGAACACCGAGGAACCGATCACGACCACCAGGTCGTGACCCTTGAGCGTCTCGGAGACCGCGCCGATCGCCGGTGGCAGAACGCCGATGAACTGGGGGTGGTTCTCGGGGAACCCGAGCCGGCTCCCGCCGGTCGCCGGCGAGGCCCATACGGGCAGGCGCTGCTTCTCGGCGAGCGCGACGGCGTGCTCCCAGCCGCCGCTGGTGTCAATGTCGGGACCGGCGATCAGGACCGGGTTGCGGGCGCTCTCGATCGCACTCGCCAGCTGGGCGAGCGCCGCCGGGTCAGGAGCGGAGCGGCCATTGACCATCCGACTGGTCGCGTTGACCGTGCGGTCCTCGTCGGCCTCCGCGCCCCAGTCGTCCATCGGAATCGAGACGAACACCGGACCGCGCGGCGGCAGCGAGGCATGCAGGATCGCGCGGGCCAATGCGCCGGGGACATCCTCGGCGCGCGGCGGCTCGTGCGCCCACTTCACGTAGGGCTGCGGACCGACCGTGGGGTCGCGGTTGGTCAGATTCGCCTCGATCATGATCTGCGGGCGGACCTGCTGGCCGGCGGTGATCACGAGCGGCGACTTGTTCGCCTGGGCGTTGAAGATCCCGCCGACGGCATTGCCGACCCCCGGAGCGGTGTGGAGGTTGACGTGCGTGGGGCGTCCGCTGGCCTGCGCGAAACCGTCGGCCATCCCGACGACGGCCAGCTCCTGCAGGCCGAGCACATACGTGAAGTCATCAGGAAAATCCGCCAGCATCGGCAGCTCCGTCGAGCCGGGATTCCCGAAGATCGTCGTCATCCCGTGGGCGCGGAACAGGTCGAAGGTTGCTTCACGGACGCTCGGCATCAGCCGCTCTCTCCCTTGCTTGTCGGACCCGGTCGGCCGGGCGGCTGCTGAAAGCTAACCGGCGGGCGGCGCTCGTGCCACCGCTCCGCCTGCTCGAGCTGCGCCGCGAGCGCGATCAGCTCGGCCTCTTGATTGGCCTGCCCCAGCAGCTGCGCGCCGAGTGGCAGTCCTGAGCCGGTCAGCCCGGCGGGCACGCTGACGGCCGGCCACCCGAGCACGTTCCAGGTCCAGTTGTATGGACACGCACCCACGACGACCTTGTCGGTCTGCCAGTTCGTCAGCCCGTCGATCGCGCCCACGGGTAGCGGCGGCTGCGCCGTCGTCGGGGTGAGCACGACGTCGAAGTTCCGGAAGATCGCTCCGATCTGCCAGCGCGCCGGGCGCTCCATCGCGCGGGCGAAGCGCAGCAGCGGCCCGCCGACGAACCGCCCGAGGCGGGCGTTGTGGCGCGTTCGCTCGTCGAGCTGGGAGTGGTCGCCGATGCCGGCCATCCATGGGAGCAGCCCCGCGCTCGAGCGCGCGAGCACCCCGGCGCCAAAGATCCCATAAACGGGCTCTGCGGGCTGGACGTCGTGACCGAGGCGCTCGAGCACGGTGGCGAGGCGCTCGATCACGCCGCGCACCTCCGGATCGAGCGTTGCGGGGGCAACGCTGAAGGGGATCTTGAACGACAGCGCGATCCGCAGCCGGCGGCCGGGGTCGGCACGCTGCGCCACGGCTGCGAACGGCTCCGCGGGAGCTGGCGGCTGCGCGGCGTCCCCCGCATGGTTGCCGGTGACGGCGTCGAGCAGCAAGGCGGCGTCGGCGACCGTGCGCGCGAGCGGTCCGGCGCAGGTGAGCCCGTGGAAGGCGTCCGCCCACGGCCAGGTCGAGACGCGCCCCCGCTGCGGCTTGATTCCGACGAGGTGGGTCCACGCGGCCGGGACACGGATCGACCCGAGCCCGTCGGAGCCGAGCGCCGCGGGCACCAGGCCCGCGGCGACCGCGGCCGCGGAGCCGCCGGACGAGCCGCCCGGAGTGTGCTCGAGGTTCCAGGGATTGCGGGTCACGCCGAATGCGGCGCCCTCGGTGATCGGCCATTGCCCGAGCTCCGGGGTCGTCGTCTTGCCGACGATCACGGCTCCCGCCGCGCGCAGCCGGCGTACCGCCTCCCCGTCCTCGAGCTTGGTCTCGAACTCCCCTGCGCAGCCGAACGGCGTCGTCTCCCCGGCCAGATCGGTGTCGTCCTTGATCGCAATCGGGACGCCGAGCAACGGCCCGCGCTCGCCGGCGGCCAACCTCCGGTCTGCCTCCCGCGCCTCGGCGCGTGCCGCGTCGGGCCGCACGCACCGGAACGCATTCAGCGTCGGCTGGCTCGCCTCGATCCGCTCCAGCGAGCGCTCGACCAGCTCAAGCGAAGAGCGCTCACCGCGCGCCAGCAGCTCTACCTGTCCGCGCAGCCCCGCGAATGCGAGCTCTTCGCTTTCGGCCGGCGCGCTCGAGAGGGTCATCGCGCCAAGGATCGCGCATCGGCGCGCCCGGACGCGCTCAAAGCTCGCCCTGGACCTCGCTGGCCGCCCGCTCGCCCGAGCGAACGGCGCCGTCCATATATCCGTTCCAGTAGTTGGAGGTCTCCGTGCCGGCCCAGTGGATCCTGCCGATCGGCTGTTTGATCCAGGGGCCGTAAGCAAGCAGCGTCCCGTTGGAGGGAATCCCGACCGGACAGCCCCTGGTCCACTGCTCGCCGCACCAGCTGGTCTCGAAGAAGGCACGTGCGTCCAGCCCCTGGGAGCCGAAAAAGTTCGCATACTGATTCAGCACCGCCGCCCGGCGTGCAGCAGGCGACATCGCCGCGTAGGAGCGCGCGTTGTCGCCGCCGACGAAGCCGAAGATGACACCCGGGCCACGGCTCGCGGTCGAGTCGGGCGGGGAGTCGTCGAAGGTCGCGCTGACCGGGCCGCCGGTGTCGACCGCGCTCCCGTTGAGACCGGCGTCACGCCAGAACGGACGGTCGTAGACCGCGGCCACCTTCGTCAGCGTCCCATTGCCGTAGCGCTGGGTCAGCTGGTCACGCTGGAACGGGAGAATCGGCTCGTAGTCGATCCGCGCCGCAAGCGCCGGGGGGACCGCGACGATCGCCTGCTTGGCCTTGACCGTCACGCCGTCGGAGTACACGGTCACCCCACCCGATCCCTGCACGATCCTGCGCACCGGCGAGCCCAGCACGACACGAGACCCGAGCTCCGCTGCGATCTTGAGCGCGATCAGCTGCGAGCCGCCGATGAATCGCGACTGCTGCGCCCCGCCTCGGGTGTCGAAATTGCGCTCGAACGTCCCCGGGTTCTGCTCATCGCCCGAGGAGGCGATGTAGAAGAGCGTGAACAGCAGCGAGAGCTCGCGCGGCTCGGCGCCGAAGATCGGCCTCGTCGCGAGCGGGACCAGCAGCTGGAAGTTGGGGCTGGCGCTGTTCTCCTTGACCCACCGCTCGAGCGTGTAGGTCTCCCAGCTGGCGGCGTTTGACGCCTCCCACGGCGCATCGACAGGCACCGTGGTGGCCATCTGGTCGAGCTGCGCTACGGTCGCGGCCGTCTCGGCGATGATCGTCGGGTCCGGGGGAGCGGTGCCGAGCGGGCCGGTATCGCTGTAGGTCATCCGGTTGGAGCCGTTGACATAGACGTTGTTGCCGTCGTCGAAGGTCGGAAACGTCCCGACCTTGAGCGAGCTTGCAAGCGCGAGCAGGCGGTCCTGGGTCGGCCCGACGAATGTGCCGCCGCGCTCGGAGACGTGGCCGCCGCCGAGGTCGTGATTCAGGACGCGGCCGCCGACGCGGTCACGCGCCTCGACCACCACCACCGAGTGACCCGCCTGGCGCAGGTTCCTGGCCGCCGTCAGCCCGGCGAAGCCGGCGCCGACCACGACCACATCGGCGCGGCGGGTCGACCCTGAACCAGCGGGCTTGCGCGCACGCTGCTGGCGGGCGGCATCCGCGGCCGCCGGCGCCGCGGCGGCCGCTCCGGTTGCGAGCGTGCCTGCGACAAAGCCGCGCCGGGTAAGCGTGCCTCGATCGTTGGAGATGTCTGTCATCTGGAGCCGGTCTCCTGTCCGTGGTTGTCAATCGCGGCGGTTCCCGCGGCAAAGCGGTCCGCAGCGTCTAGGTCGAAGTCCCCGTGGTCCGAGCCCAGTCCCTGCGCGACGAGGGCAGCTGCCGCACACCCGAGCACGGCTGCTTCGCGGCGGCTGCGGCCGAGCGCGAGCGCGCGCAGGAAGCCGGCCGAGAATGCGTCGCCGCAACCGGTCGTATCGACGACGTCGGTGGCGAACGCCGGCACGGCCTCGGTGCCCTCGCTGTCGACGACGATCGCACCGTCGGCTCCGCTGGTCACCGCCACGCAGCCGATGCCGCGGCCGAGCAGCGCACGGCAGCCTGTCTGCAGGTCCTCCGTTCCGGTCAGCCCGAGCACCTGCTCGTCGTTGGGCAGCAGATAGTCGAGGTGCTCGAAGGCAGGTGCGATCCAGTCGAGGATCGCCGCCGCCTGCTCGCCGGGGGCGAGGATGTCCGCCGAGGTCACGACCCCGTGCTCGCGGGCGAACGCCAGGATCTTCGCCGCCTCCTCCCCGCCCATGAACTCCGG
>Ga0102924_1003013_pt1 | contig 17877 bp, 17 predicted proteins | sample PaiPotPPM11metaG_FD_80116 | JGI IMG/M metagenome (GOLD analysis project Ga0102924, IMG submission 80116) | Iron sulfur acid spring bacterial and archeal communities from Banff, Canada, to study Microbial Dark Matter (Phase II) - Paint Pots PPM... ...
GGCCGCGGCGTACAGGATGAAGGCGTACTCGGCCCGGTTCTCGGCCAGCACGCAGATCCGCTCGCCGCGCCGCAGGCCGAGTCCGGTCAGCGCGTTGGCCAGGCGGGCGCTGATCGCGTCCAGGTCAGCGAAGGTCCAGCGCCGGGAGCCCTGCTCGAGCGCGACCGCCCCGCCGCGGCGCGCGACCGTGCTGGCCAGGGCCTGGCCGACGGTCCGCTGGCCCGCCCGGATGATGGCCTCAGCGGTCACGGGCGCTCCGGCCGAACGCGATCAGCTTCTCCCTGACGTCCGCGCTGAACATCAGCGGGTATACATCGCGCATCGAGGTCTCGGGCACCATCCGGCTGAACATCAGCTTGTACTGCGCCTTGGCCTCGTCCCCGGTGGCGGCCAGCTCGGCCGCGACCTCGGTGACCCGCGCGTCCAGCTGGTCGTCAGGCACGACCTCGGTGATCAGCCCGATGCGCTCGGCGTGCCGGGCGTCGATCAGCTTGCCGGTGTAGCAGAGGTACTTGAGCACCGGCAGGCTGACCTGCCCGTACAGGAAGGCCGGCAGGTAGGCGTCGACCAGCCCGACTCGGGCCTCGGGGATCCCGAACCGGGCGCTCTCCGCGGCGATGACGATGTCGCAGGAGGCAATGGTCGTGCAGCCGCCGCCGACGCAGATGCCGTTGACGGCGGCGATGATCGGCTTGGCCGAGGACCGCATGGTCATGAACGGCAGGCTGTCCTCGAACCGGTAGACGCCGAGCCGGTCCTCGTCATCGGCCGGGTCCAGGTAGCCGAGCATCTCCTTCAGGTCGCCGCCGGCCGCGAACGAGCCCCCCGTGCCGGTGACCACGACGCAGCGGACCTGCGGATCCCGCTCGCTGAGCCGGACCGCGTCGCGCAGCTCGGCGTACAGCTCGGTCGTGAACGCGTTCCTGACCTCGGGCCGGTTCAGCCGGATCGTGGCCGTGCTGCCGGTCACGGAGTACACAAGCGACTCAAATTTCGCCATTTACCTGGAGCCTCCACCTCGTCGGTTCTCGCTGCTGCGAATCTCGTTGCTGTGCCAGGCGTCGGCGGTGACGCCGTCGGCGCGGAGCCGGAACTTCTGCACCCGCTCGGTCGGAGTGTGCGGCAGGGCCGCCATCACCCGGATGTAGCCGGGCACCGCGTAGGCCGGCAGGTGGGCGGCGCAGAACGCGTGGACCTGCGCCGGGTCCAGCTCCGCGCCCGGCTGGGGCACCAGCGCGACCATGACCTCGTCGTCGGAGAACTGCGACGGCACCGCATAGGCCGCCGACTCCAGCACATCCGGGTGCCGGGCCAGGACGCTCTCGATCTCCCACGACGAGATGTTCTCGCCGCGCCGCCGTATGCAGTCCTTCTGCCGGTCCACGAAGTACAGGTCCCCGCCGGCCGAGATCCGGCCCCGGTCCCCCGTGTGGAACCACAGGTTACGAACCGCCTCCACCGTCGCCTCGGCCGCGTTGTCGTAGCCGAGCATGAAGGCGCACGGGACGCGCGGCCGGACGACGATCTCGCCGACCTCGGCGATGACCTGCCGGTCCTCCTCGTCAACCACGGCGACCTCGAACAGGTCGGAGGACCGGCCCGCCGCGCGGACCTGGCCCGGCCGCCGGTTCACGGTCGCCATCGGCGCCTCGGTCAGCCCGTACACCTCGGTGAGGGTGACCCCGAAGCGCTCCTCGAACCCAGGCCAGATCTCCTTCGGCGCTCCGGCACCGAACGCCCTGGTGATCGCGTGCCCGCGATCGGCCGGGCCCGGCGGCTGGTTCCAGAGCATCTGGATCACGGCACCGAGGTAGTTGAACGCGGTCACGCCCTGGCCGATGGCGTTGTCCCAGAACCGGCTGGCGCTGAACTTCGCCTCCAGGACGATCTTCGCGCCGACGTCGAGCGCCGGGAGGACCCCGGTGTAGCGCGCGTTCTGATGGAACAGCGGAAAGCAGTTCCACAGCACGTCGTCCGGGCCGTACCCCATGACCTCGGCGTTGTACCGGCCGAGCCGGACGCAGCCGCCGTTGGTGTGCAGGATGCCCTTGGGCGGCCCGGTCGTGCCCGAGCTGAACAAGATCACGCCGGGCCGGGCCGGGCCGATGGCCGCCGGGGTGAAGGCGCCGTCCTGGTACAGGCTGCTCAGGCCGAGCACGCGGACCTCGTCCGCCGGGGCGTCCTGCTCGCCGGCGCAGATGACCGCCCGCAGCAGCGGCAGCCCCGCGGCCACGCTGGCGACCGCGCTGAGCCGCGGCGCGTCGCAGATCACCAGCTCGGCCTGGCACTGGCCGAGCATGAAGCGCAGCAGCTCACCGGTGTAGGCGGTGTTCACGGGAATCTCGATCGCGCCGAGCTTGCCCAGCGCGAACCAGGCGTCGATGTGCGCGGCGGTGTTGCCCAGCAGCACCGCGACCCGGCTGCCCGGCTGCACGCCGAGCCCGGCCAGCCCGATGCCGAGCCGGTCACTGGCCGCGCCGAGCCGGGCGTAGGTCCTGGTGACGCCGCCGATCTCGATGGCCGGGCGGTCGGCGAACCTGGCCACCCGCTCGGCCAGCCAGGCCGCGAAGGACACGGCGTCCTGCTGCGCGATCACTGCGTCTCCCCCGCGTGCTGCGGCCCGTCCTTGGGCTGGCGGGCCGCGCCGGTGCCCAGGTAGGCCTCCTGGACCTGCGGCTCGGCCAGCACCCTCGCCGTCGGCCCGGCCGCGATCACCAGTCCGGCCTCCATGACGACCAGTTCCTCGCAGACCCGCCGGACCAGGCGGACGTCGTGCTCGATGATGGCCAGCGTCATGCTGGTCGCGGACCGGATGGCCAGCATTGACTCGATGACGGCATCCTTCTCGGCCTGCGTCATGCCGCTCGTCGGCTCGTCGAGCAGCAGCAGCCGGGGGCCGAGCGCGACCGCGCGAGCCAGCTCGATGAGCTTCTGCTGGCCGTAGGCCAGCTGATCGGCGCGCAGGCCGGCCAGGCCCGCCGCACCGACCAGGTCCAGCGCATCGAGCGCCTCCTGCCGGGCCCGTCGCTCCTCGGCCCGGCACCGGCCCACCCCGGCGCCGGTGGCCACGATGCTGCTCCGCATCGCGACGTGGCGCCCGACCATGACGTTGGCCAGCGCGCTGAGGTAGGGCACGAGCTGGACGCCCTGGAAGGTGCGGGCGATGCCGACCCTGGCGATCTTGTGCGCCCGTACGTTGGTGATGTCGCTGCCCTCGAAGCTGATCCTCCCCCTGGTCGCCCGGCACAGCCCGCTGACCGCGTTCAGCAGCGTCGTCTTCCCGGCGCCGTTGGGCCCGATGATCCCGACGAAGCCGCCCGGCCTTATGCCCATCGACACGTCGCTGACTGCCAGGCTGTCACCCAGCTTGACCTGCAGTGACTCGATCGTGAGGAGGTCGGCTCGGGGGTCGCGGCGGTTAGTCACTGGCCAGGTCCGTTCCCAGGTAGCTGGCGATCAGCTCGCCGCCGTCGCCGACCTCGCCCGGCGGGCCGCTCCAGCGGGTCACGCCGGTCTCGATGACGAACGCACGCTGGGCGATGCCGGTGGCGACCGAGCTCTGCTCGGCCATCAGGATGGTCACGTCATGCCGGGTGTTGATCAGCTGCAGCTGGCTCATCAGCTCCTCAACGACGCGCGGCGCCAGGCCCAGGGACAGCTCATCGACGATCAGGACGCGGGGCTGCAGCAGGAGCGCGCGGCCGATCGCCAGCATCTGGCGCTCGCCGCCGCTGAGCACCCCGGCCTTGCGGGCCGACAGCGGGGCCAGCGCCGGGAAGAGGTCCCCGACCAGCGCCGCGGCGTCGGACGGGCCGACGCCGCCAGCCCGCCTGCGGCGACCCCCGCGCGCGCTGAGCTGGAGGTTCTCCGCGACCGTCAGGTCGGCGAAGACCTTGTCCCGCTCCGGCACCAGCACCACGCCGCGGCCGACCATCCGGTCCGGCGGGCTGCCGGTCACGTCCCGGCCGTCCAGCTCCACCCGGCCGCCCGTTACCCGAGCCCCCTCGGCCGAGGTGAACCCGCTGATGGCCCGCAGCGTGCTGGTCTTGCCGGCCCCGTTGGCCCCGAGCAGGACGGTGATCTCGCCCGGCAGGACGTACAGCGACACCGAGTGGGTGCCGAAGACGCCGCCCGCGTAGCTCACCTGCAGCCCCTCGGTCAGCAGCAGCGGCGCCGCGGGCGGCTCGATGTCGGACCGCGGCTCGATCTCGGACCGCGGCCGGGCACGCGCCGCGCCGGCAGCCGGGACCGGGGCCGCCGGGCCGGTGGCCGGCCGCGCGCGGCCGCCGCCGCGACCCCCGCCCCGCCGGGCCAGCCGGCCAGCCCGGGCCGCCGTCACCTCGGCCAGCCGGGCCAGGCCGCCGGGCTGATACATCAGGAACAGCACGATCAGGACCCCGTACACGATGCCCTGCAGCGCGGGGACGTTGGCCGATATGAACTGGCCAGCGGCACCGGTCTGCGGCAGCGACGAGCCGAGCGTCTCCACGCCTAGTGGCAGCAGCGTCACTAGCACCGCGCCGACCGCCGCGCCCGCCATTGACCCCCAGCCGCCGATCACGATCATGGCCACGTACTGGATCGACAAGGCGAGGGTGAAGTCGCCGGAGTCAAGCACGCCCACGTAGTAGGCGAACAGGCCGCCCTCCAGCCCGATCAGGAACGAGGAGATCACGAACGCCTGCACGGTGAGCCTGGCCACGTCCACGCCCATCGCCGAGGCCGCCTTCGAGTGGCCGCTGAGCAGGTGCCAGGCCCGGCCGAACCGGCTCCGGTCGGTCAGCCGGCGCAGGAACAGGAAGGTCGCCGCGACCACGATCAGAAGCAGGTAATACCAGCTCTTCTGGTCGATGCCGAGGCTCCAGCCGCCGACGGAGAAGCTGGGCATGATCCAGCCGGACGCGCCGACGGTATCGGTCTGGTACTGGTTCGTGGCGTAGCTGACGATGTAATACAGCGCCAGCGTCGCCGCGGCCAGGTACAGCCCCCGCAGCCGCAGCGCCGGGATGCCGACGATCGCGCCCATGACCGCGGCCGCGACCGCGCCGGCCAGCACCGCCACGACCGGCGGGACGGAATGCTGGGCCAGGCCGGCGGCCACGGTCGCGCCGACCGCCATGAACGCGGCATTGCCGACCGACACCTGCCCGGCCACGCCCATCAGCTGGTTCAGGGCCAGGGCGCCGATCACCGCCAGCAGGGCCAGGTTGACCCAGTTGACCTGATAGCCCTGCAGCGGCTGCGGCAGCACGACCAGCCCGACGATCAGCACCACGACGGCGACGGCCCGCGGGCTGGCCAGGCGCCGCAGCGGGCTGGCGGGCGGCGGCGCGGCGGTCACCCGTCTCACACCCTCTCGATCCGCTTGGAGCCGAGCAGGCCCTGCGGCCTGAACAGCAGGAAGACCAGCATGAGAATCCAGGCCACCGCGTCCTGCGAGCCCGCGCTGATGTAGGAGCCGGCCAAGGTCTGGCCCAGCGCCACGAGCAGGCCCCCGAGCAGCGCGCCGGGGATGCTGTCGAGCCCGCCGACGAAAGCAGGGGCCAGGCCGAGCAGGCCCAGCTGCTCCGAGATGCCCGGCGACAGCACGTTCACGTACGAGTAGGCGATGCCCGACAGCGTCGCCGCCACCAGCGAGAGCGCCCAGCCGGCCGCCAGCACCCGGCCGACCCGGATGCCAGTCTGGCTGGCCAGCACCGGATTCTCGGCCGCCGCGCGCATCGACAGCCCGTACGGCAGATGGTCGATGAACAGGCTGGCGATGCCGACCAGCACGATCGACGCGACGATGACGATGATCTCGTAGGTCGTGATCGTGGCGTTCAGCGGCAGGTGATAGGTCCGGTCGCTCAGGCTGGACGGCATCACCCGGTCGTTGCTGCCCCAGATCATCGTGGTCAGCGAGTCCACCACCGCGGCCAGCCCGAGGGTCAGGATCACGATGGTGAACTCGCCCTGGCCGGCCAGCCGCCGCAGCATGGTCACGTAGACCAGCGCGCCGATGATGGCGATCGCGGCCGCGCTGACCAGCAGGGCGGCCGGGAACGGAAGACCGAACTGGACCAGGAAGGTCACGAACAAGTACGCGCCGAGCAGCAGGAACTGACCGTTGGCCAGGTTCATCAGCCGGGTCGTCCGGTACAGGAGCACCCAGGACAGCGCCGACAGTGCGTAGATGCCAGCGACGCTGACCGAGTCAACTAGCAGCGGGAACATGGGCTCCTCTCGGCGCGGTCGGCCGGGCGGGGCCGGGCAGCCGTGGCTGCCCGGCCCGTGCTCAGCTAGCGAACTTGGTGATGTCCGATTGCGTGACCGTGACCGAGCCGGAGATCTTGGCCGCGGCGTTCTTGGCCGAGTTCCACTGGTAGAACCACGCCGACAGGTTCAGCACGTGCTGGGTGGGGCTGAAGCCCAGGGGCGGCGCCGCGAGCCCGTCAGCATTGAAGGTCGTGAGATGCTCCAGCGCCGTGTTGAACTGCTCGCCGGTGCTGCAATCCGCTCCGCACTTCTTCAGCGCGGCCTCGATCAGCATGCCCTCCACGTAGCCCTGCGTGAAGTAAGAGCCGGTGGCCTGTTTCTTCTCCCCGTACTGAGCAGCGCGCTGCATCATCGCGGCCACCGCCGGGATAGCCGGGTCGGTCGGGCTGGCGTAGGTGCGCCAGGCGATGTAGTTGCCCTTCAGCGCCTGGAACGTCGAGTCTGACGAGCCAGCCGCCACCCCGATCACCGGGGCGTTCACCCCGGCCGCTCGCAGCGCCCGCACCGTCGGGATGATGTTCACGTCGTTATGCACGCCGATGATGAAGTTCGGCTTGTCCGCGGCCAGCGCCTGCGCCTCAGGCGAGGCATTGGTCACCGACAGGGGCAGCTCCTCGACCCCCACCATTGACCAGCCCGGATGCTGCTTGACCAGCTCCTTCAGCGTGGTCACCCCGTCGTTGTCGGAGGCAGTGTTGGCCCCGATCCAGGCCAGCCGGACCTTGCTGATGTGGTCCGCCTTGGCCAGCGCGGCCACCTCGTCCATCATCACGATCGGCTGCAGGCCCTGGGGCAGGTCATTCGAGTACAGGTAAGGCTTAGCCGGGAACAAGTCGTTGTTCGGGCCGCCCTCCGAGATGATCGGGATCTTGTACTGGCTGACCAGCGGCGCCGCTGCCTGGCACACCGCCGTGTAGACGCAGCCCGTCATGACCAGCGCCTTCTTGTCCGCCAGCTCCTGATAGTCGGTCCGGCCCAGGGCCGGATTCGACTGATCATCGAGCGAGATCAGGTTGATCTTCCTGCCGTTCACGCCACCGTGGGCGTTCAGGTAGTCGACGTAGGTCTTCAGGCCCGCCAGGCCCGGCAGCCCGAGCGCCGAGATCGGGCCGGACAGGTCGTTCGACATCCCGATGACGTAGGGCCCGCTGCCGCCGCCAGCACCTCCGCCGCTCCCGCCGCTGCCGCTGCCGCTGCTCCCGCAGGCGGCAGCGACCATCCCGACCAGCGCGAGCAGGCCGGACAGCGCAAGAAGCCGTCTCTTTCTCATGGCTCCCTACCTTCCTTAACGTCCTTGGCAGTTCCGTTCCGGGACCGGCACGGGGCCGGCTAACGCGATCAGTCGTCGGCCCGCACAGGCGAGGCCCGGAAGCGCCCTCCCCTAAGCCAGCGGCAACCTCAGCCGGGAACGTAATCCAACTTTTCAATCATGTCAAGGATTAGAAACATTGCTCTGTTGGTCGGCGGCGCCGGCTCTCCGCGCTCACCCGGCCAGCCTTCGGTGCACCACGCCGAGGTCGTCGGCACCGTCGCTCCTGACCAGAATTTGAAACGGCGCTCGGCCGAGGGCGCCGGCCACGTCCGCAGCGCCGGCGACGTCCAGGGCCACAGCCGAGCCGCGCATGCCGCCGCCAGCCCAGCCGGTCTGGCGACTCCTGGACCATGACGTACTGGACCATGACGTAAACGTCCGGTCCTGGCGCGGCGTCTTGGGAGCGGAGGGTGGGACTGCAGCGGAGGATTAGCCGGCCTCGCCGTCAGGGTCTTACCAGGACATCGTCATGACGCAGATAGGCGCTGTGGGCGGCGAAATCCAGGTCGGGCTACTAGACCGCATTTACGAACTGGCGGGCCTCAGCGACCTAGTTATCGCGCCTAATCGCCAGCTCACCCAGGTCAGTTCCCCGCTCATAAGCCTAAGCTGGCCGCCCGGGCGCCGCGGTCTGGGCCGTGACCGCCATCCTGGTCCTGGTCGTGGCGGGCGCGCCGATGCTACTGACCCTCGCCCGCTATCACCGCCTCACCTGCCTGGAGTGGTTCGCGCTGGCCAGCCTCTGGCTCGTCACCGCCATTTTCGGAATACATGCACCGCAATTTCAGGCTGATCTACACCGACAACTACGGCGACACACTCTGCGAACGAACGGCAAAGGCGCTCACCTGAAGACGAGTAACCCGGCGCCCCCGCTGTATGAGCCATCTGCGAAAGCCGGCTGCGGCGGCAAATGCCGGGTGCCCGGCATTTGCCAGTGCCGGGCACCCTGGAGTTGGCAGACTAGGCGGCTGCTCTCACCATGCTGCGCCGTAGTCGTTGGAGCTGCGGGCCAGGGGAGTGAATGCGCCGTTGTCGATCCGGCCGAAGGCCGGGCAGGTGGCCAGGGTGTGCTGCCCGGTCGCGTCGGTGGCGAGCACCTGGCAGGGCGTGGTGACGGTGCCCTCCTGCCGCAGCCCCGAGTAGGTTCTGGTGTAGGCGGCGAAGGTCTTGGTCACGGCTCCGCCGGGTGAGACCTGCGCCAGCAGCATCATCGCGGTGCCGCGGCCGCCAATCGAGGTAACCCGGAACGTCGCGACGTCGATCGGGGAGCCGTCCGGGCCGACGCTGGCCGACTGGATGAAGCCCAGCTTGCCGCCTCCCTTGAGGAGCACGCGCGAGGCGAGCAGGTCATGTCCTGGCGCTGAGGTGTCGAGGACGCGAATCTGGCTGCGGCCGGTAAAGAAGTAGGTCGCCGATCCCTTGAGGTGATCCTGCCAGGTGAACGCTAGCTGGCTCGGGCTGATCCAGTCCAGGCTGAACGGCAGGGCGGGAACATCGCCGGGCGCGGTCCAGGTGCGGGTCGGACCGCCAGTCAGTGAGTAGACGACGATCTCGCCGCGCGAGTTGAGCTGGCCGGGAGCGCCCCTGTAGCTCTGCAGGCCCACCGCCAGTTCGCTCCCGTCCGGAGAGACCGCGGTGCTGTCGATCACATGGTTCGAGCCGCCGAGCGCCAGGTTCACCGGCAGCCTGGTCAGCTTCTCAGACCGGCCGTCGGCCGAGACCCGCAGCCGGTACAGGTCCGCGACGCCGCTGGCGCCGTCGCGCCCTGGCCGAGCGCTGGTTATGACATACGACCGGTCAGAGCCGTCCGCGGCAATGCTCGGCAGGCTTCCGAAGGGGCCAGGTACGCGGATGCGGCTGAGCACCCGGCCGGTCTGAGAGTCGTGAACCGCTGCCAGCAGGTTGCTGGACAGACCTCCCGAAGACAGCATCACGTAGTACCTGGGCGACCCATGAGCTACCGCGGTCGGCGCCCCGGCGGCCGACCGATGCGCTGGCGCCCTTGATGACTGGGCAACCAGGGTCAGCCCGGTCACCAGCCCCGCGACGGCCAGGCCAGCCCCCAGCGGGGCAATCACTCGCCTGACGCGCCGATTCGGCGCGGTCCGGGTGTGCGGCCCCGCCTGGCTCGCCTCTTCCGGTTGCTGCGCGAGGATCCGGCTGAGCGTCTCCAGGCCGCGCGGATCTGCGGCGCTGCCTTCACCGGCATCCTCGGGAACAGGGTTGGCTGCAGCCATGATCGAGCGCACCCGGTCAATCGTGTCGTGCTGATAGCTCATCGCGTCTCCTGACTGATCTTCTGCTGCGGGCCTGCCCGACCATTGACCGGCCCTTGCTCGGCCCGGCCTGCGGTTCCGAGCGCCCGTTCCAGCCGGCGCCGCGCCCGGTGCAACCTGACCGCCATCGTCGTCGACGAGCACCCCATGGCCAGCGCCGCCGCAGCCAGGTCCAGCTCCTCCCAGCCGACGAGCCGGAGGGCTTCCTGATCCGGCTCGCTCAAGGTCGCCAGCGCAGCTCTGATCCGGGCGATCTCCGCGATGGATCCGGCCTCATCCGGCACGCTGGCACCGCGCTGCTGCTGACCCAGCCGGGTCGTCAGGCGTTCCGCCCGGAGCCGGGATCGCTCGGTGTTCGCCAGCACGCGGCGGGCGACGCCGTACAACCAGGGACCCGCCATCCCGCTCTCGATCGGAACCCCGTCGAGCTGACGCCACGCGACCAGGAACGTCTCGGCCGCGACATCCCTGGCGGTCTCCGGATCGGTGCGGCGCAACGCGTAGCGCAGGACCGCCTCGTACTGTCTTTGGTACAGGTCACTGAACCGCTCAGCTCGGTCCATCAGCCAGCCTCTCGTCGGCCTGCCCTCACCTAGTGAAATGTCCGGCACCGGCGGGCTTATTACCGCCGGCGAGCAACAGGCCTCGAAAGCGGCCAGCTGTGGCGTCCGGCCACGGAGCCTCCGGAAAAACCTGTTCGCGGACCACGGCGACCACTGCTACTCTTCGGGAGGCCGTGCGAGAGAACGAGGAGGTGGTACCCGTGAGCGTATCGACATGGGTGCTCCCCTCCGGGGTCATGGTCGGGCGATAGGTCGTCCGGGAGCGCCGTTCAAGCACTCCCGAAAGGCACGACCATGCGATTCACTTCTGAACAGCGTCTCGACGACGGCGTCCTCGAACGCGAATTCACCCTCGGCGAGATTCCCGGCATCCTGTGGACGCCCGGATCCGCATCCGCACCGACGCCGCTGATCCTGCTCGGCCACCCCGGCGGACTGCGCCAGATGTACCCCCGGCTGGCGGGGCGGGCCCGGCACTACGCGGCGGAGTACGGCTTCGCGGCGGCCGCCATCGAGCTCTTTGGGAGCGGTGACCGGCCCCGTTCGGCCGCCGCCGAACAGGCCCGCGCCGACCTCCGCCGGGCGATGGAGGCCGGGGAGCCGGTCGGCGAGATCGTCGACGCCCTCGTCCTCCCGCTGGTCGAAAAGGCGGTCCCGGAATGGCAGGCCACCATGGACGCCCTCCTTTCGCTGCCCGAGATCGACGGACCGGTCGGGTACGCGGGGGGAGTGATCGCCATCGGCATCCGGCTGGCGGCGGTCGAGCCACGCATCTCGGCCGCCGGTTTCTTCGCCGGGAGTTTCGTGCCCGCCACCATGTTCGAGGAGGCCCGGCAGGTCACCATTCCGCTGCAGTTCCTGCTGCAGTGGGACGACGAAGGGAACGACCGGCAGTCGGCCCTGGACCTGTTCGACGCCTTGGGCTCCAAGGAGAAGACCCTGCATGCCAATCTGGGCGGCCACACCGGCGTCCCGCAGTTCGAGGTGGACGACGGGGCCCGGTTCTTCGCCCGGCATCTGCGCTAGCCGCCGGGCGGCCGGTCGGGGCGGCGCTCGCCACTAGCGCCTCCATCAGGTGGGTCCACGCCGCTGGTGAATCGGCCCTCCGGCCCGCTTGTCCTTAGCCGCTGGCCAGGGCGCGGTCGAGGAGTGGGAACAGGCGGTCCCAGTGGCGCTGCAGTCCGGACGGGCTGAAGGCGTCGGTGTCGGACATAGTGAAGCCGTGGACGGTGCCGGGGTAGATCTCGGAGGTGTACTCGATGCCTGCGGCATCCAGGGCCTGGTTGAGCTCGCTCATGGACTCGGGCGTCATGTCGCCTTCGGCGAGGCCGAGGTGGACCTGGGCGGTGATCTCGGGGAAAAGGCGGTGCGGGCTGTCGGGCGCACCCGTGACCAGGAAGAAGGGATGGAACCCGGCGACCGCGGCCACCTGGCCGGGATGGGCCGCCGCGGTGCGCACCGCCAGGACCGCGCCTAGGCAGTAGCCGGTCACGGCCACCGGCCCGGCGCTGACCTCGGGCTGGGCGGTGAGGAACCCGAGGTAGGCGTCGGCGTCACGCAGGGCACGTTCGGTGGTGTGCGCCTGGATCAGCGGCACCAGCCGGGCGAAGACCGCGGGCCGGATCTCTTCCCCGATATGGCCGGGGAGTTCGGTCACAGGTGCGGGGCCGTGCCGGTAGTAGAGGTTGGGGACGAGCACGTAGTACCCGTGACCGGCCAGTTCGCGGGCCAGCTGCTGCAGCACGGGCCGCACGCCGAAGGCGTCCGGGTACAGCAGCACTCCCGGGTGCCGCTCGCCGCCGCCCGGGAAGGCGGCGAAAGCGTCGGCTTGGCCGTCAGCGGTGGGAAGCTGCAAAGACTTGTCGGGCATGAATGCCTCCTGTCGTGATCAGCGCGATCGCGTTGCCTCCCCGGCACCGAACCAGCAGGAGAGCGCTTCGCGTAGCGCGGCCGCCGCGGTGCCGGCGGGTTCGCCGGTTCCCGCGGCCCAGGCGACGTGAGCGTCCGGTCGGATCAGCATGGCGTCGGCTGGCCGGTGCTCGGTCTCAGCGGTGTGGATGTCGACGCGGTGCTGCCAGTCCCGGGCGGTCTCGCGCAGTTCCGGGCGGCCGGCGAGATCGAGGAGAATGGGCCGGGCTGAGTGCATGAGTTCCGCAACGCTGACTATGCCCTGGCCGGTGTGCAGGGTGAGGTCGGGCGCGAAGGTGCCGGTCAGGGCATGCTGGCCGGGGCCGGGCCTCGGGTAGCGGATGTCGGTGCCGGCGATCATGGCGCCCAGGCGGCGCAACGGCTCGCCGGTGACCAGATCCTGGAACAGTTCCCGGAGAGCTTCGGCCGCCGGGTCCTGACCGCGTCGCAGGGCTACCTGGGCCTGGGTCTGCAGCATCGCCCGTGCGCCGGCGAAGTGGCGCTCGCGGTGGTAGCTGTCCAGCAGGCCGGCCGGCGCCCAGCCACCGAGGTCGGCGGCCAGCTTCCAGCCCAGGTTGACCGCGTCGAGCATGCCGGTATTGATGCCGATGCCCGTGGCGGGAAACTGATGGGCCGCGTCGCCGACCAGCAGGATCCGCCGGTCGCGGTAGCGTTCAGCCTGCCGGGCCTGAAGCCTGTAGCGTGACAGCCGGGACACGTCGGCCACGGGAAGCTCCGCGCCCAGCACGCGGCGGATGCTCTCCTGGAACTCGGTCAGAGTCATCGGCGCGTCATCGTCAGCTTCAGCGGGCTCGTCTTCGGTGACCTGGACAAGCAGGATCCCTGAGGCGAGTGGCCCGAACCCGAACACCCCGCGGCCTGTCCGGGTGAACCCGGCGCGGATCCGGCCCAGCCCGGGGACATCGAGATCGCCGTTGTCCAGCCGGGTCACCGAATCGCGCACTGTGACCTGGGCCAGCCGGTTGACCTCCGGATAGGTGGTGCCGGGGAACGCGATCCCGGCCGCGGCACGGACCTTGCTGTGCGCGCCGTCGCAGCCCACCAGGTAACGAGCTCTCACCTGGTACGGCCCGTCCGGGCCGCATACGTCCGCGGCCGCCGTGGCGTTGTCCTGGCTAACTCCGGCTACCTCGTGCCCGTAGCGTACCTCGGCGCCAAGTTCGCGGGCGTGCTCGCTCAGCAGGCGCTCCAGGCGCGGTTGCGGGAGATGCGCGACCCGGATCGGAGAATCGGCCAGGTGCGAGAAGTCGAGGTGCACGCCGCCGAACGGGGCGTGCGTAGCCGGCCCGGCGGGACGGCCGCTGGCCGCTTCGACCAAGTCCAGCAGGCCCCGGTAGCGCAGCAGTTCTACGATCTGGCCGTTGAAGCCGCTGGCCTTCGGGGTCTCTCGCAGCCCCGGCTGCCGCTCCAGCACCAGCGGCCGCACTCCAGCCAGGCACAGTTCGCCGGCCAGCATCAAGCCAGCCGGACCGGCCCCCACGATGATCACGTCGGTGTCCGTCATTTGCCACTCCTCTCGGAGACGGGAAGCCTCCCAGAACAGGCTGCGCGGGGTGTCGTGCTTCGCCAGCGGCTGGATGACTCCCGGTGGTCTCAGAAGCCGATGGCCTGGCGGAGCAGCAGGACGATACCGCGGCCGGGTTCGGGCTCGGCGTTGAGGATGAGGACGCGGTTGACGGCGCTGGGCTGTCCGTAGACCCGCATGGCGCGGTCGCTTTCCAGCGGAAGGCAGTGCTCTTCGACGCGGCGCAGCGCGGCGTTCAGGTCGGGCACCACCTTCTGCGCCCCGACGACCCAGATCACGCGAGCAGCGCCACCGGCGTAACCGGGCAGCTGGCTTCCGCTGGCCGAGGCGACCACCAGGGAGCCGGTCTCGGTGACCGCGGCGACGCTGCCCACGCTGACGTCGGGGGTAGACAGCGCCGCCCAGATCTCATTCCTCTGGGTGGCACGATCCAGGGCCGGCCGTGACTTGAGAGAGTCGTACCGGCCACTTTTGTTAATGTCCTCCTCGATGCCCGACAGGCGGAGGGTCTCGCTGGCCCCGGTGAACACGGTGGCGCCCGCGGGGATCAGGTCGGTGATGCGGGTACGCGCGGCGACGGCGTCATCGAGGATCTCGACGGCGAAATTGTGTGCCGTCAGCGCAGCGGCCGCCCGCTCCAGGCGCTGCGCGGGCGCCGGGTCGGTGAACGATGCTGCCGGAATCGAGGTAGTCACGGTGTCACCTGAGCTTCCTGCTCGCTGGATGATGTGCTCGTCTGATCAGTACGACAGGGCAACCGGCCGGAATGTCAGACGAGGCGCCGGCCTCACGTTCCGGCCCGCTGCCTTGTCGAACTGGTGAAGGCAGACGCGACCGAAGGAGCCACCGCACCATGACCACCCGATCCAGGCCAGACACTGCTGACTCAGGCCGGGGCCGGCCCGATCCGGGCCTGGACGCGGTCATGGGCGAGCGGCGTCAGCTGATCAATCTCACCTACCGGCTCCTGGGCTCCCTGGCCGAGGCTGAGGACGCCGTCCAGGAAACCTACGCACGCTGGTACGCCATCTCCGCCCAGCAGCAAGACGCCATCGAATCGCCCGCCGCCTGGCTGACCACGGTCGCCAGCCGCATCTGCCTCAACGTGCTTGGCTCGGCCCGCGCTCGGCGGGAGACCTACGTGGGCGAGTGGATCCCCGAACCGCTGCCCGAGCCCGCCGAGTGGACCAGTGTCCGGGTCGGCGCCGCCGCCGACCCGGCCGACCGGGTCACCCTGGATGAGTCGGTCAGCATGGCCTTCCTGGTCATGCTCGAATCGATGACCCCGGCCCAGCGGGTCGCGTTCATCCTGCACGATGTCTTCCGCTACCCCTTCGCGGAAGTGGCCGAGATCACCGGCCGCACCCCGGCGGCCTGCCGCCAGCTGGCCTCCTCAGCCCGCCGCCGCATCCGCGGGGCACAGGCTCCCGCTTCCCCGCCAGCCCGGCAGACCGGCATCATCAGGGCCTTCAAGGCCGCCTGGGAAGCCAAGGACATCAACGCCCTGATCAGCCTGCTCGACCCCGACGCCACGGCGACCGCCGACGGCGGCGGCCTGGCCCTGACCTTCCTGAGCCCCATCGAGGGCAGCGAGCAGATCGCGCGCGCCTGGATCGAGATCGCCAACCGGGCGGCAGGCACCATGAGATTCCTCGAATGCACCGTCAACGGCCAGCCCGGGCTGGTGGCCCAGCAGGACGGCGTCACCGTGACCGTGTTCGCATTCGACGTCGCCGACGACCGGATCAAGCACATCTGGGTAATACGCAACCCCGAGAAGCTCCGTCCATGGACGACGGGCTGACGCGCGTCTCTCCCTACCATCAGGTCCGCTCAGGGCCGGCATGCCGGCATGCGGCCAGCTGCCGCCAGTCCCAGCCGGGCATGGTGACAGCGTCGGCGCTCAGCGGCTTGGGAGAGGTCGCCATGTGCGGGGGTCATCGCTAGGCAGGCGTGCTGCCGGCCCGCAGGAACCTGTCGTAGAGGGCGACAGCTACCACAGCCCCGGCCACTGGGGCGGCGAGGTAGGCCCACCAGTCGGAGAGCTGGCCGGCCAGGATCATCGGCCCGATCGCCCGGGCCGGGTTAACGCCCGCGCCGCTGACCGGCCCGCTGATCACGATGGCCACGGCAAGCGCAGCGCCGAGCGATAGCTGGCTGAAGCCGGGCGGGACGATCTGTCCGCGGTCGCCGGCTCTGCGGGCCTGGGCGCTCGGGGCCGTTTGCGACTGCGCTAAGGCGTTCTGCGGGAGCGCTGTGCCGCGGTGGCGGTGGCCGGTATGCCGGTCGCGTGGCGCAGGAGGCTGAGGACTTCGGTGTCCAGCCGCTGGGCGACCTGGGTGGCGGCGGCGTTCTGGTAGGGCGCGATCGCGCTGGTGACGGTGTCGTAGGCGACCTGGGTGCCGCCGCCGGCCAGTTCCTGGATCAGGATGGTGACCGGCGCATAGGAGCCCGCATCGGCAATGTGGCGGGTCATCTGCCCCATGGTGACCGGGTTGCCGGCGATCAGCCGGACCAGCCGCCGCCCGGCCTGGTCCGCCTGCGGGTCGAGGGCCAGTACGGTGTCCAGGTCGAGGTGCAGGAACCGCATCAGGCCGGCGCTGCCCTGCGCGTGCCTGACCAGCGCGCTGAACTCCTCATAAGAGGTACTGGCCGCCAGGGTGGCGAACAGCGCCCCGATGTCGGGCTGGCTGATGCCGTCGTAGACGCCGTCCAGGACATCGGGGAACGGCCGATCGCTGGTCAGCACATGGCGGCGCACGGGTATGTCGAGCACCTGCTCGGATGCCACCGGTTCCTCCTTGTGACCTTGCTCCTTGTGACCTTGCTCTTTCTGAGCCTGCTCGCTCGGTCGGCGAGCAGGCTCAGAAGGGTGCTGGCTCAGACGCCTGCCGCGGCGGCGCGGATGACGTCCAGGACGTTGTCTGGCTGGGACAGCATGGGGCAGTGGCTGCTGTCGAACTCGTAGGTGGTGGCGCCCATCCGCTTGGCGGCGGCCCGCTCGAGGTCGGGGTGGACGGCCTGGTCGTTTTTGCCGACGATGTACCAGGACGGCTTGGTCCGCCACGCGACGCCGGGGGCGTTGTGGCTGAACAGGTCGACCGACGGGGGCCAGGCGGTGGCCCAGACGACCTTCTGCTCTTCCTCGGGCAGGTCGCCGCAGAAGCAGGCCACGCCGCCGGGCAGCATCCAGATCCGCCCGTCGGCGACCTCGACCTGGCCGAACGCCGGCGTCTGGGGGAACTTGTCCTGCTCGGCCTGGGAGGTCTCGGTCTCATCGGGGCCCAGGGCGTTGATGTACACCAGCCCGGCCACCCGCTCGTCGGTGCCCGCGGCGGTGATCACGGCGCCGCCGTAGGAGTGGCCGACCAGGATGGCCGGGCTGTGCACCCGGTTGAGGGTACGGATCGTCGCGGCGACGTCGGCCTCGTTGGTGTCCAGGCCGTACTGCGCGCAGATCACCTCATACCCCTCCGCCTGCAGCGTCGGGACCAGCTTGTTAAAGCACGACCCGTCCGCCCAGATCCCGTGACAGAACACGATGCTCGGCTTCGTCTGCGTAGACATGGCTTCCTCCATCTCCGGCGTGACAGCGGATGGCTGTTCGTGCCCAAGCCAAACAGCGCGGCCGTGCCATGAACATGAAGTACCGCTCGCAGAACTGACCGCCCGGTAACTGCGAGCGGCATGCGGGCAGAGAACTCGTGGCCGCAGACGGCCGCTGGACGGCCGCGTATTGTTCGGGTGGACTGCGCTGTCCTGGGCAAGGGGAGAGGCCGTGGCTGAGCCGCCGGTTCCGTTCGGCGGTGTGCTGCGCAGCCTGCGCGCCGGGGCCGGGCTGACGCAGGAGGAGCTGGCCGAGGCGACCGGGGTGAGCCCGCGGGCGATCAGCGACCTGGAGCGGGGCATGGTCACCACCCCGCGCAAGGACACGGTGCGGCTGCTCGCCGATGCGCTGGGGCTGGGTGGCCAGGGTCGCGTGGAGTTCGAGGCGGCCGCGCGGGGCCATAC
>Ga0102924_1003014_pt1 | contig 17875 bp, 13 predicted proteins | sample PaiPotPPM11metaG_FD_80116 | JGI IMG/M metagenome (GOLD analysis project Ga0102924, IMG submission 80116) | Iron sulfur acid spring bacterial and archeal communities from Banff, Canada, to study Microbial Dark Matter (Phase II) - Paint Pots PPM... ...
CTATGGACGACAGCAGACCATTGCCGCCGATCCAAGCTACGACGGCTTGGATTGCGCCTCGCGGCCTCGCGCGGCCGTCGATCTGCCACCCGACGCTGCGGTGGAGTTCGACTTGACCGATTGAGCCGCCTTCGCCTTGAACAGGCGAGAGTGCAGACCGTCCGGGCCAGTCCGGAAGCGCTCATGCGCCGTCTGCCGGCTAACACCGAACGTCGCGCCGACGTCCTCCCACGTGGCACCGTCGTCTTCGCGGGCAGAGATCACCTCGGCACGTGCGAGCCGATCGGCCGCTTCGGACAACCGGGTTGCCCAGACCGCCCTCTCAAGATGCGAAGTGGACGACAAGGCGCGCCTCAACATGTCTCGGATCGGGACTCCGGAGGCTTGGTCCATCGTCCCGAGAATAGCTCGTTCCGGGTGCGTTGGTCAGGAACATTCTTACAGGCAGAAGGTTAGACCCGACCTCGTCACCGTCTTTCTCTCCGTCAGATGCTCGTCGGGGTCTGATGCCAGTGGCCGGACGGTCTAGCGGGGCTGTGCTGCCTCGATTTCCATCATCTCACGCCACTGTGTGCGCCGGTCGGCCGTTCCGTTGATCGGAGGGTCCTGGGCCGTCGTACAGCGCGATCTAGCGCGATCTACCGTAGAGTACGGCAGTGCCACGCAGGGAGTTCCATGAGCCCCATCAGTCCCTGTTTGAGCCGATCCGCGATAATTACCCGCCCCTCTTGACGACAGCGCAGGTCGCGGAGCTCCTCCACCTCGGGTCGAGAACCGTTCTGTCGATGGCTGCTGATGGCCGGCTCAGGGCGAGTCGGATACCTGGGACGCGTCAATACAACTTCTTTCGTGATGACGTCATCCGTGTCCTCGCCGAGCACCTCGTTCCGTCGACCACCGCTGCCGACCCGCTCCATGCCACCACGTCGATCAAGGGGTCCCGTGATGGGTCGGCGTGATGTGTTGCCGATCTCCAATTCCTATCCGGACGTCTGTCACCCCGGTGCCGGTAGGCCTACGCCGTGAGGCTCGTTCATCTCTCGGACATCCACTTCGGGGGATACGGCCAAAGCGGCTGGGACGAGGACGAAGACCAACGACGCGAGCTTGTGCGCGACCTAGAGCGGCTTGTTGAAGACGGTGGACCGGTCGACGGCATTCTTGTTGGCGGCGACATCGCCTTCAGCGCTCAACCGGCTGAGTATGAGATCGCTGATGCGTGGCTCGAACAGGTTTGCCGCGCAGGTGGATGCGATATCAGCCGAGTCTGGGTGGTACCGGGGAACCACGATATCGATCGAGCGATCCTCACGGTAAGTTTCGCCCGATCGGACTTCCGCCAAGCGGTCCTCAGCTGCGCACCGCAATCGATCGACAAGGCTCTTAACGACCGACTCGCCAGGGACCCGGCCGCGCCTGGGCTAATGGCGGCGTTGACGGAATACAACGAGTTCGCAGGTCGGTGGGGGCCATGTTCATTCAGCGCCGCACACCCCCACTGGTTCGACGACACTCTGTCGGTTGGGGACGCGGATGTGCGCCTCACCGGGCTCAACTCTGTACTGGTCAGCGACACTCATGATGGGTTCATCAACGATCGACCCACCCTGGTTCTCGGCACGTGGCAATGCTCACTCCCGCGAGGCAACCGTCGAATCCACATCGCATTTTGCCACCACCCCCCTAATTGGCTCCGAGACTGGGAGCTGGTTGAGCCGTACCTCCTTCGGGCTCATCTGCTCCTCTTCGGTCATGAGCACCGTTATGCCGCGCGCCAAAGGGTCGCAGACGGGACCGTCGAAGTGTTCGCAGGTGCTGTCGGTCCGGAGCGACTTGGAGAGGCTCCGGGGGAGGAGTACTCGCCGACCTGGAACCTGTTGACTCTCGAGCTTGATGGAGAGATCGTCGCCGTCACGGTGAATCCGCGGGTGTGGTATCGCCACCGGACGCGCTTTGATCTGCATCCCGATGATATTCGCTCGTTCCGAGTGAGAGTTGACCTTGAAAACCTTGACATGCCTGACACATCTCCCTCCGGGGAGCGCCGCGAGGCCCCACACGAGGCGCTCCCCGCAAGCCCGCTACTTCCCGATTACCTTGCGGCTGAGCCGCCAGTCGAGAGCGTGAGCGCAGGAGAGCGATCAAAGCGTCGAAGCCTGGGCGTCCGGTTCATGCGCCTTAGCCCGACGGAGCGCCTCCGTGTCGCGAGGAATCTCGAAGTCGCACAGGGGCTTGACGACCCGCACCTCGACCCGAATGAGGCGGGTCGCACAGTACTTCGGCGGGTGCGAGATGCTGAGAAGATCGACCGCCTCGCTGAGGAGTTAGAGAATGGGTAACCCGTCATTCGTACACGAACATCTCGCCGCCTGGCTTGAACCGGCGACAACGAGCCTGGCCTCAAGTCAGGTAGAGACATACACATCGGCGATCGACTCCGTCGCACAAGAGCTGACTCCCAACAACGCCTTTCTCCTTACGCGCCTGGCGCATCGAATCCCCGACGCGGCCAGCACGGCCTGGTTCTCGGGCAGTATTCGTGCCCTCGATCCGGCGTTTGTGGCTGATGGAAAGGAGGAGCTGGTATCGCGCCTTGCAGCGGCCGCTGCCGCCCGTGCCGTCGTCGGAGCCGACTGCGAGCAACGTCTGCTCGTTGCCCTGCTCATACAGTCGGCCGGGTTCCTTGGACTTGTCTCGGGGGTACCCGAGCTGGAAGCACTCGCTGATGAGGCGGTATTGGACGGGGCTAGAGCGGCCCGCAGCCGCTATTCGGTCTCGGCTGGACTCGTCAAGACCATTGAAACAATATTGTCGACGCCTACGAACGCCGACGGGACGCCCGCCACACCAGACCAGATTTCTCAGACAGCGCTCTTGGCTATCGCTGGCGCTGTCGACTCAATCACCGAGCAGCTCGCGGACCGACTTCGTTTGGTCGATGAGGAGTACAACGCGCTGTGGTGGAGCTATACGAGCATCAGCACTGGGCTGAAGGCGCCGTGGGAGAGTGTTCACCCGATCGAGCGGCGTGTCGTACACGCCTCGACCGAGTTGAACGCCCTGTTGACGGAAGTTCCGGGGCCACCGACTACCCGCAACGTTCTCTCAGCAGCGCTCGCAGGCGAAGCAACGACTTCGATCACGCTTGCAGCACTCGCGGAGAGCGTGGTCTCAGAGGGTATTCCGTTCGACGTGAACCGGGAAGACACGTTGCTTCCGATTACCTCGTGTGTCTTCAATGTCCGGAAGCTCCGCAGCGATGAAGAGCGGACCTGGAAGAAAGTTGTCGGCGCTGCCCTCGGCATCGACGCGGACTTGGCGGTCACCTCGGTAGATGCTGGATGTCAACTTATTCGAGAGCACGAGATCGGTGCTCTCCTTTGACAAGCGCGGAGGTCACCCCGGCTCTGACCTGCCCGGCCGCTGACTGTCCGCTTGGCACCGAAGGAAGGTGTCGCGATGGCCTTGCCCCGCAGGCGTGCCCGGTGAGGCTTGCCGAAGACGAGGAGGCGGATAGGGCACCAGAAGCGGATAATGGCGATCTCGCTGAAGGCACGGCTGCGGGGTCGGAGGACGGCGTCGACGAGTGGGTGCAGATCGGCGGTGACACGTCGCTCACGATGCAAGATGCCGATCCGATTGCTGCGCAGTACGGGGCCACGCTCGTTCTCATAGCCGGGGAGCAAGAATCAGGAAAGACGACCCTGCTCGTCGAGCTCTACGGGCGATTCTTGCTCGGCCCATTCAGCGGCTTGCGTTTCGCTGGTTCCGAGACGCTGGACGCCTTCGACGCCCGCCATTTCGAGGTGCGGTACGACTCAGGCAAGCTGGCCGCGACGACCAGCCGAACACAAGAGGAGGATATGCGCGTCCTCCACCTCCGTCTGTCCGACGGCGTGCGTCAGAGAGTTCTGCTGCCCTCGGACATAAGAGGTGAGTTCTTTGAGCACATCGTGAATGGACAGCCCGTCGCTCAGGAAGTTGCCGTGGCATCGAGAGCCGACAAGACAATGGTCTTAGTGGACGGTGAGCAAGTCGCAGACCTCTCGACACGACATCTCGCCACCCGCAACGCGCGGCTCCTCATTGGCGGTCTAACGGACGCCGGTGGCCTCCAATCCAGAAGGCCAATGGCGATCGTCTTGACGAAGGCCGACAAGCTTGCCGCCGAGCCACTCCGGTGGTATCACGATCATGTTCACGAACTGGAGGACTGGGCTCGCGAGCGGGGTGCTGATCCTGTTTGTTCGTTCGATATCGCGGCACGGCCCGAAGATGACCCGGGCAGGCCGCGAAACCTTGACGAGATGCTGATGTGGATGTGGGAGACCTCGTCTCGCCAGACGGAAAAGCACTCCTCAGGTGGTCAGGCAGGTGACCGCATTTTCTGGGACACCGATCTCGTTCGGAACCAACGATGAGCGCGGGGTTGTTGCTTGCGGGTCTCCAAGAGACCGGGAAGACGAGTTACCTAGCCTTGTTGTACGCAGCGATCAGCACTCAGCGAGCTGGTGTCGTCAACCTTGGTAGCTATCAAGATGACCGCGAATACCTCAACGCCATCTCAGAACGATTGATTCGCTGCGAGGAAGCAATCCACACGCAGGTGGAGGAGAGCCGCGAACTTGCACTGTCTCTCAGCATCGACGGGAGAGAGACGTTTCTCCGGATCCCGGATCTGAGTGGGGAGACATGGGAGCACGCGCTTAGGGAGCGTCGATGGCCGAGGACCGTAGCGGAGCGCGCGGCTGAGGCGGACGGTTTCATGCTGTTCGTCCACGTCAGGGCAATTGATGTGGGATTGACAATTGCAGACGCGACCGCCGCCGCGGCGGCGCTAGGCGAAGACCTGCTCGACGAGGATCGTCCCGTAGGAGGTGATCGCTGCCAGCCCACACAGGTAAGCCTGGTAGACCTCTTGCAGCTTCTGTCCGAGCGCCGGCGACAGAGACCAGCTTGGGCGAGCATCGTGCTATCAGCGTGGGACCTTGCCGAAGGGTCAACGAGCCCGACAGCATGGATCGAGCGGAACTGCCCGCTCACCCATCAGTACGTGACATCAAACGAGCGTTGGCTCCGGGCCAAGATCTTCGGCGTCAGCGCCCAGGGCGGCAATTTCCGCGATGAGAAGGCGCGCGCCACGCTTCAAGCCGAGGATCCGGTCGATCGTGCTCGGATCGCGCGTCCTGATGGGTCGCCTGGACGAGTGGAGGATCCGCTGTTGTGGGCCCTCGGGACGCTGTCCTAGTGACGACACTGCACGCCGACCAAGCGCTCTTCGGATACGACCGCGGTCACCGGCTGATCGGCTCCTCGCGTGAGCTGGATGCAGACGATGCTCGGACTTTGAGAAGCGTCTCGGATATGGCGTTCGACGGCAAGAGCGGCCACTACCTCACGGTGCTGCCCCTGGCCGGGATCGATTGTCAGGCGCTGATTCTCTCGTGGCCGGCCGGGCCGGCGCTTCGCCCGGGAAGTGTTTGGTCTCACGTGCTCTTGATTCCGTTCGCAGAACTTGACGAACTGAGTGACATCTCGAGCCTTGCGACTGCCTTCCGTCGACCGGAGCCAGACCTCGAGCTTGAGCGTGCACAACTGAAACGGAGGTACTCCGCGCCGCTTGACCTTCGGGTATCCGGCCAGCTGCCCTCGCCAACAGATCTGGATGCCAGCGTCGCCTCTGCGGTGGTGCGTGCCACCTACTCAGCAACCTCGCCCGCCGAGGTCGTCGTCGAACGCCCTGAGGTTGCTGAAGTCGTACTCCTGCGGATGCTCGACCAACAGTGGCCCCGCCTAAGACGCGGGTTTGCCTGTCGTACGAGGTACCGAGCGTCGCCTAGCAACGTGGCGAAGTTCGACGTCGAGGTTGTAGAGCGAGCATCTACGCGACATGGCACAAGCGCCGGCCATCCCGAGGGGTGGGTGGACCGGCTTGTCGTGGACCTGACGACTCCGGACCCAGCATTTCGGCGACAGTTTCACTATTTCGGTCCGGATGGCCACCACGGTCGAGCCGAAGTTCCGGCGTTGGTCACCGTGTTGACGTCGCTCAACTCGGGGGCGAGCCCGACGGTCGTTGCTGACCTCGTCACGAGCGGGTTCCCTGAACCTCACGCGATGATGAACCTGAAGGTTGCGCTCGTCGGCAGGAAGCACCAGCCCGACGACCTTGTTCCGCGGACGTGGCCATCGGACGAGGCCACCCGACTGTCTGTTCTCTTGTCAGCGTCACCCAGCGCGTTTGACTACATCACACTCGAAGTTCGAGAGCGGCTTATCGCAATTTGGAGGACCCCGAGTTCCTACTCGCCAGATCCGTTCGGCGTGGTCAGGATGGACGACTTGGACGAGTGTCAGGCGGAGCTCGTGGTCGACGCGGTCAGTACGGCAGCGCCGGACCGTGTCATCGGTAATCTCCTTGAGTACTGCCGACCCATGGGGATCGCGGTGCTACGGCGGCGACCGGAAGCATTGACGTCACCTGGCTTCTGGTCGAGTGGTGACAACACTGACCTTCTCGGCGTCTTGGCTGCGACGGACAGTGGCACCCGACGGGCGGTGTTCATAGCGCTACTGCGTGCGCAGGCTGTCGATGCAGCGTCAGATGTCTGTTCCTGGACGCCGTCTCTTTGGTGGGATGCAATGGACGGCGTGGAACTGCCACAGACCCACGCAGCGCTCATCGCCACGGCCTCAACTCTTCACGACATCCTCGCACGCGTCGGCGGGGCGTCGGTCGGTGACGCGTCGATCGCGACATGGACGCCTGAGAAGCTCATGTTGCTCGCCCTCGCCGCGGATCCGGACATAGGGCTGTGGCGACAAGCGCCCGCCCAGGCTTGGGTCCGGCTGGCGGAAGCGCAGCCGAAGCCTGACAGCAGCGTCAGTGGGGATGAGTGGAGGCGATTGGCGATCCGGATATATAGCCTCGCACTCGTTTCCGGGATCGAGACCCGTCAACCAGAGGTCCGAAAGCGGGCTTGGTTGTGTGCGTTCCCAGCGCTCCACGGGATGCTCTTGGACAGAGGAGAAGACGCCGGCTGCTGGGCGGTCTTGACTCGCGTCCTTCCTCCGGGGCCAGACTGGGATCGCTGCGAGCGCCTTCGGAGGGGTGCGATCGATGAAATCTCCCGCAACGAGTGGAGTGCTGACGAGGCAGAACAGCTGATTCGCACCGCCGGTGAATTCGCACCGCGCATGCGAGCGCGCCTCATGGATGTCCGCGGGGCAAGGAACAGAAGCTGGCTGGACGACATCTTGGATCTGTTTCGGTGATCCCTACCAAGGCAGCGATGCCCAAAGGCTGACTCTGACCGACGTGGTCGATGGCCGGTGATCTCCCGCGTCATGGCGACCGCGTCAGCGGCTTGCCGGACGGCGCATACCCGAAGAACGTCGTCGCAGCCGGGCCCCCCGTTGTTGCACGTGGTCGCGCTCCGGCCCGAGGGCGTCACCTTGCACTCCGCGTGGTGGAAGCGCACCCATACAACGGGCGCTCTACGCGAAGTCGCGGGCGACGTCTGATCCGTAGAGCGCTGTGACCCTGCCGCCCTCGAAGGCTCGTACTGCATCACGCACCTTCTCATCCTGTAGGTCGAGCGCCCGCAGGGCCGCGCCCGCCTTGGCCACGGATTCAACGCGAAGAAACTCGTTGCCGTAGCGCTCGGCATAGTCGGCGAGTGCCCGGAGCTTGAACTTGGCGTCAGCCAAGTGGTCGCCGTGTGGGTCGACGATCGAAGCGGCGAGGGTGCCGTCGTCCCGGCGGGAGATCACGACGAAGTCGACCTGCAGCGACTTCCAGGCCCCACTCTCGTCCTGGTACGCGACGCGCAGCGCGGAGCGGGCGGCGCGGGAGGGGTTGCGGTACCAGGCGACCGTGGACCTCCTGGCCAGCTCGGTTTTGACCACCGTGGACTCCCAGTCGTTGAGGTTGGCAGGGAACTTGCCGTCGGCCTGGGCGAATATGTGGCGCTCGAGGGTCTCGAACGGGTTGCCGTCGGTGTCCTCGGCGGGGGCAACTTCGTTGGCCGGTAGCTCGATGCCGACGCGCTCGAGCCGCGATGTCTGCTCCTGCACCTTCATGTAGGCGTCCCGCGTGGCGCCGGTGGTGTTCTTGATGTCGACGGCGAACTTCGTGAGCTGGTCCTGCACCCACGTCGCTGCCGTGGCGTCGAGCTCTGTGAGGACGTCATTGATCATGAGGAGCGCCGCAACTTCAACGCGAACGTCACGCGGGTCCGCGTCGGCGCTCTTGCGCCGCTGGTAGGCGAGGTGGTCGGTTCCTACGCCCTCCCGCACGGAGCGGATGATGCGGCGCGTGTCGCGGTCGAGGTCCTGCGCGTGCGTCGCGATCGAGCGGGTCGTCACGCCAATCTCCTGGCCGGTGTGGGTGAGAGTGGTGCGGCTGATCTCGGCTAACTCGATGTTCGTAACGTTCTCCGTGACCTGATCCGCGTACTGCACGGCGAGACCGTCGAGCTTGTTGTTGAAGAGCTTCGTGAGCTGGGCGCCCGCATGGGCCATGAGCGAACCGCCAGGAACCTCGTCGTCGGTGAGTAGCTTGGCGAGCATCTTCGCTCGGCGCAATGGGCTGGCGAGCGGGTCGGGCGTCGGGACGCTCGGTAGCGACTCGACCAGCTTGAACACCTCGGCCGGGAGCTTTTCGTTGCGCGGGAACAGCTGACTGCGAACGATGACCTCCGGCGGGACGCCTTCGCCGGGCCGTTCGAGCTCGTCCTTGATCTTAGCCAGCGACTTGCGGTTGAACAGCGGGAGGTAGCAGGCGACGGAGTTGAGGACGTCGTCGGTCGGGATGCGCCGAGCAAGGGGCTGGCGAACCATCCGGCCGATGACCTGGGCGATATGGGTAGAGTCGGTCGCTGGCCGCTCGCTATAGAGCACTTCGGCTCGCGGGCAGTCCCAACCGGTTGAGATGGCCTCTTTGGCGAGGACCACACGAATCTCTGGCTCGTCCTGGATCGTCTCGGGGTTGACCCAGCGAATACGTCTGTCGATGACGTCCAGGTCCTTGTGCTCGCCGAACACGTTCACGACAGCGTCGGGACCGAGGCCACCCCACTGCGAGTCGAGCACGCCGACGAGCTCGGCGAGCTTCGCCTCCGAGGACTTGTCCGGCACCTGGACGACGAGGATCGGCAGCACGGCAGGTTCGTGCTCAGCGTCGGCGTATTCGCCCCAGCGCTTCTCGTAGTCGAGAGCGCTCTCGATCGCCTCCCGCAGCAGAGTCGATCCGAATGTCCCGGACTCGGCCGGCTCGTCGAGGAGGATCTGGTCCTTCACGAGACCGGAGGCGCGGACCTTGGCGAGATCGACCCCCACTGCGGGTAGCACGTTGCGATCGCTGATGCCCTGCATGGTTGTGTTGAAGCGGTCGATTGTCGCCGAGATGCCCCACACCACGGGTACGGGCGGGTTGCTACCGGGGTGGCCGTTGATGATCCGTTGGACGATCGTAGAGCGGTCTCGTTCGAGCTTCATGCCTTTGTGCGCCTCGTCGAGTACGAGGTATAGGTCGACGTCGCCGCCGCTGACGGTGTTGGCGATCACCTCCCACATCGAGATCTCGCGGAGGTTGTTGCCACCCTGCGCGAGCCCGCTGTTCTTCGAGAGTTTCTGGATGTTGAGGAAGTAGACGCGCCCGGCGCGCAGATCCCGCTCGAGAAAATCGTTGTCCACGACAATGAGCTGATTCGGGTGCAGGAGGTCCGACGCTTCGATCATTCGCCTGCGGGTCTGCCGGTTCAGCGCCGGGTCGTCGGTCACCCACAGGAACGAAGCACGCGGGTCCGGGTCCACGCCAAGATCGGCCGAGCCGTTGACCATCGCCTCGATGACGGCCGTGGCGATGACCGTCTTACCGGAGCCGGTGACCGCGGACAGAGCGAACGACGACCGGGTCCGTTGGTGTGCCCATAGGTAGCGCGCCGCATCCAGCCGCTTGATGGTCGAAACGGCTGCCTCACGCTGATAGTCGAAGAGGTCGTATCTCACTCGCCGACCACCTCTACTGGCATTGTCCGTCGCGTGTTCAGCGTGAACGTTGAGAGGTAGTTCTCGTACAACCGCACCGCTTCGACCCCCGCCGGCAGCTCGGCGGCAACGGCAGCGAATATCGACGGTGAGTCGGTGACGATAAAGATGGTCTTGACGGCGTGGTGCAGGTCGGAGACGAACTTGCGCCATCGGTCAGGGTTGAACAGCACCCCGTAGGTCTCCATGACGGCGTAATAGGGCGCGTCATGTTCGATCATCTCGCCACGACCGCCGGCGCGCAGCCAGAGCATCGGCGCGATGCCTCCGAATGCAGCCGAGATCTCGACATCCTCGGGATCCAGATAGGTGAGTTCGAAGAACTCGACGTTCTCGCTGAGACCTTCGGACATTGGGAACTCGTCGACGAAGCGATAGTCACCTTTCACAGCGTCGCCTTCGGGAGTCAGGCCGGTAATCGCTGCCGTCATTCTCGGCCGGGTGACGTGCTCGAAGATGCCCAGCGCTTCCCACTCTGCGTCGCCGCGACGCGAGCCCGCAGCGGTGAGCGCTTTCGCTTCCGCCTCTGACACTTCGTTGTTGGTGACGATGAGACTCTGTCGGCGGCCGCCGTCTTGTCGGTTGAGACGTGCGACCGCATGGGCGGTGGTGCCCGAGCCACCGAAATAGTCGAGCACGACGGCGTCAGGCTTGTGGCCGATCGCGATCCGCAGGACGTCCTCAACAGCGTAAAGAGACTTGGGGAATGGGAATCGGCGGCCGGGGATATACGACTGGAGCAAGGTGGTTCCGTAGCGCTGGGCGTCGTGCGACGCGAAGTCCCACTGCGTCAGGGGCATCCGGCGCTTCCCCTCCGGGTATCGCGCGATGACGCTCCCGTCGGCGTTTCGGCCTACCACACTCGCACGCCCCGACTCGATGTCGGCGATCGGACCAGTACGGAGATACGAGATCACGTACTCCTGAGGACCGTTCGGCTGGTGCCGGCCCACTCGGACATAGCCCCGCTCCAGCCGCCGCTCAAATTCCTCGCGGGTCAGCGCCCAGTTCATTTCCGTCCCGTCCTCGCGAACGGGGAAGACGGACGCGCATCCGGCCCTTGCGCCGGCCTCTGCTCGGTCTTGGTCGTGCGTTAGTGGTTCACCCGTGCCGACGATCCGTGATGAAGTACGGTCGACGTAGACAGGATAGAACTGCGAGCGGCCGCCCTTCGAAGTGCCGCGCCGCGACTCGAGATCGCGACGCCGGAACGGCTCCCATTCGACAGGTACGTCTGACGAAGTCGCTGCCAGCATCGGCTGGACCACTAGTCCGCCGATCTGAAGGAAGAAGATGTACTCGTTCGTCCGAGAGAATTCGTTTTGTCGGCCGGTTCCAGCTGGATTGATGACCGAACTCACCATCTGTGCTCTGACGCCGGGGAAGACCTGCTCAAGGAGCAGCCCGAGGCGCAAGTACTCCTTTTCATCGATCGTGACGATCAGGGCCGAGTCGTCCGGGTTGAGCAGCTGCTTCGCCAGGCGCAGCCGGCGCTCCATAAATGCGAGCCATTTGGAGTGGCGGTACACGTCGTCCTTGTCGACGTAGTCATTGCCGTACTTCCAGTCCCGCGCGCCGGTGTTGTAAGGCGGGTCGATGTAGATGCAGTCGACCTTGCCGGCGTGCGTGAATTGGAGCGCTTCGAGTACGTGGTGGTTCTCGCCCTTGATTACGACGTGGGCTGGCTTGTCGCCTCCTGCCTTGAGCGAACTGAGCCGCCGCATGCCCGGATAGATCGGCTCGCCGAAATCGGCGATGACGACCAGATCGTCCACGGCGAGCGTCTCGGTCTCACCATCGGCGGAGCACACGGTCGCCTTCTTCTTGGCGACCTTGACGACATCTCGCGGCTCGTCCTCGTCGTGATCCCGCAGTACGACCCGAGTGCCCCGACGAATCGTGTGCTCGGGGAGCTGAACGCGCTCCGGCAAATGCTCTTCGAACACCAATCCGAACCGCCGCCTGGCGCGCAGCAGCTCGACCTGGCGCTTTAGGTCGGCTCTGAGAGCCGGGTCGTCCACCTTGTCGAGAAGAACGTCGAGTTCGCTGGCCATGTCTCTCTTGGATGCTCATGAGCGTCGAGTCGCCATCGGTTGTCGCTCTAGGCTCGCACGTCCAGGCGCCAGGTGGGAGCCTCGGCGCACCTCGCAGGTCACTGCATCCCCTGTGAGATGGGCGTCATGCTCGGGCTTGGACAGCGCGAAGGCGACTGCCGAGCGTGTCATCACCTCGGCCCACGCCATCCTGTCCGCCCTCGACGACAACCAGGCCGAGGCTCATGGCCTCCTGAAACGCCAAGCCGGCACCGCGCCCCGGGTCCAGCAGCCCGGAGCGCTTTCGCGTCCCAACCCGGACAGCCCCGGCGCGTCCGACGACCAGACCAACCAACTCCGAACACCGACATGTAGCAACCCAACCAGCATCACCTCGCCAGAGCCAGAACACCGACCCCAATCCAACCGAGGGAGCCGAGGCAGCCATCCCAACCCGTAGGCGATCTGACGTCCTACAGACTGGCAGCACCTTCCGTCCCTGCGTTGGGCAATGCACCTTCCAAGCAACATCCGTTACGGTCCGGGTTCCGCGGAAGCTTCAACGTTGCTCCGTAGCGGGGCGGCTGCGCCGGCTATTAGGCCCGAGCGGGCGGTTTTCAAGACCTCTCGACCGTCAAGGCCGATGGCGACGCCACCGCTGACGAGGAGGCTCTCCACCTCAGGCTCTGCGAGCACGCCCGAGGCGACCAGGCGGCCGAGGCGGTAGGCGACCCGGTTGAGGGTGTCGTTGCGCGTACCCTCCGCGGCCGAGTGCAAGCGTTCGAGCTCTCCACTGAGGGCAGCTTGAGCCCAGGCCGTCTTGTTGCCGACGGCGGGCGCGGGGAATGAGGCCCGGGCCGGCTCCGGGGGGTTCACGCGGGCCAGCATCCAATCGGGGAGCTCGGGCACGAGGCCGCCGTTGGCCTCGACTCGGTAAGAACCGCCGAGTGCATGTCGGCTGGGCGGCGCAATGACGTAGCCACCGTCGCCGCGGATGTCGAGGCCTGCCCCGAGTCGCTTGCCCGCGTCATTGCGGACGGTCGTCCCGGGGTGCCGGAAGTAGACGTGGCGGCCGCCGCTGCCCGTGCGGATCGTCCGGACGGCTCCGAGGTCGCCGTGGTGCCCGGTGAATGCCTGGAGGCTGGCGTCGCCGCCGTGCTGCGGGTCGATGTCGAGCACGATCAAGCCGCTGACCGCCCCGGTGCGGATGGCGACGTTGGCTCGCGGCCAGCGGCTCCACCATTCCCGGATCGGCGTCTCGTCGGTGGTTGCTGCTTTCAGTCCGCCAGCGACCCGCGGATGCTTTGCCGGTGAGGAGCACTCCCGGCTCCCGCAGGAGCAACCGCCGGGCGCAGGGCAGTGGCAGGGGAACACCGCCCAACCGCGGCGGGCGTAGACGATCGCCGCGTCGATCGGGCGGCGGCCGACCGGCGGTCTCATCGCTCGACGCCTGGCAGGAGCCTCCCCGCCTCCCGAGCAAGCGCCTCGGGGTCGCAGCCATCTATGTCGGCGCCAGCCGTGACCTCGGCATAGTCGTGGCGGAGTTGACGGGCAACGGCGTCCCTGATCGAGACACGGATGCGCCCGAGGGTGGCGAAATCGACGTGCAGTTCGCCACCCTCCGAGTCGACCTGCTCGATGGTTCCGAGGGCGCCCGCCGGCATCGGGCCTTCGACGTCTCGGTCGACCACCAGACGGTCGCCGGCCATGAACTCCTGGCCGCCGACGTTGATGGTTGGCCCGGTGAGCGTGCCGTCGGCCTTGAGGAGCGATCGGGCGAGCGCGACATGTTGCTGCCGATCGGTTTCTGATGCGACGGGCATTGGCGCCTCGTCGGCGCTTGCGAAGCGCTCGTACCATTCACGCAGTCGGGCGACGTCCGAGTCCTCGCCGAGTGCCAGAAGCTCCCGTATTCCTTCCCGCTGATCGAGGGTCGGGGTGTGCTGCCGAGCGGCCCCGCCGACCTGGAGATCGTCAACGAGCCGCGAGAGCCGGTCGCGCCGTTCCTGGAGCGGGACCAAGGCACCGGCGCCGCCGAGATCGCCGGCGACTGCCAGCGCGGCGCCGAGCTTGGCCCGTTCGCGGTCGAGGACGGTGGCGAGATGCCCCTCGTTCACGGCGCTGCCCAGCGACCGGTCGGCTTCGAGTGCCGCCTGGCGGCGAGCGAGGAAGGTGCGATCCACGACCGCGTCGGCTGCTCGTTCGGCCGACTTGCTGACCGTGAACTCGCCCTCGCACACCCCGCAGATGACCGGGCCGGCGGCGAGCACGGAGGGCGCCATCCGCAGCCGCCTACCGCAGCCGCACTGGGCCGTGTGTACCTTGGAACGCTCGGCGCCGGGGGCACCGCCGTCGCCGGCCGTTTGCCCGGCGCCGGTCTCGACGCCGATCTGGGTTGACCGGTCGATCTGGCGGGCAATGCCCATCGCCTCGCCGAGACGGGTGATCGTGTCGCCGTACCGTTCACGCCCGAGCGGCGCGAGCTCGGTGGAGGCCAGCCCGTACGGGGGCATGTTTCGGGCGACCAGTCCGACCTCGGTGGCCGTCTGAGCGAAGTGGGCGTTGTGGTAGCGGCCGCCGCGGGAGGTGTCCTTGATCCCGCGGGCGGCGTTGAGCCCGTGGGCGGACTCGTGGAGGAGGACCTCGAACACTTGGTCGGGTGGGAGGTGGAGGGCTTCGCCGGCGAGTAGCACTTCGCCGCGGACCTGCCCGTCGGCGATCCAGCGACCGCCCCACCAGTGGCCGAGCTTCACCAGTCTGCCCCGTTCCACACCGCTGCCCAGGATGATCACGGCGTCGGGGAGCAGCGGATGGTGGCCCTGGATGGCGCTCCACGCCTCCTCGCACGCCTGCACCAGGGCGCTGGCCGTCGGCCCGGCAACCGCCGGCGGCTCCAGCGACACGTCGACCTCCTGGCCGTCGACGACCGCGAAGGCGGGCGGCCGCGGGTCGAGGTACAGCTCGCTTTCGACGAGCTGGCGGTGGGCCTCAACCCACTGCCACACCTCCGCCCGTTCGAGCCGGAACCGGTCGGCGGGCAGGTGGCGGACGACTTCGGCGGCGAAGGGCTCGTAGACGGCGGGTGGGGGCGTCTCGCCGAGCTCGACGCTGAGGACGGCGGCAGCCAACTCGGAGGCCCCCGTGGGCGTTGACCAGTCGAAGGTGCCGGCGGCTTCCGCGAAGGGATTGGGGAGCCGCTGTGGTCGCGGCGCCCGCTGGGTGGCTTCGATGCGTTCGATCAGGTCGCGCTTGCGGGCCATGACGTCGTCCCAGCGGTCGTCCGGGCGGCCGAGACCGCCGAGCTCCCGGGACAACGCGGCAATGTCGCGGAGGACGCCGTCAATCTCGTCGTCGGTGGGTGGAGCGGGCAGCTCGGCGACGTAGACGGTCGCGAGTCCACGGTCATGTTCCCCGACGTAGACGCGCATAGCTCCTCCTTTCGTGTTCGATGAGGTCCGGGCGACCGGCGGCTCGGCGCAGCGCCCGGGTGCGGAACCAGGGGCGCAGCCGGATGTGGGCGGGCAGCTCGGAGCCGTAGATGAGCACCGCCCGGTTGGGGCGGATGCGGCGCACGACGTCCGCTGGGGCCGCCCGCCGGTAGGTGTGGTGCTCCGAGACGGTGCGCCGCCCGCCGGCCACCTCGGCGGACACGCTGGCCTCCGTGCGCTGCTCGTCGCCGACAAGGCGGCTGACGTAGTCGAGGGTGGGTGGGTCGGAGATGCCGGTCCCGAACAGCTTGGCCCGGTGGTTGTTGAGGACGGTCTGGGCCCGGTCGTGGTAGAGGGCCTGGACCTGGGCGAGGTCCTGCCAGACGGTGACCAGGGTGATGCCGTGGCTGCGGGCGGTCGATGCGTAGGCGGGCAGGTCGCGCAACGGGGCGATGTTGCCGGCCTCGTCGAGCAGGACCAGGCAGCGTCGGGGGAGGCGCCCGCCCGAGCGGTTGGCGCTGTCGTAGGCGGAACGCACGGCGAGCTGGATGAGCACGGACAGGACCGGGCGCAGGCGGCTCTGTTCGTGCGCGGGCGCGACGACGAAGATCGTGTTGTCGCCGTCCAGCCACCGGGCCGCGTCGATCTCGTTGGTTTGGGCGGCCGCGAGCACGCCGGGGTCGGCCCAGCTGTCAAGGACGTTCTCGACCGCGGAATACACCGAGCCGCGCAGGCGCGGTTCCTTGCCCCACACCGCCTGGGCGGAGGTGAGGGGGGCGGTGGGGTTGACCTGTTCGGGGCCGTCGGCCCCTTCGCCGCGGGTGAGGGTGATCTCGGCCAGCCACTCCTCCGCGGCGATGGCGGCGACCTGCTCGGCGAGCGCCCGCGGCCACCGTTCGATGGGCTCGTCCGCCCACGGGGCGGCGTCGCCCGAGTCGCGCAGCGTCTGGCGGCACACCTGGATCGACGCCTCCCACAGGTCGTCCCAGCGTGACGGGCTGCTGCCGGACTGTTTGCCGGGGGCGGCAGTGTGGACGGTGCGGTCGATGGCCCGCAGGAGGGCGGCGCGGGCCTCGGTGTTGTCCTGGACGTCGACCCATCGGACGATGTCGGCCAGAGTCCGCCCCGACGCGGCGGCGGCCAGCAGGTATGGGGCCAGCGCCTTGCGGCCCTGGGTGTACCAGAAGTCGGGGTCATTGACGCTGTCGACGCGGGGTTGGGCGGCTTCGATCATCCAGGCGGCCATGCGCAGCGCCCCCTGCCACGTGTCGCAGGAGGCGAGCGGCGACCAGCCGGCGCCCGGGTAGCCGGAGCAGCCGGTGGGGTCGTACACCCACACGTTGCCCCGTCGGCGGCGGTGCTCGATCGTGGCCCGGATGAGGTCGGACTTGACCGAGGTCGCGATCACCGGGCCTTCCCACTCCAGGAGGGCGGGGATGGCGAACCCAGCGGTCTTGCCGCACCCGGTGGGCCCGACGACGACGAGGCTGGCGTCAGGCTCCACAGCCAGGAGCCGCCCCCGGGACCAGCCGAGGGTGAGCCGGCCCGGCCGGGGGATGTGGACGGCGAGGCGGCCGAGGTCGCCGCGCCCTGCGAACCCGGCCTCGGCCGGCACCCCGAGCGGGGTGCTGGTGGCCCGGCCGCCGCGTCGCCATAGTCGCCACCCGGCGGCCGCTATCCCGGTGCCGGCCGCGATGACAGCGACCTGGATCGCCCAGTAGGCGACGGGGCCGGGGAGCAAGGGTCGGTCGGCGGCCGGCCATGCGGCGGCGGGCGAGCCGAGATGGGCGCCGAGGTGGGTGAGGGCACCCGCTGCGGCCGCGAACGTGATGTGGCCGCCCGGCCGCCCGGAGATGTTCGCCGCCGTTGCTGCGGCGGCCCACACGGCGGCGACGGGCGCGGCGAGAGCGAGGACGGCGGCGCCGAAGAGGTCGGCGGCAAGGTGCCCGCCATGGGCCTGGGTGTGGGCGGCGGGCATTTAGACCGCCATCCGGGCGTCTGTGTCGCAGAAGGCCCGCTCGGCCGAGCCGATGATGTGCTGAACGACGGTGCTGTGGTCGCCGATCTTCCACAGCGCTCGCCCCCGGCACAGCCGGGACACGATCCACGACTCCATCTCGGAAAGGCCGAGCAGGCTGCGGGCGTCGACGACCTGGTCGGAGGACTGGCGGAACAGGATCCGGGTCTGAGTGTCGGCGAGCAGGCCCATGCTCACCTTGGCGGTGGCGGTCCCGTCGTCCACCGGCTCTCCGACCTCCGCTCGCAGGCCGACGACGGGACCGCCACCGCCAAGGTGAGCATGGGCCTGCCCGCCGACACTCAGACCCGGATCCTGTTCCGCCAGTCCTCCGACCAGGTCGTCGA
>Ga0102924_1003016_pt1 | contig 17872 bp, 20 predicted proteins | sample PaiPotPPM11metaG_FD_80116 | JGI IMG/M metagenome (GOLD analysis project Ga0102924, IMG submission 80116) | Iron sulfur acid spring bacterial and archeal communities from Banff, Canada, to study Microbial Dark Matter (Phase II) - Paint Pots PPM... ...
CCGCAAGAGCTAACCAGGAACGGCGTCTCATAATTCCCCCTTAAAATTCAGGTTATGTTGACTGCCCGATTGCTTTGGATCGACTACTCTATGGATGCGCAAGAATTAATCACATATTGTTTCACTTGTCAAGAATAATTTTTAAAATTGTCGCAGTTCTCTGGACACCCATACCCATGCAAAGGGCTTATTGACATTGCGTCACGTATGAGATAATATAGTTTAGGTAAACGTTGGTTCCGGAAGACTTTTTTCATGGGCAGGCCGCTGGCGATTGGCTGTGGTTGGGATGAAGGCTTTCTGCCGCCCCTCACCTGCCGCTTCGCATCAGCCTCTTCCCGCTTGCGGGGAGAGAAGGGCAGGAGTGAGGGGGTGCATTCGATTCGAACAGCAACAATCCTGCTGTGACAGCCTCCGAAACCCGGCAAAGTATTGAAAAGGCAAGTAAAAATGTGAGTGTGCTGGGCTTGTCGAAGCCGCCAATTGGAGTATTTGTGCAACCCATGACGCGCAAGCTATTGAAAACAAGAGACCGGATTTGCCCTCGAGGAACAAAGCCATTGCGAGCATGCAAATGAACCAGTAAAAATGCGGGTATGAGAAAAAAGAGGAGAAAAAATAATTCTTTTTGCTTGTGGAAAAGTCTGCAATCCATTGAAAACATGGATAAATAGAATGGTACAAAGCCATTCAAAGCCATTATCAAAGCCATTGAAAAGTCGGATAACCCATAGATAATACGTAAGTTATGTCGATTTTTCGAACAAACCAAAGCAATTGACTTATAATCAATAAGTTACAAGATTTGCGCGGAAAAACAGCGTAAAAAATGGCTTTGTTCCCACTTTTGGGCATTTCCACTGGACCCGGGCCTGGAGGGGCCGACAGCGAGCAGCCCAGGGCGCATGCCCCAAGACGGGGTAACGCATCCGCTCGGTTCAACCGGACATGGCTCTGGCTTTTGTTGTCACCCCGCGCAAGCAAGGGTCCTTTGCCGTTCTCTGATACCATGATTGATTACCGGCCGATTTCGAGGCGGGTGATGAGCGGTTCCGGCAATCCGGCGGCTTTCATTTTGGCCTGGGTGCGGGGCAAATCGTAGGACGTACGGTAAAACTCCACCCTTCGCTCCCCGGAATCGAAAATGGCAAATGCCGCGCGCCAGTCCCCGTCCCTGGGCTGTCCCACCGAGCCGGGATTGATGAGGTAACGCGCGTCTTCCTCGATGGACATTTCAAGCGTGCATCCGTCTTTGGGACTCGACCCTCGGATGGACCGGAAGCCTTGCGTGGGACTCAACACAAAGGCTCCCTGGTGGTGGGTGTGGCCGAACAGCGTGATTGGAGTGGAGAGGGTTCTGAGCACGGGGAGCGCCTGACCGGGCCCGACGATGTATTCGTCTTCATCAGCAACGGATCCGTGGACCATCTGGAAGCCATTTACCGGTGCTGGGCCCGGGGGCAGGGCGCGAAGATAGTCGGTATGGGACTGGGTTAAATCCTGACGTGTCCAAAAGGTTGCAATCTTGGCGATTGGATTAAAGTCCTCGGCGTCCGAAAGGCCGCAACACGCCTTGTCGTGGTTGCCACGGATGATCTTGGAGGTCAACGCGCCCAGGTTGTCAATCACGGGGTTCGGGTCGGGGCCATACCCCACGAGATCCCCCAGACACACGGCTTCGTCGTATTTTCCCCTGGCGTCGTGGAGACACTGTTCAAGTGCTTCAAGATTTGAGTGAATGTCGCTCAGGACGAGGTAACGCAAAGTTGGCTCCCGTTCGCATTATAATGCGGACTGCCGGTAACGTCCAAAAGTGTTGGTAGTGGCGCAGTCTGCTGTAGCGCCGCTCGGAGCTTGCCCTGACAGGGAGCGGCGGAAATCGTTGAGAATTCAAGTTCGGCGGTCACAAACCGCCGCTACCCCAGCCAAATTGCGCCACTCCAAGATTGATCCGATGAAGAAAAACCTTTCGCTCCCGCGAGTTGTGATTGTGGGCCGCCCCAATGTGGGCAAATCCACACTTTTCAACCGCATCTGCGGGCGGCGCCGCGCCCTGGTGAGCGATGAACCGGGCATGACCCGCGACCACATTTACGCGCCGGCGGAGTGGATGGGAAGCGGTTTTGAGGTGGTCGACACAGGTGGAATGGTGCCGGAGGATCGCAGCCTGATCGTGTCTGAAATATTCAGTCAGGCTCAAGTGGCCATTAAAGACGCAGCGTATCTGGTGCTGGTGGTGGATGGACGGGCAGGAGTAACTCCTGCCGACGAAGAACTGGCAAGCTTGCTGCGTAAGACTGGAAAGCCTCTAGCCTTGGTTGTGAACAAGATTGACTCCAACAGTTCTTCACCGTTGGCCGCGGACTTCTACCGGCTGGGTATTGCCAGGCTGTTCCCGGTTTCCGCCGAGCACGGCATGGGGGTGGATGATCTTCTGGAACAGGTAGTAAAAGACCTTCCGCAGCCGGTTGCCGAAGAAGAGCCCGTGGACCGGCCCATCCGTGTTGCCATCATCGGCCATCCCAACACCGGGAAGTCCACCTTGCTAAACCGGCTATTGAACGAGGAACGTTCGATTGTGACCCCTGAAGCCGGCACCACACGGGATGCCGTCGATGCGGAAGCCGAAATCGGCGGGCGCTGTTTTCGCTTCATCGATACGGCCGGAATCCGCCGCAAAGGTAAAACCAACTTGCTGGCGGAAAAGTTAAGTGTGATTCAGGCGCGGAAGCATCTGGAGCAGTCCGACGTTGCCTTGCTCATGATTGACGCGGTGGAAGGCGTCACGGCGCTCGACACTCATATAGGAGGCTACGCTCACGAAAGCCACCGGTCCGTCATCATTGTGGTGAACAAGTGGGATGCAATCGCCAAGGGGCAGTCCACAATGCGCGAGTACACGGAAGAAGTTCGAGACCGGCTCAAATACCTGGATTATGCGCCATTGGTTTTCATTTCAGCCCTCAAGGGGCAGCGGCTCGCAAAGCTGGTCGAATCCATCGTAGAAGTCGCCGCCGCACGCCGCCAGCGCGTATCGACTGCGGAAATGAACCGTTTCCTTGAAACTCTCAATTTTGACCGGGCGCCATCACCGAATGGAAAACCACTCAAACTATATTACCTGACACAAGCGGGAACGGCGCCGCCCACCTTCGTGGCCTTCACCAATCGTCCTGGCAAACTGTATTTTTCCATCGAGCGGTACCTTGAGAACCGCATCCGCGAAAACTTCGGATTCCTCGGGGCGCCGATCGTGATCAAAACCCGGCAAAGCAAGTAGCGACATGATCTTCCATCATCAGTAGATTGGCCGGGCTAAGACTTGCTGGGGCTCTCTTGCGGGGTTGCGGCCTTCCGTGCCAGGCGATAACGGTCAATGGTGGTAGCCATGCCAGACGGCTGATCCAGGCTGCTGGATCGTCTCTGCCTCACGACCCGGCCCTGCCCAATCATTTCAGCCCGGTTTCCTCCTAAAACCTCGCTGGGCAAAGAGAGGACCATCTCTACTTTGGCCCCGGCGCGTAGAAGAAATGGGGACACCAAGAAAACTCCGGTACGGCTGATGTTTTCAGTGACGCCCTCGTGCCACTCGTCTTGGCCGTGAATCCGGAAGCGGATCGGGGTCCGGACGGGATAGCGTCCCGCACGCTGGAGCGATTCAGATTGGTGGTCCGCGTCGATCTTCATTATTCTTATTTCCCGGCCTTCATGATACTCACACAAGACTCTTCCGCTCGCAGGGTATTGCACCGGGCCGCACTGTCCGCCCCACCGGGCCAGAATCGAATCAATGCCTGTTACCCATCCTACCGCTACCGGATGAATCCAGCTATATTGTGGCTCACCGCATACAGAGCCAGTTCCATGCGATTCGAGACTCCGAGTTTATCAAAAATCTTGAAAAGTTGGCGCTGGGTAGCTTGCTCGCTCAGATCGAGCTCCTGGGCGATGTCTTTGTTGCTGTATCCGGTCACAATCCGCCGGACAATTTCCAATTCCTGGTTGTTCAGCAACGCGAGCCCTTTGGACTCGGGTTTACCATTCCGTCCAGACCCGTCCTCAGATCTGCCGGACTGTGTTTCTGGCAGGGATCGAGGACGCCGGCGGAAGTGAGCCGTTCTCCCCGGGTTGCCTGCCGATGCGGCGATCGCTGCGAAGGACGTTGCCAGTTTCCGGTTCGAAACCTTGCTGGAGATCATCATATTTTCCCCCTGCGACTGCACGGCCGAGTTGGAAATGCCCAGAATCCTGTTGTGGCGAGACTGGAAAGGCTACGATCGGTTTCGGGATATTGTGGCGAATGCTCGGGGACGCAAATACTGCGGAGTGCTTCGATCAACCAGCAAAGGTTAGAGAGACGACATTTCACCAGTGCCAAAGTTCCCCCGAACTTCGGTTCCATAGAAGACCTTATTGTTTAGCAAGTCCAGCCCGCTTGGCAAGTACTAACTTCAGCAACTTCCGGAGAAATGATAACCAGTGCGCAATTACGTTCCCACTCCACTGGGTCTACATGCACGCTAATTGACCGCGAAAGTCATTGTTTGGGAAGAGACTCAACCTTTGCGCCTTTCGGTTTCTTGGCTTTCTTCCCGTTTTTTTTCTTGTGATGCTTGCGCGGGAGTCCTGCAAAAAAAGTAGATATCCTGTTGACGCCGGCAGACCCTCCAGCTTGGACCGCCACCGCCATCGAAATGGCGGAGAAGACCAAAAAGAGCATCAGGATGGCTGGTTTGACTGACTTCATAGTCGCATCCTTCCCTGAAAAAACAAAAAAGGCGAAAGCCGAATCTTCAGATTCCACTTTCGCCCTAAGTGTTGCCGGGAAGCGTGAGCGTTCCGGCCAATTTAGCTTGAAGCTCAACTTACATGCCCGAATTACATACCCGAAGACTTTGCCTTCTTTGCCTTCTTGGCTTTCTTGGCGTGCTTCTTCTTCGCCTTCTTCTTGGTGCTCGTGGTCGTACTCTGGGGTACAGCGCTCGGAGTGGCAAACACCGGCATAGCCAGCGAGAACACCAGAACGCTACCGAACAGCAGTGAGAGCAACTTCTTCATAAGGGTGAAACCTCCATGGAAGTAAACTACACACTCATCGCTAGCACCTTCGGTTCCAAATAGAATTCCGAGACCTGACTATCTAAAATATACTCATTGTAAATGACTTAAATCCATAACAAGAAGCCGGATACCGGATTCGAAGAATAGACCGTGGGAGATATTACACGATTCGGTATAGGAAATACACCAAACCGTGCGCACATCGCTTTTTCCAATAGCATTCCTCGATTCTTCCAAGACGAGGAACCCGTTTTCTGCCATAATGGCCCTTCCGGGGGAATAAGAATGGAAAAGATCGACATCAGAGAAAAGGGGGCTGTCCGCAATGGTGAACGCCTAGTTTCCGACCAGCGGCTCTTCATGCAACTGCTGGCCCTCGGGGGATGCACAGACACCAAGCCCTTGGTCAAGGCCTTAGCCAAGGCGGGATTTGAAAGCGTTCTTTACGAAGACATTAATGACCCGCAAGGCGTCGCCCTACTAGCCTGGAACAAAGACCCCGATTTCTTCGTCACCTGGCTCCGACAGTTTCTTCTGAATCCACCTTTCATCTCACTGATTCCTAAGCTCGAATACACCATGTTGGGCCGCACCTACGCCATTGGCCATGAACCAGACCTGGAGGATTGGCTACTGGAAAAACCCCGCCTGACTGTTCTGAACAAGGGATGGCCGTGGGCTGTCTGGTACCCATTGCGCCGTGCTGGATCTTTCGCCGCACTTTCGCCCGAGGAACAAGGGCCGATCTTGGGCGAACACGGCCGGATCGGGCACGCATTTGGGGATGCAGGCTTGGCTCATGATGTCCGTCTGGCCTGCTTTGGCCTCGACAAGAACGACAACGATTTTGTGATCGGCCTGATTGGTAACCATCTTCATCCGCTCTCGGCCTGCGTTCAAGCCATGCGCAAGACCAGCCAGACCTCAAAATACATCCAGAACATGGGACCGTTCTTTGTGGGCAAGGCGGCCTGGCAAAGCTCTCTCAAGGCAAAGGAATCCGAACCTGCCCTGGCGCAAACTACGGGCTAAAGGCGAATGCCCGCAAGCCTGGAAGCCATTGCCAGGAGCGGTTGTAATTCCGCATGAGTGGCGGCGCACAGGTTGGCGTGGCCTAGCTTGCGCCCAGCACGCAGCAGCTTGCCGTAAAGATGCAGGTGCGCGCCGGGAATCCTCAGCACCTCCTCCGGCGAGGGCAGCTCGCCGATGAAGTTGAGCATGGCCGTTACGCCTCGAGCTGCGGTTGAACCCAGCGGCAACCCTGCGCCAGCGCGCAGATGGTTTTCAAACTGGCTGGCCGCCGCACCATCCAGCGTCCAGTGGCCGGAATTGTGAACCCGCGCCGCCATTTCGTTGGCGATCAGCCGGCCCTGCAAAAGAAAAAATTCAATCGCCAGCACGCCGACATAATCCAATTCTACAAAGATGGCTTGAGCTGCCGCCTGGGCTTGAGCTTCGATTTCAGGTTTAAGGTCCGGCGCCGGAGCGATCGAAGCGCGCAGAATTCCTTGGTGATGGGTGTTCTGCGCCATGCTGTAAAAGGCGGCCCGGCCGTGGCGCCCACGCACCGCGATGAGCGAAAGCTCCCGCTCAAAGGCGATGAATCCTTCCAAGATCAATGGCGTTCCGCCCAGCGCCATCCAACCCTTTTCCACATCCTTCGGTTCGCGCAGCAGGGCTTGACCTTTGCCGTCGTAGCCCATGCGGCGAGTCTTTAAGACGGCCGGAAAACCCAAGTGGGAAACGGCGCCGACCAGGTCCTGCAGCGAATCCACCCGCTCAAATGGGGTGGTACCGATGTTCAGTCGGCGGAAGAGATTTTTTTGTGTCAAGCGGTCTTGCGCCATTTGCAGCGCCTTGATAGGAGGGAAAAAATAGCTCACCCGGCTCGCCACCCGCTGCGCGGCAGAGAGGGGTGAATTTTCAAATTCGTAGGTGGCGAGGTCCAGCCCCGAAGCGAAGCGGTCGAGCGCCTGCGGGTCTTCGAAGGCGGAGTTGAACCGCTCCGCCACTTGTCCGCCGGGAGATTCGTGAGAGGGATCGTAAAAGCGGAAGCTGAACCCCAGCGGATAGCCTTCGAGCGCCATCATGCGGCCAAGTTGCCCCCCGCCAATCACGCCAATCTTCATGCACCGGCTCGAGGATCGGGGTGATCCAGCACTTGGCGGGTCTGCGCGTCCCGGAAGGCGCGCAGCGCCGCACGGATTTCCGGGTGCTTCAAAGCAAGGATGCTGGCGGCCAGCAGAGCGGCGTTCGTAGCGCCTGCTTCGCCAATGGAAAGCGCTCCCACCGGCACGCCGCCAGGCATTTGCACGATGGAAAGCAGCGAGTCCAGCCCTTTCAGGGCGCGCGACTCAACCGGCACTCCCAGCACGGGCAGCAAAGTCTTGGCGGCGACCATGCCGGGCAGATGAGCGGCGCCGCCCGCCCCGGCGATAATCACCTGAAGGCCGCGTGCTTCGGCTGAAGACGCATATTCAAACAGCAAATCGGGTGTGCGGTGGGCTGAAACCACGCGAACCTCATAAGCCACCGCCAACTGATCCAGCGTTTCCGCTGCCCGTGCCAAGGTTGACCAATCCGAGCGCGAGCCCATGATGATGCCTGCGAGGGGTTGCATTTCCTCTCCCGCTGTTGCTTAGTCTTCGCCTTGAGCTTTGGTGAAGCCCGGTGCGCCGTCGATTTCCTGAAGCTTTTCGATATGCATCCAGGCGTGCTTCTGGCCGAGGCGCTGCGTCAGGGCCAGAATGTCATCGGGATAAAGCTCCACCTCTGCAATGCGGGCCACAAAACGGCAGCGCCAATGGTCAGAACAATCGGTCATGGCGCCAGTGGGAGTGTAAACCTTGGTGCCGCGGTTGGAAATCATCTTCAGCCTCAACGGCGAACCCTCACTGATGGCTTCAAGACTCTTGCCCAGCGCTTCAGCGGCGAGCGGCGATTCCACAAAGATATCCGCCCCCATCAAGCGGCGCGATTGGGAAACGACATAATCAATGCGGCTCGAAAGCTGGGGCAGCTTGATGGGCTTGTAGTCGCGCGCGTGCCAGTGCGCGGATTTTTTGCCGAGGTTCGAAATCACGGTGTCCGTAAAGGTGGTGGTAGAAGCTCCCTTGTCGTAGCCCACCACGTCACCCGTCTTCACTTTGCCCTCTTCCAGCGTCACCAGCACGGCATTCTCAACGCTGGTGGCGGCGTCAAACTCGCCCAAGTGGCGCAGCATCAGCACGGCGGAAAGGACCAGCGCCGTGGGGTTAATCACGTTCTTCCCGGCGTATTTCGGAGCGGAGCCGTGAACGGCTTCGAAAATCGCCACTTCGTTTCCGATGTTCGCCGACGGCGCGAAGCCCAGGCCGCCGATTAGCGCGGAGGAAAGGTCGCTGATGATGTCGCCATTCATGTTGGTCGTCACGATCACGTCAAACTGCTCGGGCTTTTTCACCAGTTGGTGCGCGCAGTTGTCAATAATGATGTGCTCCGCCTCGATATCCGGGTATTCCGGGGCGACGGCTTCGAAGGTGCGCTTGAGCAGGCCCTCGGTCAGCTTCATAATGTTGGATTTGGTGGCGCAATGGACGCGCTTGCGGCCCTCCGCCCGCGCCAGCTCAAAGGCCAGCCGGACAATCTTCTCGCAGCCTTTGCGCGAGATGAGCTTCAAGCACTGCGCCATGCCGGGTGTTTGCATGTGCTCAATGCCGGCGTAAACGTCCTCCACGTTCTCACGCACCACCACCAGGTCCACGTTGCGGCCGCTGTAGGGCGTGGGGACGCCGGGCATCTCCCGCACGGGGCGGATGTTGCCGTAAGTCTCAAACAGCTTGCGCAGCGTCACATTGGCGCTTTTTTCGCCATATCCGATGGGCGTGGTGAGCGGCCCCTTGAGCACCGCGCGCGTCTTGCGGATGGACTCAATAGTTTCCGGCGCCACGCCGGAGGGCAATCCCTTCTTGAACACTTCGGCGCCGGCCTCGCGTTCCTCCCAATCTATCAGCGCATCGGTAGCCTCGATAATACGGCGGGAGGCTTCGACTACCTCGGGTCCGATCCCATCGCCCGGGATCAGCGTCACCAGCTTCTTTCCCTGCGGAGTGATGTGAAAGCTCATGAATTGGCTCCTAATTTGGGTTCTCTTGGAATAGAATCCTTCCCAGCGCTAAACAGAACCCTTTATTAGAGCACGACCCGCCAGATTTCGGAAGGACGAATGCAACCAGGTCGTGGCGCCTCGCCGAAAACATAGGACATGAAGTTCAGCGGAAATGTGTGCTAGTTTCCATCCAGTTCCTGATCTGTTTGACCAAATTTGCTAGGAGCGGGTACGATAGCTATTTGTCATTATCTCCAAAAACTCTTCTGTGGAGGGACAAGTAATGTCCGTAAAGGTAGGAGTAAACGGGTTCGGACGCATCGGCCGGAACTTCCTGCGTGCTTCTTATTCCGACCCGGCGGTAGAGATTGTCGCCATCAACGATATCACTGACCCCAAGACCCTCGCGCATCTGCTGAAATACGATTCCGTTTTCGGCACGTTTCCGGTCGAGGTGGGACACGGCGATGACTGCATCCGGGTTAACGGCCGGACCATCCGGGTGTTCAAGGAGAAGGATCCGGCGCAGATCGATTGGCCCTCAACCGGCGCTCAGATTGTGGTGGAGTCCACCGGACTTTTCACCAAAGCCGAAGACGCAAAGAAGCACCTACACGGTACGGTGAAGAAAGTCATCATTTCCGCGCCAGCCAAAGGCGAGGACATCACCATTGTGCTCGGAGTGAACGAGCAGAAGTATGATCCTGCCAAGCACAATATCATCTCGAACGCATCCTGCACCACCAACTGCCTGGCGCCGGTCGCCAAGGTTATCAATGACTCATTCCACATCATTTCCGGCGCCATGACGACAGTCCATTCTTATACCAATGACCAGCGCACGCTGGACTTGCCCCACAAAGATCTGCGGCGGGCGCGGGCGGCGGGCGTCTCCATCATTCCCACCTCAACCGGAGCCGCCAAGGCGCTGGGCTTGGTCATCCCGGAACTGACCGGAAAGCTGGACGGCTATTCGCTGCGTGTCCCCACACCCGACGTTTCCATCGTTGACCTCACGGCCTTCGTCGAAAAGCCCACCACCACCGAGGAAGTTCGGGGCGCGCTGAAAACCGCGGCTGAGGGGCCGATGAAGGGCATCCTCGAATACTCGACAGAAGAACTGGTCTCCATCGATTTCCGGGGCAACTCAAACTCCTCCATCGTGGACGCGCCATTCACTAAAGTTATTGGCAGCAATTGCGTCAAGGTGACGGCGTGGTATGACAACGAGTGGGGATACTCCTGCCGCGTGCGCGACCTGGCAAAATTCATTGCCAAGAGCCTGTAGCACCTCTGAAATTAATTTCTACACTTTTCAGGCTGAATATATTTGGCAACCACAGTTTAGCCCAGTATTGATGCGGATTTGGGGGCATTTCAAAATGCGTCCAATTTTCCCTTTTTGGTTCCGGCTACGCCGGGTTAAGCACCCGGCAGAGAGCAGAGCGATTGCTATGACATCAAAACTGTCCATCCGAGACTTGGTTGAACATGACCAAGCAGTTCTAGCTCTAAAGGAGCGTGATCCAAGTCTGAAGGACTGGACCCCCCAAATGCGCTTGAAAGGTAAGAAGGTTTTCATGCGCGTGGACTTCAACGTGCCGCTGGATGCTGAGGGCAATATCACTGACGACACGCGAATCCGTGCTTCGCTCCCCACCATTCAGTTTGCGCTCGAACATGGTGCGCGCCTGATCCTTGCTTCACATCTTGGCCGGCCCAAAGGGAAGCCCAATGCGAAGATGAGTCTGAGGCCCGTGGCGGCTAGACTCACTGAGCTTCTTGGGAAATCTGTTGGGTTTTCCGCTGATTGTATCGGGGCTGAGGCTGAGGGGATGGCGCAATCGCTCGCTGATGGCGAGGTCCTGTTGCTGGAGAATCTGCGCTTTCATCCAGAAGAGGAAAAAAACGACTGGAAGTTCGCGGAAAAGCTGGGAGCTTTGGCAGAGGTCTATGTAAACGACGCATTCGGCACTGCGCATCGCGCCCATGCTTCTACCGAGGCCATAACCCATTTCCTACACCCTGGAGTGGCCGGCCTGTTGATGGAAAAGGAGCTTGAGTATCTGGGCAAGGCGGTGGAAGCTCCCGCCCGGCCTTACGTGGCCATTGTGGGCGGGGCCAAAGTCTCGGATAAGATCGAATTGCTTGAAAACTTCATCAAGCAGGCGGATGCCGTACTCATCGGCGGGGCCATGGCCTACACATTCCTTAAGGCGCAAGGTGTGGAGGTTGGAAAATCCAGGGTTGAGGAAGATAAAATCACGGCGGCGGCTGAGATCCTGCAATCCGCCAAGGACCGAAATGTAAAGATCCTGCTGCCGTTTGACCACGTGGTGGCCGACAAGTTTGACGCTTCCGCAAAAGCCGAAGTGGTGAACGGGCGAAATATTCCCGCTGACCGCCTGGGATTGGACATTGGTCCCGCCACCCGCGCCTCTTACGCCAAGGAAATCCGGCAGGCAAAAACCATCGTTTGGAACGGTCCAATGGGCGTGTTTGAGATGGATCAGTTCGCCGCTGGAACCATGGCAATTGCCCAAGCGGTGGCGGAATCTTCCGCGATCTCGATTGTAGGGGGCGGCGATTCCGTGGCCGCAGTTCACAAAGCCGGCGTGGCTTCCAAAATATCCCACATTTCGACGGGCGGGGGCGCGTCGCTCGAATTCCTCTCGGGGCTGAAGCTGCCGGGGGTGGAATGCCTCACAGAAGGGTAGGCAGTAGGCCGTAGGATGAAACGCACTGGAAAGTCGCTCGAAAAATCTGTAATCTCGGATTGGCATGCACCTCCAGCAAACCAAGCGTGGGAGCCGCAAGACCGGCGGTCCACAATGCTATTTTCACGACTTGTCAGAAGAGATTGTCCACTTTCTGCGGCATAAGAAAGCCGTTCCGGTGGCGTTGGTGACGCCGTATGGCGCTACTCGATCAGCATTCAGGGCATTGAGCCTGGACGCCAAGTTAAGCCCGGACGGAAATGTTGTTGGGGGCCGTGTTGGTCACGACAGGATTCAACAAGCCGAGGCGGGTGAATCGATCGGTGAAGCCATCCGGCGATGGTACAAATTGCCGGCTGGAGATTTCGAAAGAGTTGACGTTGAAATCCGAATCATTGATGCAAAATTTTACCTCACCCCAGTTGGTTACAAATATGCAGACCATCCGCGCCCGGGCGTCATTGAGAGGCCTGAGTTTCCCCTTTCATTCAACCACCGGATGCAAAGCCAGCTCTGGCGGCGGCAACTAGAAATTCTCAAGATGAAACATCCTGAGATGTGGAAATGGTCAGCGCAAGAGATCTGCCGTGTCTCCGCAGCGCACCAAAGCGATGGAATGGCTCGGTTCGTTAGGGAAGAGGATCTGCTGCGTGCATCCGGCCCATTGAAGATGTTGGGAGTTGAGTGTGGCCCCTATTTGGGCAAAGGATACGATTGCACGGGCACTTTTCAATTCTTGGATTATGATCCCTATGGGGCGCCCATCGAGATCAAGAAGTTGAGCTCTAATTTCAAGTATCAGCAGAAGAAATATTCTCCGGAGCTACTCTCGCGCGTGATCATTCTCTGCGCCCGGCATGACATGAAAAACGTGCCAGTTAATGTTGATGTTATCGAACTCGGGGCGCTCTGCGAAGCCCTCGGATAGAAGATGCCTTACGCCTATCCTGAAATCGAACCAATCACGCGACGAATCCCTGCGGACCGGCAAGGGGCCAAACGTCACTACGGAGTCCATCCCTATTTCACGCGGCGCCCGGCTAACGTCGTTCGCTCTTACATTGAACATTATTCAAAGCCTGGGGACACGGTATTGGACCCTTTCGGCGGCTCCGGGGTCACCGCCATCGAAGCGATGCTGCTCAACCGCCACGGCGTCCAAAGCGATATCAATCCTTTGGCAAATTTTATTGCCTCCCAGATTGCCGACACGACACACGAAAATACGCGGGCCATCAAAGAAGCTTATCTGGAAGTCGAAGCTTCTTGTCAATCTATGGTTGAGCGAGTGCCTCAGCTTACAGATGAAGAAGTGCAAGCCAATCTTTTGCGTGTCAGATTACCGGAAAACATCTCACTGCCTAAAACCTCTGACGTGGAGAGGTACTACGATCTTTTTTCACCTCGTCAGCTCCTCACCCTCGCTTTGATAAAGGATCGGGTCGACCGGATTATCGATCCGAACGCGCGTGGCGCGCTCCTGGTGGCGTGGTCGGCCACCCTGGGCAAATTGAACAAGACTTTCCTCTCCGCCAAGGGAAGGACGGAATCTCGGGGGGGGAGCAGCATTTTTAGTATTTATAGGTACAAAGTTGCAAACCGCCCAGTGGAACTTCCCGCGTGGGACATTTTCCGGGAACGATTGATGAATGTGATCGCCGGGAAAGAAGAAGTGTTGAGGCAAAAGCACCTCCTCGAGAGGACTCAGGGATGGCGCGGCACGTTCAAGGCGTATTCCCTGGATCTGGCCGCGCTCGCTGCGGCGTTCGGCCGCAAAGCCGATTACATTTTTACTGATCCCCCTTACGGCGGTCATATTGCTTACCTGGATTTGTCAACCCTCTGGAATCACTGGTTAGGTTTCGAGGTTCCTCTGTCTGCCCGCAAGAGCGAGATCATCGGCGGCGGAGAACAGTGCTTCACCGAAGATCATTACATCCAGCGGCTGAGGGAAAGCGTGCGGTTGTGTCTTAAAATGCTCAAGCGCAACCGGTGGTTTTCTGTCGTTTTCCAGCATTGGAACGTCCGCTACTTCGAAGCTATCCTGGAAGAGACAGCCCGGTCAGGCGCCACACTGAGGTCTGCGGTCACGCAAACGGGTGATACCATCTGGTCGATGCATAAGAAGAAGAACAGCGAGAAAGTACTCGCCGGGGAGGTGATTCTAACCTTCTTCAATGATGGAGAGAGCCAGTTTCCCGGGCAGCGCGTTTCTTCCAAACCCGGCCTTGACGAAATCATCGAAAATGCTCTCGCCCAGGTGTCACCGGATGGAAGGCCATTCGCAGGTGAGTCGCTTTTCAATCACATCATCCTTGTGGCCTGGAAACGAGGCGCGCTGCATTCCTTGGACTTAACGCGAGACGATTTTTCCGAAGTGCTTGTCAAGAAGGGATGGCGCTACAACCTAGTTCGACACCAATGGTTTTACATGCCTGAGAATGTCCGGTCAGGATTTCAACTCGCCTTTTGAATTTGGAGATGTAACTACCTCCATGCGACGACCCGTGATTGCTGGCAATTGGAAAATGTACAAGACCATCGGCGAAGCGGTCGATTTCGTCAAGCAACTGCGGCCGCTGGTTTCAAAAGAGAATCATTGCGGCATCGTCATTGCGCCGTCGTTTACGGCTTTGCGGGCGGTGGCGGACGCAGCGCGCGGAAGCAACATCGAAGTGGCCGCGCAAAACGTTCACTGGGACCGCGAAGGCGCGCACACCGGCGACGTTTCCGCGCCCATGCTGGTGGACGCCGGATGCAGCCATGTGATTATTGGCCATTCGGAGCGCCGCCAGGACTGTGGAGAAACCGACGAATCGGTGAACCGTAAGCTCAAGGCCACCTTGTCATCCGGCTTGACTCCGATTGTCTGCGTGGGTGAAACGCTGGCGGAACGGGAGCAAGGGAACACGAACACCGTGCTTTCCCGGCAGTTTGCGGGCGGGTTTGCCGGGTTGACCCCCCAGGAATTTTCCCGTATTATATTAGCCTACGAGCCGGTGTGGGCGATTGGCACGGGCCGGACAGCCACCCCGGAAATGGCCGAGGAAAGCCACGCTTTCATTCGATACCTGGGAGCGCAGCGGTTCGGCGAATTGCCTGCCGGCGAGGTTCGGATTCTCTATGGCGGCAGCGTAAAACCCGAAAATGTGCGCGGGTTGATGGCCCAGACGGATATTGATGGAGCCTTGGTGGGTGGCGCCAGCCTGAAAGTGGAGTCTTTCCTCGCGATTATTCAGTATCTTTAGGACGTCGGCGCTTGCCGGTGTGGAAGAAGGGATTCGATGACAACCGCAGTCAGTGTGATTCACATTCTGGTAGCCATTCTGATCGTGCTGGTGGTGCTGATCCAGGGCGGCGAGAATGTGGACATCACCGCGGCTTTCGGCGGAGTGAGCCAGGCGGCTTTTGGACCTCGAGGGACTGTTTCGACATTGGCCAAGGCGACTTGGGTTCTGGGCGCCATCTTCATGGCGACCTCGATTACGCTTTCCGTTTGGGCATCGAAGAGTTCCACCGGATCGGTTCTGGAAAATGGCACGAAGCAGTCGGCGCCTGCCAAGGCTCCGGCGAAAGCTCCAACTCAAGCTCCACCGCTTCCCACCAATCCGTTCCAGAAGTAAGGGGGTGTGTTTCTGGGAGAGATGGCTGGTTGTACAGAGCACATGGCGTCCCGTGGGAGATGGCAGGCTTTGAAGAACACCCTCGATGCGATTCTCGATTAGGTTGCTCAGCGCGGAAGTGGCGAAATTGGCAGACGCACCAGCTTGAGGGGCTGACGGTCGCAAGACCATGGGGGTTCGAGTCCCCCCTTCCGCACCATTTTTTCTGCTCGAAATCATGCCGGATGATTCACCGACATTCCTTTGAACATGACCCAGGTCTGATCTTGGCTAGCCGATCTACATAACGGCCGTGCGGTTCAACGTGTGGCTGAAAAAAACAACCATTCGATTCCAGGCATCCGCCGCAGCCGCTGCGCGATAGCCTTTCTTGTTGTTAGGATTTTCGAAAGCGTGGCCGCAATCGGGATAAACCTTCGCATCCACCTGCTTATCCTGCGCTCTCATGGCCTTGACGAAAGCTGCCACCGCCGACGGTGGAATGCCTTGGTCCAGCGCCCCGAAATTGCCAAGCACCGGCGCACGAATGCGCGCTATCGTTTCAGCATCGGCCGGCAACGCTCCGTAATTCACGGCGCACGCAGCCAGCGTGGGCTCGTTTTCCGCCAGGTCGATCGACCATCCTCCACCCATGCACCAGCCCACGGAGCCAATCTTCTGCGGAATCACGTCCGGTCTGGATGCGAGGTAATCGAACCCTGCCTTCAAGTCGCGAATGGCGTGGTCGTGGGGGACGCCCCGCGCCAGTTCATGGGCCACCATGGGGTCGCTGGTGCTCTTGCCACGGTAAAGGTCCACCGCCAGCGCCACATAACCCTGAGTTGCAAATTTCTGCGCCTGTTCTTTCACCCACGGCGTGAGTCCCCACCATTCGTGGATCACCACAAGCCCAGGATGCTTGCCGGGCGTTCCAGGCAACGCCAAAAAGCCCTTCGCCTGCTCGTTGCCGCTCTGGTAAGTTACGGTCTGGGTTGTCAGGGCGCCTTGTGCTGCGCCCACCCAAAGCAGCAGGCCGGCCATGAGGGTACCGGATACTGCAATCTTAAAGTTCACAAGTCACCTCCCAATGAATTCAAATGGGCATTCTAACTGAACGGCACGGCGGAAGCCATGCCCCTGCAGCGCCCCAAGACTGTAGCGCCCTGTATAATACGGGCCGTGGAACCGCGCAAACTCATCAGATCGCTTTCCAAAGGCTCGCGCGTCAGCCTGATTTTCCGGTAGTGGTACGTTTTCGCCGCTACAGCAAACTGACCCACTACCGATTTTCCGCTATACTTGACGGACCCGGAATTTGCGGGCGATCATCTTTTTTATGGCCGGATTGAAGAGCTTACTATGACGATGTGGCTTGGCAATCCACGATGTGCCGGGATTGTCCCGCCAATATTCATTCACGTTATCCAGGACTGACGGAGGGTTGGCAATGGCTCAGAGACTCGTAAAGTGTGTGAAGCTTCAAAAAGAATTGCCGGGTCTTGACGAGCCGCCGTGGGCCGGAGAGTTGGGCCAGCGCATTTACGACAACGTTTCCGAACAGGCGTGGGAGATGTGGCTGGATCACCTCCGCATGATGATGAATGAATACCGCTTGAACCCTGCAACCGCGGAAGCGCAGGAAATCATCGCCCAACAAATGGAGAAGTTCTTTTTTGGAGAGGGCGCCGCTTTGCCTCCCGGTTACGTGCCGCCCCGGCACTAATTCCGGGCCTCGCATCGCCAGCCGCGCAAGAGCACAACTCTCTGGGCCAAGAGGGCAGGATCACCAGTGAATGAGGCCGTCCTTTGCTCAAAATGTTTTCGCGACCAAGGACTCAGGCTCGACTCGTTCAGTATCGGCATTCAAGACGAATCCGCCTGCGCCAACTGCGGTTCAACAGATGGCAGGAAGCTGAGTAGGGATTTGATAGCGCGCCTCGCTCATAGGTTCTTCGTTAGAGGCACGACTCATCGCACCCACTTTGGCGCTGCCCCAATTGTTCAGTTCAACGAACACCAGACCACGAGTATCAGGGCGGCGCCATGGTTTGAGCCCGACCTGAGGCTCATCGAGAAAGCGATTGGTGTCGGTTTCTTCTACTATGGTCCCCACTTGTGGATGATCGGAGACGTGGAGCCTCTCAAGGCCCTTGAACGACCAGATCAAAGAGCAACTGTGGTAGAAAGGATACTTGCCGAATACCCGGACAGATCACTCTCCGAGGGAGAGTTGTTCTACCGACTTAGACGAGATCCACGAGAGCCATCATCGCCAGGGGAGCATGACCTGAATCCGGCGTGAAAAGCGCTGACTTTAGGATTCGAGGGGCCTGAGTCGGCGGATTTTTCGGAGCATGTCCGCCGCCATGCCTCGAAGAAAGGGAGGCCCTCCCAGCCGCAGGAGG
>Ga0102924_1003017_pt1 | contig 17870 bp, 15 predicted proteins | sample PaiPotPPM11metaG_FD_80116 | JGI IMG/M metagenome (GOLD analysis project Ga0102924, IMG submission 80116) | Iron sulfur acid spring bacterial and archeal communities from Banff, Canada, to study Microbial Dark Matter (Phase II) - Paint Pots PPM... ...
CCGTGACCTTCATTGATACCACCACCAACGCCATCAAGCATGTCAGCTACGTCGGACGAGCCCCGCACGAGGCGATGTTTAGCCCGGACGGCAACGAGGTCTGGGTGGCGGTGCGCGGCGAGAACTACATTGAGGTGCTCGACGGCCATAGCTATCAATCCAAACTTCACATCGAGGTGCCGAATGGCCCCGGCATGACCATCTTTTCGCCCGACGGCCATTACGCCTATGTCTGCTCCAGCTTCAGTCCGGTAACGGTCGTGGTCGACGCCCAATCGCATGAGATCGTCGGCCGCGTCCCGCAGGTCTCGCCTTTTTGTCCCGACATTGCCGCTACTCCCGACGGCACCCAGGTCTGGGAAACGCTGAAGGACACCGGCAAGACCGAGGTCTTTAACGCCCAGCCCCCCTTCCAGCAGATTGCCGTCCTCGCCACCGGCCCCATCACCAACCACGTCAACATCGTCCGCAACGTACACGGGCAGTTTGCCTATGTGACCGTCGGCGGCCTGAACCAGGTGAAGGTCTTCACCACCACGGACCATCCTGCGCTCGTCGCAACCATTCCGGTCGGCGATCTGCCGCATGGCCTCTGGCCCTCGGGCGATGGGCGGCGCATTTACATCGGGCTGGAGAATGCCGATGCGGTCACGGCGATCGATACGCTGACCCAGCGCGTGGTCGCGGTCATTCCCAGCGGTCAATCGCCGCAGGGCATGGTTTACATTCCGGACGCGGTTCCGACGGGAACCGGGATGGAGCACTTGGAACCGCTGGGCAAGGCGGGCGCGGCCGTCCACTTGGCCCTGGGTAAGCCGGGCGGTCACGAACCCCTCAGTTCGGTGGCGGTGAACGACCAGGGCTTGACGGACCTGGTCGAGGCGGCGGTCACCGGGCTTGAGCCGCACACCGCGTATGTGCTGGCCTTGTCAACGCACCCGGATGGCACGGGGACGCTTGAACCGCTGGCGCAGTTTCAGACCAGCCCGTCCGGAACGGCCGTGGTAAGCGCTCTGGCACATCTGCGCGGCGTCCTGCAAGCCGGCGAAGAAACCTCGCGCCGTTACCTCGTGATCGTCACCGTGCCGGGGGAAACCACGGGCGCTCCAGTTCAAGTCCAGATCCTCACGCCCGACCGGCACTGATCACCAACCCAGGCCTTCCCCTAGTCTGAAGTTCACGCTGCCAGCCGTCGCCAGCACGCCCCGGATGGGGTGCCGACAACCGGTTCTCCATATTGCAACCAGATGGCAATCAATTCGAGTGAGCGTTAACAACGATTTCGTTTTTAATCACCACACCGCCTTTCATTACAAACTTTACGTGTTCAAGCAAGGTGACGTCCTGCAGAGGATCGCCCTCAACGGCGATGAGGTCGGCAAACTTCCCTGGGCTGACCGAGCCGAGGCGGTCCTGCCATGTCAGCAGTTCCGCGGCGTGGATCGTGGCACTACGAATGATCTCGCCGGGACTCACTCCAGCGTCGCGCGCCGACCGCACAATGCGCATGATGCTTGCGACGCCACGAGTCCACTTGAATTGGTAATAGTTGTCGCTACCGGCTGCCACGGGCACACCCAGATGGAGTGCCTGCTGCATTCGCCCGTTGAACTGCGCGAGTACCGCTTTTGTCTGTGCAGCGTAGGGGGAATCCACTCCGTTGACCGACGCCCACAGATCCCAGCTTTGGCCGGTTGGCACCAAAAACACCTTCCGCGCTGCCATGAGTTTCAACGTCTCATCCGAGGCGAATAGGCCGTGTTCAACTGAATCCACGCCCGCGTCGAGTGCCAGCCGCACGCTTTGATCGCTCATGGCGTGAGCGGCAACCCGGTGCCCGGTGCGATGTGCTTCCTGCACAATGGCTTGTAATTCATCGGGTGCCAGCGAAATGTTATCGCCACGATCCACGATGACCTTGATCCAATCCGCGCCGTCGATGATCGCCTGACGGACCGCACGCCGTGCATCATTGGCTCCCGTGACTTGCGCAACTTCCTGTTCGACGATGTTTCTGCCGGCGGGCGTTATCGGGCCGAACTGGCCTCCCACTGGAGCCAGGGCTCTCGTCGACACGAACATCCGCGGCCCGGTGACCCAGCCGTTGTCAATCGCTTTGCGGAGCGCGACATCGCCACCCCAACCGGAGTTGCCGAGGTCGCGGACGGTAGTAATGCCGGCCTCAAGTTCTTCCCTGGCCATGGCGGCGCCCAACAGCGCACGTTCCGCCAGATTCGATTGCGTGACCAACAAAACAAGCGATTCATCACTTGGGATAGGCCCCGAGTTGTTGGTGAGAAGATGTGTATGTGTGTCGATGAGACCTGGAAGGAGGGTCGCACGACCGAGGTCGATCACTCTGGCCCCAGGTGGAATCGGCAGCGAGGCGCCCACGGCCCGGATCCTGTCGCCTTCAATCAAAATGAGTTGATTGGTCTTTTGTGTTCCAGTCTCGACGTCAATCAAGGTTCCAGCGCGCAGGATGATCGGACTCGGCGTGGTTTGCGCAACGGCGCCTGCAATCATCGCCACTACGAACCACAACAAAATGAAACGGTTTTTCATGGCTACTCTTCGACGGTGGTAGGTCAGCGCCAATTCTAATGGGCTCGGACGAGTTGTCAATGTCAGGGCGCAGGGCGCGTTTCACTGACACTGCACCCCAGTCGGACGCGCCCTTCCGTGCGGACATGGAACCCCTGACGGCACACTTTCGTACCCCTCTTCGTAACATCCGGCGCGCGCCGCGGAGACTCACTTTGTCACGCCGAAAAGAATCGTGATGCTTCTCCTTTTTGTTCGCGTTCCTGGTTACCCGGGCAAACCCCCGGGCAGTCCCGGCTCCCGAGAACATCCACTTGCAGCAGGAACTCGACAAGGCCGTGACCGCACTCGATGCGGAGCTGTTTGAGGCTTACAACCGTTGCGACTGGACAACGTTTGCCTTGTTCTTTGCCGACGACGTGGAGTTTTACCATTAACCAGGGCGGCGTCACGCTCGGCAAGGGGAACTTGACCGACAGCGTCAAGAAGAATATCTGTCGCAAGGTGACCCGGGAACTTGTGCCAGGCACCCTTCACGGAAGGGCTATGGCGCCGTTGCAATGGGCGTGCACCGCTTCCACCATCCCGGGCATGACGCTACTGAGGGGGTGGGCGAAGCGAGCTTCATCCATCTCTGGCGGTACAAGGACGGGGCGTGGAAGATTACGCGTGTCATCAGCTACGACCACCCTGCCGCTGCCCGCTCAATCTAGGTATTCCTTCGAGTCCGCTGCTCCGCAGGTGCGGTTGCTATACTGCGGGCGGTGATTCGCGACGGCATTTTTTATGGTTTGGGGTTCGCGGCGGCGGGTGCCGCGGCCGGAGGCCTGCTCGGGTGGGCTTGGGCGATTCCCTGCTGGATATTGGCGGCCTTCACCGCTTACTTCTTCCGCGACCCCGAACGACAGGTTCCCGCCGACCCCGGCGTGGTCGTCTCCCCCGCCGACGGTAAGGTGACCGCGGTGGAGTCCCTGGCCGGCGACGGACCTTACCGCACCCGCATCAGCATTTTCCTCTCCGTCTTCGACGTGCACGTCAACCGCACCCCGGTCGCAGGGCGGGTGACGGCGATCGAATATCGCCGCGGCCGCTTCGGCAACGCAATACACGCCACCTCGGCGGTGGAAAACGAGCGCAACGTGGTGCGCGTGGAGGGACCCCAGGGGGCGGTGCAGTTCGTGCAAATCGCCGGCCTGATCGCGCGCCGCATCGTTTTCTGGCCGCAACTGGGCGACCATTTGGAACGCGGCCAACGGGTTGGACTCATCAAGTTCGGGTCACGGGTGGACGTTTTTTTGCCCGCTGCCATGATTGCGGTGCGGGTGGGCGATCGCGTCAAGGGAGGCAGTTCGCGTCTGGCGCATTTGGCACTGCCGGCCGTGGACACGACCTTGGACACCGCCATAGGCAACAATGACGGGCAAGCCGGTGCCATCCGGCGCCTGTAGGACACCATGTCGGACGCCACTCCACTCCCCTCTTCCAGCGCCCGGCCGCCCCGGCCCCTGCGGCGCGGCGCCGCCTTGCTGCCCTCGCTCTTCACCGTGGCCAACCTGGGCATGGGTTGGTTTGCCATTCAACAGACGATTCTGGCGGTGCACAGCGCCAACCCGGCGGCGCCGCTGGATAACGCCGCCAAGGCCATCGGCTGGGCCATCCTGCTGGATGGCTTCGATGGCCGCATCGCGCGCATGGTCAACGCAGCCAGCGACTTCGGCCGTGAGTTTGATTCGCTGGCCGACGTCATCAGCTTCGGGGTGGCGCCCGCCATGCTGGCCTACACCTGGGGATCGTCGTTCGTCAGCCTCGGGACGCAGCCCGGCCTGTACCTCAACCGGCTGGCGCATTTCATCAGCTTTCTCTTTCTGATCGCGGGCGCCGCGCGGCTGGCGCGCTTCAACATCGTGAGCAGCGACTCCAAGCCCTCCAATCCGGGCCGGGTCGGCAAGCGTTACTTTGTCGGCATGCCCATCCCCGGGGCGGCGGGGGTGGTGGCGGCGGTGGTGCACTTCTTCACCTCGCCCGCCCTCGGCATCGGCATGCCGATCACCGCCTGGCAGCCCGCCGTGGCGTGGCTGGCGCTGGTGCTGCTGCTCTCCTACTGCATGGTCAGCACCTGGCGTTTCTACAGCTTCAAAGACATCGACCTGCGGCGGCGGCATCCCTTTGTGGTCACGGTCGGGCTGGCGGCGCTGCTGGCGGCGTTGTGGCTGTTTTCCGAGGTGGCACTGCTGGTGCTGGCCCTGGTGTACCTCGGCTTCGCCCTTGCCTGGCGCCTCTCGCATCATCTGCGCCAGACGCATCCGGCGCGCGTCTAAAGCCGCGTCGCAGGAAACCGTCCCATCACCATGCCATCACCTTTTCGCGTTGCCATTGTTGGGGCCGGCAGCCTGCTCGGCCAGGAGGTCGGAACCGCGCTGCGCGACCGTCGCTTTCCGATGCGCAGTCCGCAGTTGCTGGACGACCTGCCGGCTGCGGACGCCGTCCCGCACGCTCCGACGGCCGGCGACGAGGCCGACCGCTGGTTGCGCGCCTTCGGCGACGAGCCGGCGCTGATGGAGAAGCCCGCCGCGGAACATTTCGAAGCGCTCGATGTGGTGTTTTTTGCCGGGGATGCAGCGCAGACGCGCCGCCATTTCGAAGCCCTGCGCGGCCATGAAGCCCTGGCCATCGATCTGAGCGGCGCGCTGCGCGACGCGCCGCAGGCGGAGCTGCTGGAACCCGGGCAGCGCGCGGGACCGGCCGCCGGTCGCCGTCCGCGGCTGGTGATCCTTCCCCACCCCGCCGGCTTGGCCGTGCTCGCGGTGCTGCGCGCCGTCCATGCGGTGGCGCCCTTGTCCGCCGCCAGTGTGGTGGTCGTCGAACCCGCCAGTGAGCGCGGGCAAGCGGGCGTGTTCGAGCTGCAGCAGCAGACGCTGGGTTTGCTACGTTTTCAATCCCTGCCGACGGCGGTCTTCGACACCCAGGTGAGTTTCAACCTGCGCGCGGCACTGGGCGCGGCGGCGCTGCCCGGCTTGGTCGCGATCGGCGCCCGCATCAGCCACGAAATCGCGCAGGCGCTGCAGCGCGATGGCGCAACGGCGCCCCCCGCGCCGGCCATCCAGGTACTGCAAGGGGCGCTGTTTCACGCCCACGCCCTCTCCATCTGCCTGCATACCGCGACCGCGGTGGGCGCCGCCCACCTGCAATCCGCCCTGCAGGCGGCCGGCCTGTTCGCTGACCTGCCGGAGGCGCCCAGCCCGGTGGACGTCGCCGGGCAGGACACGGTGCAGCTGGGTCCGGTGCTGGCGGATGCGGTCGCGCCGCGCTGTTTCTGGATCTTTGCCGCCCAAGACAACCTGCGGCGGCGCGCGTTGGGCGCCGTGGACCTGGCCTTGACTTGTCTCAATGAAGCCGATTTCGGGAGGGTGGTATGAGTCCCAATGTCCCGTCGCGGGTGGACTGTCGGCGCGCCGCCCTGGTCGGAGCGCTCGTGGTGGCAGGCCTCGCAGTCGGCTGCGGCTATCGCACCGCGGCGCGCCTGACCACGCTGCCGCCCAACGTTCGCATCGTCGCCGTTCCGGGCCTGCACAACCGCACCCGGCTGCCGGGGATCGCGCAGTCCGTCAGCGCCGCGGTGGCGCAGCAGTTTATCCAGCGCGGCTACCGGGTGCAGCCCGACGTCGAGGGGAGCGACGCGGTGCTGGAGGGAACCCTGCTTGACCTGCAGTTCACGCCGGTCACCTTTGATCCGGTGAGCGGGCGCGCCACCACGGTCGAGATCCGCCTGCATCTCAGCGCCCGGCTCGCCGACCGGCACACCGGCAAAGAGCTGTACCGCAACGACGACCTGGTGTTTCACGACCAGTACCAGGTCAGCCCCAACTCCCGCGATTTCGTCGAGGAGAATCCCCTCGCGATCCAGCGCCTGAGCCGCACGGTGGCCGCCACGGTGGTGAGCGCGGTCCTGGAAAACTTCTGAGCCGACCCTGGATTGCTATAATCCGCGCGTGCCCACCCCTCGCGAACTGCTGCCGGTGCTGAGCCGCCAGTCGCTGCGTCCCGCCTACGCCCTGGTGGGCGACGAGGTGTTCTTTCGCGATCGCTTCCGGCGCGCCCTGCTCAGCCTGCTGGTACCGCCCGAGTTGCGCGAGTTCTCCGTTTTCGAGGAGGACCTGGCGCTCTCGCCGCTGGACGACATCCTCGACCGCGCCCGCAACTCTTCGCTGATGGCCCCGGTGCAGGTCTTTTTCATCCGCAATGCGCGCGACCTGTTCGCGCGTGGCGGGGGCGAGGCGACCGGCAAACCGAAGGCGGCGCGGGGTAGCCGCCGCAAGCATGGCGACTTCCCGGACAACCTGGCCGCCTACGTCCGCGACCCCAACCCGGGTTCGGTGCTGGTGTTCATCGCCGACCACCTGCACTTGCCGGTCAATGCCAAGAAGATCTCCATGGAGGACCGCGCCCGCTTGGAGCGCATCCAGGCCACGCTGGGCGCCTCCTGCGAGATGCTGCTGTGTTCCCGCCTGCCGGAACAACAGAGCCGCACCTTGGTTGCCGAATTGGCCGGGGAACAGCAGGTCACGGTCGCCGACGAGGCCGCCGAGTTGCTGGTCGAGATGTTGGGCGGCGACATGGGGCTGGTGGGGAGCGAACTCGGCAAGCTATGCCTCGAGGTGGGCCACGGCGGCCGCATCACCCGCGCCCAGGTCGAGCGTTCGGTCCAGGGCGCGCGTCAGCGTTCGGCGTACGACCTGGCGCGCGCGCTCGCCGGACGCCACCGCGGCCGGGCGCTGGAGGCCGTGCAGGTGCTGTGGGAAAACGAGGGCGTGGCGGGCTGCGTGCCGTTGGTCTTCCAGCTCAGCCGGGCGTTCAAGATGGCCCTGGTGGTGCGCGAAAAACGGGTTCGCGACCGCAATCAACTGTACGCCGTGCTGCCCGAAGGCCTGCGGCCACCCGCCTTCGCCGCCGATGACATCCTCGACCTTGCCCAGCGCATGTCGGAACGGCAACTGATGCGCGGCATCGACCTGCTGCAGCGCGCCGATGTCGACCTGCGCTCCAGCCCGCTCTCCGCCCGCCTGCTCTTCGAGCAAATCGTCTTTGATCTCACCAGTGCGCCGGAACGGCCCAACCCCTGGCAGCAGGAGGCCCTGGCGCTATGAACTTTACAGCGACCGGCGGCGGAGTCCGACTTCACAACCCGCGTTAGTCGAAGCGCTCGTGAATCACTTCCCGGCGTTCGAAGCCGGCGTGTTTGAAACGCTCGCGCACGTCCTCCACCATGGCGCGCAGGCCGCAGATGTAGACCCGCAGTTCCGGTCGCGCCAGGAACGGTGTGAGGTGCGCCTGCACGCGCCCCTGCGCTCCCTGCCAGCCCTGTGGAGGCCGCGTCAGCGACGGCAGGTAACTGAACCCGGGACACCGCGCCGCCAAGCCTTCCATCTCCGCGCGGTAGAGAATACCGTCCTCATGGCGGCTGCCGAAGACGAGATGGAGCGGGGCCTGCTGCCCGCGGCGCAGCAGATCACGCAGGATCGAGCGTATGGGACCGATCCCGGTACCGGTGGCGACGAAGACCGTCTCGCGTTCCGAGTTGCGCGGAACGAAGACGCCGTACGGACCGTCGCACTCGATTTCGTTCCCCGGCGTCAGGTCGCAGAGGTAATTTGAAAACGGTCCTTCGGGAACGCGATTCAAACAAATGGCAAACACATCCGGCTCCGACTCCGCTGCCATGCTGTAAGCGCGTTTGTCCGGCTTGTCTTGCACGGTGCGATGGACCGCGACGAACTGCCCGGAAATGTAGTGAAACGGCTCCAAGCTCTGGAAGCGGAGATGGTGCGTGGAGGAGTTCAAAATCCTGTTTTCCACCAAACGCGCCCGAAATCGCCGGGCACGAGGCAAGGCAGGCAGGTCAGGGTTCACCGCATCTCCTTATTTAACATCTATATTCTAAAGGACTTACGCTTAAAGCCCTCGCCCCCTTGACCGTGCCGCAGAACTTTCGTCCCGGAATTTCATTTTTTTGATTCCAAAAATTCTGAAAGTGGTATCCTGACGTCATCCACACACTTGACCGTGCCCCCCGCGGGGCAACGACCACTCTCCGGAAGCCAGATCCCCCTGGCTTCCGGTTTTTTTTTGCTGGGTGGATCCGGCACGTGGCACGTGTCCCCTGCTTGATCCCCACCCAATGCTGCGGCCGCAGCGCGCCATCGTGGATTTTCCGGGCGTCGCGTCTAGAATGTAACAGGCCAGCCGGGTGCCACCGCACCTCCGGTTGGCAATTCTTCGCTCCGAGGCTATTTTGCATGGCGACCGACTCTCTGCCGCGCACGCTCTCATTGGCCGATACCGATCCGCAGGTCGCGGCCGCCTTGGCGCAGGAGACGCGCCGCCAGCAGGAACACCTGGAGATGATCGCTTCGGAGAATTTTGTCAGCGAAGCGGTGCTGGAAGCGGCGGGCTCGGTGTTCACCAACAAGTACGCCGAGGGCTATCCCGGCAAGCGGTACTACGGCGGCTGCGAGTACGCCGACCAGGTGGAAGAGCTGGCGCGCGAGCGCGCCAAGGAGCTTTTCCAAGCCGAGCACGTCAACGTGCAGCCGCACTCCGGATCCCAGGCCAACCAGGCGGCATACGCGGCCATCATCCAGCCCGGCGACACCATCCTGGGCATGAACCTGGCCCACGGCGGGCACCTCACGCACGGCCATCCCCTGAACTTTTCGGGCAAGACGTACAAGATCGTCCCCTACGGGGTGACGCGCGACCACGAGCGGTTGGACTACGACGAACTGGAGCGGCTGGCGCGCGAACATCGCCCCAAGCTCATCGTGGGAGGCGGCAGCGCCTACTCACGGGTGATTGATTTTGCACGCATGCGGGCCATTGCCGACGAGGTGGGGGCGTTGTACCTGGTGGACATGGCCCACTTCGCGGGCCTGGTTGCGGGGGGCGTCCATCCCAACCCGGTGGCGCATGCGCAACTCGTGACCTCGACCACGCACAAGACCCTGCGGGGGCCGCGCGCCGGCCTGATTCTGTGCCGCCAGGAGTTTGCCGCCGCGGTGGACAAGACGATCTTTCCCGGCGTACAGGGCGGCCCGCTGGTCCACGTGATCGCGGCCAAGGCGGTGGCCTTCCGCGAGGCGTTGCAGCCGGCGTTCAAGACCTACGCCGCCCAGGTGGTGGCCAACGCCCGGGTGCTGGCCGCGACCCTGCAGGCGGAAGGATTCCGGATCGTCTCGGGCGGCACCGACACGCACCTGTTCCTGCTGGATGTCGCCTCGCAGGGGGTGCGGGGCAAGGACGCGGAGTTTGGCCTGCACGCAGCCAATATCACCACCAACAAGAACGCCATCCCCTTCGATCCCAACCCCCCCATGAACCCCAGTGGCATCCGCCTCGGAACGCCGGCCTTGACCACGCGCGGCATGCGGGAAGCGGAGATGCGACTGATCGCGGGCTGGATCGCGCGCGTCCTGCACAACCTGCAGCAGCCGGCGGAGCTGGCGGCGGTGCGGCGCAGCGTGCTGGAGCTGGTGGCCGGTTTCCCGCTCTACGCGCGCCGGCAGACCCTGCCGACATCCGAGCCCGCCGCGCTCGAGGTGGGAGGCTAGGCCGCGCCGCCGGTCAGGACCTGCTGCATGCTCACGGTGGCCATCGACATCCGGCGGGTCAACCAGTTTGGCTTCGGAACCTACCTGCGCAACCTGGTGCGCACCCTGGGACGCCTGGACGGCGACAACCGCTACCTGCTCATGGGCCGCCCCGAGCAGGCCGCCGAGATGGACGCGCCGGGACCGCGGGTTGAACTGCTGCCCTACCCGGTGCCCGAGGCCTCGCCGCGCAACCTGCTGCAGATGCCGGCGGTCCTGCGCCGCGCCCGGGTGGACGTGCTGCACGTGCCGCATTACCACTGGATTCCGCCCCTGCTGCCCTGTCCGCACGTGGTCACCATCCACGACTTGGTGGAGTTCATCGCCCCGGTGGCGGGACGCTCGCACCTGGTGTCGCGTTCCCTGTTCAACCCGGTACGTCGTTCGGTACGCCAGGCGGCCCGCGTGGTGGCGGTCTCGGAGGCCACCCGCCAGGATGTGCTGCGCGTCTTCGGGCCCCGCCCGGAGCGCGTCGAGGTGGTCTACAACGCCATCGACGAACGCTTCCTGGCCGGCCACAGCAGCGACGCGGAACGACAGATGGTGGCGGCGCGCTACGCCATGCACCATCCCTACATCCTCTACGCCGGCAACGTGCAGCCGCACAAAAACGTGGAGAAACTCATCGAGGCCTTTGCCGTGCTCAAGGCCGACCTCGCCCAGAGCGGCGAGTTTCCCGAGCTCAAATTGATCGTCATCGGCGACGAACTCTCGAAGCATCCCCACCTGCGCCGCACCGTGGTCCGCACCCGCCAGGAGGCCAACGTGCGCTTCCTGGGCTTCGTTCCGATCGAGATCCTGCGCGTCTTCTACGACGGCGCCAAGCTCTTCGCCTTCCCCTCGCTTTACGAGGGTTTCGGCTTGCCGCCGCTCGAAGCCATGGCCCACGGCACGCCGGTGGTGACCTCGAACCTCAGCTCGCTGCCCGAGGTGGTCGGCGATGCCGCCGTGTTGGTCAACCCGGACAACGTCTTCGACATCATGCGCGGCCTGAAGCAATGCCTCCTGGACCGTCCGCTGCGTGAACGCCTCAAGGAGCGCGGCTACCTGCAGGTAAAACGCTTCAGCTGGGAGCGTTCGACACGACGCATGATCGAGATCTTCGAGGAAGTGGGGCGGAAACGGCCGGCGGTCGGCAAATCGTTGTGATCGTGGGGCCTGTCGGACGCGTGCCCGGACCGCTGGACGGGGGCGTGCCGGCCAGCGGCGCCCCCTTTTTTACGGAAAACGCTTGCCAGCCGCTCCGGCTCGCCCGACAATGAGCGGGTTTGTTGCGGAGGAGCCCCTTTTGAGCCTTCACTTCCACCCCCTGCTGATTGACTACATCATCATCGGCCTCTACTTCGCCTTCGTGCTGGGCATCGGCTTCGTGCTGCGCAAGCAGATGAAGACCAGCGAGGACTTCTTCCTCTCCGGGCGCAGCGTCGCCAGTTGGATCACCGGCCTGGCCTTTCTCTCGGCCAACCTGGGGGCGCTGGAGATGATCGGCATGGCCGCCTCGGGCGCCAAGTACGGCATGCTCACCAGTCACTTCTACTGGGTCGGCGCCGTACCCGCCATGGTCTTCGTGGCCATCTTCATGATGCCGTTCTACTACGGCAGCAAGGCGCGTTCGGTGCCGGAGTACCTGCGCCTGCGATTCGATGAAAAGACCCGTGCCCTGAACGCCATGACCTTCGCCGTCATGACGCTGCTCACCAGCGGCATGAGCATGTACGCCATGGCCCTGCTGTTCCAGTCGCTGCTGGGCTGGCATTTTGCGGTCAGCGTCTGGATCTCGGCCGGCATCGTGCTGGCTTATACCGTCACCGGAGGCCTGACCTCGTCGATCTATAACGAGGTGCTGCAGTTCTTTCTCATCGTGCTGGGCTTCGTGCCCCTGACTTTCCTGGGCCTGAAGCAGGTCGGCGGCTGGGCCGGCCTCTCCGCCCGCCTGGCCACCACCCACCCCGGCTACCTGCACATGTGGAAGAACATGAACCATGCCTCCGCCAACCCCATGGGGGTGGAATGGTTCGGCTTGGTGATGGGATTGGGATTCGTACTCTCGTTCGGTTACTGGTGCACCGACTTCCTGGTCATTCAACGCGCCATGGCAGCCAAGGACATGACCGGAGCGCAGCGCACCCCGTTGATCGCCGCACTGCCCAAGATGCTGTTCCCGTTCGTCGTCATTCTGCCCGGCATCCTGGCGCTGGCCTTGGTTCCCTTGACGCAATGGCCGGCCCAGAACGGCACCGCCAACTTCAATCAAGCCTTGCCCCTGATGATCGCGCAGTACTATCCCTCCGGCATGCTGGGGTTGGGGCTCACGGCCCTGCTGGCCAGTTTCATGTCCGGCATGGCGGGCAACGTCACCGCCTTCAACTCGGTCTTTACCTACGATATCTACCAGAGCTACATCCGCAAAAGCGCACCCGACAAACACTACCTCGCCGTCGGTCGCTGGACGACGCTGGCGGGCATCGTGCTTTCCGTCGGGACCGCCTACGTGGTGGCGCAGTTCGACAACCTGATGGACTACATGCAACTGGTCTTCAGCTTCGTCAATGCGCCTCTCTTTGCGACTTTCCTGCTGGGCATGTTCTGGAAACGCGCCACCGGGCACGGCGCCTTCTGGGGACTGCTCTCCGGCATTTGCGCCGCGACCGGCCATTACGGCCTCACGACCGCGGAAGGAAAGGGCGGGTGGATCGCCGTCCTGCACACCTATCCGAGCAGCATGGCGCAGAACTTCTGGGGCGCCATCTGGGCGTTTTCGGTCAGCCTGCTCATGACCATCATTCTCAGCCTGCTCACCACGCCGCGTCCGGAAGCGGAGCTGGTCGGCCTGGTCCGTTCCATGACGCCCCATGCCTCCGAATCGCACCTGGCTTGGTACCAGCGCCCGGTTTACCTCGGCATGGGCGTGGTGGCGGTACTGATCGGACTGAATTTCTGGTTCCGCTAACCCCGACCGGCGCTCGGCTGGGGGCGACTACCGCGCCCGCCGACCCTGAAAGGACACGTTTATGGATCTGCGTACTCCGATTGGCCTGCTGTTTTCCATCTTTGGTGTGTTGTTGCTCGGGTTCGGCGCCACCCACACCGGCGCCGACTTCGAGCGTGTCGGTGTGAACGTCAACCTCGCGTGGGGTGGGGTGCTGCTAGGGTTTGGGGCGTTCATGCTGCTATTAGCAGCTTTGGCGCGCCGCAAGGCCGAACCGGACCACGACTAAAAGCCGACGTGGGCGTAGTGCCGCCGCTCCGAGGAGCATGTTTTGTCAGCTTCTGTCGCAACCCCGAGTTGCCACTTTTCGTCTCAGTAGTTAGAGACGATAAGGCAATTTCGGAGGCCCGCATGCGACGGAGTAGTTTCCAACCCCTGGTTTTTAGTGCAGTGGTTCTGAGTTTCATGGGCGCGGCGCCCGGCGTGATGGCTGGAGAACAGACGCCGCAAAAGACGGCGTCTCACGCCGCGCGGCAAGGCAGCAACGCCCTCGATGCTCAAATCCAGAGCTACATTCGCCAACAACTGGCCCACCACAAGGATTTGAACGGGGTGCGAGCGGCGGTTGAAGACCGCGTGGTGACGCTTTCCGGATCGGTCCAGAACTTTCGGGGTGCGCTTGAAGCGCAACACCTCGCCCGCCAAGTGAGCTCGGTGGACGGCGTTATCAACCGCATCGCGGTCAACGCCCCCGTGGTGCCTGACCAGAAGCTCGGAGAAACCATCGCCGAACGCCTGACCTACGACCGAATGGGCATGGGGCAAACCTTTAATTACCTGGTGACCCAGGTTCACGACGGAGTGGTCACGGTCTCCGGCAACGTTCGCAACTACCCCGACCGCGACTCCGCCTTGGCCATCGTGGACGACACCAAGGGCGTGCGTGGTGTGATCGACCATATCCAGGTGGCACCGTTGTCGCAGTTCGACGACGAGATTCGCTTCCAGGCGGCGCGTGCCATCTACGGCAATCCCACGCTGCAGCGCTACGCTTCTGACCCGGCCCATCCCATCCGGATTCTGGTGGAAAACGGCCACGTGACCCTTGCCGGGGTGGTCGGCAGCCAGGTGGATAAGCAGGTCGCCGCCACCGCGCTGGCCGGCATCAACGGCATTTTCAGCGTGACCAACGATCTCGTCGTGGCGCCGTAAGGCGCCCCGACCCATACGCTACACGGCGGGAAAATGGCAGGGGGGAATTGAACCGGCATCTTTAGAGGTGCCCGAGGCGCCTTCGTACTCCGGGCTTCGACGTTTACAAGGCTGTTTGGGCACGGTACACTCCCGCCGTTGCCCGAATGAAACTCTTCGTTGCGATCACCGATGGCGATTGGTACACAACGCTTTTCGAGCGTGCCCAGCAGGGCGTCGTCGAGGAGCTAAACTTTTGGCGTCCTTCATCTACGGTCTTTAGAAGCCTTCAGCCCGGAGAACTTCTACTGTTCAAACTTCATTCCCCGCTCAACTTCCTCGTGGGCGGCGGTTTTTTTGTCAGGTGCGTGACGCTTCCTGTGCGCCTGGCATGGGAGGCATTTGGCTCTGCGAACGGTGTGCACTCGCAAGGCGATTTGCTCCGGAGAATTGGGCGATATCGACGAATGGCCGCCAACGCCAGCGACAACATCAGTTGCATTTTGTTGGGCGAGCCGTTTTTCTTCAGGCAAGAGGACTGGATCCCCTCGCCCACGAGTTTCACGCTGAACACCGTGGTCGGCAAGACATACGACTCGACCAACGATGATGGACGCCAACTCTGGCAGGATGTCACCGAACGAATATCACGCGCGATTATTCCAGCGGCCGGGCCGTCAACATTCCAAATTCGCGATCATCCCGGTTTCGCGAGCCCCGTCGCCGTGCGTCCCCGTATCGGCCAAGGCAGCTTTCGTGTGCTGATTACCGAAGCCTATAATCGCCGTTGCGCCATGACCGGCGAACGCACATTGCCGGCATTGGAGGCTGCCCACATCCGTCCCTACTCCGAATACCAAGACCATGCACTATCCAATGGCCTCCTATTACGCAGCGACCTGCATCGCCTGTTCGACCAGGGCTATGTGACGCTTGACCCCAAGCAGCGCACAATCCTGGTGAGCGAACGCATCAAGTCGGAGTTCGAGAACGGACGGGAGTATTACCGCCTTCATGGCCAAGCACTGACCCTTCCGGCCGACCCCTCCGTTCGTCCCTTGGAAGAGAACCTGCAATACCACGCGGAACACGTATTTCGATAGCCTATCCGCAGGCTGAGGCAGGTGCCGTTTTAGGGCTTCAAGTCTGGTGACCCAACACCCGCTGTCGGTAGGCATCGAGATTGACGCGCTTGGCCAACGCCCGGGACGACATCGGGCGAATGACGCCTTGGATCGCGCGGTCGCCGGGAAACGGGCGGTCGTGCTTGCCGAGGCACCATGCGAAACCGGCATAGGAGTTGGGATCGCGGCCGTCGAGTGCGTACTTGTTGTTGAGATGAATCATGCGGGCCAGCGCCACTTCGGGGGAGGGCGTCCATTGCAGAAAGCTCTTTCCCCAGAGCATTCGCATGTAGCCGTGCGCCTCGCCGTGACTCACATATTCCTGCTGCACCAAGTTCCAGACCACATCGCCGGTAGCGGCGCGCTCCAGTTCCTCCAGCGAATAGAGGTGCGGGCGGGGATCACGGCGGTGCGTGGCCAGCGCGCGCGCGGCCCATGCCGGCAGGCCGACGGTGATGGCGTAATGAGGATTGTAGCGGGTGAAGTTAAAAGACAGCTCACGCCGCACGATCAACTGTTCCAGAAACGCCTCGCGATCGGCGGCCGGGGCCGTTGCACCACGGACCGCCAAGGCCACCTCCAAGGCGGAGATCATCCCAAAGTGCAGATAAGGGCTGAGACCCGAGGTGGCCTCGACCGCGGGGTCGTTGCGCCGCTCCCCATAACCGTCTAACCGCTGCGCAATGAAGCGCCGCAGGCAGCGCCGCGCCGCCGTTTCTCCGCCCTGCAGTTTGACCGGGACGACATCGTGGTCGATGTCACAACGTTGAAGCAGAACCGAGACGTGATCGGTCTGGACTTCGCAATGCTCGACGTGCGGGTTGAGATTCGAGGGCCACGCCACGCGGACGGGAGGGCGGCGCATGGGCTGGAGATGGTCCATGCGCAAACGGTCCACCCTGCCGCGCATGCTGAAGGCGGCGTACTGTTCGCCGGGAATGGCAGCGAGCGGCAGAACGCCGTTGGAATCCACGGCGATCAGCGGCACTTCAAGCCGGCTGGCCCGCTCGATCCAACCCGGAATGGGCTGGCAGGGGAAGTCATCGGTCACGATGCAGGCAACGTTCCGCGCCAGGTCATCCAACCGTGGCCAGAGTTCCCCGGCACGCTCCGGAAGAAAGAACACGTAGCCCATGCCGGCGGCGGCGCTCTCGGCACGACGACCGCTAGTTCCTTGAATGACGAAGGAATGAAATCGGTCGCAGGCCCAGGGCTCCTCGGGCAGCAGCGTCTCGAGGATCAGCAACGGCAATCGGCGCTGGTTCGCGATCTCGATGGCATGGTTCAGCGCGTGATTACACGCCAGGCGGCGATAGGATTGCATCCAGTAAACAACGAACGCGCCCAGGTCCTTCGTGACGCGATTGCACGGTCGTAGACGCTCGGAGGCCACCATGAATTAACAGTATCGTGGCCACGCCCGCCACCGCACAGGGCAGAGGGGACTATGCTGTTTCATGCCCCCGCGCGTTTCTCCAGAGCTGGCCGGCAGCGTGGTCCTGGACGCCGCCGGGCAAGCCATTCGCTTGGACACATTCTGGCGTGAGCGTCCGGCACTGCTTATCTTCCTGCGTCATTTTGGGTGAATGCTGTGTCGTCAGCAGGTGGCGCAGTTGCGCCCCTACATGCCCGCCATCGCCGACTCAGGCACGGGACTGGTCCTGATCGGCAACGGCACGCCGGTCCAGCTGGCCGGGTTCCGAAACTTCGTGCCGGACGGAGCGTTGGTCTATACCGACCCCAGCTTGCACAGTTTTGCGGCGCTTGGAATGCGACGCGGACTCTTGCAATGGCGAACGCTCCGCCATGGGTGGCAGGCTTGGCGACAAGGGTTTCAGCAAGGCACGGTCCAGGGTGACGCATGGCAGTTGGGTGGCGCGGCCCTGGTTCTACCGGACGGAACGCTCCCCTATATCTACCGCAGCCGCGAAGCCGGGGATCACCCACGTCCGGAGGACCTTTTGACCGCAATGGATGCTGTCGCCGGGCTCCGGGAGTGAAGGGTAAAGAGCCAAACTTAAAGCGTGTCGACCGCTGCACCGCGGCGTACACCCCGATAGTGCATCCGGCTGGGCCCGAACCGATTACCCTGTCCCGCGACTGCAAGGTAGGATGTGTGAATGCCCTCCGGCTCCCTGCTCGCCCCGGCCATTGACCGGCAGGCACCGCGCTTTCGAAGCAATCAGGCCGCCATGCAGGCGCTGATGACCAGCCTGCGAGCCGACGAGAAGCTGCTGCAGCGTGGGGGCGGGACGGAGGCCGCCGAGCGCCAACATGCCAAGGGACGTCTCACGGCGCGAGAACGCCTGCAGCAACTGCTGGATCCGGATTCGGCGTTCCTTGAGTTGGGGCTGTTTGCCGCCGCCGGCATGTATGAGGAGTGGGGCGGCGCGCCGGCCGCAGGCGTGCTCTGCGGCCTGGGCCGCGTGAGCGGCCGCC
>Ga0102924_1003018_pt1 | contig 17851 bp, 17 predicted proteins | sample PaiPotPPM11metaG_FD_80116 | JGI IMG/M metagenome (GOLD analysis project Ga0102924, IMG submission 80116) | Iron sulfur acid spring bacterial and archeal communities from Banff, Canada, to study Microbial Dark Matter (Phase II) - Paint Pots PPM... ...
CAAGCGCGCCGAGTTCGAGCGCCGCACCCGCGGCGAACTTACCGGCAAGCTTGCCGCCGCGGTGCGCGCCGTGAAGGAAACGCTCAGCGCTGCGCCGAAGGAAATCGCCACCCGCTCGGCGTCCGAATTTGCGCTCGAAGCCTTGACCGTGGCGCTGCCGGAAATGATTGGCGGCTCAGCCGACCTCACCGGCTCCAACAACACGCGCACCAAGGCCATGAAGGCGATGAGTGCTGCGGATTATTCCGGCCGCTTCATCCATTACGGCGTGCGCGAGCACGGCATGGCGGCGGCCATGAACGGCATGGCGCTGCATGGCGGCATCATTCCCTATTCCGGCACGTTCCTGATTTTTTCCGATTATTGCCGCCCGGCCATCCGCCTGGCCGCGCTCATGGGCCAGCGCGTCATCCATGTGATGACGCACGATTCGATCGGGCTCGGCGAGGACGGCCCAACGCACCAGCCGGTCGAGCACCTCGCCGCATTGCGCGCCATTCCGAACCTGAAAGTGTTCCGGCCCTGCGACGTGGTCGAAACCATCGAGTGCTGGCAACTGGCACTGGAGTCGAAATCAGGCCCAAGCGTGCTGGCATTGACGCGGCAGAACCTGCCGCAGCTGCGCCAGGGCTTTGACGAGCACAACCGTTGCGCGCCGGGCGCTTACGAACTGATCGCGGCGGAGGACGATTCCGCAACCGTTTCGTTGTTCGCCTCGGGCTCGGAAGTGGCGATCGCGGCTGAAGCGAAGAAGCTGCTTGCCGCGCGCAAAATCTCGGCGCGCGTCGTGTCGGTGCCGTGCTTCGAGCTACTGCTCGCGGCGCCGCAAGCCAAGCGCGCGGCCGTCATCGGCAACGCCCGGGTCAACGTCGCCGTCGAAGCCGGCATCCGCCAGGGCTGGGACGCCATCATCGGCTCCGGCGGAGCGTTTGTCGGCATGACCGGCTTTGGCGCCAGCGGGCCATACAAGGAGCTTTACCAACACTTCGGAATTACCGCCGAGAAGGTGGCCGAGGCGGCATTGGCTCGATTAGAAAAGTCGTAGATACATATACATAATGGGTGCCGCGCCCTTGGCCCCCCTCCCTACCCTCCCTCGCACGCGCGGGAAGATAGGGAGGGGGCGCGCGGTATCGAAGGGAGACCGGGAATGTCCGTCCGCGTTGCCATCAACGGGTTCGGCCGCATCGGCCGCAACATCTTGCGCGCCATCGTCGAGGCGGACCGCAACGATATCGAAGTCATCGCCGTCAACGATCTGGCGCCGGTCGAGACCAACGCGCACCTGTTGCGTTTCGATTCAGTGCACGGCCGCTTTCCCGGCGCGGTGACGGTCAAGGGCGACACGATCAGTTGCGGCAACGGCGCCATCAAGGTCACGGCGATCAAGGAGCCCGCCACCCTGCCGTGGAGAGAACTCGGCATCGACGTCGTGCTCGAATGTACCGGCATCTTCACGTCGAAGGAGAAGGCGTCGGCGCATCTGCAAGCCGGCGCCAGACGCGTGCTGATCTCGGCGCCGGCCGACGGCGTCGATCTGACCGTGGTCTATGGCGTCAATCACGACAAGCTGACCAAGGTGCACACCGTCGTCTCCAATGCGTCCTGCACGACCAATTGCCTGGCGCCAGTCGCCAAGGTTCTCAACGACGCGGTCGGCATCGACAAAGGTTTCATGACCACGATTCACTCCTATACCAACGACCAGCCCTCGCTCGATCAGGTGCACAAGGACCTTTATCGAGCGCGCGCCGCGGCGCTCAACATGATCCCGACCTCGACTGGTGCCGCGAAGGCGGTCGGCCTGGTGCTGCCGGAGCTTGCCGGCAAACTCGATGGCGTCGCCATCCGGGTGCCGACGCCGAACGTCTCGGTGATCGATTTCAAGTTCGTCGCCAAGCGCGCCACGACCAAGGACGAGATCAACGGCGCGGTGAAGCGCGCCGCCGAGCAACAGCTCAAGGGCATTCTCGGCTACACCGATGCGCCCAACGTCTCGAGCGATTTCAACCACGATCCGCATTCCGCGGTTTTCCACATGGACCAGACCAAGGTGATGGACGGCACGCTGGTGCGCGTGATGTCGTGGTACGACAATGAGTGGGGCTTCTCCAATCGCATGATCGACACCGCAGTGGCGATGGGCAAGCTCGTCTGATCTTTATCGCAGCTCTTGCTTCAGCGCGCGTTCATGCCGTCCTTTCGCAGTCTCGACGACGCCGACGTCAAAGGTAAGCGCGTGCTGTTACGCGTCGATCTCAACGTGCCGATGCAGGACGGCAAGGTTTCCGACGCGACACGCATCGAGGAAATCGCGCCGACCATCACCGAGCTGGCCGGCAAAGGCGGCAAGGTCATCCTGCTCTCGCATTTCGGCCGGCCCAAGGGACCTGATCCAAAATATTCGCTGCGGCCCGTGGTTGCCGAAGTTGCGAGAATTGTCGGGCGGCCGGTGGCGTTCGCCGCCGACTGCGTCGGTCCGCAGGCCGAGACGGCAATCGCTGCGATGCAGAACGGCGACATTCTTTGTCTGGAAAATACCCGCTTTCATGCCGGCGAAGAGAAAAACGACAAGGACTTCGCCAAACAGCTGGCGGCGCTCGGCGATCTGTTCGTCGACGAAGCTTTTTCCGCCGCCCATCGCGAACATGCCGCCAATACCGCGATCGTGACAGTGTCCAAACTTCCCGCCTATCCCGGACGCGCCATGAAGGCCGAGCTCGATGCGCTCAAGCGGGCGTTCGAAACTCCCGAGCATCCGGTGGCGGCAATCGTCGGCGGCGCCAAGATTTCGACCAAGCTCGATCTGCTCGGCCATCTGTTGTCCAAGGTCGAAGTGCTGATCATCGGCGGCGGCATGGCCAATACATTCCTTGCCGCGCAGGGCAAGCCGATCGGCGCATCACTGTGCGAAAACGATCTCATCCCGAATGCGCGTGAAATCCTCGCCAAGGCCAAGTCGCTCAAACGCGAAATCGTGCTGCCGGTGGATGCGGTGGTGGCGCCAAAGCTGGCCCGGCATGTCGCGACCCGGGTGGTGCCGGTCGATCGGGTTGGCGCAACCGACTTGATCCTCGACATCGGCCCGCGCACCATCGAGCACGTCATCTCGGTTCTGGCCCGCGTCAAGACGCTGGTCTGGAACGGTCCGTTTGGCGCGTTTGAGGTCGAGCCGTTCGACAACGGCACGGTCGAAGTGGCCGAGGCGGTGGCGGAACTCACGGCAACCGGCCGGCTTGTCAGTTTTGCCGGCGGCGGCGATACGGTGGCGGCGCTCAACGCGGCCGGCGTCATGGGCCGATTGACCCACGTCTCGACCGCGGGCGGCGCCTTCCTGGAATCCTTGGAGGGCAAAACGCTGCCGGGCGTCAAGGTGCTGCTGGTGCCTTAGACTTCCACCGGGCCACGCGAATAGAATACCGCAAAGCCGCCGAATCGCCGGCGCCGAACGTTGAGGAGAGCGAGATGAATCTCAGCGAATTGAACAAGGTCCAGGATTTGAACAAAATTGCTGTGGCGATGGTTGCTCCCGGCCGCGGCATCCTGGCCGCCGACGAATCCACCGGCACCATCACCAAGCGTTTCGACACGCTTGGTGTCGCCTCGACCGCGGAGACACGGCGCGACTACCGCGAAATGCTGTTTCGCACCAAGGAGGCGATGTCGAAATACATCTCCGGCGTCATTCTCTATGACGAGACCATCAAGCAGAACGCCAAGGACGGCACGCCGCTGGTCAAGCTCATCGCCCAGGCGGGATCGCTCCCCGGCATCAAGGTCGACAAGGGCACCAAGCCGCTGCCGTCCTGCCCGGGCGAGGTCGTCACCGAGGGGCTCGACGGCCTGCGCGAGCGGCTCGCCGAATATCGCGGTCTCGGCGCCAAATTCGCCAAGTGGCGCGCGGTGATCGACATCGGGCAGGAACATGGCCTGCCGAGCTACACTTGCGTCAATGCCAACGCCCACGCGCTGGCGCGCTATGCCGCGCTGTGCCAGGACGAGGGCATCGTGCCGATCGTCGAGCCCGAAGTGCTGATGGACGGCGGTCACGATATCGACCGCTGCGCCGAGGTCACGACCTGGGTGCTCAAGGAGACCTTTCAGGCGCTGTTCTTCAACCGCGTCGCGCTTGAAGGCATGGTGCTCAAGCCGAACATGGCGATCCCCGGCAAGAAGTCGGGGAAGCGCGCTTCGGTCGACGAGGTTGCCGACAAAACGCTGCGCGTGCTCAAGGCCTGCGTGCCCGCGGCGGTTCCCGGCATCGCTTTTCTCTCGGGCGGCCAGTCCGACGAAGAGGCGACCGCGCATCTCGACGCCATGAACAGGATGGGCACGCTGCCGTGGCGGGTGTCATTCTCCTATGGCCGGGCGCTGCAAGCCACGCCGCAGCAGACGTGGTCGGGCAAATCGGAGAATGTGGCCGCGGCACAGCGCGCCTTCAGCCACCGCGCCATGATGAACGGCCTCGCCACGCGCGGTGAATGGAAGGCCGATCTTGAGCGGAAGGCGGCGTGACGCTCCGCGATTTTGCACCCTCCCCTGCAGGGGGAGGTGATATATGAGCCTGCCGCGCCCGCGCCCGCGGCTTTACCTTGTCACGCCCGCACTTGAGGACACGGCATCGTTCGCAGGCGAGCTTGATGCGGCGTTGGCTGCCGGCGACGTCGCGGCTGTTCTTCTGCGCCTGGCGGATACCGACGAACGCACGCTCACCAACCGCGCCAAGGCCATCGCCGCAATCGTACAGCGCCGCGACATTGCGCTGCTGCTCGACGGCCGGTCCGAGATTGTCGGGCGCGTTGGCGCCGACGGCGCCCACATGACGGGGATCGAGGCGTTCGCCGCCGCGCTCGCAACGCTCAAGCCGGAGCGCATCGCCGGCGCCGGCGGCTTGCGCAGCCGTCATGATGCCATGCTCGCCGCCGAAACTGGCGCCGACTACGTGATGTTTGGCGAACCCCCTCCCTACCCTCCCCCGCATGCGGGGGAGGGAAAGGGGGCCGGCAATCGCCCGCCCTTCGACGCTGTTGAGGAGCGGGTGACGTGGTGGGCGGAGCTCGTCGAGCTACCGTGCATCGGCTATGCCGCAAACGCCGATGAAGTTCGGCCGTTGGCGCAAGCCGGCGCGGATTTCGTCGCTCTCGGTGATTGGATATGGACGCACCCGGAAGGAGCGGCCGCCGCGGTGGCTGCGGCGGCGCAAGCGCTCGCCGCGCCGGCGCCATGAGCGGTCCCGCGATCCGAGTAGCCGCGATCTTCGCGATCGCGGTGATTGTAGGGGCGGATTTAAAACCCGCCCCTACGGCGATGCTCGCCGCGATGTTGCCCGGCTCGGCCATGGCGCAGAGTCCGCCTCGCGAAACGAAATCTGCCGCCGCAAAATCAAAATCGCGGCAACCGGCCGGGAAGGCCGCGCCCGTCGCGCCAATCCCCGCCGCCCAGCCGGCGGCGAACGGGCCGCAACCCGACCTCGCGTTCGGCGCATTTCAGCGCGGCCGCTATCTCACGGCGTTCGGCTTCGCGACGCAACGCGCCACCGACACCGGCGATCCGAAATCGATGACGCTGCTGGGCGAGCTCTACGCCAACGGTTTTGGCGTTCCGCAGGACGATAAGAAGGCAGCGGAATGGTACAAGCTCGCCGCCGACCGCGGTGACCCGCAGGCGATGTTCGCGCTGGCGATGTTCAGCCTCGCCGGACGCGCCGGTCCGCGCGACCGCGAGGCCAGCGCCAGATGGCTTGCCGCCGCCGCCAAGCTCGGCCACCCCTTGGCTGCTTACGATCTGGCGTTGCTCTATATGGAGGGGCAACTGTTCCCGCAGGATTTCGGCCGGGCCGCCGAGTTGCTGCGGATCGCCGCGCAGGCAGGCAATGCGGAAGCGCAATACGCGCTCGGCACGCTATACAAGTCGGGCCGCGGCGTGACCAAGAATATGCGCGAGGCGGTGCGGCTGTTCGGCCTTGCCGCGCTCGCCAACGACACCGACGCCGAGGTCGAATACGCGATCGCACTCTACAATGGCGATGGCATCGCCAAGAACCAGCAGGCCGCCGCCATGCTGTTCCATCGGGCGGCGCTGGAGAACAATCCGATCGCGCAAAACCGGCTTGCCCATATTCTCGCCTCCGGCCAGGGCGCACCGGCCGATCCGGTCGGCGCCACCAAGTGGCACCTGATCTCCAAAGCGCGCGGCGAGACCGATCTCGCGCTCGATGACTATGTGAACGGCCTCGACGCCGATAAGCGCTCAGCCGGCGAGAAGGCGGCGAAGACGTGGCTCGATGCGATGAAGAAGCCGCCGTCGTGAGGGCTGGCGCGATTACGCTACGAGAGAGTCTGAAACGGCGGCCTGAAGAATTGACTCATGCGATTGTCATCACCCGCGAATGCGGGTGATCCAGTACTCGCAACAGTTCGAGTTCGTCCCGCAGCGCTTGTGATGACTGGATGCCCCGCCTTCGCGGAGCATGACAGGTCAGAAGTTAACGCCGCTGGTATAAAACGGCTCAGGGGACGGGTTCGATCAGATCGCCAGCCGCCCCGCACCAACTGATTGCCCGAGAACACGTTGCAACGAGGCTCGAATAATGGTAGATATCATATGGTATCTACCAGGGATGACCGGACACAAATGAGCGACAAGAGCACCGCAAAACTCTTCAAGCACGGCCGCAGCCAAGCGGTACGGCTGCCGAAGGAGTTTCGCATGCCCGGCAAGGAAGTGAGCGTGCGCCGTATCGGACGCGCGGTCCTTCTGGAGCCTATTGGCCAACCGTTCGACTACGACGCGTGGTGGGCAAAGATCGACGAACATGGCGCCGATTTTCTGCCCGAGGGCCGTCCCGAGCAACCGCCAATGCCGGTCGACGATCGCAAATATTTTGATGACGAATGATCTGTCTCGACACCAACGCCGTGATTGCGGCGGTCAACGACCCGGGCTCACGCGTGCGCGCCCGGTTTGATGAAGCGCTTCGCAGCGGCATCCCGGTCACCGTATCCTCAATCGTCTTGTTCGAGCTTTGGTACGGCATCGCCAAGAGCAGACGCCAGCAGCGCAATACCGATACGCTTGCGGATTTCCTGGCCGGGCCCGTCCAGATTCTTAACTTCGACGCTGATGATGCGCGGGAGGCCGGCGATGTACGCGCGGCTCTGGCCAAGGCCGGAACGCCGATCGGGCCTTATGACATTCTCATCGCCGCGCAGGCGCGCCGCCACGACGCGCTCTTGGTGACAGCGAATGCGCGCGAGTTCGCGCGGGTGCCGGGACTGACGACGGAAGACTGGGCGGCCTGAACGGGCCAAGGCGCGCCGGCCGATCCGGCCGGAGCCACGGGGCGAGCGAGGCCGCCTGCGCGTTCATCAGGTCGCGCCAATCGGCGCGCTCGCCCCGCTCACGGACGAAGCCGACGAAATCCAGCACCTCGCGCGCGGCCTGGTCGGGCAGCTTTTTTACTTGTTTGAAGATCAATTCGGCGTCCTCTGGACGACGTTAGCATTATTTCCCATGGCCGCGCTTGGCCAAGCGTCGCTCGTCACCCATATGGCGACTTTTTCCTTGACATCCGTCACTATTTAAGCTACAAACCGCAAATCTTTGCTCCCTTAAAGGACGCCAGCCGGTGACTCCGGCCGGCGGAGCGAGAGCGGTTCCCGCGGGCGGCGGTTCGTCACCTTCGCTCCCGGGCGGCTCCGGGGATATACGCCCGGCCGGCATGACGACCGGTCTGCGAGGAAACTCGCTGCACTGGAACGGCGGGGAGCGGGTAACGCCCGCTCCTGCGTAGCCCGTCTCAGGAAGCGCGTAACTGGAGTTGAGCGGTGGCGTTCGGTCGCTGCCGCAAGCGCCGTGGTGGGACGCCAACAGGCGAGCGCGCTGCGCTTCAGCGCGCGCCGCGCTCGTAAGGCGCGGAGGTTGGGCTACGCGCCTGCCGGCGTTCCGCTTCCTTTTTGATTCGTTGAGCGTGATCGGATGGAAGCCGGTGCCACCGCCGGCAAGGTCTGACGGGATCAAGCTCGGCGAAGATTTTGCCCGTGCCGTTGCCATGACTCGGGCGCAGATCGCGTCGCGAGAACGATTTTGTATTACCTCTCCCCGCGCGCGGGGAGAGGTCGAGCGAAGCGAGGGTGAGGGGGCCTCTCCCCGATTCTGAGCGCCGCAATTCTGCGCCCAGCGGAGAGGCCCCCTCACCCCACCCTCTCCCCGCACGCGGGGAGAGGGAGCACAACGCGCGGCTTGCGCCGGAACGCCGCTGAAGGTACGGGACGCACCATGCTGCACTCCGCCGTCCTCAACGTCATGATCAAGGCCGCGCGCCGCGCCGGCCGCAGCCTCAAGCGCGATCTGGGCGAGATCGAGAATTTGCAGGTGTCCTTGAAGGGACCGCGCAATTTCGTCACCGCCGCGGACCACCGCGCCGAGGAGATCGTGCGCGAGGAGCTTGCCAAGGCGCGGCCCGGCTACGGCTTCCTCGGCGAGGAAGGCGGCGCCCGCGCCGGCACCGACAAGTCTCACCGTTGGATTGTCGACCCGCTCGACGGCACGACCAATTTCCTGCACGGCATTCCGCACTTTGCGGTCGCGATTGCGCTCGAGCGCGACGACGCCATCATCGCCGGGCTGGTCTACAACCCGGCCAACGAGGAACTGTTCATCGCCGAGCGCGGCAAGGGCGCCTTTCTCAACGATCAGCGGCTGCGCGTCGCCGGTCGCAAGCAGCTCAACGAGGCGATCGTCGCCTGCGGCCTGCCGCATTACGGCCGCGGCGATCTGGCGCTGGCGCGTAGGGAAATCGCCGTAGCGCAGCAGCACTTCGCCGGGCTGCGCCGCTATGGCGCCGCCACGCTCGATCTGGCCTGGATCGCCGCCGGCCGGCTCGACGCCTATTGGGAGCGCGACCTCGCGCCATGGGACCTCGCCGCGGGGATGATCATCGTGCGCGAGGCCGGCGGATTTGTCAGCGATCTCGAAGGCGGCGACGCCATCTTCGCCAAGGGCCAGATTGCTGCCGGCAACGACACCATGCATCGCGAGTTACTTCGTCTCATCAAGGAAGCCGCCGAGGAGCCGGCCAAGGAGCCTGCGGTGTCATGACCGACCCTCGCCGCGCCAGCCGCCCTCAGCTTGCCGCAAAGGCTATGACAACTCGCCCGCTGCGGCACAACGACGCCCAATCATGCTTTTTACTGTCACAGGCCCTGTGCCATGATGTGCCGAATGTGATGTGCCGAATGTGCCGATTCCGCGCGATAACTTGAGCCGATGGCGAGCGACCACGATCCGTTGAAACTGACCTCGCCCCGCATCTTCCTGATCCGGATGCTGGTGTTCCTGATCCTGTGCGGGCTGATCGCTTTTGTCCTGCAACGCCAGATTCTCAACGCCTTCTTCGCCAATCCGTGGCTCAACGGGCTGATCATCGGCGTGCTGCTGATCGGCATCATCCTGTCGTTTCATCAGGTCATCCGGCTGTTTCCGGAAGTATCCTGGGTCAATGGTTACCGCAGCGCCGACCCGAAACTCGCCGCGGCGCGCGAGCCGAAGCTCTTGGCGCCGATGGCGGCGATGCTGGGCGGCGAACGCGTCGAGCGTGTCGCGATCTCGGCGCAAACCATGCGCGCCTTTCTCGATTCGCTGGCGACGCGGCTCGACGAGGCGCGTGACATTTCCCGCTACTTGACCGGATTGCTGGTCTTCCTTGGCCTGCTCGGCACGTTCTGGGGCTTGATCGAGACGGTGGGCTCGGTCGGCGGCATCATCAACGGCCTCAAAGCCGGTGGCGACGCCGATTCGGTTTTCGAGGCGCTCAAGGAAGGGCTGGCAGCGCCGCTCGGCGGCATGGGCATCTCGTTCTCATCCTCGCTGTTCGGGCTTGCCGGCTCGCTGGTGCTCGGCTTTCTCGACTTGCAGACGAGCCAGGCGCAGAACCGCTTCTACACCAATCTCGAAGATTGGCTGGCGACCACGGTGCAGGATCTCGGCGTCGGCACCATCAACGGCGGTGCGGCGCTGCCCGCCGGACTGGTGGACGCGTTCAATCGGCTCAATCAATTGATCGGCGACGGGTCATCGACCAAGGCGACGACCGCCGCCATGGCGAACCTCGCCGAAGCGATCCAGGGCCTCGTTCAACATATGCGCAACGAGCAGCAGATGATCCGCGACTGGGCGGAGGAACAGGCCAAGCTCAACAAGGATCTGCGCCGCTTCATGGAACACGTGGCGCGCGAACCTGTCGACAGATAGAGCATGATCCCGAAAAGTGGTCACCGGTTTTCGGAAAAGATCATGCTCAAACTGAAATAGGCCCTCATGGCTCTGGCTCGCAGCCGCCGCGACAGCGGCATGAATTACTGGCCGGGTTTCGTCGACGCACTCTCGACGCTGGTCCTGTCCGTCATCTTTTTGCTGACGGTGTTCATGGTCGCGCAATTCTTCCTGTCGCAGGAGATGGCGGGCAAGGACACCGCGCTGCAACGCCTCAACGCGCAAATCTCGCGCTTGAGCCAGCTCTTGTCGCTGGAGCAGACCGGCAAGGCCAATCTCGAGGATGAGGTTGCACAAATGCGCGCTTCGCTGTCGGCGGCAGTGGGCGAACGCGACCGATTGCGTGGCGCTGCCGGCGCCAATCCGGCGCCCGGCCCCGGCCAGGGCGAGGTCGACACCCTGAACTCGAAGATCGATCTGCAAAAGGAGGCGACGGCGCGCGCGGTGGCGCAGATCGAGAACCTCAACGAGCAGATCAGGGCGCTGCGCAATCAGATCGCCGCGCTGCAGGAGGCGCTCGGCACCTCCGAGCAGAAGGCCAAGGATTCGCAGCTTCGCATCGCCGACCTCGGCCAGCGGCTCAATGTCGCGCTGGCGCAGCGCGTCCAGGAATTGTCGCGCTATCGGTCGGACTTTTTCGGCAAGCTGCGCGAAATCCTCGGCAATCGGCCGGACATCCGGGTGGTTGGCGACCGCTTCGTGTTCCAGTCCGAGCTGTTCTTCGACAGCGGCACCGCATCGCTGCGGCCGGAAGGCAAAGCCGAGCTCGATCAAGTCGCAGGCGCGCTGCTCGATCTCGAAAAGCAGATACCGCTGGAAATCAACTGGGTGCTGCGCGTCGACGGCCATACCGACACAAGGCCGGTCGGCGCGACGTCGCCGTTCAAGTCGAACTGGGAGCTTAGCGCCGCCCGCGCCATCTCTGTCGTGCAATACCTGATCAGCAAAGGCGTCCCGCCGCAGCGGCTGGTCGCCGCCGGCTTCGGCGAATTCCAGCCGATCGATCCCGGCACCACCGACGACGCGTTCAGCCACAATCGCCGCATCGAGCTGAAATTGACGGAGAAGTGAGGGCTGCGTCTGGCGACAAAATGAGGTATGATTGGCACATGAACAAGGTTGTCGAAACACTTTTGGAACGCGTCGCCGATTGGCCGGAAGAAGCGCAGGCCGAATTGGCGCAGTCGATCGTCGACATCGAAACAAAGCACTTTGGCGTCTATAAGCTCGGCCCCGATGAGCGTGCCGCGGTCGAGCGCGCACTTGAGGAAATGCGCCAGGGCAAACTTGCAAGCGACGAGGATGTCGCCGCGGTGTTCAACCGCCACCGGTGATGAGGGTAAGGTACACCGACACCGCACTCCGTGAACTGGACGAGATTTTCGCCTACATCGCAAAGCACAACGCCGCCGCGGCGGCATCCGTTGTGGGACGCGTCGAGAATTTGATCGTACAACTGGCCGAATTTCCTTTGCTGGCTCAGGAAACCGACGTGGCAGGCGTGCGCAAATTTCCACTCGGGAGATTTCCCTACGTTATTTATTACACCGTCGAACAAGACGAGGTTGTCATTCTTCACATTCGACACAGCGCGCGACGCCCGCCAACGCTGCCATGACAAGCACCATGACAAGCCGACGCGTCGCCGGCAAAGCCTCCATTACGCTACGGCCTTACCGCCCCGCCGACGAAGACGCTGCCGTCGCGCTGTGGCTGCGTACCTGGCAGGCGGCCTATCCGGAACTCGATTTCGCCGAGCGCCTCGATTGGTGGTGGCAACGCTGGCGCAACGAGCTTCTGCCCGTTGCCGAGGTCGTGGTTGCGGAGACTGATGGCGCCAACGAACGCACAATGATCGGTTTCGTCACGGTCGATCCGAAGACGCTCTATCTCGACCAGATCGTGGTGGCGCCGGAACATTGGCGATCAGGCGTCGGCGCTACGCTGCTCGCCGAAGCCAAACGCATTTCGCCACGCGGCCTCGATCTTGACGTCAACACAGACAACGCGCGCGCGATCGGCTTATACGTCAAGCACGGGTTCGCGATTACCGGCGCTGGGAAAAATCCGATCTCAGGAAAGCCGGTGCACCGCATGAGCTGGCGGCCTTGAAAATCAGGCGCCTTCAAACTGAAGTTTCGCCAGGCGCGCATAGAGGCCGCCTTGCGACACGAGCGACTGATGCGTGCCCTCTTCCACGATACGGCCCTCGTCCAGCACCAAGATACGGTCGCAGGACAGCACGGTCGCAAGCCGGTGCGCGATGACGATGGTGGTGCGCGCACGCATCAAATCAGCAAGCGCGGCCGCGACTTGGGTTTCACTCTCGGCATCGAGCGATGAGGTCGCCTCGTCGAGCAGAAGCAGCGGCGCATCGCGCAGGATGGCGCGCGCAATCGCGATGCGCTGACGCTGGCCGCCCGACAGCGTGATGCCGCGCTCGCCGGCCGGCGTGTCGAAGCCCTGAGGCAGCGCTGCGATGAAAGTTCCGGCATAAGCAAGGTCCGCCGCGCGCGCGACTTCGGCGTCGGTCGCATCCGGACAGCCGAAACGGATATTTTCGCGCACGGACGTGGCAAACATCACGCTGTCCTGCGGCACCAGCGCGATCCGCGCCCGCAAGTCCGCCGGATCGAGATCGGTCAGGCGCACGCCGTCGAGCGTGATGAAGCCGGCAATCGGATCGTAGAAACGCAGCAGCAGATGAAAGATCGTGCTCTTGCCGGCGCCGGACGGACCGACGATCGCCACCTTCTCGCCCTGGCGCACCTGAAACGACACGTTATTGAGCGCCGACACGCTGGGACGTGTCGGATAGGAGAACCGGACCTTGTCGAACGCCACCTCGCCGCGCGGCGGCAACGGCAGCGCCGCCGGATGCGCCGGGCGCACGATTGCCGGGCGCACCGCGAGAATCTCGAACAGCCGTTCCGCCGCGCCGGACGTCGTCGCCAACTCGCCGCCGAATTCCGACAGCGAGCCAAGCGCACCCGCCGCGAACACCGCGTAGAGCACGAATTGCCCGAGCCGGCCCGGTGTCATCTTGGCGCTCAGGACATCCTGGGCGCCGACCCACAGCACGACGACGACGCTCGCGGACACCAGAAAAATAGCGAAGGCCGTCAGCACGGCGCGGGCGCGTATTGAATCGCGCGCGGCAGTAAAGGCGCGCTCGACAGCATTGCCAAAGCGCGCGATGCCGAGGCGTTCGTTGGTAAAGGCCTGAAGCACGCGCACCGCCCCGATCAGTTCGGCGGCATAGGCCGAAGCGTCGGCGAGCGTGTCCTGCGCAGAGCGCGAGCGGCGGCGCACCGCGCGGCCGAAAGCATAGAGCGGCAGCACGATGATCGGAATGGCGCCAAGCACGAACGCCGACAGCCGCGGGCTTGTCACCACCATCATGATGGTGGCGCCCACGAACAGCACCAGATTGCGCAACGCGACCGAGACTGAACCGCCCACCGCGGCCTTGATCTGCGTGGTGTCGGCGGTGAGCCGCGAAATCACCTCGCCGGTCTTGGCCTCGTCGAAGAAGGCCACGGACAGCGACGTCAGGTGCGCGAACACATCGCCGCGCAGATCGGCGACGATGCGCTCGCCGAGCGTGGTGACGAGGTAGTAGCGCAGCGCGCTCGACAGCGCGAGCACGGCCGCCACGCCGATCATCACCAGGAAATAGCTGTCGATAAGCGCAAGGCCGCGCGCGGTGAAGCCGAAATCGATCATCCGGCGCACCGCAATCGGCACGACAAGCGTGGTCAGCGCCGCCAGGATCAGCGCGCCGAACGCCGCCAGCGCCCGCCAGCGGTAGCGCCTGGCATAAGGCAGCAGCGATGCGAGCGGCCGCAGCTTGACTCCGCGCGCTTCGGTGGGCGCATCCGGTGCGGACAACGCCTGCGTCGCTTGCGCCTGCATTGCCGCGTCCTTTTCGGCCGTGAAGTTCATGCGCCGCAACGCCTTTTGGCCGCCCGCCGATTCGGCCGGACAATGCCACCGCAGCGTCGGCTTGTCTCCCCGACCTTTGCGGGGTATAGAACCGCCAAATTTTCGTTGGAACACAGGCGCCAAAGCGGCGCGGTCAAAGGCCCAAGATCAAGCCATGAAGCCCGACACGCACCCCGACTACCACCTGGTCAAGGTGGTGATGACCGACGGCACCGAATTCACTACGCGCACGACCTGGGGCAAACCCGGCGATACGCTGCATCTGGAGATCGATCCGAAGTCGCATCCGGCCTGGACCGGCGGCCAGCAGCATCTGCTCGATCGCGGCGGCCGCCTGTCGCGCTTTCAGAAGAAGTTCGCCGGCTTCGTCAAGTCGCAGCCGTAATCGGTCAGCCGAAATCCCCTCGGCCGCCGAAGATACCGCCGATGTCAGTATTCAAGGTCGGCAAGGCAACGGTTACCCGCATCGAGGAAACCTATCTGCCGATCTATCCGCCGGCGGAGATTTTCCCGGAGCTTACCGAGGTCCATTTCAAAGAGCACGGTCACTGGCTCGCGCCGAACCACTACGATCCGCAAACGCACAAGCTCAAGCTCAGCGTTCATAGCTGGCTGCTTCAGCTCGACGGCCGCAAGATCCTGATCGACGGCTGTTGCGGCAATCAGAAATCGCGGCCGCTGCGGCCGTGGTGGAACATGCTCGACACGCCATGGCTCGACCGGCTTGCCGCGGCGGGCGCGCGTCCGGACGAGATCGATCTCGTCATGTGCACCCACCTGCATCACGATCATGTCGGATGGAACACGCAGCTCAAGGATGGCCGCTGGCAGCCGACGTTTCCCAACGCGCGCTACGTGTTCTCAAAGCTCGATGTCGATTACTTCCAAAAGCTCGATAACGATCCGGCCACGTCGCCGACCGAATTCGGATCATTTCGGGAGTGCGTGCTGCCGGTCATCGACGCCGGCCGCGCCGATCTCGTCACCGGGCCGCACCGTCTCAACGAGTTCATCGAAATCCTGCCGGCCGGCGGCCACTCGCCGGGACATTTCTATTTCCGGCTCGATGTCGGCGGCAACCGCGCGATGCTGACCGGCGACGTATTCCATCACTTGCTGCAAGTGTTCTATCCGGATTGGAACTTCCCGAAAAATTCCAATGCCGACGAGGCGCGGGTCAGCCGCCGGCGCATGTTCGAGGATGCCGCGGCGTCCGGCGCGCTCATCTTTCCCGGGCACGTCGGCGCCCCGTTTGCCGGTCATATCGAAAAGGCCGGATCGCTGTTTCGCCCGCGGTTCTGAGCAGTCAGCGGCGGGCGGCGACTGCGGCGAGCCTTTCGCTCGCGGATTTGCTCACGACGATGTCGTCGACCGCCAGCTTGCCGCGATCCCGCGCCAGCGCGCGATAGAACTCGCCCTTCGACACTGGCGGCACTTCGGCAATGATCGACCAGGAGTCGCCTTCATCGGCGCTCTCGAAGACCAGCCCGTCGGTATCGGCGGCATAGAGCGCAGAACCGCCCGGCCACGCTTCGATCGTCAGTGCGCTGTAAACGGCGCGCTGCCCGTTGGGCAGCCCGCCCAGCAGATGCTGCCACGTCTTTCCGGCGTCACGGCTGCGCACGATTTTGCCGCGCGCTTTGCCGATTGCGTACCACTGTGACGGCCAGCCGACGCCAGCGGTGAGGAACACGGTGTCCGGCTCATCGGGATGAACGACGATCGCATCGGGATAATCGGCGTGTGGCGGCATGGGATTTTTGCGCCAAGTGGCGCCGGCGTCCTCGCTCGACACCACGCCGACAATACCGTTGGCGACGATGAGTCGATCAGGGCGGGCAGGATGCACAAGAACGCGATGAATATCGCACTCGACCGGATCGGGATCGACGCGAAGCTCGGTGAAGCTTTCGCCGAAATCCTTCGATACCAGCAGCGCGCCGATCTCGATACCGACCAGCAAGCGGTCGCCGTCGAACACGATATCCTTGACGTGACCGATGCGCGGCGGCGGCGGAAAACACCATTTCGCGACGCTCGGCACGTTACGCAGTGCGGGCAATTCACGCCAGAAATCGCCCCGGTTCTCGCTGATATAGAGGTGCGCAGGCAGCGAACCGACGCAGACCACGTCGCGGCCCATCAGTTTGCCGGCGCGAGCCGACCACAGATCCATGTGGTCGATGCCGTCGAGCACCCAGGTCCAGGCGTAGCCGCCATCGTCGCTGCGGGCGACGCCAAAACCGTGGCTGGCCGCGAACAATGTGCCGTCGCCGGACGCCGTGACCGCACTGATGGAGCAGCCGCCAAGCGCCCGGTGCTTGATCGTCCAGAACTGCGCGCCGCGCTCCAAAAGCACAATGCCATCAACGGTGCCGACGACCATCGTGTTCGACCGCGCCTGGCTGCGGTGCGAGTTCGTTCCGCCATTCGACAACAGGATCATCGGTCCACCCTTGGAGCCCCACATTGCGGAGCAACTCTAGCGCAGTCTATGCTGCGCACAATCTCCTTGAGAACCCAAAGGAATTGCGATGCCACGCATGAAGGGCGCCGAGCTGATCACCGAATATCTCATCGCCAACGATATTCCTTATGTCTTCGGTATTTGCGGACACGGCAATGTCGGCATGCTCGATCCGCTCTACGAGGCGCGCGACCGCATCAAGCTCATCTCGCCGCGCCACGAGCAGGTCGCAGCCCACATGGCGGACGCCTATTTTCGCGTGCGCCACAAGCCGGTCGCGACGCTCACCTCCTGCGGGCCGGGTTCGTGCAACATCATCATGCCGCTCGCCTGCGCGCTGGCGGATTCCTCGGCGCTGCTCGCCATCACCGCCAACGTGCCGACCTCGCAATTCAACAGGAGCCCGTTCCAGGAGATCAACCGGCACTTCCAGGCCGACTTCGTGAACATCGTCCGCCCGGTGGTCAAACGCAGCTTCCAGCCGACTCGCGTCGACATGCTGCCGCTGGCGCTGCGTCAGGCAATGACGACGATGCTGTCGGGCCGCCCGGGCCCGGTCAATGTCGATGTGCCGTTCAACGTGTTCCAGGAAGACGACGACGTCGAAATGCCGCCGCCGGCGCCGCCATTGAATGCGCAGCGCAGTGGCGCCTCGCCCGATGAAATCACCTGCGCGTTCGACATGATCGTCGCGGCGCAGCGGCCGGTCATCTTCATCGGCCACGGCGTGACGCTGTCGGAAGCAAGCCGCGAACTGACCGAGTTCGCCAAGAAACTTGCCATCCCGGTCATCTCCTCGCCCAACGGCATGGGCTGCATCGACATGACCGATGCGCTGTCGCTCGGCTTCATCGGCAGAAACGGCGCGTTCCCCGCCAACGAAGCCGGCCGCCGCGCCGACCTTGTCATCGCCATCGGCGCGCGTTTCGACGACCGCTCGGCGTCGTCATGGATGCCCGGTTATTCGTGGAACTTCCCCAGCACCAAGCTCATCCACGTCGATCTCGATCCGGCCGAGCTCGGCCGCAATTATCCGCCCGATCTCGCCTTGCTTGCCGATGCGCGCACGTTTCTGCGCCAGCTGCTGGCCGAACTCGAGCGCCGTGGCGGCAAAGCCGGCCCCCACCCTAACCCTCCCCCGCTCGCGGGGGAGGGAAGGGAGGGGGA